>Ga0302279_10003539_pt1 | contig 19307 bp, 5 predicted proteins | sample III_Bog_N3_3_FD_194541 | JGI IMG/M metagenome (GOLD analysis project Ga0302279, IMG submission 194541) | Peat permafrost microbial communities from Stordalen Mire near Abisko, Sweden - III_Bog_N3_3 | ecosystem: Environmental > Terrestrial > Soil > Wetlands > Peat | place: Sweden: Abisko...
ACACAGCGGCCCATGTCCAGGCCGACCTGGCGCTGGGCGCATCGTCGGTGATCCTGACCGACTTCGCCGATATCGCCACCATCGCCGTGCCGGGCAGCAGCACGATCACCTTGACCGAAGGTCAGGCGACCTATGCCGGTGTCGCCGCGGCGCTGGACGACACCACCGGTGTGTCCACCTTCGCGGTGACGGGTGTCGCGGTCGCACAAGTGGGCACGGTCCTGGCCCTCGGCGTCGCGAACACCGCGATTGCCGTCAGCGACTCGGCGGGGAACCTGCATTCCGACCTGATCCTGGGCGCCAGCTCCGTGCTGGAGCAGCATGCCGGGGTCATCACCGGGATCACATTCTCCTCCGGCACCTCGGTCGCCCTGACCGATGCGCAGGCGGAGAACGTGTTGGGCGCACTCGCCCTGCTGCCGGCGAGCAGCCTGACGGTCAGTGCCGTCTCCGTCGCGGATATCCCGACGATCGTCGGCCTGTCGGCGCTGACCAGCCTGTCGGTGCAGGACAGCACCGCGAACCTGCATGGCGACCTGGTCCTGGGTGCCAGCTCCAAGCTGGAGCAGCATGCGGGGATCATCACCGGGATCACCTTCTCGTCCGGCACCACGATCGCGCTGACCGACACGCAGGCGGAGCTGGTGTTGCCGGCGCTGGCGGAACTGCCGGCGGCCAGCCTGACGGTCAGCGGCGTTTCCGTCGCCGATGTTGCGACCATCGGTGCCCTGTCGGCCCTGTCCAGCATGGCCGTCAGCGACACGGCCGCGACGATCCGCGGCGATCTGCTCAACGGTGCCAGTTCGGTGCTGGAGGAGAATGCCGGCAAGATCACCGGCATCACCTTCTCGTCCGGCAGCTCGATCGCGCTGACCGACACGCAGGCGGAACAGGTGCTGTCCGCCCTGGCATTTTTGCCGGCCAGCAGCCTGACGGTCAGTGCGGTGTCCATCGGCGATATCGCGACCATCGCGGGCCTGGCAGCCCTGACCAGCATGACGGTCACGGACACCGCCGGGCATATCGAGAACGACCTGACCCTGAACGCATCCTCCGAACTGGCGCTGCATCACGCGGTCATCAGCAGCGTGACGGTGACCGCCGGGCCGGTCATCCTGACCGACGGGCAGGCTTTGGCGGCGGCGTCCACCGCCCTGGCCCTGTTGCCGTCCAGCAGCCTGCAGGTCACCGGTGTCGCGGTCGGCGATGTCACCACCATCGCCGTGCTGGCCGCACTGGCCAGCATGACGGTCAGCGACTCCGCCGCCACCATCCACGGCGACCTGATCCTGGGTGCCAGCTCGGTGCTGGAGCAGAAGCACGCGCAGATCACCGGCATCACCTTCTCGTCCGGCACCTCGGTCGCGCTGACCGATACGCAGGCCGAACTGGTGCTGCCGGCCCTGTCGTTGCTGCCGGCCAGCAGCCTGACGGTCAGCGCGGTGACGATCGCCGATATCGCGACGATCGCCGGACTGTCGTCCCTGACCAGCATGACGGTCACCGACACCGCCGGGCATATCGAGAGCGACCTGATCCTCGACGCTTTCTCAGAGCTGAATAACCCGCTGATTACGAGTGTGACGGTGACCGGCGGGCCGGTCATCCTGACCGATGCGCAGGCCCTGGCGGCGGTTTCGTCGGCCCTGGCCCTGTTGCCGACCGATAGCCTGGATGTCACGGGTGTCGCAGTCGGCCATGTCGCGACGATCGCTACGATCGCCGCACTGGCCAGCATGACGGTGGTGGACAGTGCCGCCAACGTGCATAGCGATCTGATATTGGGCGCCAGCTCCACCCTGGAGCAGCACGCCGGCGATATCAGCAGCATCACCTTCTCCTCGGGCAGTTCTGTGTCGCTGTCCGACGGGCAGGCGGAGCTGGTGCTGAGCGCGTTGGCCCTGCTGCCGGCCAGCAGCCTGACCGTCAGTGCCGTGTCCATAGCCGATGTGCCGACCATTGCCGCCCTGTCGGCGCTGAGCAGCATGGCGGTCAGTGACAGCAGCGCGAACATCCAGACCGATCTGATCCTGGGCGCCTCCTCGAAGCTGCAACTCGACCATGGGCTGATTTCCGGCATCACCTACGCGTCCGGCAGTTCGGTTGCGCTGACCGACGGGCAGGCGGAATCGGTGCTGGGCGCACTGGCGCTGCTGCCGGCGAGCGGCCTGACGGTCAGCGCCGTCACCGTGGCTGACGTCACCACGATCGCCGGGCTGTCCGCGCTGACCTCCATGACGGTCACCGACACCGCGGCCCACGTGCAGTCCGATTTGACCGGTGGTTCGTCGGTGCTGGCGCCGAATCACGCCAAGATCACCGGCATCACGCTGACCGGCGGCACCACGCTGACCCTGTCGATCGCGCAAATCAACGCCGCGGTGTCGGTGCTGCCGCTGATCGGTTCGTATCTGCTGGCGGTCAGCGACAGCGCTACGAACATTCAGAACGACCTGGCTTTGGGTGCGTCGTCCGCCGTCGTGTCGCACCACACCCATCTCCTCTCGATCACGCTGACCAGCGGCAACACGATCACCCTGACCGAAAGCCAGGCCACCGCCAGCTTCGTGGCCGGCGCATTGCAGGTTGCCAGCGGGCTGACCAGTTTCGTCGTGACCGGCGTGACCGTCGGGCAGATCACCACCGTGACGGGTCTGGGTGTTTCCGACACCACCATGACACTCAGCGACACCGCGCTGAACGTGCAGAACGACCTGGCGCTGGGCGCCACCTCGAACATCCTGGGGAATCTTGCCGCCATCACCAGCATCGCACTGCCTGCCAGCAGCACGATCACCCTGACCGAGGGCCATGCGACCTACAGCGGCGTCAACACGGCGCTGGAGAAGGCCACCAACCTGTCCACCTTCGCGGTGACCGGGGTCACCGTGGCGCAGGTCGGCACGGTGCTGGCGCTGGGCGTCGCCGGAACCGCGATCGCGATCAGCGACACGGCGGCGCACATCCAAAGCGATCTGCAACTCGGTGCCGGCTCCGTGCTGGAAACGAATGTCGCCGATATCACCGGCATCACCTTCTCGTCCGGCACGTCGGTCGCGTTGACCGATGGGCAGGCGGAGCTGGTGCTGGCGGCCCTGGCGTATCTGCCCGCCAGCAGCCTGACGGTCAGCGCCGTCCCCATCGCCGACATCGCCGCCATCGGTGCGCTGTCCGCGCTCACCAGCATGACGGTCAGCGACAGCACGGCCAACATCCACACCGACCTGGTGCGGGGCGCCACCTCGGTGCTGCAGCAGAACCATGCATTGATCACCGGCATCACCTACGCGGCGGGTGCCTCGGTTGCGCTGACCGACACGCAGGCCGAACTGGTGCTGGGCGCGCTGCCCTTGCTGCCGGCCAGCGGCCTGACGGTCAGTGCAGTCCCGGTCGCGGATGTCACCACGATCGCCGGGCTGTCGTCGCTGACCAGCATGGCGGTCACCGACGGCACCGGGGCGATCCACAGCGACCTGATCCTGGGCGCCTCCTCGGTGCTGCAACAAAACGTTGGCAAGATCACCGGCATCACCTTCTCGTCTGGCACCTCGGTTGCATTGACCGACGCGCAGGTCGGGTCGGTGCTGGGCGCACTGGCCCTGCTGCCGGCCAGCAGCCTGACGGTCAGCGCGGTGTCCATCGCGGATATCGCCACGATCGCCGCCCTGTCGGCCCTGATCAGCATGACGGTCAGCGACACCGCCGCGACCATCCATGGCGACCTGATCCTGGGTGCGTCTTCGGTGCTGGAGGAGAACGCGGGCGTCATCACCGGCATCAGCTTCTCCTCCGGCACCTCGGTCGCCCTGACCGATGCGCAGGCGGAGAACGTGTTGGCCGCACTCGCCCTGCTGCCGGCCAGCAGCCTGACGGTCAGTGCGGTGTCGGTGGCGGATGTTCCGACCATCGCGGCACTTTCCTCGCTGACCAGCATGACGGTCAGCGACAGCGCCGCGAACATCCACAGCGACCTGATCCTGGGCGGGTCCTCGAAACTGCAGACCGGCCATGCGCTGATCACCGGCATCACCTTCTCCGCCGGCGTCTCGGTCGCGCTGACCGACGCGCAGGCCGGACTGGTGCTGGGCGCGCTCGCCCTGCTGCCGGCCAGCAGCCTGACGGTCAGCGCCGTCTCGGTCGCCGACGTGGCGACGATTGCCGGCCTGTCGGCGCTGACCAGCATGGCGGTCAGCGACAGCACCGGGGCCATTCATACGGACCTGCTCCTGGGCGGAACTTCGAAACTGCAGACGAACCATGGGCTGATCACCGGCATTACCTTCTCGTCCGGCAGTTCGGTCGCGCTGACCGACACGCAGGCCGAACTGGTGCTGAATGCTCTGGCCCTGCTGCCGGCCAGCGGCCTGACCGTCAGTGCGGTGTCGATCGCGGATATCGCGACGATCGCCGGCCTGTCGGCCCTGACCAGCATGACGGTCACCGACACCGCGGCGCATATCAAGAGCGACCTGATCCTGAACGGGTCGTCCGAACTGGCGACCAACCACGCCGTCATCACCAGTGTGACGGTGACCGCCGGGCCGATCAGCCTGACCGATGGGCAGGCCACGGCCGCGTCCGCCAACGCACTGGGTCTGCTGCCGTCCGCCAGCCTGCAGGTCACCGGGGTTGTCATTGCCGATGTCGCTACCATCGCCGCGATCGCCGCGCTGTCCAGTATGACGGTCAGTGACAGCGCCGCAAATATCCACGGCGATCTGATCCTGGGTGCCGGCTCCGAGCTGGAGACGAACGCGTCCGACATCTCCGGCATCACCTTCTCGTCCGGCACCTCGGTCGCGCTGACCGACGCGCAGGCCGAACTGGTGCTGGCGGCGCTGGCCTTCCTGCCGGCCAGCAGCCTGACCGTCAGTGCCGTCTCGATCGCCGACGTTGCGACCATCGGCGCCCTGTCCGCCCTGACCAGCATGGCGGTCAGCGACAGCACCGGCAACATCCACACCGACCTGCTTCTGGGTGCCGCCTCGGTGCTGCAGGAGAACCATACGAAGATCACCGGCATCACCTTCTCGTCCGGGGTGACGGTCGCGCTGACCGACACGCAGGCCGAGAATGTGCTGGGCGCGCTGGCCCTGCTGCCGGCTTCCAGCCTGACCGTCAGCGCCGTCACCGTCGCCGACGTGCCGACCATCGCCGGGCTGACGTCGCTGACCAGCATGGCGGTCAGCGACAGCACGACAAATATCCACACCGACCTGCTGCTGGGTGTCGCCTCGGTGCTGGAGGAGAATGCGGGTGTCATCACCGGCATCACGTTCTCCGCCGGCACGACGGTTGCTCTGACCGACACGCAAGCCGAGGCGGTGCTGGCCGCGCTGGCCCTGCTGCCCGCCAGCAGCCTGACGGTCAGTGCGGTGTCGATCGCGGATGTCCCGACCATCGCCGCCTTGTCAGCACTGACCAGCATGACCGTCAGCGACACCACCGCGAATATCCACACCGACCTGCTGCTGGGTGCCAGCTCGGTGCTGGAGGAGAACGCGGCTGACATCACCGGCATCACCTACTCGTCCGGCACCACGGTCGCGCTGACCGACGGGCAGGCGCAGGCGGTGCTGGCAGCGCTGGCCCATATGCCGGCGAGTGGCCTGACCGTGAGCGGCGTCACCATCGCGCATGCCAGTTCGATCGCCGCGCTGTCGGGCCTGACCTCGATGGCAATCAGCGACACCGCCGCGCACCTGCAAAGCGACCTGACCGGCGGATCGTCCGTGCTGATCCCCAACGCCAGCAAGATCAGCACCATCGCGCTGAGCGGCGCGATCATCGATCTGAGCTACGCCCAGGCCATCGCCGCGGAATCGGTGCTGGCACTGCTCACGACGACGGTGGCGATGCATGTCCCCGTGGCGGTGAGCCAGATCGCCGCGATCGCAGCGCTCAACGTTTCCACGACCTTGCTGGAGATCACCGACACGGCGTCGCACGTGCAGTCCGACCTGCAGAATGGCCTCACGTCCGTCCTGGTGATCAACCGGACGATCATCAACGGCTTCAACCTCAGCGATCCCGCCACGGCGATCACCCTGACCGAGGCGCAGGCGGTCGTGTCCAACGTCAACACGGTCTTGAACGATATCGAAAACCTGGAGACGGTCAATGTGACCGGGGTGCTGGTCTCGCAGGTCGGCACGGTCGCGGCCTTGAGTATCAGCCACGTCTCGATGGCGGTGAGCGATGCCGCTTCGAACGTGCAGTCCGACTTGGCGACCGGCTCGACCCTGGTGTCCAACCGGTCGCAGATCAGCACCATCACGCTGACCGGCGGCACCACCATCACCCTGACCGAAGCGCAGGCCACCGCTGCCAACGTCGCGACCGTCGTGAACCTGATCTCCAACCTGACCGAGTTCGACGTCACCGGGGTGACGGTCGCGCAACTGGGCACGGTGCTCGCGCTCAGTGTGAGCCACACCATGATGGCGGTCAGCGATACCGTCGCGCACGTCAATACCGATCTGGCCGGCATGTCGCCGACCCTGGTCACGGACGTGGCGCATATCAGCGGCATCACCCTGACCGGTGGCACCGTGCTGACCCTGAGCGTGGCGAACCTGGTCACGGACGCCTCGGTGCTGTCCCTGATCGGCACCTACAGCCTGGTGGTCAGCGACTCGCTGGCAAACATCACGTCGGACCTCCAGTCGGTCTCGCCGACCATCGTTGCCAACCTGAGCCACCTGACCACGGTCACCTGGACCGACACCGGGGTCCAGACGATCTCGTTGACCGGCGCGGAGATCACCACGGATGCGGGCGTGATCCCGCTGCTCCAGGGCGCCGACAACGGGATGGGCGGCCACTATAGCTACACGATCGACGTGTCGGACAGCACGGCGAACGTGCAGGCCTATCTGACATCCTCGTCGGCGGCTGTGATTACCAGCATGGCCTCGGTCGACTCGGTTCACCTGACCAGTGGCAGCAACACGCTCACATTGTCCGTTGCGCAACTGACCAACGCCTTTACCGCGGTGACGAACATCGAATCGGCAGGCTCCGCACTGGTCATCAGCGACAGTGCCGCCCACGTACAGGCCGACCTCGCGACGGGTGTGTCCTCCGAGATCCTGAATGCGGTGACCGCCTTCGGGACCAACTCCACCACGACCACACTTTCCATCACCCTGCCGGGCAGCAGCACGATCACGCTGACCGAAGCCCAGCTCACCTACGCCGGGGTCGATGACTCCGCCACGGCGGCCGTGGCGGTCATGAGCGGGCTGTCCAACCTGGTCGTCACCGGCGTGACCCTGGGGGCGGAACTGACCGCGGTGCTGGCGCTGCATGTGATGCCGACCAACATCAAGATCACCGACTCGATCGCCAACATCGTGGCCGACATCAACGGGTCGGCGACGATCGCGGGGACCAACACGACCTACCCCGGCCTGATCACCAGTGTGACGCCCACCGACGCCACCACCAACGTTGCCAACGCAACCACCATCTACACCGGCCTGCCAATGGGGGTGACCTTTGTCGAAAGCGGCCTGACGATCTCCGACACCTACACCAACCTCCTCACCGCGCACACCGCCCATCCGACCATGCTGAGCACAGCCCACGCGGTGACCCTCAGCACCAATGCATCCGGGGCGACCGCCGCGCAGGCGACGACATTGAACGGCATCCTGGGTGGCGTATTGACCGGCGGCAAGACGCTGGCGGTGGCCGATACGCTGACCAACCTGCTGGCGGGCGGCAATGCGGCGGGCATCGCGCTGGCCACGCAGGTCCAGCTCAGCGCGCCGACCACAACGACGGCGACCCTGGCCACCCAGCTCGCGGCCCTGCATGCCTTCACCGCCGGGCCGGCCGTGACCGTGGCCGACTCGCCCACCAACCTGCTGAACGCCGCCTACACGACGGGCCTGGGCATCGCGACCACGGTGGAGCCGGATACCAACTACACGGTGACGGCAACAAACCTGGTATCGCTGGCGGCGATCGCCGGCTACGCCACCGGCGGCCAGAACCTGACCGTGCAAGACACGGCGTCGGCGATCGTGGCGCTGAGCCAGCCGCAGTTGGCCTTCACCGCCTTCGTCGTGGTGAATGACACGGCGGGCAACATCACCACCAACCTCGCGTCGCTGGAATCGAACATCATCGGGCACAGCCACGCCCTGACCGTCAACGTGACCGGCGCGGTCGCAGCCACGATCTCGTTCGACATCTCCGAGACGACCTACGCGGCCGACCAGGGCGTGTTCGATGCCATCTCGACCGCCGGCATCGTGCGGGTCACCGGCAGCGCCGCCGCGATCGCCGGTGTTGCCAGCGCGCTGTCCACCGCCAACGAGGTGAGCCAGGTTTATGTCTCCTCCGACACGGTCGCCGACATCCTGGCCAACCTGTCGGCGCTGGACCTGTTGGGCACCAAGTGGAAGCAGGCGACGATCTCGGACGCCAGCTTCAGCGCCTCCGAGGTGTCCACCCTGCTGGTGCTCGCCGCCGCGACCACGGTGATCTACGCCAGCAGCCTGACGATCACCGATACCGGCTCGCAGATCGCCGCCGCGATCGAGGCCAACGGTGCCTCCGCCGTGACCCTGATGAACAACAACGCGGTGCATTTGTCCGGCAACTCGATCATCAGCGCGGCGGATGCGGTGGCGCTGGAGCAACTGACCAGCCTGAACAAGGAAGGCTTCGGCCTCTATGTCTGGGATACCGCCTCGCATCTGACCGACAGCGTGGACGGCTACCTGGCCGCGGTCAAAGCCGGCATCATCACGGGCGTGTATCTGAAGACCACCGGCGGCACCGCGACGATCACCGCGGCCACCGCGGCGAGCCTGGTGTCGATCGCCACCTTCAGCAAGGACAACCCGCCCATCGGGGTTGGTGGCACCGGCGGCAGCAATACGCTGACCGTGAGCGACACCGCGGCCCATATCGATGCCGTGTTCTCCTCCCTGAACACCCACCAGTCCCTGCTCAGCGGCATCTCCGTCAGCGGCAACGCCACGATCACCGACGCGGTGCTGGCCGACCTGCTGACCCTGGGGGCGACGACCAGCGCCAGCCTGACCGTGCGCGATACGGCCGCGACGATCTACGCCAACGCACCCGGCCAGCTCAGCGGCAGCCCCAGCCTGACGCCCGTGGCCTGGCAGTTGTCCGGCAGCGCGACCGGCGTGTCAGAGGCCGAGGCGGCTTACCTGGGCGGGTTGACCGGCTTCGCCGCCGGCTCTTACACCCTGACCCTTGGCGCGAGCGCGGTCGTCACGCTCAGCGACGCCAACAAGCTGGGCACCCTCGGCTCCGCACTGAAGCTGAGCAGCTACACGCTGACCCTGAACGGCAACGTCGCCACCGTCACCAGCCTGTCGGCCAACGCGAAACTGATCATCACGCCGAACATCACCGACAGCTTCAGCAACATCGCCGGCCTGTCGGCGGGGTCCGGGGTGCTGGGCGGGACCATCACGGTCAACGACAGCGAGGCCGTCAGCTACACCCAGGTCGAGAACTTCCTCGCTCTGCTGAAACCCGACAACGCCTCGGGTGCCCTGGTCGCCAACGTGTCCTTCGGCGGCCACACCGAAACGGTCACCGACACGCTGGCGCACATCACCACCCTGACCGGCACCGGGACGTGGATCGACCATGTCAGCACGCAGGCCAACTTCAGCCTGGTGGTCGCCGATACCGTCGCCAACCTGATCAACGGGTCCAATACCGCAACCCTGGAAACCATGAGCGGCACCACCCTGAACGGCAACCAGAGCACCGGCGCGGTCAGCGCGGAGGCCCTGTTCGCCCTGGAATCGACCATCAAATTCTCCATCGGCAGCAACCAGCTCACGATCGTCGATACCGCGGCGAACATTCTCAACCCGCTGTATTCCGACGGCCTCGCGATGGCGGTCGCCTGGGACCTGAGCGGCAACGCCACCGTGGTTGCGGCGGATGCCGAGACCTTGCTGACCGCGTCCAAGTTCAGCACCAACACCCACGTTCTGACGATCTCCGACACCTCCGCCAACCTGCTCGATGGCGTGCTGTCGGGCGACATCACCGCCAACGCCAACTACATCGCCAGCCACGCCAACGTGGTGGTCACCTTGTCCGACGTCGAACAACTGGATGCGCAGACCGCCGAGGCCCTGGTCAGCCTGCCCGGCTTCAGCAACACCGGCGACGCGTTTTCGATCGTCGACGACTCGTCTTACCTGCTGAGTGCCGGCAACCACGCGGCGGAAGCGGATGCCACCAGCGTGACCCTGGCGGGCGACGAGACGGTCAACGTCACCACCGCGGTCAACCTCGCAGCCTTGCCGAACTTCACGATCGGCACCAATACCTTGCATCTGGCCGCGGGCGACTATGCCAACGCCGCGTCGCTGAACGTGCTCGCCGACTTCGGCTCCCACTTCGACTTCAACGGCTCGACGGTGCAGATGACCCAGGACGACCTGGTCGCCACGCCGGCCGAATACACCACGCTGGAAGCCGATCTCGGGACCAACGTGATCGCGTCCGGCCACGTCCTGTCGGCGATGCCCACCGGCTTTTCGGTCAGTTCGGTCGGCGGCAACGTGACGGTCACCGCATCCGGAGTCAGTGGCGCCACCCTGCACGTTTACGCCGCGGGCGGCGGTTCGTTGAGCAGTTCCATGCTGGGATCGACTGCGATCTCGGTCACCCATTCCGATGCCTTCGGTTCGGTCGGCGGCGCCGTGGTCATTACTGAAACGGTGGGTGGCGTCGAATCGGCCCCGCTGATCGCGCTCGACCAGACCGTGGTGACCACCGATGCCGGCGTGGCAACGTTCGCCACGACGGGGCAGGTCCAGGTTGGCGCCTCGGAGTATGTGAACCTCTACAACTACGGTTCGCAGCCGACTCAGACCGCGCCGGAACTGGTCTATAATCCGACGACCTACGTCCTTTCGCTCGATGTCAACGGCACCTTCCACACGCTGGTGACCTTGGGCACCGCCACGCACCCGACCTCGCTGAACGCGGCGGAAATCAACATCACGCACTTCGTCTGAGGAAAACCCCATGACGCAGACCACGCCAATACGGCGGACATTTGTCGCCATCGCCAGCCCGCTGGGCTGGGTGGCGGGCTTCTCCTGCTTCCTCAACCTGATCTACCTGGCTGCCCCGCTGTATATGATGCAGGTCTATGACCGGGTCATGCACAGCCGCAGCGTGCCGACCCTGCTTTACCTGACCCTGGCTGTCGCCATCTGCTATGTCGTGTATGCGGTCCTGGACGGAGTCCGGGGCCGCGTGCTCGCCGGTGTCAGCGATATTGTGGAAGAACGATTGGGCCGGGCGGTGCTGCACCGGCTGACCACGCCGGCGCAACGGTCGGGCTTGCCGCCGCAGGCCGTCCATGTCGCCCGCGACCTCGATACCGTGCGGCAGTTTGCCGCGGGGGCAGGGGCCCTGGCCTTCATCGACCTGCCCTGGGCGCCGATCTACCTCGGCGCCATTGCCATGCTTCATCCATGGCTCGGCGTGTACGCCGTCGGCGCCTCGGTCGTGCTGCTGACATTGACCCTGGCCAGTGAGCGGGCGGCACGCGGACCGATGGTGCAAGCCGGCCAGGTCGCCGCGCGGGCCTACCAGTTCGGCGAGTCGGTCACGCGCTATGCCGATTGCGCGCGCACTATGGGCCTCGGCACGGCGCTGACCGAACGCTGGCGCCGGCTGCGCGGCGACATGCTGGCCGCGCAAAACAAAGCCAGCCACCGGTCGGTGTTCCTGGGCGCCGCTGGTAAATGCGCGCGGCTGTTCTTCCAGTCCTCGATCCTGGGCCTCGGCGCCTGGCTCGCCATCCACGACGAGGTGAGCGCGGGTGCGATCTTCGCCGGTTCGTTGCTGCTGGGCCGGACCCTGGCCCCGATCGAGGCGATCATCGGCGCCTGGCGTCCCACCTTGGCGGCGAAGGAGGCCCTGGGCCGCATCCGAGCGCTGACCAACGACGACAAGAACCAAGGCAAAGCCGTTATTTTGCCGGAACCGAAGGGCGAACTGGAGCTGGAGGCGGTGTCATGGAGCCCGCCCGGATCGATCCGTCCCGCGGTGCGCGGGGTGAACACCCGCATCCAGGCCGGTGCGGTCCTGACCATCGTCGGCCCCAGTGCCGCCGGCAAATCCACCGCCGCGCGTCTGATGGTGGGCGCGGTGCGTCCGGATCTGGGTGTCGTGCGGCTGGATGGCGCCGACCTTGCGACCTGGGACACCGCGCAACTCGGACGGGCGATCGGTTACCTGCCGCAGGAGGTCGCGCTGTTTCCCGGCACCATCCGCGACAATATCGCCCGCTTCGGCGATGCAACGGATGAACAGGTCGTGGCCGCCGCGAAAGCCGCCCGAGCCCATGAGATGATCATTCATCTGCCGCTGGGCTACCGGACGTTGCTGGACGACATCGCCGCCAGCCTCTCGGGCGGACAGAAACAGCGGATCGCCCTGGCTCGGGCGCTGCTGGGCGATCCTATCCTGTTGGTACTCGACGAGCCGAACGCGAACCTCGATTCGGACGGGGAGGCGGCGCTGACCGAATGCGTGCTGGAACTGAAGCAGCGCAAGCGCACCGTGGTGATGATCACGCACCGGATCGGGCTGGTCCGCATTTCCGACTACGTGGCGACAATGGCTGACGGGCAGATGACCGGCGTGCAGCGCGCACCCGAGTTCATGGCGAAACAGATGCCCGCAATCGTGGCAGGAGGCCGCGCATGAAAAACGCAATCCGCATCGGCGTGCTGACCGTCCTCGCCTTCTTCGGCGGGCTTGGCACCTGGGCCTGGCTGGCGCCGCTGGACGGGGCCGTGGTCGGCACCGGCTCGCTTGCGGTGCACGGCAACCGCAAGACCGTGCAGCACCGCGAAGGCGGCATCGTCGCCGAATTGCTGGTGCAGGAAGGCAGTGTGGTGCAGCAGGGCCAGTTGCTGGTCCGGCTGGACGATACCCAGGCCAAGGCCGTGTTCACCGTGCACCAGTCGCAACTGGACGGCGACCAGGCGCTGTCGGCCCGGGTGCTGGCGGAACTGGCCGATGCCACGGAGGTGACGTTTCCGCCGGAACTGTCCCAATCCGATCCCGTCGCCGCCGCGGTGATGAATCGCGAGCGCATCGTTTTCCACAGCCACCGCGACCTGTTGCAGCGCCAGCTCGACGTGATCGACCAGCGCATCGAACAGGCCCGCCAGCAGGGGGGCGGGGCGAGGATGCAGCTCGAATCCAGCGGCCGGCAGTTGGCTTTGGCCGACGAAGAGTTGCACTCGGTGGCCGGCCTGGAGAAGGTCGGGTTGGCATCGAAGAACCGGCTGCTGGAAGTCAGCCGTTCGGTGGAGGCGTTGCACGGGCAGATCGGCCAGTTGTCATCGGAAATGGCGCGCTACAGTTCGCAGGCGGTGGAACTGGCAGCCGAGAAGCTGCGGCTGCGCGAGACCAGCGCCAACGACGCGACCCGCGAACTGCGGGAGGCGCAGTTGCGGATCAACGACGTGCTGCCGCGGCTGGTGGCCGATCGCGACCTGCTGTCGCGGCTGGAAATCCGGGCCCCGATCGCGGGCGAGGTGGTCAATCTGGCGATCTTCACCAAGGGTGGCGTGATCGAACAGGGCAAGCCCGTGCTCGACATCGTGCCGACCACCCGCACGATCGTGGCGGAGGCGGAGATCAAGCCGGAGGACGTGGAATATCTGCATATCGGGATGCCGGCCCAGGTGATCGCCGTCGGGTTCAATCCGCGGGAAATGGGGCCGATGGAAGGCGAGGTGCGGGTCATTTCCGCCGACCGGGTCAATGACAGCCGCACCGGCCGCGGCTACTTCAAGGCGGAGATCGCGCTGATGTCCGACCGCGATCATGGCGCGCTGCTGGCGCGGCTGAGTCCGGGGATGCCGATCGAGGTGGTGGTGCCGGTCAAGCCCCGCACGGCGTTCGAATACCTGGTCGGCCCGCTGCGCGAGAGCTTCCGCCACGCTTGGCGCGAGATCTGAGGCGGAGGCCCGCCACTTCTCCCCCTCCCCTCGAGGGAGGGGGCCGGGGGGAGGGGGCTCTGCCAGGGAAAGCTGCGACCGAGCAAACAGGCGCCGACCAACCCGCGCCCACAGGCTAGACCACCTTCTCCGACCCCACCCCAACGGATCAGCGCTCTCCCGCGCACCAACGGGCGTGGACCATGCACGGGCGACACCCGATCGGGCGCGCATCGGCCCCGATGGGCGGCTTGTGTTCGGGGTCACCTGACCCCCTTGTTCTGAGCCACAGACGCCGCCGAACCATCTGATCAAAATATCGGCACTTCGCGCCTGACCGCCCGTCGAATCAGCACGGTTCGCGGTCCAAGCCGATGTTTCCCCGACGAATCCAGGACCGGTGGCGTTGGCATAGCGGTTGCACTGCAACCTTCACGGGCGCCAACCCCGACGGTGAAGCCACCCAACAACAGGATACAGGATCAAATACATATGACCCCGGTCGAACCCAAAGTCTCACGCCGCGGCCTTGGCCGCCTTGGCGCGGCCGCCGCCACCATTGCCGCCATGGGCGCCGTCAAGGCTGCCACCACCTCGGCCGCCGCGGCTCCACCCACGGGTGGCACCATCAAGGTCGGTATCCTCCATTCGCTCTCCGGCACCATGGCGATCAGCGAGACGACGCTGAAAGACGTCATGCTGATGCTGATCGAGGAGCAGAACAAGAAAGGCGGCGTTCTCGGCAAGAAGCTGGAGGCGGTGATCGTCGATCCGGCGTCCAACTGGCCGTTGTTCGCGGAAAAGGCGCGCCAGTTGATCTCGGTGGACAAGTGTGCGGCGGTGTTCGGCTGCTGGACTTCGGTGTCGCGCAAGTCGGTGCTGCCGGTGTTCGAGGAGCTGAACGGCATCCTGTTCTACCCGGTGCAGTACGAAGGCCAGGAATGCAGCCGCAACGTGTTCTATACCGGGGCTGCGCCAAACCAGCAGGCGATCCCGGCGGTGGACTACCTCGCGTCGGAAAACAAGGTGAAGCGCTGGGTGCTGGCCGGCACCGACTATGTGTATCCGCGCACCACCAACCAGATCCTGGAAGCCTATCTGAAGTCCAAGGGTGTGGCCGCCGAAGACATCATGATCAACTACACGCCGTTCGGCCATTCCGACTGGCAGAACATCGTCGCCTCGATCAAGAAATTCGGCACCGCCGGCAAGAAGACCGCCGTGGTATCCACCATCAACGGCGACGCCAACGTGCCGTTCTACAAGGAACTCGGCAACCAGGGCATCAAGGCGACCGACATTCCCGTGGTCGCCTTCAGCGTGGGTGAGGAAGAACTGGCCGGCATCGACACCAAGCCGCTGCTGGGTCACCTCGCCGCGTGGAACTACTTCGAGAGCGTGGACAACCCCGACAACAAGACCTTCATCGACACCTGGCACAAATTCACCAAGAACCCGAAGCGCACCACCAACGACCCGATGGAGGCGCACTACATCGGCTTCAACATGTGGGTGAAGGGTGTGGAGAAGGCCGGCACCACGGCGCCGGATGCGGTGATCGATGCGCTGATCGGCGTGTCGGTGCCGAACCTGTCCGGCGGCTATTCGGCGATGATGCCGAACCACCACATCACCAAGCCGGTGCTGATCGGCGAAATCCAGGGTGACGGCCAGTTCAATATCGTCTCCCAGACTCCCGGCCTGGTCGTGGCCCAGGAATGGTCGCCCTACGTCGCCGATACCAAGGACCTGATCGGTGACTGGCGGGCGCCCATGAAGTGCGGTGCGTTCAACGTGAAGACCGGCACGTGCACCGCGGGCAAGAAGGCCTGATGGCCTGATTGCCAGGATGGGGGCGGCCGCTCCTCCCGGCCGCCCCCAACTGCCTTGATAAGGGCTCATGATGATCCGTCTGCTGACCGCTTTGCTCTTCGTCCTGTCGCTGTCCAGCGGTTCGGCCCGAGCCCAGGACGCCGACGACGCATTTCAGGCTCTGGCTTCCGGCAGCTTCGATCAGGTCCGCACCGGGGTGGCGCAGTTGGTCGCCTCAGGCAGTCCGCGCGCCGCACCGGTGATCACCGCGCTGCAGGCCGGGAAGCTTTATGCCAGTTCGGACCATGCACTGTTCATCAAGCAGGATGACGACAGCTTCGTCGATGCGGCGACCGGCGCGCCCGCACCGGACGTCATGGCCAGCGGTGTCAAGCCGGTCCGGCTGAACAATGCCGTGCGTGGGGCCATCGATGCCGCGCTGGGTGCGCTGCAATTGTTTGCCCCCGATCCTGCCATCAGGTTGCAGGCGGCGGACGCGGTCTTCACCGCGCACGATCCGGCCGCCCTGCCGGCGCTGAAAAAGGCGCTCGCCACCGAAACCGACACAACCGTGAAGCTTCATATGCAGCAGGCCCAGGCCGCCGCGCTGCTCGTGTCCGACGATGCGTCGGAGGCGGACCGTCTGGCGGCGGTGGGCGTGTTGCGCGCCCGTGGCGATCTGGATGCGCGCGGGTTCCTGTCGTCGCTGTCCGACCAGCCACCGGCGGTCGCGACCGCGGCTGCCACAGCGATCACATCGATCGACCGGATGTTGCAGCTCTGGGGTCTGGCGCAGAGCGTCTATTACGGTCTGAGCCTGGGGTCGGTGCTGCTGCTGGCCGCGGCCGGTCTGGCGATCACCTTCGGGGTCATGGGCGTGATCAACATGGCGCACGGCGAGATGGTGATGATCGGCGCCTATGTCACCTTCACCGTGCAGCAGGCGCTGCACGCCTATCTGCCGGCCTTTTATCCGGCGAGCCTGCTGATCGCCGTGCCGCTGGCGTTCCTGGTCGCCGGCCTGGTCGGCGTGGTGGTCGAGCGCAGCCTGATCCGCTGGCTGTACGGGCGTCCGCTGGAGACCCTGCTGGCGACCTGGGGCCTGTCGCTGGTGTTGCAGCAGGCGGTGCGATCCATCTTTGGCGCCAACAACCGCGACGTGGACACCCCGGCCTGGATGAGCGGTGCGACGCAACTGGGCGGCCTGACGCTGACCTGGAACCGGATGTATATCATCCTGTTCGCGATCCTGGTGCTGGCGGCGCTGATGGCGGCGCTGCGTTACACCTCGCTGGGGCTGCGGATGCGGGCGGTGACGCAGAACCGGCGCATGGCCGCGGCGATGGGCATCCGCACCCCCTGGATCGATGCACTGACTTTCGGACTGGGATCCGGGGTCGCCGGCATGGCCGGGGTGGCGCTGAGCCAGATCGACAACGTCTCGCCCAATCTCGGCCAGAGCTACATCATCGACAGTTTCATGGTCGTGGTATTCGGCGGTGTCGGCAACCTGTGGGGGACCACCCTTGGGGCGCTGACTTTGGGGATCGTCAACAAGTTCCTGGAGCCGGTGGCCGGCGCGGTGCTGGGTAAGATCGTCGTGCTGGTCCTGCTGATCCTGTTCATCCAGCGCCGCCCGCGCGGCATGTTCCCGCTCAAGGGACGGGCAGCCGAGGCATGAAACTCGACCGTACCGCTTGGCTGACCCTGATCCTGGTGATGGGGGCGGCCCTGGCACTCGCCATCCTGAACCAGGCCACCCCGCCCGGGTCCGCCGCTCACGTTCCGACCTATGTGATCGCGTTGGCCGGGAAATATCTGTGTTTTGCCATGCTCGCGCTGGCGGTCGATCTGGTCTGGGGGTTTGCCGGAATCCTGTCGCTGGGTCATGCCGCGTTCTTCGCCCTGGGGGGCTACGCGATGGGCATGTATCTGATGCGCCAGATCGGCACGCGCGGGGTTTACGGCAACGCCAACCTGCCGGACTTCATGGTGTTTCTGGGGTGGCACGATCTGCCCTGGTACTGGTACGGGTTCAGTTGGTTTCCCTTCGCGGTGCTGATGGTCGTGCTGGTGCCGGGGCTGCTGGCTCTGGTGTTCGGCTGGCTGGCCTTCCGGTCCCGGGTCACGGGCGTCTATTTGTCGATCATCACCCAGGCCCTGACCTATGCGCTGCTGCTCGCGTTCTTCCGCAACGACATGGGCTTCGGCGGCAATAACGGGATGACCGACTTCAAGGACATTCTGGGATTTTCGGTGCAGGCCGACAGCACGCGCTCCGGCTTGCTGGTGATCTCCGCGCTGTTCCTGTGCGCCCAGTTCCTGATGGCGCGCTACGTGGTGACCTCGCGCTTCGGCAAGGTGCTGATCGCGGTGCGCGATACCGAGAACCGCACCCGCTTCCTGGGCTACCGCCCGGAATCCTACAAGCTGGTGGTCTGGGTGCTGTCGGCGGTGATGGCCGGCATCGGCGGGGCGCTGTACGTGCCGCAGGTTGGCATCATCAACCCCAGCGAGTTCGCCCCCGGCAACTCGATCGAGGCCGTCATCTGGGTCGCCGTCGGCGGGCGCGGCACCTTGGCTGGCGCGATCATCGGCGCGCTGGTGGTGAATTTCGGCAAGACCTGGTTCACCGGCGCCTTTCCCGAGGTCTGGCTGTACGCGCTGGGATTCCTGTTCATTTTCGTGACTTTGTTCCTGCCCAAGGGGATCATGGGCCTGTTCGCCCGCCGCCAGCGGCGCCCGGCCGAGATTGAACCCGAGGTGACCCCGGCGGCACGCGAGGTGACGGGATGACCGAGGCCGACACCCTGCTGTATCTCGATGGCGTCACTGTCAGCTTCGACGGTTTCCGGGCCCTCAATGCGCTGTCGCTGGTGCTGGAGGCGGGCGAGATGCGCGCCGTCATCGGCCCGAACGGCGCCGGGAAGACGACGATGATGGACGTGATCACCGGCCGCACCCGGCCGGATACCGGGAAGGTCGTGTTCAGCGCGTCCACTGACCTGACCAAGCTGGACGAACCGGCGATCGCCGCGTTGGGCATCGGGCGGAAATTCCAGAAACCGACGGTGTTCGAGCCGCACACGGTCTGGGACAATCTGCTGCTGGCGCTGGCCGGCGACCGTCGGCCGTGGTTCAGCCTGTGGGCGCGCGAGACCACGTCCGAACGCGACCGGATCGAGGCCATCCTGGAAACCGTGCGGCTGAAGGACCATCGCCGACGCCGCGGCGGCGACCTGTCGCACGGGCAGAAACAGTGGCTGGAGATCGGCATGCTGCTGGCGCAGGAGCCGCAGCTTCTGCTGGTGGATGAACCCGTCGCCGGCATGACCGACGCGGAAACCGAACAGACCGCGGAGTTGCTGCGCGAGATCAACCGCACCCGCAGCGTCGTGGTGGTCGAACATGACATGGCCTTCGTGCGCGCGCTGGATGTGAAGGTCACAGTGCTGCACGAGGGTTCGGTGCTGTCGGAGGGAACGATCGACCATGTCAGCGAGGACCCGCGGGTGATCG
>Ga0302279_10003540_pt1 | contig 19305 bp, 13 predicted proteins | sample III_Bog_N3_3_FD_194541 | JGI IMG/M metagenome (GOLD analysis project Ga0302279, IMG submission 194541) | Peat permafrost microbial communities from Stordalen Mire near Abisko, Sweden - III_Bog_N3_3 | ecosystem: Environmental > Terrestrial > Soil > Wetlands > Peat | place: Sweden: Abisko...
AAGGTCCCGGTGGTGTGGTCGATCGGCAGGTCGTTCCCCGTGACGATGCGGCTGTCACCCGACACCGTCACCGAGTACTTGGCTTCCGGCCAGGACACCGATCCTTCGACCGCCACCTTGGTGAGCGAGTCCCAGGTCTTCGTGGTCTCGTCGATCCACGGTCCCACCTCCGAGGCTCCCCCGATGGAGGGGAAGTTGGTGATGCAGGAGTCGACGTAGCCGACCTTGGGGGAAGTCGACACGTAGCCGTCCCCCAGAGGGATGGCGGCGGGGTTGACGGGCCCCCGCGACGTCACCGTGGTGGCGTAGTGCGTGGCGGTCGACGCGTGTTCGGTGGTGGTGGTGGTGCTCGCCGACGCACCGGAGTTGCAGGACGCGAGCAGCAGGACGGCCAGGATGCCCACTGCCGGGACGCCCGCCGATAGCCGACCTCGTGCCACCCTGTCTCCTTGTCCTGTCCACCCGCAGAGGTGTCGGGCAGCCGAGCACCCGACCCGCGGATCGAGATATGCGTGTCGGAGGGGGGACTTGAACCCCCACGCCCTTTCGGGCACTAGCCCCTCAAGCTAGCGCGTCTGCCTATTCCGCCACTCCGACGAAGTGGCTCCGATGCTGCCATCGGGGCGAAGCGCATGGTAGCGCGGCCGGAGGGGTGCCCCGTTCCGCCCGGTGGTCGTTCTCGACCCCTCCGGCGCCCTTATGAGCGTCCCGAGGCCGGGGCCGGCATCAGACGCGTCCACAGCGCCACATTCCACAGGATCCCGTCGACGGAGGGGTTGTAGGTGGCGTTGGCCACCTGCACACCGTTGGCGGCCAGTCCGGGCTCGCTGAACAGCGGCAGCGCCACCATCTGGTCCCACAGCTGGTCGTCGATCTGGGTGTACAGCGCCCCGCCGGTCACCGGATTGAGCTCCTGGGACGCCTGGGAGAACAATTCGTCGACCTGGGGGTCGTCGAACCGGCTCCAGTTCTGGCTGTCGTTCGCCCCCCACCGACCGTCATCCGCGGAGTCGGCGTCGGAGTACCAGCCCTCGGTGACCGACTGGAACGGGCCGGACGTCCGCGTGACCAGCGCCACGTCGTAGCCGTTGACGGCGGCGGCGGCAGCCAGTCCCGAGGAGCCGCTGACCGGGACGAGTGTCACCCCGATGCCCGCCGCGTGGAGCTGGGCGACGATGGTCGTCGCCGCCTGGTCGATCCACGGATCGCCCTCCTCGACGGCCATCCGGATGGTGAACGGCCTCCCCTCTGCATCCACGTAGGGGGTGTCGGGTGTCCGCTGGTAGCCGAGGGACCGGAGCAGGGTCGCCGTGGCCGCCGGATCCACCTGGCTGTACTCCCCCGCCGCCGTCGACGCCGCGTACGAGGACTGCCAGGGGACGGCCAGGTGGTCCGCGCTGATGGGGATCGTCGGGTCCACCGTGCCGAAGAGGTGGTTCACGAGCGCGACGCGGTCGACGGCGTGGGCCACGGCCTGGCGGGCGGCCACGTGGGACATCATCGTCGACCGCACGTCGAACTCGAGCGACAGGAAACTCAACGAATCATGGATCGAACTCTGCGCACTCGGGAGGGAGCTCACCGCCGACAAGGACTGCAGGGTGAACTGCCCGGGCTGCGAGACGGCCGTGGTGCTGGTAGCCAGTGGTCCGATCCAGTCGGCATCGCTCTGCCCGTCGGACACCGTGAGGGAACCGAGCACCGACGGGGTGCCCCACCACGACGGGTTGCGGACGAGGTGGGCCGTCCCGTCCTGCACGGAGGTGACCAGCAGTGGCCCGGCCGACAGGTCGATGGCCGGACTGAAGTGGTCGAACCCGTGGTTCCACCCGACCTTCCGGGCGATGTGGGCCGGGACCATGTGGTTGAACATGATCCGCCAGTCCGCGTAGGGCCGGGCGAAGACCACCGTGACCGTCCGACCGTCGTGGCTGCCGCGCACGGACGCGACGTCGCGGTAGCCGAGGGTCGAGGCGACCTGGTCGGGTTGACCGTCCACGTCGACGCCGTTGCCCCGCTGGGACTCCCATGCGTAGATGAAATCGTCCGCGGTGAACGGCACCCCGTCGGACCACACCGCCTTCGGATTGATCACGTACTGGATGGTCAGCGGCGTGGTGGCCGTCGCCTCGACGCTCACCAGGAGGTCGGTGTTCACCTGGGGCAGGAGCTTCGGTGAGATCACGTAGGCACTGGGGAGCACGTCGGCCAGCAGGCTGGGCGTCGAGGAGGTGGCGCCGGCCGGCGTGTTGGGGTTGAACCCCGACCAGGGTCCGGGCAGGTGGACGACGGACGAGCCGCCTGTGGCGTCGACCTGCGCCGGGATCACCGGTTCGTCCACCTGGCTGATCTGCCGACTGCCCAGGTGGTCCACGACCGCCACCCCGGCGATGATCACGATGATCACCAGCGGCAGGGTCCACCGGGCCCTGCGCTCCCGCCAGAGGGAGGACACCCGGGACCGGCGCTCGTCGGGCCCGGCGCCGGGCATGCTCACTGCAGGCGCAGGAGGAGGATGATGTTGGTGAAGGCGAAGATCACGGCGACGGTGACGGTGATCCGGTCCAGGTTCTTCTCCACGACCGTCGAACCGGCGGCGGCGGAACCCACGGAGCCACCGAACATGTCCGACAACCCACCCCCCTTGCCGGAGTGCATCAGGATGAGGAAGATCAGCGCGAGGCAGCAGACGATCTGAAGCACGACGATGACTGCGGTCAGCACGGGACACCTCTCCTCTGGGTCGGGACCATCGGAGACGCTACCAAACTCAGCGCCGGGCCCGGACTGCGGCCCGCACGATCTCGACGAATTCGGCGGCGTCGAGGCTCGCCCCTCCGACCAGCAGACCGTCCACGTCGGGGCACGCCATGAGCTCCTCGGTGTTGGCGGGCTTGACCGATCCCCCGTACTGGATACGTATCCGGGTGGCCTCCTCCTCCCCCACGTGGCTCGCCACGACGCCCCGGATCCACGCACAGGCGTCCTGGGCGTCGTCGGGGGTGGCCGCCTGGCCCGTGCCGATGGCCCACATGGGCTCGTAGGCGATGACCAGGCCGGCGACCGCCTCGCGGGGCACCCCGGTGAGGGCGGCGCGCACCTGGTTCGCCAGGTGCTCCTGGGTCAACCCGATGTCCCGTTCGTCGACGGTCTCGCCCACGCAGCACACCGGGGTCATGCCGTTGCGCAGCACCGCCTGCAGTTTCGACGCCACCACGGCATCGGTCTCGCCGAAGAGTGTCCTGCGCTCGGAGTGACCGACGATCACGTACTCCACATGGAGCTTGGCCAGCATCACCGGGCTCACCTCGCCGGTGAAGGCCCCCGAGTCCTCCGTCGCGCAGTTCTGGGCACCCAGGGCCACCGGCACCGACTCACCCTCCAGCACCGACTGCACCGACCGGATGTCGGTGAAGGGTGGGTGGACCGACACGTCGACGGCGCCCACGTCGGCCGGCTGCAGGCGCAGGCCGAGGTCACGCGCCGCGTGGATGGCCTCCAGGTGGTCGAGGTTCATCTTCCAGTTACCGCTGATCAGCGGTCGCCTCCCGGCGGTCGCCGCACTCATGGGGAGACGGTCATGGAGTCCTGCGACCGGGGGCGTTGGGCGCATCGCGCAGTGCCGCCAGCCCCGGGAGGTCGCCGAACTCGAGCAGTTCGAGCGAGGCACCGCCCCCCGTGGAGATGAAGCTGATGTCGTGTTCGAGCCCGAGGGCGTCCACCGCGGCGGCACTGTCCCCTCCGCCCACCACGGTGTAGCCCGCACAGGCGGCCATGGCCTCGGCCACCCCCGTCGTCCCGGCCGAGAACCGCTGGTCCTCGAAGACCCCCATGGGCCCGTTCCACAGCACGGTGCCGGCCCGGGTGATGAGCTCGGCGTAGGTGGCGACCGTCTCGGGCCCGATGTCGAGGCCCTGCCAGCCGTCGGGGATGTCGGAACCGACCGTGCGCACCTCGCCTCCGATGCAGTCGCAGCCGAAGGGCGCTCCGGGCTCCAGGGCCACGATGTCGGTCGGGAGCAGGATCGGGGTACCCGAGGCCAGCAGTTCGGCGCAATCGGCGATGCGGTCACGGTCGACCAGCGAGCCGCCGATGTCGTGACCCTGGGCCGCCAGGAAGGTGTACGCCATGCCGCCCCCGACCACGAGGGCGTCGACGTGGTGGAGCAGGGCCTTCAGCACACCGAGCTTGTCGGCCACCTTGGCCCCGCCGACCACGGCCACGAACGGCCGGTCCGGCTCGCCGAGCAGTCGACCCAGGGCCTCGATCTCCTTCTCGAGGAGCAGGCCGGCGGCACTCGGCAGGTACATCGGGGGCCCGACCACGGAGGCATGGCGGCGATGGGAGACGCCGAAGGCGTCGTTCACGTAGGCGTCATGGGTGTTGACCAGCTTCTTGACGAAGTCGGGATCATTGGCCGTTTCGCCCGGGTCGAAACGGAGGTTCTCCAGCAACTCGATCTGCGGCGCCAGTCGGGCCAGCTCCTCACGGACCGGCCCCAGTTCCCATCGGGCGTCCGGAGCTCCCTCCGGACGCCCCAGGTGCGTGCAGGCGGTCACCGAGGCCCCGTGGGACGACAGGTACTCGAGCGTGGGCAGGGCGGCCCGGATACGGAAGTCGTCGGTGACGACCGCCGGGGCGTCGTCACACGGTCGGAGCGGCACGTTGAAGTCGACCCGCACCAGGACGCTGGCGCCCTCGAGGTCGGGCAGATCGCCGAGGAGGGGAAGTCCCTCCAACAGGGGGTTGCCGCCGGTTCCGCTCATGCCGTCGCTCCTCGGTGCACGTGCCCTCCCCTCGTCCCTACGGCTCAGGCGCCTACGACCAGCGAGAGGTCCACCAGTCGGTTGGCGTACCCCCACTCGTTGTCGTACCAGCCACTGACCTTGACCAACGTGATGCCCGAGGCCGAGGGCATCACCATGGTGAGCCCCGAATCGAACGTGCACGACGCCGGACTACCGACGATGTCGGACGAGACGATCGGGTCCTCGGTGTAGACCAGGACCTTCGAGAGCGGACCGGAGGCGGCGGCGGCGGCGAAGGCCGCGTTCACCTGTTCGACCGTGACCTCCCCCGGGATCACGGCGGTGAACTCGGTGATCGAACCGTCGGCCACCGGCACGCGCAGCGCCGCGCCGTCGAGACGGCCCTTCATGGACTCGAGCACCAGGCTGGTGGCCCGGGCCGCACCACTGGAGGCCGGGACGATGTTGATCGCCGCGGCACGGGCCCGACGCAGGTCCTTGTGCGGCAGGTCCAGGAGGTTCTGGTCGTTCGTGTAGGCGTGGACGGTGGTCATGAGGCCCGACTCGACACCGAAGGCGTCGTCCAGCACCTTGACCATGGGGACGAAGCAGTTCGTGGTGCACGAGGCGTTCGACACCACGACGTCCGTGACCGGGTCGAACTGGTCGTCGTTGACCCCCACCACGAAGGTGGCGTCGACCCCGGTACCCGGAGCGGAGACGATCACCCGGTGGGCACCGGCGTCGATGTGGGCGCCCGCACTCTCCTTCGACGTGAAATGCCCGGTCGACTCGATGACCACGTCCACCCCGAGGTCGGACCAGGGCAGCGCCTTGGGGTCACGCTCGGCCAGCACGGCGATCGTCCGCCCGTCGACCACCAGGTTGGCGTCCTCGACGCTCACGTCGGCGCCCAGGCGCCCGTGGGTCGAGTCGTACTTGAGGAGGTGGGCCAGTGTCGCCGCCGACGTCAGGTCGTTGATGGCCACCACCTCGACGTCGGCGCCGATCAGACGGGCGGCCCGCAGGTAGTTCCGACCGATCCGCCCGAAGCCGTTGATACCGATCCGTACGGTCATTGTCCTCGTGCCCCATTCTTCATCGCTTCGTCTCCCTCGGGCCAACCGATCGCCGTCGCACTGATGCACCCGTCCTTCGCCCCTCCGACTAGCGGAGCACGTCCACGCTAGGGCATCCCGGGCCCCAGGGGGGTCATCCGAGCAGATCGGAGAGGGTTTGCGCCAGTTTGACGGGATCGTGGGCCAGACCGTGGGGCCGGGCGAGGTCGACGTCGACCACCGGGACCGGGGTGTCCCCCACCTCGATGGCGGACGAATCGCACACCACCCGGTCGATCGTGACCCCGTGGGCGAGCAGCGCATCCACGTGCATGGCGACGTCGTAGCCGGCCGTCTCGGTGTCCTGGGGGCGCAGATTGCAGATGTAGACCCGCTGGGCGGAGGACCGGTTGATGCCCTCCAGGATGCGGGGCACGACCGCCGCCGCCAAGACGCTCGTGTAGAGGGATCCCGGGCCGAGCAGGATCTGGTCCGCACGCTCCAGCGCCTCCAGGGCGGCCCCGGGGGCCGGCGGATCGGCGGGGACGAGTGAGACCCGTGAGATGTGTCCGGTGCCGTTGACCGCCACCTGGCCCGTCACCGGCCCCCCGGCCGACTCGGCCTTGAGCACCACCGGCTCGGTGGCCGACGGCAGGACCCGTCCCCTCACCCCGAGGAGCCGACAGGCCTCGTCGAGTGCGGCCACCGGGTCACCACACGTCTCGAGGAGTCCGGCCAGCATCAGGTTGCCCACCGAGTGGCCGGCCAGCTCCTCCTCGTCGAACCGGTGGGCGAACGCCACGGCCAGCCGGGAGCCCGGCTCGGACAGGGCGATGAGGCACTTGCGGAGGTCGCCGGGCGGGATGACGTGCAGCAGCTCGCGCAGTCGTCCCGACGAGCCGCCGTCGTCGGCCACCGACACGATGGCCGTCACGTCGTCGGTGTGGCTGCGTACGGCCCGCAGGGTGACGGCCAGGCCGTGGCCGCCACCGATGGCCACCACCCGGGGTCCGGACGGGCTCACCGGTCCACGTCCCGGTGGAACACCGTGGTCGGGAGACCGTGGGCGTCGAGGCGACGCGAGAGTTCCTCGGCCAGCACCACCGAGCGGTGGCGTCCTCCCGTGCAGCCCATGGCCACGGTCAGGTAGGACTTGCCCTCCTTCATGTACGCGGGGATCAGCATCGTCAACAGGTCGTCGACCTTGTCGAGGAACGCCACGGTCTCGGCCCGGTCGAGCACGTAGGCCCGGACCTCGGGTTCGAGGCCGCTGTGGGAGCGCAACGACTCGTCCCAGTACGGGTTGGGCAGGAAACGGCAGTCGAACATCAGGTCGACATCCAGGGGCACCCCGTGCTTGAACCCGAAGGACACCACCGACGTCTGCATGGTGCTGCCGGGCTCCTCGCCACCGAACACCTCGAGCAGACGCGAACGGAGCTGGTTGGTGTTGAGCTCGCCGGTGTCCACGACGAGATCGGCCCGGTCGCGCAGGCCCGACAGCAGAGCCCGCTCGTCGGCGATGGAGTCCACCACTCCGCGGGCCGCCTGCGGGTGGCGCCGACGGGTGCCCTCGAACCGCCGGATCAGCACGTCGTCCGCCGCGTCGAGGAACAGGATCCGCACCCGGTTGCGGGCGGCGATCAGGGCATCGATGGCCGGCAGCACGTCGTCGAGATCACCTCCGCCCCGACCGACCACGAAGGCGACGCGCTCCATCTCCGAACCCGTCCCGTCGACCAGCTCCGACACCTTGGTGATCAGGGCCGACGGCATGTTGTCGATGACGAACCACCCGACGTCCTCGAGGGTCGCGGCCGCCGTCGACCGCCCTGCCCCGGACATTCCGGTCACCACCAGGTACTCGCTCATCGGTCCACTCTCATGCGTCGCTCGTGCCTCGGTCGATCATCGGTCCGGATCATGCGCCCGGATCACCCGCTCGGGGACAGGGGCGTGTGCAGGCGCTCGAACACGGCAGCTCCCACGTCGGCCGGCAACCACGATAGGCCCAGGAGCTCGTCCCGGCTGGCCTTGCGCAGTTCGCCCAGACCCCCGAACTGCTCCACCAGCCGGGTCCGGCGCTTGGGGCCGAGACCGTTCACCCCGTCGAGGGCGCCGACCGTCATGCGCTTGCCCCGCAGGGTGCGGTGGTACGAGATGGCGAACCGGTGGGCCTCGTCACGCAGACGCTGCAGCAGGTAGAGCGCCTCGGACTGACGGGGCAGCCGCACCGGCACCGAGGAACCGGGCAGGTACACCTCCTCGAAGCTCTTGGCCAGGGAGGCCACCGGCACCCGGTCGGTGAGGCCCAGCTGCTCGAGTACCCGGGTGGCCACGTGGAGTTGGCCGAGCCCACCGTCGATCAGCAGCAGCTGGGGCGGGTAGGCGAACCGGCGGCGGGTGGTCGCCGGCGCGGTCGACCCGGAGTCGGCGCCGTCGGACCCGACCGGGACCCCGGCCGCCTGGCGCTCCTCGTCGAGGAGCGCGCTCAGGCGCCGGGTGAGCACCTCCTCCATGGCGGCGTAGTCGTCGTTGCCGGCCACGGTGGCCACCTTGAAGTGGCGGTAGTCGCTCTTCTTCGGCAGGCCGTCCTCGAACACGACCATCGAACCGACGTAGTCGGTGCCCTGCAGATGGCTCATGTCGTAACACTCGATGCGCAAAGGGGCGTCCGGCAGGTGGAGCTCGCGCTGCAGCGCCTCGAGGGCGCGGGCCCGGCTGTTGTGGTCCGACGTCCGCTGCAGCCGGTGACGGACGAAGGCCTCGCCGGCGTTGCGGCTGACGGTTTCCATCAGGGCCGCCTTCGGGCCACGGAGAGGGACCCGCACCGCCACCGGGCCACCCCGGCGCTCGGCCAGGTAGGCCCCGACGGCGTCGGCGTCGGCCGGCATCGTCGGCACCAGGATCTGTCGGGGGACCCCCGAGGCCGGATCGGCGTAGAGGTCGACGAGGAGCCGTTCGATCAGCTGCTGGGGGTCGAGGTCCTCGACCTTGTCGACGAAGAGCGCCGACCGGCCGATCACCCGACCGGCCCGGACGTGGAACACCTGGACTGCCGCTTCGAGTTCGTCCTCGGCCACGGCCAGCACATCGAGGTCCTCGGGTCGGTCGAGTTCCATCTGACGGACGGCGTCCGCCGTGCGGACGGCCTCGAGCTTGTCCCGCAGGACCCCGGCCCGCTCGAAGTCGAGTGCCGCCGAGGCGTCGCGCATGGCCGATTCGATCTCGCGCTCCAACGGCCCGGTGTCCCCTCCGAGGAAGGTGGCCAGATCGGCGACCATCCGGTCGTACTCCTCGTGGGTGACCTCCCCCACACACGGCCCCGAACACCGCTCGATGTGGAAGAGCAGGCACGGCCGTCCCAGGCGTTCGTGGTTCCGAAATTTGGTGTCCGAGCACGTCCGCACCGGAAAGGACCGGAGCAACAGGTCGAGCGTGCCCCGGATGGCCCCGACGTTCGGGTAGGGGCCGAAGTACCGGACCCCCTTGCGCTTCCTCCCCCGCACGACCGCCGGCTTGGGCCATTCGTCGCCCACCGTCAGGGCCAGCCACGGGTAGCTCTTGTCGTCCTTCAGGCGGACGTTGAACCGGGGCTGGAACTGCTGGATCAGGTTGTGCTCGAGCAGGAGGGCCTCGGCCTCGGTGCCGACCACCATCCACTCGACGTGATCGGCGGCCGCCACCATCTGCGCGGTGCGGGCGGCCAGGTTGGCGGGGTCCTGGAAGTAGGAGTTGATCCGGGAGCGCAGGGACTTGGCCTTGCCGACGTAGAGCACCCTGCCGTCGGCGTCCACGAACTGGTACGAGCCCGGCTCGTCGGGGATGCTGCCGGACTGGGGACGGGTGGCCACGCCACCAGTGTGCCGTGTCCGCTGCCGGGTCCGGGTCGACCGGTCCGGGCCACGGCCCGATCCCGCCCCGGCGGCCGGTGGAACACATGTCGCCGCTGCAGCCAATACACTGGGCGGACGCCGGCCTGGTTTCCGGCGACATCTACCGCTCCGGGGCCGACATCCCCGCGGATGGGCGACCAGGCTGTCCCCGCCGGCCACTGACCGGAGCGCCTCCCCGAGGAGGTCACACCTCACATGCTCCGCCTACAGACCGCCCTACCCGACGCGTACTCGTCCGCCACCCCCGACGAGTTGGCCGATCGCATCCGGGCCGCCAAGCAGACGCTCGGCTCCCGGGTGTTCATCCTCGGGCACCACTACCAGCGGGACGAGGTGATGGCCTGGGCCGATGCGCGAGGCGACTCGTTCGGTCTGTCCCGGATCGCCGCCGGACAGTCCGAGGCCGAATTCGTGGTGTTCTGCGGCGTCCACTTCATGGCCGAGTCGGCCGACATCCTCACGGGCGACCACCAACAGGTGCTGCTGCCCGACCTCAACGCCGGGTGCTCGATGGCCGACATGGCCGACATCGACTCGGTCGAGGAGGCCTGGGAGACCCTCGCCGCCGTGACCGACATCGAACGGGTCGTCCCGGTGACGTACATGAACTCGTCGGCCGCCCTCAAGGCGTTCGTGGGACGCAACGGTGGCGTGGTCTGCACGTCGTCCAACGCCCGGGCCGTGCTGACCTGGGCCCTGGGCGACGACGGCTCCGGCTCGAGCCGGGGGGACCAGGTGTTGTTCTTTCCCGACCAGCACCTGGGCCGGAACACGGGTTTCGAACTGGGCTACACCGCCGACGACATGGCCGTCTGGAATCCCCGCCTGACCTCCGGTGGGCTGGACGACGGGACGTTGAAGTCGGCGGCGCTGCTCCTGTGGAAGGGCCACTGTTCGGTCCACCAGCGGTTCCGGCCCGCCCACGTCGACGCGTTCCGGGCCGAGCACCCCGACGGCATCGTGGTGGTGCACCCCGAGTGCGCCCACGACGTGGTCGAGGTCGCCGATCAGGTGGGCTCCACCGACTTCATCATCAAGGCTGTCGCCGAGGCCCCGGCCGGATCGGTCATCGCGGTCGCCACCGAGATCCATCTGGTCAAGCGGCTGGACGACGAGACGCCGGACAAGACGGTCGTCTCACTCGACCCGCTGGTCTGCCCGTGCTCGACGATGTTCCGTATCGATGCCGCCCACCTGGCCTGGGTGCTCGAGGGACTGGTCGCAGGCGAGGTCCGGAACCGGATCACGGTCGACGAGGAGACCGCCGCCTGGGCCCGGGTCGCGCTCGAGCGCATGCTCGCCACCACCTGAGCGGGTCCCGGGTAGCGATTCTGCTACCCGCCGTGGACGGGTGACCCGGGTGACCGGGCCACCCCGCACTCAGGAAGCGGTGGCCTTCGTGGCCCGGACGGCGGACTTGGTGGCCCGGACGGTGGACTTGGTGGCCGCGGCCCGTTTGGTGGCGGCCGCCTTCGCCACCGTCTTCTTCGCCGTGCGACGGACTGCCGGCTTCGCCGCCCCGGCGGCGGCGGAGGTCTTCGTCGCCGTCTTCTTCTTCACCCGGTCGGCCGTGGACGTGGCACCGGTCGGCGACTTGCCGTTCCTGGGCGCCCTGCCGTTCCTCGACGGTGCGACCACGGGGGCCACGATGCCGGGGAGCGCGCCGAGGATGGGGGCGAGCACCTGGCCGGTGTAGCTCTCCCCTACCGCCGCCACCTGCTCCGGACTGCCCTCGGCCACGACGGTGCCACCGCCGTCACCCCCCTCGGGGCCCATGTCGATGATCCAGTCGGCGCTCTTGATCACATCCAGGTTGTGCTCGATGACGATCACGGTGTTGCCCTGGTCGACCAAGCGGTTGAGCACGTCGAGGAGCTTGCGGACGTCGTCGAAGTGGAGCCCGGTCGTCGGCTCGTCCAGCACGTAGAGCGTCGTACCGGTCGACCGGCGGCTGAGTTCGGAGGCGAGCTTGACCCGCTGGGCCTCGCCCCCCGACAGCGTCGGGGCCGACTGGCCCAGTCGGATGTAACCGAGACCGACGTCCACCAGGGTCTGCAGGTGCCGCGCGATCGGCGGCTGGGCCGCGAAGAACCCCAGTGCCTCCTCGCACGACAGGTCGAGCACGTCGGCGATCGTCTTGCCCCGGAAGGTCACCTCCAGGGTGTCCCGGTTGTAGCGGGCGCCGTGGCACACCTCGCAGGGCACGTAGATGTCCGGCAGGAAGTGCATCTCGATGCGGATCGTGCCGTCACCCGAACACGACTCACACCGACCGCCCTTGACGTTGAACGAGAACCGCCCGGGCTGGTAGCCGCGCACCTTGGCCTCGTTGGTCTGGCTGAACAGGCGACGGATGTGGTCGAACACCCCGGTGTAGGTCGCCGGATTCGAACGCGGTGTCCGTCCGATGGGTGCCTGGTCCACGTCGACCACCTTGTCGATGTGCTCGACACCGGTGATGGTGCGGTGCAGGCCGGGCAGGCTCTTCGCCCGGTGGACCTGCTTGGCCAGCGACCGCAGCAGGATGTCGTTGACCAGGGTCGACTTGCCCGAACCGGACACACCCGTGACCGCCACCAGCTGCCCGAGCGGGAACTCCACGGTCACGTCACGGAGGTTGTGCTCCCGGGCGCCGTGGACCACGAGGTGGTCACCGTTGCCGGGCCTGCGGAACTGGGGCACCGGGATCGACCTGGCCCCCGACAGGTACTGGCCGGTCAGCGAATCGGCGTTGGCGAGGATCCCGTCCGGTCCGTCGACCGGGCCGGAGTGGACGATGCGCCCGCCGTGCTCACCCGCACCCGGGCCCACGTCGACCACGTGATCGGCGATCTTGATCGTCTCCTCGTCGTGCTCCACCACGATCACGGTGTTGCCGAGATCACGCAGGCGCTCGAGGGTGCCGATGAGCCGCTGGTTGTCCCGTTGGTGCAGACCGATGGAGGGCTCGTCCAGGACGTAGAGCACGCCCACGAGGCCGGAGCCGATCTGGCTGGCCAGGCGGATGCGTTGGGCCTCACCCCCGGACAGGGTGGCGGCCGATCGGGCCAGGGTCAGGTAGTCGAGCCCGACATCGAGCAGGAACTGCATCCGCTCCTGCACCTCACGGAACACCCGGTCGGCGATCATGTGGTCGCGGTCGGACAGCTCGAGCTTGCCGACCTCCTCGACGGCCCGGCCGATGGGCAACGAGCACAGCTCGAAGATGTTGAAGCCCCCGACGGTGACCGCCAACGATTCGGGCTTGAGCCGGCTGCCGCCGCACTCGGGGCACGGCACCTCGCGCAGGTAGCCCTCGAGGCTGTCGCGCTGGAAGTCCGAATCGGCCTCGGTGTGGCGGCGCTCGATCCAGTGGACGATGCCCTCGTAGGTCGAGTGGAAGGACCGCTGCCGCCCGTAGCGGTTGCGGTACTTGAGGTGGACCTGCTCACCCCCGGTGCCGTACAGCACGAGCTCGCGGTCCTCGGCGGACAGTTCCTCCCACGGGGTGTTCACCGAGAACCCACCCAGGTCGGCCACGGCCCCCTGCATGCGCTCGAAGTACTGGCTGCGGGCTCCCGACCACGGGGCGAGCGCCCCGTCGGACAGCGACTTGGTGGGATCGGGGACGACGAGCTCCGGGTCGACCTCGAACTTGGTTCCGAGACCGGTGCACGCCGGGCAGGCGCCGTAGGGGGAGTTGAACGAGAAATTGCGGGGCGACGGGTCCTCGAAACTGATCCCGCAGTGGGTGCACGCCAGGTGCTGGCTGAAGGTGATGGCCTCCTGCTCGGACCCGTCGCCGTCCACCACGACGATCTCGGCCACCCCTTCCGCCAGGCCCAGGGCCGTCTCGAGGGACTCGGTCAGTCGGCGCCGGATGTCGTCGCGGCGGACCAGGCGGTCCACCACGACCTCGATCGTGTGGTTCTCGTAGCGGGCCAGGTCGAGCTCGGCCCGCTCGGACAGCTCGAGCGTCTGCCCGTCGACCCGGACGCGGGCGAAGCCCTGCTTGGCCAGGTCGTCGAGGAGGGCGCTGTACTCGCCCTTGCGGCCCCGCACCACGGGTGCGAGCACCAGGAACCGGGTCCCCTCGTCGAGGGCGAGGATCCGGTCCACGATCTGCTGGGGACTCTGGCGGGCCACCGGACGCCCGCAGACCGGGCAGTGGGGCTTGCCGATCCGGGCGTAGAGGAGCCGCAGGTAGTCGTAGACCTCGGTGACCGTCCCCACGGTGGAGCGGGGATTGCGGGATGCGGACTTCTGGTCGATCGAGATGGCCGGCGACAGCCCCTCGATGAAGTCCACGTCCGGCTTGTCCATCTGGCCCAGGAATTGGCGGGCGTAGGCGCTCAGGGACTCGACGTACCGGCGCTGCCCCTCGGCGTAGATGGTGTCGAAGGCCAGCGACGACTTGCCCGACCCCGACAGTCCGGTGAAGACGATCAGCCGGTCCCGCGGCAGGTCGAGGGAGACATCCTGGAGGTTGTGCTCGCGCGCGCCGCGCACCACCAGTCGATCAGCCATGGCGGTGAGGATACCGGTGCCGGGGCGGTGCCCCGACGGGCGCGGGCCGGGTCACGCAGGGGCCGGTGTGTCGATGTCGGCGGTCACCCCGGTCAGGACCGGGGTGCCGTCGACCGGGTCCCGGGCGAGCAGGGCCCGCAGTTCGGCCACCTCGTCGCGGATCAACGCGGCCTCCTCGAAGCGGAGTTCCTCGGCCGCCTTGACCATCTCGGCGTCGAGGCGGTGGATGAGGCTCGACAGCTCGTCGGCGTCCGGGCCGAGGGCGTGGGCCATTTCGGCGGCCACGGCACGGGGATCCACGCTGGTGCGCTCCCCCCGGGCACCCTTCTGACGACGGGGTCCGGCCACAGGGGTGAGCCCGGCCAGGTTCCCGCCGGAGGCGAACCCGTCGCCCCGCACCCGCTCCAGGATGTCGGTGACCGACTTGGTGATCGATTGGGGGTCGATCCCGTGGGCCTGGTTGTAGGCGATCTGGCGGGCCCGGCGGCGTTGGGTCTCGCCGATGGCCGCCGTCATGGAGTCGGTGACCCGGTCGGCGTACATGACCACCCGTCCGTTGACGTTCCGGGCCGCCCGGCCCATGGTCTGGATGAGGGACGACGCGGAGCGCAGGAAGCCCTCCTTGTCGGCATCGAGGATGGCCACCAGCGCCACCTCGGGCAGGTCGAGACCCTCCCGCAGGAGGTTGATGCCGACCAGCACGTCGAACACCCCGAGGCGCAGCTCGCGGAGCAGCTCGATACGGGCCATGGTGTCCACGTCCGAGTGCAGGTACTGGACCCGGACCCCCTGTTCGGCCAGGTAGTCGGTGAGGTCCTCGGCCATCTTCTTGGTGAGCGTGGTGACCAGCACCCGGTTGCCGGCGGCCACGACCGCGTCGATCCGGGACCGCAGGTCGTCGATCTGCCCGGTCGTCGGCACGATGTCGACCTCGGGGTCGACCAGGCCGGTCGGGCGGATGACCTGCTCCACGATGTTGGTGCTGTGCTCGAGCTCCCACGGGCCCGGGGTGGCCGACAGCAGGATGGTCTGTCCGGTGCGCTCCGTGAACTCCTCGAACCGGAGGGGGCGGTTGTCCATGGCCGACGGGAGGCGGAACCCGTGGTCCACCAGGGTCTCCTTGCGGGACCGGTCGCCGGCGTACTGGCCCCGGATCTGGGGCACGGCCACATGGGACTCGTCGAGGACGACCAGGAAATCCTTCGGGAAGAAGTCGAGGAGCGTGAAGGGCGCCTGACCCGGGGCCCGACCGTCCAGGTGGCGGCTGTAGTTCTCCACGCCGCTGCACACCCCCGTCTCGGCCAGCATCTCGAGGTCGTACTCGGTGCGCATCCGCAGGCGCTGGGCCTCGAGCAGCTTGCCGGCGTCGTGCAGTTCGGTCAGCCGACTCCGCAGTTCGTCCTCGATGCTGATCACGGCACGGCGCATCCGCTCGTCGCCCGTCCCGTAGTGGGTGTTGGCGAAGACGACCAGGTCCTCGAGATCGTCACCGATCTCGCCGGTCACCACGTCGAACGGACGGATCCGCTCGACGGTGTCGCCGAAGAATTCGATGCGCACGGCCCGGGACTCGTAGGCGGGGTGGATCTCGACCGTGTCGCCGTGGACCCGGAACTGCCCGCGGTTGAGGGTGACGTCGTTGCGCGAGTACTGGAGCTCGACCAGGCGCTTCAGGAGGGCCCGTTGGTCGTGCTCGGACCCGGGCTCCAGCGAGACGATGCGGTCGCGGTACTCGTCCGGTGAGCCCAGACCGTAGATGCAGGAGACCGAGGCCACCACGATGGTGTCGGGTCGGAGCAGCAGCGACGACGTGGACGCGTGGCGCAGCCGGTCGATCTCGTCGTTGATGGACGAGTCCTTCTCGATGTAGGTGTCCGAGCTCGGGACGTAGGCCTCGGGCTGGTAGTAGTCGTAGTAGGAGACGAAGTACTCGACCCGGTTCTTCGGGAAGAACTCCTTCAGCTCGGCGGCCAGCTGGGCGGCCAGGGACTTGTTCGGCTCGATGATGAGGGTCGGGCGCTGGACCGCTTCGATCGTCCAGGCGATGGTGGCCGTCTTGCCCGACCCGGTGATGCCCAGCAGCGTCTGGTAGCGGTCCCCGCGTTCGAGCCCCTCGACCAGCCCGGCAATGGCCTCGGGCTGGTCGCCGGCGGGTCGGAAGGGTGAGACGACCTGGAACGGAGGCACGTCGGACAGGGTACCGGGAGGGTGTGACAGCGTCGCCGCCGCCTCGCGCTCACTCCGTGGGGGAACCGGCGGCCGTCGCCTCCGCGGTCCGTTCCGGCAGCTTCACCAGCTCGGCCCACACCCGGTCGACCTCGGCGGCCAACGCCTCGGTGCCATCTGAATTGTCGACCACGAAATCGGCACCTTCGAGCCGTTCGGCCCGGGACGGCTGGGAGGCCTGGCGGGCCCGGGCGTCCGCCTCGGGCATTCCCCGCAGGGTGGTCAGCCGCTCCAGTGCCACCTCGGGCGGCACGTCGACCACCACGACGGCGTCCAGCGCCAGCAGCTCGCGATGGAACTGCTTCAACAGGGGGATGTCCATGACCACGATGCGGTCGGTTCCGGCGAAGGCGTCCTTGCCCTCGATCATGGCGACGCCGATGGCCGGGTGGATGATGGCGTTCAACGCCTCGAGCTCCTCCGGATGGCCGAACACCTTGGCCGCCAGCGTCGGGCGGTCGATCCGGCCGTCCGCGTCGAGGATCTCGGGGCCGAACCGGTCGATCAGCGGTTGGTAGGCCGCGGCTCCCGGCTCCACGACCTCGCGGGCCACCTTGTCGGCATCGACCAGGGCCGCTCCGTGCGCCACCAGCAGCTCGGCCACCGTCGACTTGCCGGCGCCGATGTTGCCGGTCAACCCGATGGTCCGCACCCGTCCCGTCCTCCGCTCAGACGTCCCGCCGCGGCCGTGAGGCCGTGGCGAACAGCACCATCGTCGTCGTGTCGAGGTCGTCGGTCACGAAGAAGTCGTCGGCCGTGATGCCGGTGGTCCCGCCCGCGTCGCCACGGGCGATGAGCTTGTAGGCGACCGGGAGCGCCCGGGTGTAGAAGCCGACGTACCAGGACCGGGGGATCTTGTGGCGCAGGTCGAGGACGTCGAACCGCAACACCTTCTGCGCCCTCACCCGCCGTGCGGTGAAGTCCGCCTTGACGTGCGGGACGGCGTCGAGGCCCTGGACGGTCACGTCGTGGAAGTACCGGGACAGCAGGGCCCGGAGTTCGGGAGGTTCGAACAGGTGGATGTGGAACGGGTTCTCGAAGTCGGCCGGGGCGTTGGGGGTGAGGAAGAACGCCGTCCCGTCGTCCCGGAGCACGCGGGCCAGTTCGGCCACGTGACCCTCGGGATCGTCGAAGTGCTCGATCAGGTGTGACGAACACCCCCAGGCGAAGCTGCCCTCGGCGAACCCGAGGGCCAGGGCGTTCATCTGTGCGGTCTCGAGCCCCGCCGCACCGTAGGTCCGGCTGGCCGCCTCGACCGCCTCGGCGCTGTAGTCGGCCCCGACCACCCGTCGGCCGGGGGCGAGGAAGCGGGCCGACTCGAATCCCTGGCCACACCCCACGTCGAGCATCGTGCCCGGACCGAGCCGCTCGATGACCGTCCGGTAGCCGGCGGCGTGGAGGGCGAGGAGTGAATCCGGGGTCACGCCCTGTTGGGGACGCTCCCCCGTCAGCTGTCGCCCCTTGCGGTCCGCGGTGGCGGCGGACCCTGCGGGAACGTGGGTCGCGCTCATCGGGAGGCGTGATCCTGTGCGTGCTCGACCTGCTCCATCTGGCTCCCCGTTCTGGCCCCGGTGGCCGGTGCTGCCGACCCGGCGCTGGTGTTGTTTACACTACCGACCACTCGTGCCGGAACCAGAACCTTCTGCCGCCGGGCCCACGGACCGGACCACCGGCCGGAACGGCTCCCTCACCACACGTCTGCGGTCGCCCGGCGGCCTGCGGACGTGGGTGGACTACGTGGTGCTCGCCGTCCTGGCGTTCGTCCCCATGCTGGCCTCCCAGCCGGGCGTGGTGACCGACGACACCAAGACCTACCTCTACCTGGATCCGGGCCGCTACGTCCGCCAGGCCCTCTCCCTGTGGGACCCGAGCGTCGGGCTCGGCACGGTGACCCACGAGAACATCGGCTACCTGCTCCCCATGGGGCCCTTCTACTGGTTCCTGGCCGAGCTGCACGTCCCGCTGTGGATGGCCCAACGGCTGTGGATGGGCTGCCTCCTCTACGCCGCGGGTGCCGGTGCCCTCTACCTCAGCCGAGTCCTCGGCCTGTCGGGTCCCGGGCGGTACGTGACGGCCGTCGCCTACATGTTCACCCCCTACGTACTCCAGTACTCCGGGCGCATCTCCGTCATCCTGATGCCGTGGTCCGGACTGCCCTGGATGCTGGCCTTCGTGGTGCTGGCCCTCCGCAAGGGGGGCTGGCGCTATCCGGCGCTCTTCGCCCTGGTGGTCGCCCTCGTCAGCGGCATCAACGCCAGCTCCATCCTCTACGTGGGCATCGCACCGGCCCTGTGGCTCCCCTACGCCGTCCTGGTGGCCAAGGAGTCGACCTGGAGGAAGGCCTGGGGGGTGGCCTGGAAGGTCGGCGGCCTGACCGCCCTCGTCTCCCTGTGGTGGGCCGTGGGATTGCAGATCGAGGCGGCCTACGGGGTCAACGTCCTCAAATACACCGAGACGGTGCCGTCGACCAGTGCGGCGTCGCTGGCCTCGGAGATCCTGCGCGGGCTCGGGTACTGGTACTTCTACGGGACCGACCGGGCCGGCCCGTGGACCCAGAACTCGGTCGAGTACACCCAGAGCATCTCCCTGATCCTGTGGAGCTTCAGCGTGCCGGCCCTGGCCTTCCTGGCCGCCTTCGTGGCCCGGTGGCGCTACCGGTCGTACTTCATCCTGATCACCGTGGTCGGCATGGTGCTCGCCGTCGGGCCCAATCCCTTCGACCACCCCTCGAGTGTGGGGTCGGTGATCAAGAAGATCATGGTCGACACCACGGCGGGCCTGGCCATGCGGTCGACCGACCGGGCCTCGCCGGTCATCCTCCTGGCGCTGGCCGTGTTCCTGGGTACGGGGGTGAGCGCGCTCAGCTTCCGG
>Ga0302279_10003541_pt1 | contig 19303 bp, 14 predicted proteins | sample III_Bog_N3_3_FD_194541 | JGI IMG/M metagenome (GOLD analysis project Ga0302279, IMG submission 194541) | Peat permafrost microbial communities from Stordalen Mire near Abisko, Sweden - III_Bog_N3_3 | ecosystem: Environmental > Terrestrial > Soil > Wetlands > Peat | place: Sweden: Abisko...
AGGTCCGTGAAGAACGCCCGTTGCTGGATGCCGAAGTCGGCTATGCCCGGCTCCATCGCCGGACCCGCGACGCCCCCCAGCAGGACATAATAGTCCCGCGAGCAGCGCGCCCAATAGCGGTCGAACGCCCATTGGTAGATCTCCACGTCGGACTTCCCCTCAAAGAGCCCGCGAAAGTCCGCCCGTTGCCTCAGGCCGTGCTTTTCCGCCAGCGGGATGTGCGCCGCGTCCACGACAATGGCGTCCTCCAGGCCCGCAACCGTGAAGGCCACGAGCAGGGAAGATCGCACCTTGGTGTCCCACACCACATATCCCTTCGCATACTTGCCGAATAGCGCCAGCGCCGCATCGGCATCATCCGTGCCCAGCCGATGGAAGGTCATCCCGTGCCGCTTTTCCATGAACGTGATCAGCGGCCGCACAATCTCCCACTGCCAATCGACCGGGTATTCCAGGTAGATGCGGGGCTGGCCGCGATTGGCGAGGCCCTGAAGCGAGATGATGAGCGAGTGGACCGGCAGGTCGCCGTCTATCCGCCAATTTTCGGAGAGAGGGATCAATGTCGCGGAGGCGGGAACGACGGAGACCTTTGGGGGCTCGGGCATTGCCGCCGCACGAAACGTTGCTCCCGTGAGGGCGAGCGCGAAGAGGAGTGTTCGGATTCTCATGGAGGGAATGACTCAGGGTTGCGCCGTCGACGGATCAACCGGTTTCCCCCTTGGGGAAACGCGATGGAGGATGTAGACGATGGGAATCTCGCGCGTGCTTCGGAGTTGGGTGATCGCGAGCTCGCTGCCGCTTGGCGAAATCTTGTAGTCGGTGAGGATATTCACCGGCCTTTCGCCCTGTTGGGTATCGAGCACAAGATCCGCCTCGGTGCGGAGGATTCGTCCCCCGTCGATGAGCCGTCCCCTGATCCGCTCATTGCGATCGCCCCCGATATAGGCCCCGATATGCCGGTTGTCGGACCACCAGGGTATTCGGACGACATTCGACGGGTTGGACAGGTCGAAGGCCGCAACCGTGTCGATCGCCCGGTTTCCGGATGCGAACTGGTTCCTGATGGTCACCCGGTCGCCGTCAATGGCGATATGGACGACGAGGGTCCGCCAAGGGCTCAGGTCGGTGCTGCGCTCCGGCACCAATTCCCAATCGCCCGAAAGCGGGGGAATGGCTGCATCCGGGGTGCTTCCCGCTGCCCTGGCGATGGATCCGGGCGCCTGCAACCCGATGATAATCGCCGCTAGAATTTGAAGTTTTAGGTTCATGGTGATTTTTTGCAAAAAAAAGGGCCCGCGGTATTTAACCGCGGGCCCTTGATCAAACAAGCGAGATCAGATTAGAACGACAGTGTCGTGTCGCAGATCCAGTTGAAGAGCGGATCCGGGGTGAGATCAAATCCACCGAAGTGGGTCTGATTGGTCAGGTTGTAGAGCCCGATCTTGGTCTTGAACTTGTAGCCAAGGATCTCGTACGGGTACGTGATATTGGCATCCAAGTCCCAGAAGGCCGGGAGCATCAGACCACCGTTCAACGGATTGTAGGCCATTGACTGGCTGTACACGCGCGCGCCCAGATAGCGGATACCAAGGGCAAGGGAGAGGCCGCGGGCCGGTCCCGTGTCAAAGGTATACTTGTTCCAGAGGCTGACGGTCTCCTTCGGAACGTTCGCCAGGCGCGAGTCGAATATGATGTTGTAGTTGATCGCGTTCGTCACGCTGCTGGCCTGGTAGGCCGGGGTGTAGACCAAGCTGCTGGTCTGCTTGGCGGACGGCAGGTAACCGATATTCACAACCGATTGGAAGTTGCGGATCGGCGTGATGACACCCGTGAACTCGGTACCGTAGATCACGTACTCCTGGCCCGTTGTGCGCCAGCGGAAGTTACGCGAGTTGTAGTACGAGCTGCCGGATGCGAACAGCGTGGTGCTGTAGTTGAACGGCTCGGCGCCGTTGCTCTGCGCAACGCTGTCGTCGGTGGAGACGTTGGAACGCGTGCCCTCGAAGAAGGCGAGCGTGCCGGACAGTTTGCCATCCCACAGGGACGTCTTGATGCCGCCCTCGTAGTTGTAACCGGTCTCGTTGGACAGCGGCTGCAGGGCGCCACGGCCGACCGCGATCGCTGTTCCCTGGCTGACCGAGGTGACGGTCTGGCCGAGGTAGACGTAGCTTCCACCACCGTTTTGCAGGGCGGCGGTGATCAGGTTGGTCAAGTCGACGTTGCCGGCCGCTTCACCACCACGGTAAGACTGGTTGAACTTGAACGTCTTGGAGAAGTTCACGTAAACCGTCAGCTCCTTGGTGATGTCGAAGGTCGCACCGTACTGGAACGCGCTGCCGCGGAAGGTGCCGAAGTTCGTCTGCTCATACGCGGCGCTGTAGTCATACACGTTCTGATTGTAGACGCCCTGCTGCGCGAAGGAATTCGGCGGGGGCGAGAAGTACGGGTAGTTCGACGTCAGGTTCTGGCCCTGATTGCGGATTTCCTGGTTGCGGTAACCGTACATCACGTGGAGGCGGTCATGCATGAACGCCATCTGGTCCATCCAGTACCATTCGTTGTACTGGAGGATGTAACCGTCCAGATTGGTGCGGAAGAACGGCTGGAGGGCCGCATCATCGGGCTGCACGTTGAACGCCGGATCCCAGTTGCTGTACACCTGGGCGACGGTCAGGACCTGGCCGGAGCGGCTGTAGAGAACCTGGTCAACCGGCACGAAGCTCGGGGCTGCGCCGTTGGTGTTCTGCAGGCCGATCGCAACGTAGGTGTTGCCCGGATTGCCCAGGGCGTTTGTGGCGCCGGGGGTGCTGGCATAGAACAGGGAGGTCAGCGTGGACCCGCCGACAGGCGTGCCCGACTGGTACTGGATGATCGACTTCTGGTAGAGGAAGCCGCCGAACAGCTTGTTCTTGATGCCCCACTTCTCGAAGGTCGCAACCGCGTCACCCTGGTGATTCTCAGCGTGGTTGTAGTAACCGGAGCTGACGGCGCCGCTGTCGGCGACGAAGGTGTAGCCGTCGGCGTTCGGGGTATTGTTGCCCTCGACGTCGTTGAAGAGCTCGGCGCTGCGCGAGTACGTGTAGTGCAGATCGAGCCAATCGGTGGGCGAGGCGGCGACGGTCATCGTGAAGATGTTGTCATCCTCGTCGACCTGGGCGCCGCGATTGTGGAAGTTGAAGTTCGCATCCTTCACGCGCTGGCCGGTCGTGTTGTTGTAGTAACCGGCGCCGGAGAGCATCGAGTTCGTGTACACCGGGAGGCCGGCATTGTTGTTCGTCGCGCCGGTGATGACACCGGGGGCGATCGAATTCACCACGTCACCCAGGTAGTTGGCCTGGCTGTTGAAGATGCGGTACTGGTACTGCTGCTGGGGCGTGAGACCCGCACCGTTGTTGGTGGTGGTCACGATGCCGGCGGCCTGCATCAGCGCGTTCGAGGGATTGTAGTAGGCGTTGAACCAGCTGCCGGTGGCGAGCCACCCGTTGCAGTTGAAGTTGTCGCTGTTCTGCATGTACTGGTCCTCGATCGTGATCTTCAGCTTTTCCGACTTGAAGGGGGACACTGCGATCTCGGGCGTGATGTTGAAGTTCTTCAGGAACTCAAAGTGCCTCTGACCCTGGCTGTTCGTCCAGGCACCAACAACGCGGACAGCGGCTTTGTCGCTGAAGGATTGGTTGGTGTCGAATACCACCTTGCGGTCCTCGTTCTGGCCGAATGTGAAGTCGACCGTGGTCGGCAGGCGGCTGAACTGGGGCTGCTTGGTGATGAAGTTGATGACGCCGCCAGGATAGCCGGCGCCGTAGAGAACGGCGGCGGGACCTTCGACGACCTCAACGCGGTCGATGTTGTCCAGATTGAAGTCCGAGAAAGCGGCGGCGGTGTTGCCGTCGCGCTCAATCGTGTTCAGGGTGAAACCACGGATGGTGGCCGCGAGCGTCGGTGTGGCGCTGTTGGTCGGGCGATCGCTCACGAAGCGATTGTCGCCGGATGCCGTCGCCGTGTACTTCAGGATGTCCGTGAGATTCTGCGAGTTCGTGTCGCTCAGAAAGTCGGAGCTCAAGACCTGAATGTACTGCGGGGTTTCCTGAATGGGTTGCGCAACGCGCGTTCCGATCGTCGCATTACCTTCCAGGTAACCCTGCGCGCCCGTGGTCTCGACTTCGAACGGCGAGAGGACGGTGACGCCCTCGCCACCGGTGGCCGCCGCCGGGCTGCCCGCGGTCGTCGTGGTGGTTGAGGAGGTGGTGGTAGTTGCGGTGGCGGGCCCCGTCTGGTTAAGACGGGCCTCGAGGTCGGCGACCTGCTGGCGCAGGGCGGCATTCTCATCTTGCAGCTTTTGCGAATCCGACTGCTGCGCGCGAGCCACGGGGGCTGCCGCAATCGTCAGAACGCCTAGGCACATTGCCAGGTATTTTCCAATCGGTGACGTGTGTTCCGGTTTCATTCTTGTTGGTTTGGGATGTTCTTGCATTGCCTGGGCCTGGCCCCGCCGTGAAGCAGGGTCAAACGTAGGTAAAAGTACTCAGAAATGGGGTTGTCAGGGGTGTCGCTGGCAAGGGGGTTTCTCCAGATTTCAAGTGACAAAAGGGTGTCGGCGGAAACTTGTCAAGCACTCATCTGTTTTGAGATTGTTACCGCTGAAATCAGGCTGGGCGCCACAGTTATGCCAACCCTCCCATCAATCCGGGGATTCTCAATTCTCCAGATCAGGTGGTCGACCGCCTTCCGGACCAGTGTCGGCAGATTGATGTCGAGGGCGGCGGGCAGATGGTCCAGATTGTGGTAGATGGAGGGGTTGTAATTGCCCAGGATGGCCTCAAAATCGACCTCCGCCCGCAATCCCGCTGCCCGCATCGACCGAAAAAGGGAGCCACAGAAGTGGTCAACGGGAATATAAACCCCTATGGGTTCGCGGGTAAACTCCATAAACTGCCTGACCAACCAATCGCTTTCCTCATGGAGAGGCGTGACCTCAAGGTAGCTGAGGGGTTTTGGCTTCCCTAGGATGCTGTGCACCGTCAGGCCGAGTTCGCGGGCGTGGTCGGCAAAAGCCCGAACCCTCCAGGCCACGGCGCTGTAGCCGACGTCGGCCGCTATCACGGCGACCGCCTTGTAATTCCTGCCCCGCAGGTGCTCGGCAGCCATCCTCCCGTTCAGGTCGTTGTCGGGCTCAACGTAGTCGCCCGGGTAGGTGCTCGTCCGGCGGGTCATGAACCAGACGGAGGGCAGGTCGCCGAGCTGGGCGAGCGCCCGGGCCGACGGCTCCATGCCCTGGATGATGACCCCGTCGACGTCCCCCGCCGCAAGCGCCCGGGGGCACTCGTCGGGGCTTTCGGAGAAAACGACGCTCAGCTCCACGCGCAGGCGGTCGTTCGAGTGGCAGGTTTGGAGCAATTGCTCCTGAAACCAGCTGAAATTCGAGTTTCTCTGGACTCCGACATACCAGAGCGCGATCCGCTTGGCCACCGGGAGCCGGGACTTCGGGCCCCTGCGCCGATGGATGGGGGTTGGCACATATCCCAGGTCGCTCATGACGTCGCGAACCTGCTGAAGCCGGCCGGGTGCAACCAGGTGGGGCTGGTTGATGACACGGGAGACCGTCGCCGGGGACACCCGGGCCTTACGAGCTATATCCGCTATCAACAAAGACATACGTCGGGGTAACGGGGTAACGCTGAATTTTCAGAAATGGACTGAAATAGCCTGAAAATGTCAAGCAATCCTCACCCAAACGTAACCCCCCGCTCAAAAACCCGTGCGCTTAAGCGCCCGCCGCCATGCCGCGGCAAAGGCGCGCCGGGCGACGATCGCGTCCGGCCAGGGGTGCGGGTGGGTGCTCAGGTGGTAGCCGTGCGACATCCCAAGCTCGGGGCAGGTCCAGAGCTCCCCGCCGGGCCGCGGGCCGGCCAGCCAGAGCGCGAACAGGTCCTCGACAAACTTCATGTAGTCCCGGAACTCGGGCGTCAGCCGCCCCCGGCCGTCGGTCACCGGCACCTGGCAGTGCTGGCTGTTGAAGGGCCGGAGGTGGAAAAGGCGGGAGTTTTGTATCAGTTTTTTCCATACAAGCAGCCGCCGCGAGTAGTCGGCGGGCATCATGTGCTTGGAAACGGCGAAGTGGGAGTGGTCCCAGGTGACCGGCATGAGCGCCCCGGTCGCGCGCCGGTAGCGCCTTGCGATCTCGTCGAACTTCTCGGGGGTCTCCGTCGCCGTGTCGCGGTGGGTCTCGATGTGCGGGTCCAGCCCCATGCTCCGGGCCACCCGGACCAGCCGGGGGATGCCCCGGGCCGCGACCGCCGGAGGCGTGTCGTCGTCCATCCACTGCACGTTGATCAGCGGCACCCCGACGGCACGGTGGGCGCGGAAGTGGGGCATGGCCTCGGCGAGGCTGCCGGCGGATATCCCGCTGAAGATCCGCAACCCCGCGCGGTCGGCCTCCGCCTTGACCTCCGGGGTCGCATACGAGGCGATTCCGTCGAAGCCGGCCGCCTTGATCGCGGCGATCTGCTTTTTCAGGGGCCAGGTCCGGCCGGCGGAGGGCCATCCGATCATCGACCAGGGTGTTGCGCACTGGATCAGGCGCGGGGCTTTGGGGCGGGATTTCATGACATGAAATTTCATGCAAAATTCTGTTTAAAAAAACTGAAATGACGAGCTGAATCCAAGCCCAACCCATGTCCAAGCCTTTCGTCCAATCAGCGTCGTGGATCTGGTCAGCCGAGGGCATCCACTCGGTCCCGGCCCCGGGCGCCGCATCCCCGTCCCAGTATCAGGTCCGCTATTTCCGCCGGAATTTCACCGTCGCGGACCCCGGGGCGGCCGCGCTGGCCGTCCACGTGTCGGCCGACAGCCGCTTTCTGCTCTACTGCAACGGCGCCCTGGTTGGGCGGGGGCCGGCAAAGGGCGATGTCAATCACCAGTTCTACGACAGCTTCGACCTGACCCCGCTCCTGCGGAAGGGCGCGAACACGCTGGCCGCGCTCGTCTTCGACATGTCGCGCGTGGCGCTCTATCCCTCCCTCCTCGGGGCCCCCGGCTCGATCATGCCCTATGCGGGCGGTTTCGTCCTCGAGGGCGCCCTGACGTCCGGGGACGGCTCCGTCATTGAAGACCTGCGGACCGACGCCTCCTGGAAGGTCGCCGTCGACTCCGGCCACCAGTTTCAAAACGAGAACACCCGCTTTGAGGGCTACCACGGCTATTTCGAGCGGCGCGCCGAGGCCCGGATCCCGCGGGGTTGGACGGGAGTCTCGTTCGACGACGCTGCGTGGCCCGCCGCGCGCGTGCTCTACCGGGCGGAGCGCATCGAGGACAGGCGCGACCCGACCAGTCCCTACGGGCTCCTGCCGCGAATGATCCCGCCGCTGGTCGAGGAGGATCCGGCGACCTTCTCGGAGGTTTTTTCAGCGGGCGGCGCGCCCGCGCCCGCAGGCTGGGCCGAGCTTGTCCGAAGCGGCCGGCCCCTGACCCTGCCCCCCGGGTCGATCGTGGACGTGATCCTCGACGCCGGCCGGCTCACGACGGGCTATCCCTCGATTTCCGTGTCAGGGGGCGCCGGCAGCACGATCCGGCTCACCTACGCGGAGGCGCTGCGCCTCCGCTGGGACACGCCCGGGGCCACGCTCTTCGGGCGCCAGCAGCCGCTGGGGAACCTGGCATCGGTCTTTGCCGACGAGACGACGGGGTGGACCTTCGACCGGCGCGGCGCCATTACCGGATGGGGCGACATCTGGGAGCCGGACGGCCGCGGCGAGCCCTTCGAGCCCTGGCACTGGCGGGCCTTCCAGTTTGTCGGGCTGAGGATCGCCGTCGGGGCCGAGCCGCTCACGCTGAAGTCCCTCGCGCACCGATTCACCGGCTATCCCTACCGGATGACCGCCTCGTTCGCCTCCTCGGATCCCGCCCTGGACCGGATATGGCCGGTCGGCCTGCACACCATGCGGCTCTGCTCGCACGAGACCTTCGAGGATGGACCCCATTATGAGCAGATGCAGTACGCGGGCGACAGCATGATCACCTCGCTGATCGGCCTCCTCACCTCCGGCGACGGCCGGCTGAGCCGCCAGGAGCTCCATCACATGGACTGGTCCCGCCTGTCCGACGGGCTCACGCAGAGCCGCTACCCGTCCCGCCTCGTGCAGATCATACCGAGCTGGTCGCTTCACTGGATCACGACCGCGCGGGACTATCTCCTCTATTCCGGCGACGCCGCGACCGTGCGGGAGATTTGGCCCGGAGTGCGCAGCGTGATCGACTGGTTCCGCCGGCACTGCGACGCGGGAGGGCTCCCCGGCGCCCTTCCCTACTGGAATATCACCGACTGGTGCGCGTGGTGGCCGCGGGGCGTTGTTCCCGGCGCCGACAGCGGCCCGACGACCATTATCGCATCCCAATACATCGTGGCCCTGGACGAGGCGGCCTGGATCGCCGGGCACCTGGGGCTCCCCGCCGACGCGGCTGCGCTGGCAGCCGAGGCCGCCGCACTCAGGCCCCGACTCCATGCCCTGATGTGGAGCGAGGAGCAGGGTCTTTACTTCGATCGGCCCGGCGGTCCCGAGGTCAGCCAGTACGGCAACGCGTGGGCTGTCGTCGCCGGCGTGGCCGGCCCCCGCGAGCGCGAGCGCCTTGGCGCCCGGTTCCCGCTTGATCCGGCGCTCGCGCCCGGTTCGTTCTTCTGCTGGCACACCGTGTTTGCCGCGCTGCGCCTCTGCGGGCGTTACGACGAGATGCCCCGCTACCTCGGCACCTGGCACGAGTCGATCAGCTACGGCCTGTCGACCTTCGTCGAGGAAAACTCCTACTGGCGCTCAATGTGCCACGCGTGGTCGGCGCACCCGGTCATCGAGTTCCTCACCGGGGTGCTCGGGGTGACGCCGACCGAGCCGGGATTCGGCCGCGTCACCGTCGCGCCGCACCGCTGCGGGCTGGACCACGCGGCGGGAAGCGTGTGCACGCCGCGCGGCCCGATCGACGTGGCCTGGCGCGCGGCCGGCGGCCGCTTCACGCTGAAGATCACGGCCCCCGAGGGAATGCCCGTCGACGTTGTCGCGCCGGGCGGCGCCAAGCGCAGCTTCCCGGGCGGGCGCTTCGAGGAGTCCTTTCCCCTATCATGAACCCATCCGCCCTCAGCCTCGACCACGAAGCCGGCCGCGCCGTGACGATATCCGCCGGCGGCGCAGTCCTCTTCCGGTACGTCTACGCGCCCGGGACCCAGCCCGGCGAGTCGCCCCGCCCCTACGCCCATCCCGTCAATTCCCTGGCCGGCGACCGGCTCAGCGGATTTCGCCCGAACGACCACCCGTGGCACCAGGGCCTGAGCCTGACGGTCACCAACCTGTCCGGGGTCAATTTCTGGGGCGGTCCGACCTACCGGCGCGAGGACAGCTACCGCTGGCGGAACGATCACGGGGAGCAGCGCCACCGGGAGTGGCTCGAGCTCAGTCCGGCGCGCCTAAGGCACACGCTGGCCTGGCACGCCACCGCGACCGGCGAAGTGATGCTCGACGAGACGCGCGAGCTCCTGGTCTCCGCGGCCGCGGGGAGCTGGAGCCTCGAATGGGCGAGCCGGCTGGTGAATGTCACCGGGCGGACGCTCGAGTTTGGCGATCCGGATACGGCCGGCCTCCCCGGCTCCCACTACACCGGACTGCAGTTTCGCGGCGCGCGGGCGCTGCTCGACGACCACGGCGACGCCGCGATCCGCCTCTGCTCCGAGGGAGCGAACGAGGGGGAAAAGGCCGTGCACGGCGCCCCGGGTCGCTGGATGGAATGGCACGTCCAGTCCGACGAGACCCTGCGCCGGACGCTGATCCGCTTCGAGAATCCCTCCGCGCCGATCCGGTGGTTTGTGCGCAGGGCCTATCCCCTCGCCGCGTTTTCCCTCAACCGGGAGCCCGGGCTCACCCTCCCGGCCGGGGGGGCGATCGACCTCCGCCACCGGCTGACCTTCGCCGACGTGCCATGAACCTGGATCGAAAGGATTTCCTTCGCTGTGTCGGTGCCGGCGCCCTCGGCGCCCTGGCCCTTCCCTCGCGCGGGTCCGTGACCGTTGCGTCCGAGCCGCCGCTTCCGGCATTTTCCAGCGGTACCGCCGAGGGCTATTGGAGCGCGGTCCGCGCCCGCTTTCCCCTGGATCCCGGACTGGCCTACTTCAATACCGGCGGACTGGGCCCGGCCTCCTCGCCCGTCCTCGAGCTCTTCACGCGGACGATGATGGCCCACCAGCGCATCTCCGACACCGGTTTCGAGGGATTCGCCCCGGCGCGCGCGACCGCGGCCCGCTTCCTCGGCGTGTCCCCCCAGGAAATCGCCTTCAGCCGCAACACGACGGAGGGCAACTCCATCGTGGCGGCCGGGCTCAGGCTTGGACCGGGCGACGAGGTGATCCTCGATTCCCACGCCCATCCGGGCGGCTCGTTTCCCTGGTACAACCAGGCGAAGGCCCGCGGCGTCGTCGTCAAGCTCTTCGAACCCGACCCGGCGACCGCCGCCGGCAACGTCGAGCGGATCCGCGCCCTGGTCACCCCGCGCACGCGGGTCATCCAGGTGAGCCACGTGACAGCCCCGACCGGTATCGTCATGCCCGCGGCCGACATCGGCGCGCTCGCGCGCGCCCACGGGGCGTGGTTCCACGTGGACGGCGCGCAGTCGGCCGGGATGATCCGGTTCAGCGTGCGCGACCTGGGGTGCGATTCCTTCGCGACCAGCGGGCACAAGTGGCTCGGCGGTCCGCATGAGACGGGCATTTTCTTTGTCCGAAAGGAACGGCTTGACGAGGTGTCCCCGCCCGAGGTCGGGGCGCACTCGGGAAGGCTCCCCGTCCTTCCCGGGGTCCTTCACTACAGCCCGACGGCCCTCCGCTACGAATACGGGACCCGGAACGCCGCGAGCGTCGTCGCGCTTGCGGCCGCGCTGCGCTGGCAGGAGGAAATCGGCCGGGACCGGATCGAGGAACGGGGCCGGGAGCTGTCATCGCGCGTCAGGGCGGGCCTCAGGGCGATTCCCGACATCGAGTTCCTGACGCCGGAGGCCCCCGGCCTTTCCGGGTCGATGCTGACCTTCCGGACCCCGCGGATGCCGTTTGCGACCCTGTTCGGCCGGCTTGAGAAGGGTTACCGGATCCGCTGCAGGCCGGTGAGCGAGCAGAACCTGAACGCCGTCCGCGTCTCGACCCATTTCTTCAACTCCCCCGCGGAATGCGACCGGCTGGTCGAGGCCGTGGGCAGCATCCTCAAGGAAGCCTGACACCATGGCCAACGCCTCATCCCCGCCGCTGGGCAAGGTCCGCTTTACCGGCGGGCTCCTGGCCGAACGAATCGCCCTGGTGCACGGGGTCATGATCCCCTACCAATGGGAGGCGCTCAACGACCGGGTCGAGGGGGCCGAGCGCAGCGGCGCGGTCCAGAATGTGCGGATCGCCGCCGGGGAGATCGCGGGAAAATTCCACGGGCACTGCTTCCAGGACTCCGACCTCCACAAGTGGATCGAGGCGGCCAGCCACCGGCTGGCGACCGCGCCCGACCCCGCGCTCGATGCCGCGCTCGACGGGATCATCGCCACGCTCGCCCGCGCGCAACTGCCCGACGGCTATCTCAACACCTACGTCCAGGTTTCCGCCCCGGACCAGCGCTTCGCCAACCTTCGCGACAACCACGAGCTCTACTGTGCCGGCCACCTCATCGAGGCGGGCGTCGCCCACTTCGCGGCGACCGGGAAGCGAAGCCTGCTGGACGTGTGCCGCCGGCTTGCGGACATGGTCGACCGGACGTTCGGCCCCGGGCCCGGCCAGATCCGGGGCTACCCGGGGCACGAGGAGCTCGAGCTCGCGCTCGTCAAGCTGGCCGGCGCCGCCGGTGAGCCCCGCTACGCCCGGCTCGCCGCCTGGTTCGTCCTCCAGCGCGGCGCCCAGCCGCCCTATTTTGAGGAGGAGGCCCGCCGCCGAAAGGAGGACAAGCTTCCGTACTTTGTCCACGTCGACGGGCTCTCCTACTGGCAGGCGCACCGGCCCGTGGTCGAGCAGACCGAGCCCGTCGGCCACGCCGTCCGCGCGATGTACCTTTATACCGCCATGGCCGACGTGGCCCGGGAGACCGGCGACGCCGCGCTTGCCCGCGCCTGCCGCACCCTCTGGGACTCGCTGGTCCGCCGCCACCTCTACATCACGGGAGGGGTCGGAGCCGATCCCTGGGGCGAAAAATTTTCCGAGGGATTGGACCTGCCGAACGACCGCGCCTACGCCGAGACCTGCGCGTCGGTGGGGCTTGTCTTCTTCGCGCGGCGGATGCTCGACCTTGAGCTGCGCGGCGAGTTCGGCGACGTCATGGAGCGCGCCCTCTACAACAACGTCCTGGCCGGCATGGCGCTCGACGGCCGGAAATTCTTCTACGTGAACCCGCTCGAGGTGCGCCCCGCGGTCGCCCGGCGGCGCTACGACTGCCACTCGGTCAAGGTGACGCGGGTCGGCTGGTTCGGCTGCGCCTGTTGCCCGCCGAATATCGCCCGGCTTCTGGCCTCGGCCGGCGCCTACGCCTACGCGACGATGCCCGACGGGCTCGCCATCCACCTGTACGCCGAGGGCGGGATCGATTTCACCGCCGCCGGCGGCACGGCGGTCCGGGTGGATGTTCGCACCCAGTATCCCTGGGACGGGGAAATCGCGCTCGCAATCGGGCCGGCGGATCCGGCGACATTCGCGCTGCGGCTCAGGATCCCCGGCTGGTGCCGCGGGGCGGCCGCCGCGGTTAACGGGCGCGCGGTGACGGACGCCGCGCGCGACGGCTATCTGGAGATCAGGCGGGAGTGGCGGAAGGGCGACACGGTATCCCTGTCGCTCCCGATGCCCGTCGAGCGCGTCCGGGCCGACCCCCGGGTGTCGGCCGACGCGGGCTGCGTCGCCCTCCAGCGGGGCCCCCTGGTCTACTGCCTGGAGGAGGCCGACAACGGCGCCGACCTTGCGGCCCTTTCCCTGCCGCGCTCCGCGGGGCTGCGGGTGCGCCGCGACCCGGCGCTCCTCGGCGGCTGCGCCGTCGTCGAGGGCGACGGCGCGCGGGAGCTCGCCGGCGACTCCCTTTACACGATGGATCCTCCGCGGGCCTCGCCCGCGCCGATCCGCGCGATTCCCTACGCGCTTTGGGCGAATAGGGGCGAGGGGGAGATGCGCGTGTGGATCCGCGAGACGTGAGCGCGGCATCGGGCAGTCCGCCTTCCGGCGCGGGCGCGGGAGGCTCCCCCGGGAGCCGGAAGTCCGGCCTGATGCGCTGCTTCGAGCTCTCGACCGCGGACGGGATCTCCGCGACGCCGCTGGTCACGATGTCCGTGCCGGTCAACCTGTTCCTGACCGCGCTGGTCACGACGACCTACCCGCTGGCAGCCTCCGCGATCGGCCTCTTCACAGCGGCGCCCTACGTCGCGAACTTCCTTCACATCTTCGCGATGCCGGCGCTCACCCGCTGGAAGGCGCCCAAGGCGCTCACGGTGGCGGCCGCCACGCTGCACCTTGTCACCTGGGTCGCGCTCGGCGTGATGCTGCCCTGGCTCCCGCGCGACAATCCCGCGCTCGCGGGCCGGTGGCTGATCGCCTGGTTCTTCGTCTCCAGCATCTTCGCCGCAATCATGGGCGTGTCGTGGAACTCCTGGGTCCAGGAGTGGGTCCCGCCGCGGCTCATGGGAAAGTACTTCGGCCCGCGGAACCGGCTCGTGCAGATTGCCACGCTCCTCTTCCTCCTGATTGCGGGCTGGATCATCGGCCACTGGCGCTACGCCATCCCCGCGTTCCAGGGGATCATCGCCGGCGCCGCCATCCTGCGCCTCTTCTCCCTGCGGTGGCAGTGGGTAAGCCCGACCCGCCCGCTGCGCCCCCCGAAGGGGGCCGGTCTCACCGTCGGCGAGCAGCTCGGTGTCCTGCGGCGCTCGGGATCATTCCTCGCATTCGTCGCCTTCGGCTGCATCTGGTCGTTCGCCGCCAATTGCTTCGGGGCCTTCTACCAGGTGTTCATGTTCAACCAGGTGCACCTCTCCGCCTTCGAGGTCGGGGTCACGGCCACGCTCGCCCAGCTCGGAGGCGCCCTATCGCTGCCCGCATGGGGCGTGCTCCTCGACCGCTATGGGAACAAGCCGGTGATGATCGTCTCCCTCCTGCTCTGGCAGCTCTCGAACTTCTTCTGGTGCTTCGCGACCCCGTCCAACCCCTTCCTGCTGTATCTGCTCTGGCTTTGGGCAGGGGCGACCAGCGCAGGATTCGTGCTCGGCCAGTTCACGATCCTGCTCCGCGTGCTGCCGGTGGAGGCGAAGAACCTGGCGATCGGCTTCAACCTGGCCGTCACCTCCCTGTTTGCCGCGAGCGCCCCGATCATCGGCGGCTTCCTCCTTGAATGGGCGCTCTCGCTCCATGCGGACACCCTGGCCGTCTACCATGTCTGCTTCCTCCTTCAGCCCATCATGGCGCTCGCGGGAGCGTTCGTCCTCTTCCGCGTGCACGAGCCGGAGGCGAGCCCCCTCCACGTCGTGGTCGGCGCGATGCGCAACATCCGGACCCTCGGCGGCGTGCTCGGTTTGAGCTTTCTGACGAACTATTTTTTCCAGTCTTCGGCGCGGCAGAAAAAACATTCCCCGTCTTTCTTTACGGGCATGCCGGACTAAAACAGGTCGCGAAACATTTTTAACAGGAAGGCCGGGAAGATCGGAAAGGCCTGAAAAGAAGGGCCCAAAACCCAAAAATAAGAACAGATTACCGGCTCGGAATCCCGTCGTATCGCAGGAAGGAGTTGGATTGTGACGGATCGCACTTCCCGCGCTTCCCGATCTTCCTGTTCAAATCCGAAAGAGAATTCGAAATCAGTCAGTTTCCCTGAGCTATAAGGAAGGCCTCGACCTCCGCCCTCGTCGGGATGCCCGCCTGGGCGCCGGGGCGCTGGACCTTCAGGGCGGAGGCGGCGTTCGCGAAGCGGCAGGCTTCGAAGAGGTCGCGGGTCTCGAGCCAGCGGCTGATCATCGCCCCGGCAAAGCAATCGCCGGCTCCGACGGTATCGACGGCCTTGGCCGGAAATCCGGCGAGGATTTCCCGCCTGCCGCCCGATGAGACCGCGCAGCCGCGCGCCCCCAGTTTCACGACAACGTTCGCCGCGCCCCGGCGGTGCAGGATCGCGGCCGCCGCGAGCGCCGCCTCGGGGGTCGTCGGATCGATCCCGGTGAGCACGCGGGTCTCCTGCTCGTTGGGGGTGACGAAGTCCGCCAGGCCCAGGATACTGTCCGGGATCTCGCGGGCCGGGGCGGGATCGAGCAGGACGGGCACGCCGGCGCGGCGGGCGATCTCCATCGCCCGCTCGACGATGGGCAGCGGTATTTCCAGCTGAACGAGCAGCGCGTCGGCGCCGGTGATCCGCGCCGCGTTCAGGTCGAGGTGCGCCGGGGGCAGGTCGTCGTTCGCGCCCCGCAGCACGAGGATCGTGTTGCCCGCCGCCGCATCGATGACGACGAAGGCGATGCCGGTCCGCGATCGTTCCGAGCGAAAGATCCCATCGGAGACCACCCCGGCCCGCCCCAGCGATTCCAGGGCGATTCCCGCAAAGGCATCCGCTCCAATCGATCCGATCAGCCCGGCCTCGCAGCCCATCCGCGCGCAGGCCACCGCCTGGTTCGCCCCCTTTCCCCCGGGGACGATGTCGAGCGAATCACCGGTGACCGTCTCGCCCGCAAGCGGGGGGCGCGCGGCGCGGGCGACCAGGTCAACGATGATGCTGCCGACAATCGCAATCTTCATGGATGAACGGCCGCCATTGCGGCGAGTGCGCCGCGGACGCGAACCACCTCGTCGGCGGGCGTCGCGCCCGCGTGAAAGATCGCCGAGGTCCCGCCCACGAGCAGGGAGGCGCCCCGGTCCAGCAGCGCGGGAATGCGGGACAGGCCGACCGCGCCGTCGACCTGGATCCTCGCCCGGGAGCCCGTCGATCGGATCAGGGCCGCGAGTTCGTCCAGCTTGGGCAGGACCGACTCGATGAAGGACTGGCCGGCAAAGCCGGGCTCGACGGTCATCACGCAGACCAGGTCGAGCGCGCGGATCGCCGGCGCGAGGACCGAGACCGGTGTGGCCGGATTGATTGCCGCGCCGGCCTTCCGGCCCGTTTTCCGGATCGCCTCCACCGCGACCGCCAGATCCGCCGCGGCTTCCGCATGGATCGTGATCGAGTCCGCGCCGGCCGCCGCGAAGGCGGCGATGTGCCGTTCGGGATGGACGACCATGAGGTGGGCGTCAAAGGGCCTCCGCGTGGCGGGCCGCAGCGCCCGCATCTGGTCGGCGCCCAGGGCGAAGTTCCTCACGAAGGAACCGTCCATGACGTCGAAATGAAAGAAGTCTATCCCCGCCCGGTCCAGGTCGACCACGACCCGCCGAAGGTCCCCCTGGTCCGCGCACATCAGGGACGCCCCCAGCTCAACCGCGGCCGCATTGACCAGGCCTGGCATCGCGGGCGGCCCTAGGCCTTGGCGGCGCCGACATCCTCCACACTGACGGCCTTGAAGGCCGGGCGCCCGTAGCGCTGCGCCGGCTTGCGCCCCTCGGGGTTGTGGTGGAACCGGTCGACCCCGCGCGCCAGGTAGGCCTTGAAATTGGGGTTCACCGAAAGGTCGTTTTTGACCTCCGTGGTGCTGTACCTGAGGGTGAGCCCGGCCCGGCGGCGATCCGACGGGTTCGCAGGCGAACCGTGCACGGCCCGGTCGTCGTGGAGCGAGACCTCCCCGGCCTTGAGCGTGAATTGCACCGCGGTGTCCTCCCGAAAACTGCCGCCCTCAAGTTCGAGCAGGAGGACGGAGTCAGTCTGGGTCGAGCGCTTGTGCGTGATGATGCCGGAAGCGTGGGAACCGGGGATGATCTTCATGGCACCGTTCACCGCATCCACGTCGTCGAAGGCGAGCCAGACGGTTACCGTGCGGCCCTGGGGCGCCATGGGCCAGTAATAGGCGTCCTGATGCCAGCCCACAACGGCGGTCGTGCGGGGATCCTTGATGAAGAAATTGCTGGCCCAGAGGTAGAAGTCCGGCCCGAGGATCCCCTCGACCAGGTCGAGGATCTTCGGGTTCATGGCGATATCGTACAGGTAGAGGCTCTCCTCGTGCCACTCCCGGATGTCCTTGGACGACTCGCCGGGCTTGAGCAGCGCCAGCAGCGGGGGAAGGTCCGCGTTGATCCGCCGCATTTCGTCGGCCGAATAGATCGCGGGCAGCCCGATCACGTAGCCGTTCTTGTGGTAAAATTCCTTCTGCTCCTCGCTGAGGCGGTGGGTCGGGCTCATTTTTTGGGTGGGAACCCCGGATCGTAGCCAATCCCCCGCCCGCTGCAAGCCGTCACGACGAGGTAGCTTGAGACGGAATTCATTATTATGTTTACAATCGTAATCATTTCTGCGTTTACATCTGTCAATGGAGCTTCCGCGCATATCCGACGCCGAGTGGGAAGTGATGAAGGTGGTCTGGAGGCAGGCCCCCTGTTCAGCCCACGACGTGGTCTCGGCGCTTGCATCCTCCAAGACCTGGAGTGCGGCGACAATCAAGACCCTCCTCAACCGCCTTCATTCGAAAGGCGCCCTGCGGTTCGAGAAGGTTGGAAAGTCATACCTCTACCATCCCGCATTCACCGAGGACCGGCTCCGCTCAGCCGAGGCTGAGTCCTTCGTCGACCGCGTCTTCGACGGCTCGCTCTCACCCATGATCGCGCATTTCGCCCGCTCGAAGAAATTGAGCGAAAAAGACCTCGACGAACTGGAGCGGATACTCCGGAAGGGAAGGACGCGCCAATGAGCCTCCTGTTCGATCTGACGCTCCGCGGCTCGATTGCGGCGCTGGTTGTCATCGCCCTCGACCGAATCGCGTCGGGGATGATGGCCGGGCGGTCGCGGCGCTGGTGGTGGTGCTTCATCCCCATCGCATTCCTTGTCCCGCTGCGGGTTCCCATGCTTCCGGGGCCCAGCCGCCTCCCGGCCGTCGCGATGGCGTGGAACCACACATTGATGAAGATCCCCAACGGGGTCACCTCGGCCGGCCAGACCGGAACCGGCCACGCCTTCCTCGCTGAGGGACTTTGGTTGATCGGCGCCATCGCCTACGTCGCCCTCGTGGCAGTCCAGACCGCCCGCGCCTCGCGCCGGTGGTCCCGAGAGCGCCTGTCCACCGACCACGCGCTCCTCGAGCTCCTGGAGGACTGCAAGGCGGAGACGGGCGTGACCGCACCGATCGGTCTGGTGATTTCGAATTCCGTGCCTTCCCCTGCAATCATGGGCTGGCTGCGCCCCCGGATACTGATCCCCGCTTCGCTCGCGGATTCCGCGCATATAGGGGAAATGCGGCCGATAATGCTGCACGAATTGGCCCACTTCCGCTGGTACGACGTGCCCTTCAGCTGGTTGCTCACCGTCGTTCGCGCGGCCCACTGGTTCAATCCGCTCGCTCACGCTGCAGCATTCGCCTGGGCTCGCTTCCGCGAGGAGGCGGCGGACGAAGCCGCGATGAAATGGATGCGCGACGATTCCGGCCAAGCCTATGGAATGGCCCTGATGCAAACCCTTCGCCAGACCCGGAACGGCTCGGTTCCCTTTGGCTCGCTGGCCATCGTCGAATCCGTCGGACAACTCAAAAGGAGAATCACAATGATCAACCGTTGCAAGGATAGGGCGCCTCGAATTCTGCTTGCGGCCTTGGTTTCACTTCTGCTGACCGTTGTGGTTTTTTCGAAGGCGGCCCACGCGGTTGGCAGCGCCACAGGCGACCAGAAAGCCGCGGTTTTTTCCGGGATTAAAACCTGGCTGGCGGAGGTGGACGGCGGAAAGTACGCACTAAGCTGGACGGATGCCTCCAGCCTGTTCAAAACGCAGGTTGGTTCCGACAAGTGGGTTGAGATGTTGACCGACGTGAGGGCTCCTTTGGGAAAGTGCGTCCAGCGCGCGAAGGTATCGTTCGCCTTTGAAAAGAATCCGGACCCGAAGGGTGTCATCAAGGGAGATTTCGCGATGGTGCAATTCGAGTCATCCTTCGAAAATATGAAGCACGCCGTGGAGACCGTCGCCTTTTTCAAGGAGGCGGACGGAACCTGGAAGGCTGCCGGCTACGTGATCCGCCCTTAAGGATCCGGCAATTGCGTTCGAAGCGGTTTCACGCATGAAAATCTTCCTTTTGTCGGCCGTGGTGGCGCTAATTTCGCAAATCCCAAGCGCCAGCGCCCAGCCTCCTTCCGTTCTGCCGACACCGTCGGACGCGGACATCCGGCGCATCCTGGTCAGACGGATTGACGTGGAGAAACAGGGCATCGGGATCGTCGTCG
>Ga0302279_10003545_pt1 | contig 19294 bp, 15 predicted proteins | sample III_Bog_N3_3_FD_194541 | JGI IMG/M metagenome (GOLD analysis project Ga0302279, IMG submission 194541) | Peat permafrost microbial communities from Stordalen Mire near Abisko, Sweden - III_Bog_N3_3 | ecosystem: Environmental > Terrestrial > Soil > Wetlands > Peat | place: Sweden: Abisko...
TCGATCCGCGGGCGTGGTCGGATCGAGCCTCTCTCGTTGCGGCGCATTCGGACAGCCCTCGAAACGGGAGAGCTCGCTGGTCGCGCTCTCCCACGCCGCGCGCATTTCGTTCGCGTCAGCGAACCGATCGTCGATGTCACGCGCGAAGGCACGCGCGAACCAACGCTCGAGAGGGGGCGGGAAATCCGATCGGAGGGCGGTCGGAAGGGCGAGCGCGTCCGCTCGAGTGAGGATCTGCGCGAGCGCGAAGCTCGGCCCCGCGAAAGGGAGTCGACCGAGGAGACATTCGTACGCGACGACCGCCGCAGCCCATAGATCCTCGCGCCCATCGCCGTGCCCCTCGGCGAGCAGCTGCTCGGGGCTCATGTGCGAGGCCGTGCCGACGGCGGTTCCCCCCTCTCCCGGGAGGCCGACGTCGTCCCTCGAAGCGGCCACTCCGAAATCGATCAACGTCACGTCGAGCCCGTCGCCGCTGAGCATGATGTTCGAGGGCTTCACGTCGCGGTGCGTGATCCCTTCCGCGTGAATCTCCGCGAGGGCCAGGAGAAGCTGACTCACGATATGGAAGACGTCTTGGATCGGTAGCAACGCACCCCCCGCGATGCGTCGTGAGAGGCTCGTCCCCGGAACCCGGTCCATCACCGCGAAGGGCTGACCATCGACCGTGCCTGCGGCGCGCAGCTTCACGGAGCCCCTCCCCCGCAGCCGCTCGAGAATGCGTATTTCGCGATGAAACCGGCCGACGATGTCCGCGCTCTCGACGAGGTGCGGAAGAATCATCTTCACCGCGACGTAGGTACGTTCTTGCTGGTCGAATCCGAGCCAGACGGTGCCCATCCCGCCCGTGCCCAGGGGCGTGAGGAGCTTGATGCTGTTCGAGGGGAGCGTCCCATCGTTTGCTGGGACCGCCTCGATTCCACGCCAGTAGAGCGTCCGCGGAACGCTGCGCATGCGTGCACTCGCCGGCGCGGGCGGTGACTCGCTCCACGCCAGGAGTTGCGGCGTCGCGCTAGAAGCGCGCGCGCTCTCCTCGTGCTTCGTGCCGCCATGGCCACCGAGCCAGTGGAGGAGGAAGGCGAGCGTGAACCAGCGTTTCATGGCGAGACCCTCAACGGGCTCGGAAGTGCATGACGCGGGCCTACGGTCCCGATGGCGAACGCCGCGAATTTCCACGTCGTCTCTCGCTGGGTGCTCTCGGTGGGTGCTGCGTGAACGCGCAACTCGTGCGAAGCGTCCACGACCCGAACGACGAGCTCCGTCGACCCAAGTCCAGGTCGGGCTCGAACCGTGCATCACGGCGTCGTCGTTCGTCAGGCCGCATCGATGCCGGCCGGGGCGCAACGAAGAGGACGCAATGAACACCAGGATCGAGAAGACGCTCCGCGAGCCGACCGGAGACACGACGCGCGCGCGCGTCCGGGCGAGAGGGATCGCAGGGATTGCCCCCTTGCTCCTCGTCATCGCGTGCGGCGGAAACGGCGCCAGCGGCGGCTCCCAACCGGCCGACACCTGCTCCAGCTTCGCGGGTACCTACAGCGTGACGACCGAGATCGTGAGCACGACTTGCCCGGTGGGATTGCACGCGATCACCGAGCCGATCACCTGGACCTTCGTGCAGACCGCGCCGAGCTGTTCATTCACGATGACGAATTCGCTGTATCCGAGCTCGGAGTACTCGGGTCACTTCACCATGCAGGGGAGCGATGCCAAAGTGGTCTGGACGACGGTGACCCCCGCTCCGACCGTCGGTGGCGGCGCTCTGACCTATACGTCGGAGGACCTCACCATCCAGCCTGCCGTGGCGCCGGCGACCCCGACCCTCTCGGGGAGCTTCGCATGGAACAACGCGTATCCGTGCGATGGCACCACGAACGTCTGCAGCGGTAGCGTGGCTGCCGGTTGTGTCTCGCCCAACTAGACAGGCGGCTTCTCGCGCACCCCTCGCGCCATCTTCTCGCGCAGAGATGACGGACGCCTCGAGCGGCGCGACCGCGCTCGGGGCGTCGGACGCTCCGCGGCCGCGCCGTCGTCACTCCTCGATCCGCTGCGTCACGTCGACCTTCAGCCACAGCGCGACCCCGGCGGCGAGCAGCACCGCCATCGGGATGAGCGGGGCGTCGTAGTCACCCGTCGCCTTGACGATGTATCCGAACACCACCGACGAGAGCGCCGCTCCAACCGCCGCGGCCGTGTTCATGAAGCCCACGACCGCGCCCCCGCGCAGCCCGCCGATGTCCAGGCACGCCGCGAGGACCGGCGGCTGCTGGAGCGTGATCCCTGTGTAGGCGAGACTCAGAGCGACGATGACCGCGACGTGGCCCGTGGAGAACGCCGCCGCGACGACCGCCTGCGGCGGCCAGGAATGCGCCCGCCATCCCCACGCCTCACCGCGACCACGGGACGCCGACCACCTTCGCGAGGGCGTCACGCCGACGAGGAAGACGGTCCCCACCCAGCCCCACTTCTCCGGGCCGAGATGCAGCGCGTCCTGGATGCGCGGACCGGCGACCGAGATGCAAACGCGGTCCAGGTACGTGATGATCGCCAGGAGGCAGAGCAGCAGCAGGTAGGCGTAGCGGCGCGTCAAGGAGCGGGGAGCCTCGAGCGCATTACGGCTGCCCCTTTGATCGGGGTCCACCCGACTTCGTGACGCGCTCCCAACACCCGACTCCACCATAGACGAACGCTTGCGCGTCGTCGGGCCCTATCGACTTCGTGAGCTGCTGCTCAATCAGTTGAGACTCGGCGCTCTGGGCCAGCAGGAGCTGGGTGTATACGCCTAGCGATGCAGGATCTGGCGGCATGGGAATGAGCCCCGCGCGAATCTCGGCCGTGATTCGAATCTGCTCTTCCAGGTCCCCTCCATCCTTGTGTCCCATATGTTCGATGAGCCCTCGGCAGGCCTCCGGCCCCAGCTCCTCGGCCAGCTGCACGTTCCCGTGAAGCCCCTGCGCGCACAGCGCCCGGACGACGGACCACAGACGCCACGAAGAGTCGTGCAGGGCATCGTGAATCGGCTGCGCATCACTCGCGGGGAGTCCTATATCGGTGAGTGAGCTCGGGGCCACGTCGTACGTTTTCGAATCATCGCAAGGGGTTTGGATCTTCACCGTCCCTTCGGCGGCGAGCTTCTTCCAGTCCTCCTGTGACAAGTCATATTCGCTCCGAATCCGCGCCGATCCATCTTTGCCAGCGATGGTCGCGAGCTTCTTCTGCGCCTCGGCGAGCTGCTTTTCGGTCGCGGCCTTCTGCGCTGCAATCGCCTCTAGTCTTTCTTTGTAGCGCTGCACCTGCTCGGAGAGGTTCGCGTTCGCCGCCATCGCGGGGTCTGGAACATCACCGACTCCGTCTGTCGTATGCGCCGCTTGGCTTGGGTCGGCGAGCTCGGTTGCGCCCGCATTCACCTTCGCGTTCTCTCGTGCGTGAGAGAGGGCCACCCGGCCCGCGCGTAGGCTCATGAGCGCTACCGCGCCCAGCGCCGCTCCGACAGAGGCTGCTTTCGCGTCGCGGAGATTCATGAGGGCATCATTGTATTCCGAGCGGTGATTTGCGCGCGGGGACGAACGTCTCCACCGGCGCCGACTTCCCCTTCACCTCTTCGACCGCCGACGCGGTCCACTCGAAGGCGCTCTCGGCCTCGGTGCGGGTCGCGCGGGTCGTGAGCAGGGGGACCCCCTGGCGCTTGGTGAGTCCCTCGACCCGCGAGGCGAGGTTCACGGCGTCACCGATGACGGTGTATTCGCGCCGCTGCTCCGAGCCGATGTCGCCGACGACGACGCGCCCGGTGTGGATGCCGATCCCGATCTTCAGCGCGGGCTCGCCTCGCCGCGCGCGCACGCGGTTCAGCTCCTCCAGTGCGTCGAGCATGTCGAGCGCGCACTGCACGGCGATCCGCGCGTGGCCGGGCTGGTCGAGGGGCGCTCCGAAGTACGCGAGGATGCCGTCGCCGATGAACTTGTCGAGCGTGCCGCCGTGCGCGAACACGATCTCCACCATCCGCGACAGGTACTCGTTGAGCATCGCGACCACCTGCGGGCTGTCCATCGTCTCGGCGCTCGCGGTGAAGTCGCGCACGTCGGAGAAGAGGAGCGTCACTTCGCGGTGCTCGCCGGCGGCGGCGGATGCGCCCCGGGCGGCGATGCGATCGGCGACCGAGGGGGAGAAGTAGCGCCCGAGCCGCTCGCGCGCCGCTTGTGCGCGCGCGGCGGCGTAGACAAGGCCGATGATCCAGTCCACGAGCACCCAGCCGAGCGCCCCCGCGACCGTGCAGACGAAGACGGCGGCGGCGATCCCCTGCCAGTCGCCGCCCTTCGCGAGCAACACCGTGGAGCCCACCACGGCGAGCAGCGCGGAGACGAGGATCACGCCGCGCTGGAGGCTGAAGAGCCCCACGAAGACCATGACGACGAAGCCCGCGATCGTCAGGAGGTAGACGCGCACCGGGTCCGTGCCGGCGACGAAGTGCCCGAAGTAGCGCGCGAGGAAGAGAAACGCGATGTCCGGGATTCCCGTGCCGAAGCCCCAGCGGCGGACGGCGCGGGGATGACGCCAGCCGACGGCGAGGACGACCGTCGCGACGAGCAGGTACCCGACGATCGCGAAGAGCGCTTCGCGACCGGTGACCAGCCCGGCGACGAGCCAGAGGGCGGCGCTGAACGCTCGGAGCGCAAACTGGTAGCGGGCGATCCGATCGCGCTGCGCGTCGAGCGCCCGGTCGATCGTGGCGTGATCCTCCGAGGGCATCGCGGCCAAGGTTCGCATGCGGTGCACGCCGACGCGAGACATCCGCTGAGGGGACACGACGTGTAGGCGCGAACGTCGCGGGCGACGGGAATAGACCGCGCAGGCGTGGCCAACGTCACTCGGTGACTACTTGTCCTTCGCGATGACGTCGGCCGACGTGTCGCCCCACACGTAGCGATCGAGGAAGCGATCGGTCGCGCGGTAGGCGGCCAGGTTGTTCTCGGTCTTCGAGAAGCCGTGCCCCTCGTTGGCGAGCACGAGGTAGTGCACCGGCACGTTCCGCTTTTGCAGCCCGGCGACGATGCGATCGGACTGGTCCTTCTTCACGCGGGCGTCGTGATCGCCCTGCACGACGAGCAGCGGGCGGGCGTTCGTCACCGTGTGGAAGTACTTCGACGTCGACGAGAAGCCGGCGTCCTCGACGTCCCAGTCGGGGTGCGCGATCACTCTCTTCGCCGCACCCGGCTTCCCGAGATCCATCGCGTAGAGGCTGGCGAACTCGCCCCCTTCGTCGCTCGTGAGCAAGAGCGTCTTGCCGTCCTTCGAGAAAGCCATGGCGGAGAAACTCACCTCGCCGTCGTGCTTCGTGAGGAGCACGGGCGCGTTCGCGTGTCCGGGATCAGCGAGATAGACGTTCGTGTCGACGTCGGAGGTTTTGCTCGAGGATCGCGAAGCGCTTGTGATCGCGGCTCACCTGGGTGAGCGAACGCTTGCCCGAGCCCTCCCAGAGGCGCTCGACCTTCCCGCTCGCGACCACGTACTCGCAGAGGTCGAGGTGCTTCTCGTCGCGCAGGCTCGAGAGGAAGAGGAAGCTCTTGCCGTCCTTCGCCCACTCGACGAAATCCGTGCGACGGCCCGCGGGATAGTCGGCAGCGATGTCTTTGGGCGCGGTGCCCTTCGCGTCGGTGAGGAACAAGTGCGGAAGCTCGTCGCCCGCCTTGTCGGCCTCGTAGACGAGCTTGTCCTCGGTCGGCGAGAAGGCGACGGTGTGGAGGAAGCCGTCGACGTGCGTGATCTGCGTCGCCGGTCCGCCCGCGATCGGCTGCACCCAGATGTCGGCGCGCCCCCCTTCGTCGCTCAGGTACGCGATGAGCGCCTCGTCGTGCGAGATCGAGATCTGAGTCCCATTGCGACTGCTGATGCGACGGACCTTGAAGTACTCCTCGAGCGGCACGGGAGCCTTCGGTGCGTAGTGCGCCTCGGCGGCGACGACGGGCGGCGTGGTCGTCGGGGCGGTTGCGGGGACAGGCGGGGCGGGCGCGGTGAGGGGCGGCGGCGGCGTGCCGGCGCATGCGGTGAGCAGCAGAGCGATCGTGAGCGAGGAAATTCGCACCGGGGGTCTCCTTCGAAAGGCAGTGGGGTCACCAGGCGCGGCGGGCGGAGGGCGCGAGGGGGGCGTGATTGGGCGTTCGTGTGGCCTTACTAGGTACATCGGTACGTTCAAGCGCGTGGTTGCTAGAAGTCGTCTGGGCCCGTTGCATTCGAACATCGTGCCAACGGAGGTCAGGGTAGGTCCTATCGCCCTGCAAGCGTTCCTCGGAGGGGCTTCCCTGGACGTGGACGCTGCGCAATCCCCTGGCGCTGCGAGGGTACGTCACGCCTCGGCGACACGGTCGCGTGGCGCCGCATCGTCGGTGCCGCACGGTTGCAAAGCGCAACACCACGGTCGCAAAGCGCGACTCTTAGCTGCGGGCGGCGTCCGGCAAAGGCGCCGATTCGCTCGGCACGCTTCTCGCTCACGTCGCGTCGTTCCGCCAGCGCGGAGATCCTTTCGTCGAAACGCGGCGGCCCCTTGTCGATTTCACGCAACGTCTTCCCACAACGTGCCGATGGGATCTGTAGGGAGCGCGGATCGCGCTCTCGACGGCTGAACGATCCGGCGGCGCTCGAGCACGCGCGGGACGAGAAGGGGAAACCGGGGGGAGGAGAGCGGTGACTGGGGCTTCGTGTGCGCTGAGCGAAAGGAGAGTGGAGACCATGACCGTCAACGCCTTGCTCGCGGCCTCGGCTTCGCAGCGCTTTGCGATTCGCCGCTTCGTCGATGACGAAGCGGTGAGCGCGGGGCATGCCATCGACATCTCGTTGTGGGTCCAAAGGTGCGCGACGAGTCGCAGGCCGCAACGCGGTTGGTTGCGGGTTGCAACCACGAGACGGCACCAAGCGCTAGAAACGCCGGTATTCAGCACGGCACCGTCTTTGCTGAGGCGAAGGGCGACGTCACGCATGCGCACCGTCTCGCAACGGTCTCCTACGAGAACTCGTTGGACTCATAGCGGGAGAGCCAATCGCGCCTCTCTCGCTTCCGATGACCCTTTAGGCCCTGCAACGCCCATGAGAGACGACGGAGATCTGATGCCGTTCAAGACTGTACAGCGCAGCGTTCGCGACTCCGTCTGGAGGCAAACCATCGCGTGGCTCGCGGGCATGGCACTGCTCGGATTGCTCAGCGTGGGCTGCCTCGGCGGACAGACGTCGAGCGACGCGGAACGGAGCTCTGCGTCGCCGACCCCGACGAAGGAGTGCGAAGCGTATCTCGCGGCGTACCGCGCCTGCATGGGCCGACTCTCGCCCGGAAGCCCCGTTGTCGCCGCGGGGCGCGCCGACAACGCCCGACGCGCCCTCGCCAGCATCACCGACGCGACACGCCTGCGCGCGACGTGCGTGGACGGGCTCGCCCAGCTTGAAACCTCTTGCCGCTGAGACTCCACATGGCCAAGCGATCTTCGTCCGTCCTCCTTGCGGCTCTTCGTCGCAGTCGCCTTCTGCCTCTCGTGACGTTGGCGGCGCTCCTTCTGCCCATGTTCCCGCGCATCGCGCGCGCCGACGGTGCACCCGCTCCCGCCGGACAGGCCGGGGTGTACCCCGCTTCTGTCGGACTCCCGGAAACGGGGGCGAGCGTGGCCAACGGCGCAAGTACGGTATCGGTCGACCCGGCGACTGGTACCGCGCACGCAGCGATCCCGTTTGCCCTTCCCAAGGCCCGCGGACGGTCGCAGCCCACCCTTGGATTGAGCTACAGCTCCGCGAGCGGGATCGGCGTTGGTGGGTGGGGCTGGTCGATGACCGTCCCGTCGATCGAGCGAACCCCTCTCGCCGGCCCTCCTACGTACGCGGACCCTGCCGCGGGCGGTACGGTCGACCCCACGGTGGAGGACCGATTCTCGTTCGAGGGACAGGCTCTCGTCCCCATCTGCACGATTCCAAGTCTGAATTGCATTCCCAGTCGGAGCTCCAATGCGCCGTACTCGGTGATCTTCACGACCGGGACTTATCAAGAGTGGTTCCCCAGCCCGGTCACGACGGGCTGGACCTACTTTCGACTCGAGACGGGAGGTAGCGACGCGCGCTTCTTCTGGTCGCCCGACCACAACACTTGGCTCGTCCAATACAAGTCGGGCGAGACGCTCGAGCTGGGAATGCCGGTCGGCGGGACCACCGCGAGCGCGGCCATCGACTGGGATCACGACCAGCCGACCAAAGCGTTCCGCTGGAACATCGTGCGCCAGTACGACTCGGAGCGCAGCGGCACGGTTCCGTCCAATCTGATCGTCTATTCGTGGGCCGCGCAGACCGGGGACTCGCTCGATCCACGCCTCTACCTCACCGACGTCTACGACACGCTCTCCGTGTCGAGCGTTTCGACGGGAGCCAGTGCCGCTCTCGCCTCGGCCGCTCACCACGTGCGCCTGTACTACGAGAACGAAAGTCAGCCCGCGCCCGTTCCGACGTTCGTGCCCCCCATCTGGCGCACGACGCCGCGATTCGTTCTGTCGCACGTGGACGTGACCGCAGCGTGGGATCCTCCGCCGACGGGACCGAACTCGCCTCCGAGCACCGCGATTCAACGCCGTTTGCTCCGTCGCTACTGGTTCAACTACACGCCGTTTCAGCCTGACTTCACGTACTCCAATCGCGTCGAGCTGATCAGCGTGCAGGTCGAGGGGCGGTGCGCGACGCCTGGCACCGACTTCGAGAGCTCTGCGGGCGCGCTGGCTCCCGCGACCAACTGCCCGATGTTGCCGGCGACCAGCTACGGGTACCTGCCGGCCTTCCCGACGTTCTCGCCCACGCCCCTCGCCGGGCAGCTCAACGCCGTGCGCCCGAGCGACTCGACGTACGTGCTCGACATGAACTCCGACGGCATCCCCGACGTCGTGACGATGAATCCGGCGGTCGGGAACCTGACGTACCTTGTCTCCGCGATCGACGCCGACTCGATCGGTGCCAGTAGGCCCCTCACGCTGACCTATCCCGTCGGGCAGGGACCTGCGTCCGCGCCCGCCCCTTCGACCCAGTGGACCTCATGGACCACCCCATGGACCGACGACGAGCACGGCGTCGATCTCTTTCCCGGCTATCAGGTGCCACCGAGCCCGGCGTTCCCCGGTAACTGGGCTGGCAACGGGAGCATCAGCGAGCTCATTCCGCAGGGCGGAGCGAACGGAACGAGTTACAGCTTCTCCGTCATGTCGCCCTCGACCGGTGGCCTCGGCGCCGCCTCGCTAAGCGGCACCGTGACGGCGAGCATCAATTTCTGGCAGGCGTCCGCGCTGTCGACGTGCTGCTCGAGCAAGACGGCGCCGCTCGGCTACTCGATGTACGCCGAGAACGTCTACGGCATCACGGATGTCGACGGCGACGGTCTGCAGGACGCGATCACTGACACTCCCGTCAGGGCGGTCGCGTCCGACACGACGGGAGAGCCCGGGAATCCCCCCCCACCCTCCCTCTCGCACAACGACAACTGGATGCCATATGTGCACTTCCTCTCGCTGCGGACGACGATGCAAGCGCCCGACGGATCCATTGCGGCCTTCTCCCGCGCCGCCCCGAACAACGTCTCGAAGGTCGTACCGCCGTATCCGTGGAACTCGTCACAGTTGTATGACGCCAACAACCAAGTGGCATTGGTGCCGGCGCTTCCGCCGGCCGGTCAGTACGTCGCACAGGTCTCGACCATCAGCTCCGTGGATCCCACGGTCCGCATTCTCGGAGACTCCGGTTGGTACATCGACGTCGTCTCGGACCCGCAGGACACGCAGTACGTCTCCTCGTTCCTCGAGGACATGAACGGTGACGGCCTCGTCGACTGGGTTGCCATCAACACCTCCCCGCCGGGCACCTACACGACGCCCGACGGCACCGTCACTCTGGGCGCTGGGCTCTCCTACTGGATCGGCCACGGAGACGGCACCTTCGGGTCGTGCCAGTCGGGTGCCAACGATTGCACGGGGAGTGCTCGCTTCGAGGGAAAAGGGGCCCCTACATGGATGCAACCCGTCCCCTTCCTACCGACCGGCGGCACCTTCGCTGTTCACGATGTCACCGGAGACGGTTTCCCCGACCTCGTCATCATGACGCCCACCGAGATGATGCTCTACATCAACGAGCACGGGACGAGCTTCGACAAGGGGAACATCGTGCTGTCGTCGTCGAATACGGGTAATCCGTCCGGCTCTACGACGTCTTCAGCCGTCCCGGCTTGGAACGGTAAGGGGCAAGTGTTCTTCGGCGACATGAACGGCTCCGGAGTCGACGACATCGTCGTCATCCAGGGAACAGCGGTCTATTACGTCGATACGCAGTCCGGTCTCCGCCCTGGTCTGCTCACGGGAATCACGGACGGGTACGGCGGTACGACGAGCATCGCGTACGAGACGACCCACGACCTCCAACTCGGCGCTGCGATGGCGACCGGGGCGCAGTGGAAGTACACCTCGCCGCAGATTCTCCATCACGTCACGAAGGTCACTTCGAGCAACGGGTTCACGGGCGCGAGCACCCCGTTCGCCGAGACGCGCACCGTCGAATACAGCTACGCGCAGCCCATCTACGACGGGCGTGATCGGCAGTTCGTGGGATTTCAGACCGTGACCCGGACGGAAGACGGGGACGCGTCCGAACCCTCGCGCGTCACGCGGACGACGTTTCTCGCCGGCATCTGCGAGATCGATCAGTCCACGCCGGGCGCGTGCCCGGCGCCGTCGGCCGACCGTCCCTACCGCGTGCTTCGCGGGCTGCCCGTTCTCACGGACGTCTACGGTCCGAACGGCTACCACCTGTCCGCGACGCATACGGAATATGACGTCCACGAGACGATGGTGGGCGAAGACGGACGCGGCGTGCGGTTCGCATACCCGAAACAGGCCAATACGTACCTGTACGACTCGTCGACCTACATCGCGGTCCGAGCTCCCCTGTCTCAGGTGGACGTCTCGTTCGACGAGGGCATCGCGCAGGTCTCGAACGCGTACGCCATCGATTCGTCGTCGATCTCCGCCGACCAGCTGCTCGTTCGTACGCAAACCCGGGACCCCTACGGGAACGTCGTCGATACCAACGACCTGGGGCGTCCAGGCGTCGACTACCCGATCCATCAGACGGCGACCTGGGCGCTGCCTTCCAGTGATCCGACGTTGTGGCAATGGCGTCCGCAGACGCAACATCGCGACGCATTCCCGGCGACGCCGGGCGTGCCGCTCGACCTCCCTTCGGACGTCTCCTACGTCTTCTACCCCGATGGGCAGGTGCATTCGGCGTCGACGACGTTGGCCGGTGCCGGAACGCTGGTGCGAGCGAGCTTCGGCGCGCCGACGCCGACGAGCGCGGCGGCGAATGGCACTGCGCTTCAGTTTCAGCTGAACTACGACCCGTACGGCAATCTCGTCCTCGCGAGCGGGCCCGGAGGTTCGCGCTGCAGCGAAAACGAGTTCGACACTACGTTCAGCCAGCTGCCGACGACGCATCTCGACTACCGAGACGGCTGCTACACCGCTGCGGTCGCGACGTCGCAATCGTGGGATCGCGGGCTCGAGCAGGTCACCATGAGTGTCGCGGCCAATGGCGCGATCTCGCAGTACGGGTACGATGGCCTCGGACGGTTGACTTCGATGACGCAGCCCAACGTGACGACGGGCGGCACCGGTGACCCGGCGACGGTCATCCTCACGTACAACAATGTGACGGCCCCCAGCGGCGACTACTTTCCGGTGCGCCAAGTGGCAAGGCTCGTCCAGGACGGGACAGCGCAGCGCCAGTCGTTCCAGTACTTCGACGCGTGGGGTCAACCGCTCGTCACGGTTAGCCAAGCTGACCCAAGTGCCGGTGACGCGGCGCCGTGGATCGTGAGCGGCATCGTGCAGCACACCGCACGCGGTACCGTCGCCCGCGCGTATCAGCCCACGTTCTGGACGGGAAACGCGGCGGCCTTCCCGCTCTCTTCGCCGTTGCAGGGCGCATCGGTGAGCGCGACCTACGACGCCTACAATCGCGTGCTCACGGAGACGGGGCTCGATGTACAGACGGCGTTTGCGGCGACCTACCGCGCTCTCGAGCGCGACATGCTCGATGCCGATCAGCTTCCCTCGGGCTCCCATGCAGGCGCTTCGTCAAGAGCGCTGCTCGACGGTCACGGCCGCGTCATTGCGGGGGTGAGAAACGTTCACACGGCCGCGGGGGCGATGGACGCGATCACCGTCGCGACCGCGTACAACGCTGCGGGACAGCCGCTGCAGATCACGCAGTCGGACAGCGCAACGGGTGCGACGATCGCGCGGACGTTCCAGTACGACTCGCGCGGACACGTGGTCTCGAACGTCGAGCCGAACACGTCTTCGAACGGCGTCGGATGGCGCTATGTCTACGACGCGAGTGGGGATCTGGTCGGGACGAGCGACGCGCGTGGATGCGGAGAGAACCTCGTCTACGACGGTCTCGGGCGCGTCCGCTGGGAGGACTACTCGCCTTGCACGTCGGCGCAGCCCACGTACACGGCCGCGCCCAGCGCGTGGTCTGCGACCGTTTCTCCCGCGTCGGCCACCGGTGCGGAGACGTTCTTCGAGTACGACGCCGCGGGCGCGGCTGCCCTCAACGGTGAGCTCACGGACGTCTACGACCGCGGCGCGCACACGAGCTTCACGTATGACGCTCGCGGTCGCGTCGTCGGGAACGCACGCCAGCTCGCGACGCCTACGTGGACTGCGTCGTCGCCCATCGCGACGTCGACGAATTACTCGTCGTGGACGTTCGCCAAGACGTTCGGGTACGACGGTCTGAATCGGCCAGTGAGCGAGTCGTCAGGCGCTGACGTCGCGGCGCTCCTCGGCGTGGACATGCTCGGCGGGGGGACGAACGCCGGCGAGAGCCTCGTGACCGCGACGTACTCGGCGCGCGGCGTGATGGCCAGCGTGCAGGGGAGCTTCGGAACCGTGGTGGCCTCGAACGTCGTGGACGCCGATGGCGCGCCTCTCACGGCCGTCTTCGGCGACGCCGCCGGGACGACCGTGGCCAACTGCTACGATGGCAAGCGCCAGCTGAGCCAGCTCTCGATCTCCCGCAACGCGGCGCTCCCCTCGTGCGCGCACGCCGCCATCGGCGCTCCTTCTGCGCCGGCCAAGACCGCGCAGACCGTCCTCGTGAACGACACGTTCACGCGCGACGCCGTGGGCAACCCGCTCACGATTGGCGACGGTCGGGTGGCGGCCGAGTGGGAGACGGGCTCGATGCCCGTGGCCCGTGCGTTCACGTACGACGACTCGTATCGCGTCACGCAGGCGAGCTACGCCTACGCAACGGGCACCCTGGGAGACAGCTTCGTGTCGCCGATCGCGGCGGTTTCCGCGGACTCGCCGATGTCGCTCGCGAGCGTGACGCCGCGCGTGCGCCAGCAGAACATGGCGTACGACTGGCTCGGCAACACCACGTCGACGACGGACGACCAGAGCGTCTTCTTCGACCGCTCTCTCGGCGCAATTGCCAATGGAACGCCGACCGCCGGACCGAACCAGCTTCAGAACGCGGGGCACATCGCCATCCTGGGAAAGACCGAGTCTGGCGGAATCCTCGCGGCGACGTACGACGCGGCGGGAAATACGACCTCCCTCGAGGTGCTGCAGACGCGCGCGTGCTCGCCGGGGGCATGCCCGAGTCAGTTCGTGTACGAGTGGGACGAGATCGGCCAGCTCGTCAACGCGGCGCGCTGGGACACGGGGGCCACGAGCGCGACGGTCAGCGTGAGCTACGTCTACGACGCCTTTGGCCACCGCGTGCTCCGCGCATCCTTGCAGGGGAGCGACCAGCCTTCGTACACCGCTGAGGTGTTCCCGTCTCTCCGCCTCGAGGGCGCGACGTGGAACGTCACGGCGGGTGTCTACGAGCGAGATGGCAGCACCGAGGTCGCGTACCTCACCCTCGGAGGCGCGTCGTACGGGCGCGTCTTCGCGACGGCCGTGCCTACGGTCATCGCGCCGCCGCCGATTCAGCACCTGACGGCGACGTTGCCCCAGCCGTTCGCGCAGCACGTGTTCCTCGAGTTCGGGGACTCGCTCGGTTCAACCTCGGCGGTCGTGGACAAGGCGACCGGCGAGCTCGTGGAACGAACGACGTACTACGCGTACGGCGGCGTCGAGAGCGATTACCGGGCGTCGAACTGGTCGAGTTTCTGGGAGGATTACAAGTTCACCGGGAAGGAGAGCGATCTCGAGGTCGGGCTGACGTACTTCGGGGCGCGGTACTACTCGCCTGCGCTGGGGAGGTGGTTGAGTCCGGATCCGCTGGCGATTCATGCGGCGGGGGCGGATTTGAATCCGTACGCGTATGTGAGAGGGAGGGTGACGAGTGCGGTGGATCCGAATGGGCTAGTGGACGATCCGCCTCCGCCTCCGCCTCCGCCTCCGCCGTGTGATGGCTGCCTTACCTGGGGCGCTCCGGGCCCGTACACCCCGGGTCCGACGCAGACCGGGCCGCCGAGCTGGGCGACCGAGGGAGGTCAGGACGTACCCGTTCCGGACCCGTCCACTGGCCCCGGCCCGATAGACAGCTGGTTGGATCTCGGTAGTGGCGGCGGTGACGCGGCGCAAGCCGAAGCCTTCTTTAGCTCCTTTGGGTTCGGAGATGCCATTCAGGCGGCTGTTGCATCTATATGGAATCCCCTCATTGAGGGCATCACCAGCGGCCTCAACGCGAGCCTGAACGCGAACAACACCCCGCTGGATCTCAACAACGATGACCTGAAGATAGACATCGCGCAAAACGGACCCGGTCAGGTCGGCTATGCGGCGGGAATCGTCGCGCCATTCCTTTTCGGTGGAGGCGAAGCAAGGCTCGGGGCAGAGGCATTGATTGAGGCCGCAGAGGGGCTGGAGGGGGCGGCTACGACCGCCGCCAAGGAGAGCTTCTTCGATGGGACGCAGTACACGCAGAAGGTGCTCACCCAGATGCAGGGCGGCGCTGGGGAGTTCCACTCGTTCCCCGAGTCGGTGACCGCCTTTGAGAGCGCGGGCAGTGTGAGAACCATTACGGGTGGCGACGGGGTCGTGCGGCAAATGCTGGAAATTCCGGGATCGTATGGCGGACGCGATGGCGTCTTCCAATTCATTCAGGAAGCGGACGGGTCGATCAACCATCGGTTGTTCGTGCCAGGTGGAACAGGTGGACCATGAATCTCACGAGTGCATTCGAGCAACTGTTGGCGGCGAAGGGCGTTTCGCTTCGGGGCCTTGGGCTCAAGGAAGTGGCCCTACATCGAGCCGATGCCTTGCTCGCCGCTGAGCAGCTCAGGGCAGCATCGGTTCCGATCCTGGGTGGTGACGCCTATTTCGTCCGGGGAGGGAAGGTCGAGCAGGCCTTCGCGAACTGGCATTCCGACCGCCGTCCGGGCGAGGAATGGCGAGAGTTCGCCGAGCGCAGTTATCGGGAGACGACGAAGTATCTCGAAGCGTTTCCCCATCGGCCGGAAGTGGCGCCTGTTTTTGTGCTGGTAGTGGCGCAGGATACGGAGTGAGGCGGCGCCTTCTCGCCGCGCTGTTTCTCCTCGTGGGGATCGTCCTGTTGCCGTTGCACGCGGTGGCGGCGACGATCCCCACGATCATCGCCTACGACGTGGCCGTCCGGTCTACGGGTACGACGACGCTCGGGAAGCGAGACGCGGTACAACCCGAGGCCGAGAGCGCGCGGACCGGCTGCGACGACGCGACCTTCGCGTACGACGACTCCTCGAACCGGCCGACCGCCGCTGGCATTCGAGGCATCCTTCCGTACGAAGACGCCCTCAACTTCGGCGAACGACGTGAGGTTGGCGAGGGCGTGATCTACGCCGCCCCCGCCGCCACGGTAGCCGCAGAGGCGGGGGTTACGGTCACCAAAGAGGGGCTTGCCGCCGTCACCGAGCATCTCGCGCAGTTCGGCGAGCACGCGCCAAACACGGCGATGCTCAACCGCTTGGCTGGTCAGGTCGGGTCGGCGGTAACCGGCGCGGACGCGAACTTCTACACGCACGAGCTACTGGAGGCTGGACACATGGCCTCGGGCATGAGCTACGACGCTGCGCACGCAGCCGCGTTGGAGCAGGCCGGGGTCTCGCCCTTCAGCCTCTATCACCCCGAGGTGATCCAGCAGTTCCCGGCCGAGTTCAACAACGCCTGGCGCGCGTTTTGGGGGCTGCAATGAGGCGGTTCTTCGAGCTGTCGCACCACCGGCGCGCCAACGTTTGGCTCGACGAGGCTCCGCCCGCAGAGTTCACAGCCTCGTCCTTCGTCACGCGAATGGTGGCGCCGAAGGTGGTCGTGGAGGCTGCGCGGACAGTCGTTGGGGTTGAGCTGAGCATCCCGCACGGGCCGAGAGCTTCGTACGGACTCCTCGGAGCCGAGCTTGTCGAGGCGGACATGGACGGTCTCGAAGTCGTCGTGTCGGTGAACAATGTGGGCTTCCCGTTTCAGGGGTCGGTTGCCTTGAAGCCGGACGACGTGAAGGTCGGCCTCCTCGACGAGTACGCCAACGCGGTCGTCACGGGAGTTGCCAAGGTGGGCGAGTTGAGAGGAGTGCCGACGAGGGCATCCTTGCGGTTTCGTTGGGCCGCTCACGGAGTCGTAGGCTCGTCGCCCTCGACGTTCGAGAAGGTGAGCGGGCTCGTCGTGCAGCTCTTGACGCTGCCGAAGGACGCCTCCGACGAGCAGGTCCGAGCGCTACTCGGATGAAAGCGACGGGCGCGGTGAAGTGGCGGACCCATTTGGCGCTTCTTTTCGTCCTCGTCCTGGGGATCGTCCTGTCGCCGCTGCGCGCGGTGGCGGCGACGATCCCGGCGCTCTTCGCCTACGACGTGGCCATTCAGGGAACGGCTACGGCGCCGCTCGGGAGGATCTATGCCGTACCACCGGAGCGAGGTGGACTGCCCGAGTACGCCTACGATGCCGCTCACGTCGGGTACGACGGCACCGTTAACCCGCAGGCGGTGGCGCGCGCCGTAGCGACCCGTGCCTACGGTCCGACCCTCAACTTCCTCAACCGGCGTGAGGTTGGCGAGGGCGTGATCTACGACGCTCTCGCCGCCACGGCCGCCGCAGAGGCAGGAGGAACGGCGATCACGCGCGGGGAGCAGGTTACGGAGGAGGTCATCCGCAACGCGATGAAGGATGCGCCGCTGTCTTCGCAGCAGGCCGGAGGCGTTTCTCTTCCGAGGGTGCAGCAGTACGTGGACAAGCTGCTCGCCGGTGAGGTGCCGCCCGCCATCAAGGTCGACGGGAGCATGATCGTCGATGGGAACCATCGCTACATCGCCGGACAGATCCTTGGGCAAGATACGCCGGTCATCCAGTGGCTCGGCGGTCGGCCAGGAAGTGCCGTGCCGTGGTCGGACATCCCCATTTCGCCGGAGGCTTGGTGATGATCATCCGCTGCGAGACGGGCGATGACGTGCAGGTTGAGGGGGACAGCCTGGTCGGCGCGAACCTCGCGCGGCTGAATCTGCACCGGGCACTGCTTGAAGGTCAGGATCTTCGGGAAGCTGACCTTTCGGGCAGCGAGTTGAGATCGGCGAGGCTGGAGGGGACGGTCCTCGACCGCGCCAAACTTGTCGGTGCGAGCCTCGCCGCGAGTGAGTCTGCACGTGCGAGCTTCGCGGGGGCCGATCTCCGCGAGGCGATGATGCGTAGCGGCGGCTTCGAGCAGGCAGACTTCAGCGGAGCGGATCTACGTGATGCGAAGGTCGGTCGCGCGAGGTTCGCCGGAGCGATCTTCTTCGGCGCCGACGTGCGATGCGAGGGGCTCGAAACCGCGAACCTTCGAGGCGCGCAGGCCAACAGCGGCACGCGGTGGCCTGACGGCTTCGACCCGACGAAGCACGGCGTGCTCGTGATGCCTTCGACGTAGGGGCGCGGTCATGGTCTCCCGCTTCGCGCGCCTCGTGCTCCTCGTCCTGATGGGGGTCGTCCTCCTGCCGCCGCGCGCGGTGGCGGCGACGCTCCCCGCGCTCATCGCCTACGACGGGGCGGTCGGGGCTACCGCTACGGTGACGGTCGAGGCGGGACCTTCGCTACGACCGGAGCGAGGAAGAGCGACGGAGTACGTCTACGATGCCGTTCACGTCGGATACGACGGCGCTGCGAACCCGCAGGTAGTGCACGGCGTCGGGGCCGTCCATGCGTACGACCGCGCCCTCGATCCCACCGAACGGCGGGAGGTGACCGAGGGGGCGATTTACGACGCCCCCTTCGCCACGTTAGCCGCAGAGGGCGTGGCGCTAAAGCGGTTCTCAAGAACATGGAACGCGGAAGCCGCAGTGTGAGAACCAACCATGCGAATCGCCTGGTGTGATGGCGAGGAGGGCGGCACGAAGCGCACGCGCAAGCTTGCGCAGCGTGCGCGCACCCGCCTTTCGCAGCAGCGCCTTCAGCTTCGACCAAGCGTGCTCGATCGGATTGAAGTCGGGCGAGTAGCTCGGAAGGAAGACGAGCCGTGCGCCTCGGGCCTCGACAAGGTCGCGCACGCGGGCGACCTTGTGAGCACCGAGTTTGTCGAGAACGACGACGTCCCCGGGTCGCAGCTCGGGAGCGAGGCATTGCTCGACGTACGCTTCGAAGGCGCGCCCGTTCATCGCTCCGTGGAGCATCATCGGGGCGACGATGCCGTCGAGCGTCAGCGCCGCGGTCACCGTGATGTTGTCGCCCCAGTTCTTCGGGACGGCATCGCATGCACGCTCGCCGACCGGCGCGCGCGCATAGGCGCGAGTCATCGAGAGATTGATGCCCGTTTCGTCGATGAAGAGCAGCCGTGCGGCGCCGCGGATGACCCTTCGACGGACGAAGCACTCGCGCTCTCGTTGGATCTCCGGGCTGTCCCCTTCACTCGCGTGGAGACTCTTTTTTTGCGCGACATGCCCATCTCGATGAGCCGACGCGACACCGTCGAGATGCTCGCGCGGACCTTCATCCGTTTCGCCATCAGCACGACCAACTCTTCCAACGTCGCGTCAGGCTGCTCGAACACCAAGAACCAGAGCTGCTGCTCTTGGTCCTCGCTCAGAAGCCGCTCCTTGCCCGGAGGCGACCCCGGAATCAGATGCCCGAGCGCTTCGCGGCGCAGGCGCATCTTGCGGACCCAGCTGTCGCTCACGCCGAGAAGGTCGGCGACCTCCAGACTCGTCGCCCCCTCGTCCAGCAGAGCAACGGCGCGCTCACGCAAGTCCAACGAGTACGGATGGAACATGAACGACGCGATTAACACGTCTACACGCCGACAAAAAGGCCCTTCTGTGACGAGCCATGGAGAACCGCTGTAG
>Ga0302279_10003550_pt1 | contig 19275 bp, 16 predicted proteins | sample III_Bog_N3_3_FD_194541 | JGI IMG/M metagenome (GOLD analysis project Ga0302279, IMG submission 194541) | Peat permafrost microbial communities from Stordalen Mire near Abisko, Sweden - III_Bog_N3_3 | ecosystem: Environmental > Terrestrial > Soil > Wetlands > Peat | place: Sweden: Abisko...
GCGCGACGATTATCCGGCCGCGCCCGCCGGCTATTTCGATACCGAGACCGAGAACAAGCTGACGGTGTTTCGACGGCGGGCGAGCGTCGAACGCAGGCCGGCGCTGAGCGCCGAATTGCCGGACCGCAGCCTTCGCCAGGATATCGCCGTCGGCGCCGCGGCAACGACGATTTTCAGCAATTGGCTCGGATTTCTGGCCGGCGGTCGCCAGGCGGCGCGGCCGTTGACCGCATCGCAAAGCGTGCCCTGACGGGCGCGCGGCAACGGGTTCCGCGTTATGCTTAATGATGCAAGTCGCTTGCAACAGACGCATTGCGAATGCTTCATTGCATCGTCAATCGCTCGCCGGCGGGGACAGCACCCCGTGTGGCGCACCCGTCTGATCTAGCGAAGGCATCATCATGCATCCGGGCTGGTCTGCATTGAAAGCGCGCGTCAGCAACCGCCTGGCCTGGCATCTCGGCATCGCGCCGTTGCAGCTGTCGGGCACCGGCCCGATGGTCAGTTTCACCTTCGACGACGTTCCGAAAAGCGCAGCCACCATCGGCGCTCCGTTGCTGGAGCAATACGACGCGCGGGGGACCTTTTATGTCGCCGGCAGCCTCGTGGATCAGTGGTCCGGCCATTGGGTCGGGGCCGGCGCCGATGACATCGTGGGCCTGCATCGCGGCGGCCACGAACTCGCCTGCCATACGTTTTCGCATACCCGGGCCGTCGCGCTCGACTCCGCGGCGCTGGCGATGGAGATGGAGAGCAATCGCCGCTATTTTCTCTCGCTCGACCCCTCGATCCGGCTGGAGAATTTCGCCTATCCCTACGGCCTGGGCTCACTGCCGCGCAAACGACAGCTCGGCAAGGCCTTCCGTTCTTCCCGTGGCATCGTTCCCGGCGTCAACAGCGGCATCGTCGATCTGCATTATCTGCGCGCGACGCCGCTGATCGACGGGCAAATCGGCGCCGAGGGCATCGACCGAGCGTTCGACGAAGCCGTCGCCACCAACGGCTGGCTGATATTCTACAGCCACGACGTCGACGCCGCGCCCAGCCCCTACGGGTGTTCTCCGGCGCTGATGCGGCACGCGCTGGAAGCCGCCAGGCGCCGGAATATCCCGGTCCTGACGGTCGCGGACGCCCTGCGGCGGGCGGGGGCTTATGCGCACATTATTTAGCGCCAGGCGAGCAAGGGAATATGGGGGCCTGCCCGAATCTGGAATACAGTGCCGGATCGTCCCCGGCCCGCTCCGGCCATGGGCGGCCCCGCTCCCGCAAGCCCTCGTCCGGACAATCGAATCGCCATGCCCGTTCCCGCCACCGCCGCGACCCTCCAAGATGGAACCAGCAGCTCTGACGCCCTCTCCGTCCTGAACTCCGTGTTCGGCCTGCCCGGCTTTCGCGGCGAGCAGGAGACGATCGTGCGGCACGTCACGGACGGCGGCAATTGCCTGGTGCTGATGCCGACCGGCGGCGGCAAGTCGCTGTGCTATCAATTGCCGTCGCTGTTGCGCCGAGGCTGCGGCATCGTGGTCTCGCCGCTGATCGCGCTGATGCGCGACCAGGTCGCCGGCCTGCTCGAGGCCGGCGTCAAGGCGGCCGTGCTGAATTCCACCTTGACCTTTGCCGAAGCCTCCGAGGTCGAGTCGCGGCTGGTCGCCGGCGATCTCGACCTGCTCTATATCGCGCCGGAGCGGCTGTTGACGCCGCGATGCCTCGCCCTGCTCGGCCGCGCCAGGATCGCCCTGTTTGCCATCGACGAGGCGCATTGCGTGTCGCAATGGGGGCACGACTTTCGTCCCGAATATATCGGCCTGTCGGTGATCTCGGAGCGTTTTCCCGACGTGCCGCGCATCGCGCTGACCGCGACGGCCGACGAGCTCACGCGCAAGGAGATCGTCGAACGGCTCGGACTTGGCGGCGCGCCGAGTTTCGTGGCGAGCTTCGACCGCCCGAACATCAGATATGAAATCGTCGACAAGCAGAGCGCGCCGGCCCAGATCAAGGCCTTCATCAGCGAGCGCCACGCCGGCGACGCCGGCATCGTCTACTGCCTGTCGCGCGCCAAGGTCGAGGACACCGCCGCCGCGCTGAACAAGGCCGGCATCGCGGCATTGCCCTATCACGCCGGCCTCGACGCAAGTGTGCGGGCGCGCCATCAGGATCGCTTCATCAACGAGGACGGTATCGTGATCGTCGCCACGATCGCGTTCGGCATGGGGATCGACAAGCCCGACGTGCGCTTCGTCGCGCATCTCGATCTACCCAAGAGCATCGAGGCCTATTACCAGGAGACCGGGCGCGCGGGCCGCGACGGCAAGCTGTCCAGCGCCTGGATGGCCTATGGCCTGTCCGACATCGTGCAGCATCGGCGCATGATCGACGAGTCCCCCGGCTCGGAGGCGTTCAAGCGCGTCTCGATCGGCAAGCTGGAGGCGCTGGTCGGCCTCGCCGAGACCGCCGGCTGCCGGCGCAGCCGCCTGCTCGAATATTTCGGCGAGACGCCCGGCGCCGCCAAATGCGGCAATTGCGACAACTGCCGGTCGCCGCCGCGCCTTCAGGACGGCAAGGTGATCGCGCAAAAGCTGTTGTCCTGCGCCTATCGCACCGGTCAGCGTTTCGGCGCCATGCACCTGATCGACGTTCTGGTCGGCCGCGAGACCGACCGGGTCAAGCAATTCGGACATGACAAGCTATCGGTGTTCGGCATCGGCCGCGAACTCAATGAAAAGCAGTGGCGCGCCACGCTGCGCCAGCTGGTGGCGATGGGCCATCTTCGGCCCGACTCCGAGGCCTTCGGCGCCTTGAAGCTGACGGACACCGCCCGCGGCGTCCTCAAGGGCGAGACCGAGGTGATGCTGCGCGAGGAAACGCCGGGTTCCCGCCTTCGCGCCATCAGAACCAAATCGCGGCGCGGCGACATCGCGCCCGTATCGGGCACAGCGGACAGGGCCGGCGATCCGACCCTGCTCGGCACGCTGCGGGCATGGCGCTCGCAGGTGGCGCGTACGCGCGGCGTGCCGGCCTATGTCGTGCTGCACGATTCCACCATCGACGGCATCGCCGCCTCGCGCCCGACGACGCTGGCGCAACTGCGCGGCATCCCCGGCATCGGCGACAAGAAGCTCGAACATTACGGCGACGAATTGCTCGCGCTGGTCAAGGCGGCGACGGCCTGAGCGGGGCTCGCCGCCGAGGCCGGCTTTGAGGCTTCTCGCACCGCGTGATTGTGCATCCGGCGGGAATCACGGAATGTGTTTCTTCACTCAGGAAGCTCCCCACCCGTGCCAGCGGCAGCCCCCTACCTCGATAGCCTCAATCCCGAACAGCGGCGGGCCGTCGAACATGGCGCGTCGGGCGAGGGGCCGTTCGGACCACTCCTGGTGATCGCTGGCGCGGGCTCCGGCAAGACCAACACGCTGGCCCATCGCGTCGCGCATTTGATGGTCAACGGGGCCGACCCCCGGCGCATCCTGCTGATGACGTTCTCGCGCCGCGCCGCTTCGGAAATGACAAGAAGGGTCGAACGGATCACCCGCAAGGTGATGGGCGACAAGGCCGGCGTGATGACCGATGCGCTGGCCTGGGCCGGCACCTTCCATGGCATCGGCGCGCGCCTGCTACGGGAATATTCCGAACAGATCGGCCTCGACCTCGCCTTCACGATCCACGACCGCGAGGATTCCGCCGACCTGATCAACCTGATCCGGCACGAAAAGGGGTTTTCGAAAACCAAGGACCGCTTCCCGACCAAGGGCACCTGTCTTGCGATCTATTCGCGCTGCGTCAACGCCGAGATCCCGATCGAGCAGGTGCTTGGAGCGTCGTTTCCCTGGTGCGCCGGCTGGGCGGCGGAGCTGAAGGAGCTGTTCGCGGCCTATGTCGAGGCCAAGCAGCAGCAGAACGTACTCGATTACGACGATCTGTTGCTGTACTGGGCGCAGACCATGAGCGACCCGGCGCTGGCTTCCGACATTGGCGGCCGTTTTGACCATGTCCTGGTCGACGAATATCAGGACACCAACCGGCTGCAGTCCTCGATCCTGCTGGCGTTGAAGCCGCAAGGCAGCGGCCTCACGGTGGTGGGCGACGACGCGCAGTCGATCTACTCCTTCCGCGCCGCGACCGTCCGCAACATCCTGGATTTTCCCAAACAGTTCTCGCCGCCGGCCGACATAATCACGCTCGACCGCAATTACCGCTCGACGCAGGCCATCCTCGCCGCCGCCAACGGCGTCATCGATCTCGCCAGGGAGCGCTTCACCAAGAACCTGTGGACCGACCGCGCCGCGGGCGGAAAGCCCCAGCTGGTCACCGTCCGCGACGAGGCCGACCAGGCCCGCTGCATCGTGGAACGGATCCTGGAGAACCGCGAATCCGGCACGCTGCTGAAGCAGCAGGCCGTGCTGTTTCGTACCTCCAGCCATTCCGGCCCTCTCGAAGTCGAACTGACCCGCCGCAACATCCCGTTCGTGAAATTCGGCGGGCTGAAATTCCTCGATGCCGCGCACGTCAAGGACATGCTGGCGCTGCTGCGCTTCGTCGAAAATCCCCGCGACCGCGTCGCCGGTTTCCGCCTGATGCATCTGATCCCGGGGGTGGGCCCCGCCTCGGCGCAGCGGGCGCTCGATCTGATGGCGGAAGCGCCCGACCCCTTCGCGGCGCTGGCCCGCGCCCCGGTTCCGCCGCGCGCCGGCGAGGACTGGCGGACGTTCATCACCGCGGTGACGGAACTGCGTCATTCGAACTGGCCGGCCGACATCGAACGCGCCCGGCTGTGGTACGTGCCGCATCTGGACCGGATCCACGAGGATGCCGAGACCCGCCGTGCCGACCTGATCCAGCTCGAACAGATCGCCAGCGGCTATCCGTCGCGCGAGCGCTTCCTCACCGAGCTGACGCTCGATCCTCCCGACGCGACCAGCGACCAGGCCGGCGTGCCGCTGCTGGACGAGGACTACCTGATCCTGTCCACGATCCATTCCGCCAAAGGCCAGGAGTGGAAATCGGTGTTCGTGCTCAACGTGGTCGATGGCTGCATGCCATCCGACCTCGGCGCCGGGACGTCGGCCGAACTCGAGGAGGAGCGTCGCCTGCTCTATGTCGCGATGACGCGCGCCAAGGACGATCTGCACCTGGTGGTGCCGCAGCGCTTTTTCACCCACAATCAGCATGCCAAGGGTGACCGTCACGTCTATGCCGCGCGGACCCGGTTCATTCCGGAGCGCTTGCTCGGCCTGTTCGAAAGAACCGTCTGGCCGCTGGCGGCAGCCGGCGCAGCCGCGCGTCCGGCAAGCCAGGGGCCGCGGATCGACGTCGGTGCCCGAACCCGCGCAATGTGGCGCTGACCCGGAGACATCAGATCATGCCCCATTCCGGTTTCCCCAGCTTCCTCACGCCGATGCGACTTGTCGCCGTGGCGCTGGCATACCTGTTATCCGCGGGCTCGGGTTTCGCTGCGAATGCAACGGTCCGCGACGGCGACACCATCCAGCTCGGCGGCGTCACCTACCGGCTCGATGGAATCGACGCGCCCGAGTTCGATCAGATATGTCTCGACGATCATGCCGATCCCTGGACCTGCGGCGTGGAAGCGCGCGATCAATTGGCCAGACTGATCGGGACCCGCGACATCCATTGCGAGGATCTGGGACCGGACAAGGCGCACCCCCGGCGGCACATCGGCATCTGTACTGCCGAGGGCGAAACCGCCAGCCTGAACCAGTTGCTGGTCCGCCAGGGTATGGCCTTGAATTTCGAGCCGGCGGTGAAAGGCCGGTTCAAGGACGACGAAGCCGGCGCCAGGAACGATCGACGGGGCCTGTGGCGAGGATGCTTCGTGGCCCCGCAGGATTTCCGGCTCGGGCAGAAGGCCGGGGCGCTGCTGGGCGCGGCCTGCCGCAGCGACAAGGACCGCGAGATCAGGCAAGTGCTGTTCCCGGAAGAACCCGCGATGCCGCCCGGCTGCAGCATCAAGGCCAAATTCGCGGTTCGCGCGCGGGTGACCGGCAATGTCGGCATCTATCATTTGCAGGGGTGCCGCAGCTACGCTCCCCTGACCAAGCCGGATCGCTGGTTCTGCAGCGAGGACGATGCGCAGGCGGCAGGGTTTCGCAGGGCGTATAACTGCCGGGCGAACGCGGGTCGAAAATGACCGCTTCTGACGGTGATCAGGTCCGATCCGAGCCAAGCGGAGCCAGGATGCTGCGCGCCACCTCGCCTACCGGCAGATGGTCGACCGGCTGGCCGGCGACCAAGGCGAGGTCCATGGTATAGGCCCCGAGTTCGCACATCACCTGCGACGCGATATCCCCGAGCGGAATGAATTGTCTGGCCAGATATTCGAACTGGGCGCGCGCCTGAATCAGCGTTGCCTTCGGCACCACGGCGCTGGCGGCTGCCGCCGCGTCATTCGGTGCGCCGCGCTGAAGCGGGCTTTCTTGCGCGCCAAGCCCCGGTTGTTCGGGAACCAGCCGCTCGGCGCGGTCTTGCGGCGCGATCGTCTGGGTTCCGAGATGGCTGATCCGATCGAATGCGGAGCGCAGGTCGGCGCGTTTGGCTTCAAGGGCCGCCACTTTCTCCTTGAGCGCGTCCTGCTCGCGCTCGGAGACCATGCGAAGCACGGCGATATCCTCGCCGCGCGCCTTCAACTGCGCCTGCAATTCGCTGCGTTCGCGGTCGAAGGCCAGACGAAGCCCGGATAGCTCCGCCTCACGCTCCGCCAACTTCGCCACGCCGCCATCGCGTTCGCGTTCCAGGGCGCGGCGGAGCTCGTCGCATTCCGTCGCCTGCGCCTCCAGCGTGGCCTGCAGCGCCTCGCGCTTCTGATCGAACGCCACGCGAAGTCCCGTCAGGGCCTCCTCATGGGCGGCCGATTTGGCCGCACGTTCCTCGCGTTCACGGCTCAGGTCATTGCGAAGCCCGGCAAGCTCCGCCTTACGCTCCGCCAATTTCGCCACGCCGTCGTCGCGCTCGCGTTCCAGGGCGCGGCGGAGTTCGTCGCATTCCGTCGCCTGCGCCTCCAGCGTGGCCTGCAGCGCTTCGCGCTTCTGATCGAACGCCACGCGAAGCCCCGTCAGAGCCTCTTCATGCGCAGCCGACTTGGCCGCACGTTCCTCGCGTTCACGGCTCAGGTCATCGCGAAGCCCGGAAAGCTCGGCCTCTGTCGCCTGCAGCGTGGCCCCGAGCGCATCGCGTTCGGCCAGCACCGAGGAAGTGATATCCAGGTGCCCTTCAACGTCGTTCCTGAGCGCGTCGCATTCGGCTTCCATCTCGTCGGTATGACGGGTCAGGGTTTCATACTTGTACCGCCAGAGCTGCTCTTCATCCGACGCCGCGATCACTCGGGCGGTCAGGGCTTCCAGCAGCTCCGACGCCCGGTGCAAATAGGTCGCGTTGTGCCCGTTACCCAACAGATCGGTAAAACGGCGCAGAAAGCTTGCGATTTCCGCGACATCGGGCGTCGTCTCGGGCATCACGGAAGTTTCAGTCATGAAGCTTGTTTTCCTGAACGCCATCCCGGGCGTGCCGAGCCAGCCGCGCCACAGGCCGACGATTCGGTCTGGCGGACGCTTTTCCAGATCGGCGGCGGCAAAAATAGGGCACCGACGGCAGATCGGACATAACATTAGGGCGATTCAGCCCTCGCGCGCATCAAATCGGAGTGGGCTGTGGATATTGGGCCGGATTGCCGGGAAAGCTCGCCTCCGGCGACATGCACCGGCCGGTCCCGACACCACACGCGGGAAGGGCGCAATCGCGCCGGATCAATCGTCTGATTTCTTCGCGCTGGCGCTCTGTTCCGTCGCCGTGCAGGCGATCAGCAGCGTGAATGCGCGTGCACTTCGAGCGATGTCCGACGTCTTCAGTTCGCTCTTTGCATCCGCCGTGACATACGGCACGACGCTGTTGTCGAGAAAGTCTCTCAAGGTGCCCGTCTTGATGGCGAAATTGATGTTCTCGGGTATTTCGCCGGTCGCCTTGGCGAATTTCAGCGCATTGAGCTTTGCCGCGACCATTCCGACGACTTCGCCGCCGGTGTCCAGCAGCGGCCCGCCGCTGTTGCCCGGTTGAACGGCCGCGGAGATTTGCAGATAGCGGGTGTCGTTCAAGATGCCGCTCAGCGAGCTGACGATTCCGGTGGTGACCGTGAAGTCGGAGGTCAGCAGGCCGTGAAATGGATAGCCGATCGCAACGACGGCGTCGCCGGGACGGATCGGCTTGTCCCGGATGGTGGCTACTTCCTTTAACGAAGTCGGCGCCTGCAGCAGGGCCAGATCATTGGTTTCATCGCTCGATACCAGACGCAGTTTTGTCGGCGCCTCGCCGCTCAGATTGCCCTGGATATCGCCGACACAGCCGTCGACGACGTGCTGATTGGTCACGACATGTCCGTTGCTGCTGATGACAAATCCGGTGCCGGTCTTGCTGATGGTCTTGGTCGCCTTCGACGGAGGCGAGGCAGCTTGCCCCGGTGTCGCCGCAGCCGCCTGCTTTGGCGGCGCGACGGCGAATTCGCCGGCATTTGCGATCCCGCTTTTCTTGACGCTGACGACGCAGTTGACCAGCGAAGGGAGGAGTTGCGCGGTCTGGTTCAGGTTGAACTGAAACAGCTGGCCTTGCGCAAACACCGTCATGACCTTCGCTTTGCGAAACTGGCCGATCAGCGAGGAATTTGCCGGCATGTCGACATTCACAAGCCGCGAGGCGACGGGCACTCCCTGCACGTTGATGGCCGGCTGGCCGTCGAAGGTGAGGGCCAGTCCAAAGGCCTGACCGGGAGTGAGCTGCCAATTCTCGTGGGCGAAGCCCAATCTCCAGCTGTAATCCTCGCCAACCGAAACGGCGAAATAGATGCCGCTCTGGTAGGTGGCGCCGGCCGCGCAATGAGAGAACGAGCCGCTGCCGTCGTTGGTATAGGCGCCGCCGTGCCAGTTGCCGACATTGATGGAACCATAGGGACCGCGGGCACTGGAGGTCGAACAAGCCGCTGCCAGGCAGAGCCCCGTTGCTAACGCAAGAAGTGTGGCCTTCATGTCCCGCTACCCAAAATGAAGGCCCATCATAGAGGGCTTTGAAATTCATCCGCAAGAGGCACAAGTCCGTGCCGCAACCACAGCGGCAAGGGATGACGCGCCGCCGCCCCCAGCGCAAAAACGCCGCCACCGGCGGGCCTCCCGGCAACCGGCGGATAACCCATTTTCTCTGGAAATATATACACTTATGAAGCTATCGGGCGCCGCCTGCCAACACGATCAATCAGCCCGGCTGCGCAAAATAGCGGGCCTGCCGCTTCGTCTTCATTTCACCGAGACGGCGACGGCATGGCCGGAGCAATAATTCGTTTCTGCAGTTCCGGGATATTGATCTTCATGCCGTTGCTCATGACGATGTCGCCGGGCTTCTGGTCGGCCGCGCAGGCACCGAGCCATTTGCCCTCCATCGTCATCACCATCTTGCCGCCCGGAATTTCCTCGCTCTGTGACGTCACGGTCATCGTATAGGCGCTGTCGAAGCTGCCGGTAACAACCGCATGCGCCGTTGCGGACTTGCCGGCAACCGTGCAGGTGGAGTCGATCGTGACCGAATCCGCCGCGCTTTTTACCTCCCGCCCGGGGCATGCCGCCGGGGCAAAGGGGCCGGCATTGGACTGCAGCATCTGGTCGGTGCTGGCGTCGATGCATTGCTGGATCACCCGAACCGGGGCACCGCTGTTCTCGATACTGGTCGTGACCTGCCACAAGCCCGGCTTGCGCGACGGCAGTTCGGCCGCCAGCGCCGGCATCGCGACGATCAGAACCAGGAACGAAGCCGCTCCGGCAAGTCGGATGAAATCGAGCTGCATTTGGACCCTCTAAGGTCTGGGCATAGCCTCAACGAAGCGCATCGGAGCGTCGCCTGAGCGGGAGGCCTGCGCGATTCCTGACTTATGTCGTTCGCCCTCCGGGGTCAATCAACCGGCCGGCCGGTGACCGCGTTGATGGCGACGCCGGTGCTGGCGGAGCGAGGACCGCGCGCTTGTCGCGTGCGCGTCGACCTCCAACTCATGCGGTCGCGGCCACCGCAGCCATGCCCTGTCCGACGGCAATCTGGCGAACGGTGACGACCCATGCATAATGGCACGGGATTTCTGATGCACCCTGGTGGGAGGAGTGTCGTGAAAGCTATCCAGGCAACAGCCCTGACGCTCGCGATGGCGTCGGCCCCGGGATTTGCCTTGGGCCAGGAGCGCGGGACGATGATAACCGAGGCGCAGTTCTCGAAATCGGTGCCGCGGCGGAACGGGGGCTCGGAGATAACAGCACCAGCTTCGGCCCCAGCGTCGCCGTGGAGGTAACCCCGATCGAGCATTGGCTGGAAATCGAGGCCGGCATTGCATCCCTGCGAAGCAAGGACGGCACCGAATGGGAAACCGACCTCGTTTTCAAAAAGCCGTTTCAGCTGTCGAAGAACGTGGAATTCATGGTTGGCGTCGGCCCTCAATGGTCGTCCGCCAGTTCGTTCGGCGCGACGGCGGTGCTGGACTTCATGTTCTGGACCACGCCGCAATACGGCTGGTTCGTGGAGCCCAGCTACAGTTATGCCTTCAACCGCGGGCACGACAGGAATCTGGCGCTGAATGTCGGGCTGCTGTTCGCCTTGCCGCCGCGATGACACGGAGCGTCGCGAAGTTGGCGCGATCGTCAGAGCGACGCCTTCGGTCTTAAGGCCTCGATCGCCGCGCGATCCATCTCGGCCGCAAAGCCGATGCAGATGAGCCGTCCCGGGCCTTCGATCCATGAGGGTGCAGGCTCAACCTGCGAGCGCTGTCCGACGACATGAAGGGTGACGAACGCGCCATCGGATCCACGCAGGAAACCTTTCGTCCGCAGCAGGCCCAGCCGCGGATCGGCGAGAATCCGGCCGAGTTTCTCAGCGTCGACGGGGCTGTCGAGTTCGAGGTTCAGAGTTTCATAGCCCGACGTCCGATGCCGCGAGGGCTGTAGCCGAGGCGCCATCGATCGCGGCTCCGGCTGTCCTCCCAGGACGATTTCAGCCGGAATGTCCGCCTTCTCCGCCGGCACGATCCGGGCGCCGGGCGCGATTTCGGCCAGCCAGCGCGAGATGGCGGCAACCCGTTCCGGCGACACCAGGTCGACCTTGTTCAGCACGACGATATCCGCGCCGGCGAGCTGCCCGCGCACCGTGTCGCCCATATAGCGATCGTCGGCGCGCTCTTCGACGGTCTCGGCATCGGCCAGCACGATCACGCCGTCGATGGCGAGGCCCGGAAGCAGCGCGATCGATTGCACGATCGATCCCGGCAGCGCCACGCCGCTGGTCTCGATCAGGAGGTGGTCGATCGGCTGGCCGCGCGTCCTGATATCGATCAGGGCCGCGACCAGGTCGCTGCCGAAGCTGCAGCAGATGCAGCCGCCGGAAATGCTGATCAGATTGTCGTCGCGGGCTGCGATCAGGTCGGCGTCGATCGGCAGTGCCCCGAATTCGTTGACCAGCACCGCCAGGCGGCGACCACCGGCATGTCGCAGCAGGGAATTCACCAATGTGGTCTTGCCGGCGCCGAGATAGCCGCCGATCAAGCTCACGGGAATCGAAACGGTCATATCGTGGCGGCGGCGAAGATGCGGCCGTCCTGAACGGTGCCCCAGATGCGGACGTCTTTCAGACGCTCGCCCCCGATTTCGGTCGGATCGTCCTCGAGCACGGCGAAATCGGCGTGCTTGCCGCACTCGATCGACCCGACCTCGCCGTCGAGGCCAAGCGTATAGGCGGCGCCGAGCGTGATCGTCCGCAACGCATCGGCGACGGAGATGCGCTCCTGCATTCCGAGAACGCGGCCGCTGGCGGTCACGCGGTTGACCGCACACCATGCCGTAAACAGCGGACCCAGCGGCGTCACCGGCGCGTCCGAATGAATCGCCATCGGCACGCCGCTGGCGAGCGCGGTCGCACAGGCATTCATGCGCTCCGCGCGCTCCGGTCCCACGGTCAGGGCGTAATGCTGGTCGCCCCAGTAGAAATGATGGTTGGGAAACAGATTGACGCACATGCCGAGCGAGCGCATGCGGCGAAACTGCGCGGCATTGGCCAGCTGGCAATGCTGAAGGGTAAAGCGATGGTCCGGCGACGGGCTCTTGCGAAGGGCCAGTTCCAGCGTGTCGAGGACGAGCTCCGTCGCCTGATCGCCATTGGTGTGGCTGTGAACCTGGATACCGGCCGCCAGCGCGCGCTCGAAGATCTCACGCAGCTGCTCCGGCGCCACGTACCACAGGCCATTGGGTGCACCGTTGTAGTAACCCGGCGGCTTGAGCCGCGCGGAAAATCCCTGGATCGAGCCGTCGACGATGACCTTGACGATACCGAGCCGCAGGCGGTCTGAACTCGACTTGCGCAATTCGACGACACGGTCGATCAGTTCGGCCGGGCTGATGTCGCGCGCGATGCGCAGCGAGACGATGCGGGCGGGAAAATTGCCCTCGCCACAGACTCTCAGCATCATCTCGACCGCAGGCCGGGGAAGCAGATTGGCGAGATCGGCGGCCGTCGTCACTCCCTTGCGCACGCACAATCTTGCGAACGCGCGCAGGCCCGGTTCGTCCGAAGCCAGCAGACTGCGATCGAGCCCGACGTGAGGACCGAGCGGCGTCATGGCCTCGGGCCCCTTCATCTCGCCGGTCGGAAGACCATCCGAACCGAGCGGGATACCGGGATGGTTGATGCCGGCGCGCAGCAGGCCCGCCAGTTCCAATGCCCTGGTGTTGACGTTCATGATGTGGCCGCTGGCATGCATGATGCCTATCGGTCGCGTGGTCGTGACCCGGTCCAGATCCTCGCGCGTGATGCGGCGGTTGTCGAAATAGATCGGATCGAGCGCCCATCCCGTCAACGGCCGCTTCGGATCCGAAAGCCCCGCATTCGCAGCGCTCAGGCGCGCGAGAACCTCCTCGATCGATCGCAACCCCGGCCATGTCGTGCCGTCGGGATCGGTCCGATCGAAATAGCCGCAATAGACAAACCGCCACTGCACGCCCTCGGCCACATGGCTGTGGCCTTCCACCAGGCCCGGCATCAGAACCTTGTCCGCGAAGGTGCGATCGAGATTGTACGCGCCCCACCCCGCCAGTTCGTCCAGGCTTCCGGCGCCCAGGATCCTGCCGTCCCGTACCGCGACATGCGTCGCCAGAGGCCGGCTCGGATTCATGGTCACGACTTTGCGGGCTTCATAGATGGTGGTCATGCGAGATGATATCCGGGCAGGAGCTTGATCGAGGAAGCGCCGATCAAACGCGTTCGAGCGTGTTGCATAACACGTCGATCATCCGGCCGATATGGTCGGCGATCGCAATGAATTCCGGCGCGGCGGTCTCGGAATCCCTGAGCGACCGGCATGCGCCACCGGTCACCGGCCGTCGGTCCTCATGCTTGCAGGAGCCGGGACAATTCGGCGCCGATTTCGGCTCGTCGCGGCGGATCGGCGCCGGCGCGCCCGCATGTGATGGCGGCGCAGGCGGCCGCAAATGTCAGCACGCGACGAAGCTCGTCGGAATTCATATGCGCGAGCGCTTTGATTTCAATCCGCCCCATAGCGCGCAAGGCGAACAGCAGGGCGGCCTGGAAACTATCACCGGCCCCGATCGTATCCACCACATCCACGCCGGGCGCCTCTACTTCGACCGAGCCCGCCTCCCGATGCCACGCCAGGGCTCCCTTGATTCCGCGCGTGACGACGACCAGGCCGGCGCCCGCCTCGATGAGCGAATGTGCCCTTCCCGAATAGTCGCTGCCGCCGTACAGGAATTCAAAATCGACATCCGACATCCGCACGATGTCCGCTGTCGCGGCGAACGCATCCATCCGCTCGATATAGCGCGCCCTGTCCTTGACCAGCTTGGGCCTGCAATTCGGATCGAAGGAAACGGTGGTCGATCCATCTGCATCCTCGAGCATGGCCAGCGCCTCGGCCGCTCCCTTGTCATTGGCGAGCGTGGTCGATCCGACATGAACGGCCTCGATCCGGTCGAAGGGGATCGAGCCACGGAGGTAGCTCCAGTTGCCGGTCGCGGTGCCCTCGTCATAGAAGGCGTATTGCGGCTCGCCATCGACGGTGCGGACGAACGCCAACGTCGTTTGCAGCTCGCTGCGCGTCGCGTACCGAAGATCGACCTGCGAGGCGGAGGCGTAGTCGGCAATCATGCCGCCGAACAGGTCGGTCGATATGCCGCCGACAAACCCTGCCGCTGCGCCGAGACGCGCCATGCCAACGGCGATGTTGAGACAGGAACCGCCGACCGCCGGCACGATGGCATCGCGCCCATCCACCGACTTGACGGGAAGAAAATCGATCAGGGCGTCACCGCAGCTCAGCAGCATGGGGCTAGTTCTTCATGTCCGGGGCGGCGATCGATTCGATCCCGCGCATCGTATCGCGGCTTTCCCGGTCAAGCTTTCGCATCAGGCCGTGAATCCGTCGCTTGACCCGGTGGAAGTCGGCCATTCCGCGCGCCGTCGACTCGCTCGAGCGACCGATCGCCGACATCGAGGTCATGGCCTCGCCGATCGATCCGTAGCGACTGGCGGCGACCGCACCCAGCATGGCCGCGCCCAGCAGGACGGGCTCCGGCGTTTTGGGAACCGCGACCGTCAGGCCCGTGGTGTCGGCCATGATCTGGCGAACCAGCGGGCTGCGTCCCGCCCCGCCGCCAATCACCATCAGGTCGCTGTCGACGCCGTGCGCCCGGAAGGCGTCGACCACGTCCGCAAGGCCATAGGCGAGGCCGCACAGTCCCGCCACGAACAGCCGCTCCATGGAGCCGATGGAGGCATCGAGGTCCATGCCGGCGACGACAGCGCGCGAATCGGGATCGGCGAACGGCGAACGGTTGCCGATAAACTCGGGCAGCACATGGAGGTCGCGGGCATACAAGGCCGCCTCGCCCGGGCTGTGCGTGCGCGATGCGATGCGCCGCTCGAGAAATTCCAGCACTTCCATTCCGCCGGCACGCGCGGTCGCGACGGCCTCGTCATGGGCCGGGTGGGAGCCGACGAGATGATCGATCGCCGCGCCCGCCGCGGACTGGCCGCCTTCGTTGAGCCATAACCCCGGAACCATTCCGGAGTAATAGGGCCCCCAGACGCCGGGGACGAAGCGGGGCTCGGACGTGGTCGCCATGATGCAGGCCGAGGTCCCCATGATGTAGGCGAGACGGCGGCACACATCGACCGGCGCACCCGGCTCTGCGCGCCCTCCGATGGTGCCCACGCCTCCGGCATGGGCGTCGATCAGCGACGCTCCGACCGGCGTTCCCTCCAGCAGACCGAGATCGCGCGCGGCGGACGTGGTCAGGCCGATGCCCAGCGGCGTGCCGGCCGCCACGATCTCCTGGCCGATTTTCACGCGGTGGCCGGTGGCAAGATCTCCCAGGCCGATCCGCTCGAAATAGCCGGTGCTCCAGCGATGCTCGTGCGACAGGAAATTCCATTTGCATGCGAGCGTGCAGACCGAACGCAGTGTCGAGCCGGTGGCGCGAAACGACAGATAATCGGCGAGGTCGAAGAAATGCCCGGCGCTGTCATAGCTCGACGGCAGATGCCGTTTCAGCCACAGCAGCTTGGGGATTTCCATTTCGGGCGAGATCGAACCGCCGACATAGCGAAGCACCTCGTCACGCGTGTCATCGATGAAACGGGCTTCGGCGGTCGCGCGATGATCCATCCAGACTATGACGTTGCGCCGCGCGTCACCCGATGGGCTGACCGTCAGCGGGTTGGCCGCAGCATCCAGCACCACCAGCGAGCAGGTCGCATCGAAACCGAGGCCCCGAACGGCGGAGGGCGGGAGCGCGGCTTCCGCCATGGCCGCGCGGACCGACGCCGCGCAGGCCGCCCAGATCTCGGAAGAGGACTGTTCGACGATATTGCCGGCTTCATGCCAGACCGTGATCGGGTGCCGGGCGGTGGCCAGCAGCGTCCCCGACTCGTCGAACACCCCGGCGCGCGCGCTCGATGTTCCGACGTCGACACCGATGAAGGCCTGCTTCATTCCAGTCCCATTCGAAACCCGCGCCAGCCTACCAGCACGTATAGCCTCCGTCGACAAGCACCACGCTTCCAGTCATCAGGCTCGCGGCATCGGAGGCGAGAAACAGCACGACGGAGGCGATTTCGTCGACCTCTCCCATCCGGCCCATCGGCGTACCGCCGATCCAGGCATCATACATCTGCGGGTTGTTCTTGACGAATTCATTGAGCGGCGTGGCGATGTAGGTAGGCGCCACCGCATTGACGCGGACGCCGCGGGCGCCCCATTCAGCGGCGAGCGACTTCGTGAGATGGTGCACCGCGGCCTTCGAGGCGTTGTAGTAGCACTGCTCCTGCGGCTTGTTGACGATGAAGCCGGACATCGAGCCGATGTTGACGATGGAACCCGATCTCGCACCCAGCATGTGCCTGCCGAAAGCGCGGCAGCACCAGAACGTGCCGTTGAGATTGACGTCGACGACGTTCAGCCAATGCTCGTCGGCGACGTTCTCCGCCGGGGTCTCGCTTCGCGCAATACCCGCATTGTTGACGAGGATGTCGATCTTGCCGTGCCTTGCCGCGAGCTGATCCGCGACCTCGGCGACCCGCGCTGAGTCCGTCACATCCATGATGGCGATTTCGGCGTCGTAACCCTTGGCCCGGAGGCCGGTGTAGCCTGCCTCCGCCGCGTCAGGATCGCGATCGGCGATGACGACTTTCGCCCCCGCTTCCCCGAGCGCTTCAGCGCAGGCGAGGCCGATGCCCTGGCCCGCGCCGGTGACGATGGCGATGCGGCCGCCAAGCCGGAATTTCTCCAGATACATCTTCTTCTCGTTCCTGTTTACAGTCGATTTCGTTTGCCGGCTCAAGCCTGGATGACGCCGCCGTCCTTGTCGAAGCGGTGCAGGCGGGCCGGGTCCGGCGACAGCCAGACGCGATCGCCGGCCTTGAGGTTGAGCTCTCCAATGTAGCGCGCGGTAAGCACGCCCAGCTTGCCGGCGTCGACATAGAGGAAGGTGTCGCTGCCGAGATGCTCGGCGACTGACACGGTGCCCGGCCAGCCTTCGCCCTCCTGGCCGATTTTCAGGTGTTCCGGCCTGATGCCGATGGTGGCGGCGCCATGCGCGGCGGCGGCTTCTCCGGATATCAAATTCATCTTCGGCGAGCCGATGAAGCCGGCGACGAAGATATTGGCCGGATGTTCGTAAAGCTCCAGCGGTGAGCCGTATTGTTCGATGCGGCCGGCATTCAGCACCACGATCTTGTCGGCCATCGTCATGGCCTCGACCTGGTCATGGGTCACATAGATCGCGGTGGTGCCGAGCTGCTTCTGCAGCTTGGTCACTTCCATGCGCATCTGCACGCGCAAGGCCGCGTCGAGGTTGGACAGCGGCTCGTCGAACAGAAACGCCTTGGGCTCGCGCACGATGGCGCGGCCGATCGCGACGCGCTGGCGCTGGCCGCCGGAGAGTTCGCGCGGCTTGCGGTCGAGATAGGGGGTCAGATTGAGCGTCGCAGCGGCGGCTTCCACCTTGCGGCCGATTTCGGCGCGCGGCAGGCCTGCCATCTTCAGGCCGAAGGCGATGTTGCCGCGGACGCTCATATGCGGATAGAGCGCGTAGGACTGGAACACCATCGACAGCCCGCGCTTGGCCGGGGGAACGTCGACCACATTGCGGCCGTCGATCAGGATCTGCCCGCCGGTGACGTCCTCCAGACCGGCGATCAGGCGCAACAGCGTGGTCTTGCCGCAGCCCGAGGGCCCCACGAACACCACGAAGGAGCCGTCCTCGATGTCCAGGTTCGCGTCCTTGATGATATTGACCGGTCCGAACGACTTGTGGACTCCCTGGAGCGTAATCTGGCCCATGATGCCTGAACCTTTCGCTGGTCTACTTGACGGCGCCGAACGTCAGCCCGCGAACGAGCTGCCGTTGGGTGAACCATCCGAGGATGATGATCGGGGCAATGGCGAGCGTCGATGCGGCCGACAGTTTCGCCCAGAACAGGCCTTCGGGACTTGAATAGGACGCGATGAAGACCGTGAGCGGCGCGGCGTCCAGCGTCGAAAGGTTCAGGGTCCAGAACGCCTCGTTCCAGGCCAGGATGAAGTTGAGCAGCAGGGTGGAGGCGAGGCCCGGAACCGCCATCGGCGCAAGCACATAGACGAGTTCGCGTCCGATGGTGGCGCCATCCATTCGCGCCGCTTCCAGGATGTCCTTCGGGATCTCCTTGAAATAGGTGAAGAGCATCCAGATCACGATCGGCAGATTGCCGAGACAGAGGATCAGGATCAGGCCCGCCCTGGTGTCGAGCAGCCCGAAATCGCGGTAGATCAGATAGATCGGAACCAGGACGCCGACCGGCGGCATCATCTTGGTCGAGAGCATCCAGAGCAGGATATCCTTGGTCCGCTTGGTCGGCGCGAACGCCATCGACCAGGCGGCCGGGACCGCGATCAGCATGGCAATCAGGGTCGAGCCGCCCGCGACCATGATCGAATTGAGCGCATGATGAACGTAGTCGCTGCGGCTCTGTACCGTTGCGTAATTTTCCGTCGTCCAGTGAAACAACAGGAACGTGGGCGGCATGGCGAAGGCCTCGAGCTCGGTCTTGAAGCTCGTCAGCACCATCCACAGGATCGGCAGGAAGATCAGGAACCCGAACAGCCACGCCGCCGCCGTGGACACCATCAAGCGTCTCGATGTCACCTTGCGAGCCATCGCCTACGCCTCCAGATTCCGGCCGATGATCCGCACCAGGAAGAAGGCCACGATATTGGCGATCACGACCGCCACCAATCCGCCGGCCGAGGCGTTGCCGACGTCGAACTGGATCAACGCCTGCGAATAGATCAGGAACGCGATGTTGGTGGTCTGCAGTCCCGGACCGCCGCCCGTGGTCACGAAAATCTCGGCGAACACGGTCAGGAGGAAGATCGTCTCGATCAGGATCACCACCGTGATCGGCCGCGCCAGATGCGGCAGCGTGAGGTAGATGAACGTCGACAGGGCGCCGGCGCCGTCCATCTCGGCCGCCTCCTTCTGCTCCTCGTCCTGGGATTGCAACGCCGTGAGCAGGATCAGGGTCGCGAACGGCAGCCACTGCCAGGCGACGATGAGGATCACGGCCAGCAGGGGCGCATCGGTGAACCAGTCGATCGGGGTTGCGCCGACGAGCTTCGCGAAGAATGCGAACAGGCCCGAGACCGGGTGCATCAACAGGTTCTTCCAGACCAGCGCGCTGACGGTCGGCATTACGAAGAAC
>Ga0302279_10003557_pt1 | contig 19243 bp, 14 predicted proteins | sample III_Bog_N3_3_FD_194541 | JGI IMG/M metagenome (GOLD analysis project Ga0302279, IMG submission 194541) | Peat permafrost microbial communities from Stordalen Mire near Abisko, Sweden - III_Bog_N3_3 | ecosystem: Environmental > Terrestrial > Soil > Wetlands > Peat | place: Sweden: Abisko...
AGGCGACATTCCATGTAATGAAAAACCCGCACCGGCCCTTCGTGGTGAGCGCCGGCTTTCTCTCTGTCCGGGCCGTCGGCACGATCTTCGAGGTCCGACTCGCCCCGACCCAGGTCCATGTCTCCGTCAGCGAGGGCAAAGTTTGGGCCGGACCCGATTGGAACGGTCGGGAATTGGGTGCGGGGATGATTTCAGCCGATCGGTTTATCGTCGCCGGACAGGCGGCGGACTTTTCCTCGGCTGTCCTGGAGGCGAGCTTGGATCTGGTATTTTCGGGCGAACCCTTGGCCAACGTCGTGGCGCAGTTGAACCGGCACAACCGCATCCAGCTGGTGATCGGCGATCCCGCCACCGCGGCCTTGCGGATTGGCGGCAGGATTCGGGCGGACAACGAGGCCGGATTCCTGCGCCTGCTCGATTCGAGTTTCGGCGTGAAGGCGCAGGCGCAGGGCGACGACGAGCTGGTGCTTAGCAAATCGAAGTAGGCTCCGGTGGACGATCCTTCCCGGAGTCGGAAATATCTGTGGCCTGGCGTTGGCGGAATGAGCGGGCCGGTTCGTATTTACAGGAATGAACATGATGGGGGCTAATGCCAGGCCTGCAGGTGAGGGCAGCGGAGCTCGCCCGGCCACCTCCGGGCGCGGCGGCATCATTTCATCGCGGGTCTGGCCATCGATCCTAATCGCGGGCGGCCTCTTGCTCGCTACCGCCCGGGCCGGTTTCGCGCAGAGTTCCGCGCAAAAACCCTTCAACGTGCCGGCAGCGGATGCGGCGGTGTCTCTCGGGCAGATTGCCCAGCAGGCCGATGCGCAGATTGTATTCCTGCCTGAAACCGTCCATGGCGTCACGACCCAGGCTGTCATCGGCCGGTATTCCGTCCCGGAGGCATTGGACCGATTGGTGGCCGGTACGGACCTGATCGTCACGGAAGACCGCCCCACCGGAGCTTTTGCCGTGAGCCGTCGCCCCCGACCCGCGGAGGCGCCTGAGGACCATGCCCTCCAGATGCGCAGCTATATCGTGGCGACCATGCAGATCGAAAAGCATCCCTGGCGCTATGCGCTCAGCGGCGGGATAGAGCTTTTGTCCCGTGCCCCCGACTTCGAGACCGATTGGATCCTGCATAGCGTCCAGCGCGGCCTCTGGGTCCAAGACCGCTTAATCCCGCCCGACCTCGCTCCGCCCCCGACCGTGCTGCCCGCCCTTATCGTCGACGACGTCGATCGTCCTACGACGACCAAGCAGGAGCTGCATTCTCAGCCGCTGAACTTTCAGATGGCGCCTGACGCCTGGGCGTGGGGCGGGATCAATCCGGTTTTGGGGTACGGCCAAATCGAGGCGCGCGACGACGATGCCTACTCCAAAAACATCAATGTCTTCCATAGTGACACCCGGGGCGTCCTGACCGATTCCGGCTGGGCCTTCCGGCAGCGGCTGCGCCGCTGCGTCCCGCCCTTGCCGGAGTGGTTCGTGGTCGGCCTCGTGGGCCCATTCGGGCTTTCCCGGGAGTCGTTTGCTTTTTTTCCGAAGGCCGAGGAACGCGCGGTTGGCAACATCCTCATGTTCGGCTCTGGTTCGCTCGTGGGCGAACTGGAGAAGCAGCCGATCGGGAAGATCGTCGGCCCCGGCAGCCTTTGGCTCTCCGAGGCCGACACCGCGCGGATCAAGGAACAGTGGCAACTGCCGGTCAGTTCCAAGGTTCCATTTCTTCCCGCCGCAGAGCTTTTTGGAGAAACCCCGCCGCGTGAGGAAGACACGGCGCTGTGGGCCTCGGAAGCGGGACTCTTCGTCCGCTGGGCAGTGGTGGGCCCAGGCCAGGCGACCGCGGGGGGGCGGGCGGCGTTTGCGCGCTTGTTGCGGCTCGCTCGAAGCGAACCGGTGACGGAATCCGTGTTTTCCTCCTGCTACGGATTCGGCTTCGCCGATCTGGAGGCCAAGCTCCAGTCCTACTTGAAAACGGTGCTGGGCCGGCCGGTCAGGCTCAGCGCAAATTTCGACGACCATCCTCTGGGATTGGAGGAGCCCACGCTCGAGCAGGCCACCCCCGACCAAGTCGGCCGTATCCTCGGTGATTGGCTGCGCATGAAGGGCGAACTCCTACGGGAGAGCGATCCCACCTTAAGTAAGGAATTTTTTGACGCGGCCGGCCGGATCTTGGTGCGAACGGTGATGAACGGAGGCGAGGGCTCGGCCGACGGGAGGGTGGCGACGAGCCGGCGAGCGCTGGAGCTGGCGGTGAAATGGATCTTGGCCGGGGCCCAGCCGGTTCATGACCGGGACTTTGTCGCCGTTTTCGGACTCTATGAGAACGATGTCGGCGATTCGGTCGCAGCGCGCCGCCTCCTGGAAACGGCCTGGGCCGCAGGTCCCCTGCGGCCCCAGGCCTACCTTGTCCTGGGCCGCTTGCGCCTAGCCGAGGCTTTGGCCTCAGCCGGCACGAACCCAGGGCGGCTGTCCGGCCCGCAGACGGATTGGATTGTGGCGCCGCTCGTCGCCGGCCGCCATCAGTCGCCGGTCCGGCCCGAAATCTACCAATTGCTCGCCGAAACCTGGGCGCGCTCCGACGGCAGTCTTTCCGCGGAAGACCGGGCGGTTTTGGACGAAAGTGCCTCCCTCTTTCCCCGCGATGTGGCGCTGGGTTGCAAGGTCGCTTTGGCCTTGGCGCACCATCGTCTGGTGGAGCCGGCGCGGGCCGCGATCGAGCGGGTCGAGCGATTTTCGCCGGCCGATTCCGCGCTGCGATCCGACCTGGAGAATTTGCGGGCGACCTTTTCCCGGACCCAGCCCAACCCCAGCCCCGGCCCGAACCGATGAGAGCCTCCATCCTTGTCACGGGCCTGATGCTGGCGGCGGGATGGGCCTTGGTCAGCTGCGAGAGTGAAGTGAAGACGGCTGATCGTCGGACGGCCGAAATTGTCATCGCTTCGCCGAATCTCGCCGCCCTCACGGCCGCGGCGATTCGGGTGATGGGAGAGGAGGGCCTGAGGGTCATGCCGGAATATCCGGAAGCGGCCGGGCTGACGTTTGTGGGTGACGACTCCCGACAGCTCGATCGCGTGTTGGGGGCCGAACGCAACCGATCGGCGGCCACCGAGGCCGATTCCACCGTTCCTTTGGGGATTGGTGGGATGAACATGAATAGCAACCGGGGGGTGACTCGCGGAGGCTTTCACCGCAGCGACGGGGAGGAGGTGGGCTTTGATCCGCGGCAAAATTCGATTGTTCACCTGCGCTTCTATCCGGCGGCCAACCAAACCCGGGTGGTGGGCACGGTCCGGGCCCGCTTTGACCCGGCGCTGATCAGTGCGGCGGGTGCCAGTGACCCGGCCATGCGCTTGCTCGGGATCCTGGAATCGGATCGGCAGCTTCAAGGCCAGTTGGCGCAGATCAAAAAAGCCGTCGAGAAGTAGGAGGCAATCACGGGCTAGCCGAGCGCCCGGAGTCGCTTGGCCATGGTGGTGGCCCGTTGGCTCCAGCAGCCGGCGTCAAAACCTTCGACATTTAGGACCGGCTGCCATTGATTTGGCGGTTACCGAATGAGCTCGTTCTATATCACCACCGCGATCGATTACGTGAACGGTTCGCCGCACCTGGGCCACGCCTACGAAAAGGTGCTGACGGACGTCATTGCCCGATTCCGGCGGCTGATGGGCGACCAGGTGCATTTTCTCACCGGCACGGACGAGCACGGCCAGAAGGTCCAGCAGAGCGCGGCCAAGAAGGGGGTGGCTCCGCAGCAGTTCGCCGACGAGGTCAGTGCCGAATTCCGCGCCCTCCTGCCCAAGCTTTCGATCTCCAACGACGACTTCATCCGCACGACCGAGGAGCGGCACAAGAAGGTGGTGCGGGCCGTCCTGCAGGACCTCTTCGACCGGGGCGAGATCTACCTCGGCGAATACCGGGGCTTCTACAGCACCCGCCAGGAGCAGTTCCTCCAGGACAAGGACCGCAACCCGGACGGCTCCTGGCCGGAACTCTTCGGGGAAGTCACCGAGATCGTCGAACCGAACTACTTCTTTAAGCTCAAGGCCTACCAGGGCTGGCTGCTGGAATTTCTCACCGCCCACGAGGATTTCATCTTTCCCCGCTACCGCCAAAAGCAGGTGCTGGAGTTTCTGAAGGAGCCGCTCAACGACCTCTGCATCTCCCGCCCGCGCGAGCGGCTGGAGTGGGGGATCCCGCTGCCCTTCGCGGAGAACTACGTCACCTACGTCTGGTTCGACGCCCTCCTCAACTACTATTCGGCCGTGGCCGACCGGCCCGGCGTCTGGCCGGCGACCTGGCACGTCATCGGCAAGGACATCCTCGTGCCCCCTCACGCGGTGTACTGGCCCATCATCCTCCATGCCGCCAAATTGGCCCTCCCGCGCGGCATCGTCGCCCACGGCTGGTGGACGCAGAGCGGCTCCAAGATGTCCAAGAGCACGGGCAATGCCCTCAATCCGCTTGATTTGGTGGGCGAGTTCGGAGTGGACGCCTTCCGCTATTTCCTGATCCGGGAGATGAACGTCGGCCAGGACAGCGACTTCACCCGCGACCAGTTTCTGGTCCGCTACAATGGGGATCTGGCCAATGACCTGGGCAACCTGGTCAACCGGGTCCTGAATATGACCCAGCGCTTCGCCGGCGGCTCCCTTCCGGTCGCGGGCGGGGAAGAGGAGGCCGAAGTCGAACTGCGCGCCCTGTGGGAGAAGACGGCGCCGGAGTATATCGCCCTCTTCGAGGGCTTCCAGTTTCACACCGCCTTGGAGCGGCTCTTCGCCTTCATCAAGTCGATCAACGGCTATATCGAGAAGCGGGCGCCGTGGAAACTGGCCAAATCGGCTGACCCGGCCGACGCCGTCCGCCTGCGCACCGCGCTCGCCTTCATGGCCGAGGGCCTGCGCCTGTCCGCCTCCGCCCTGGCGCCGGTCATGCCCGGGATCACCGAGCAGATCCGCTCCGCCCTGGGCTACACCGCCGGAAGCGACTGGCGGACCGAGCTGGCCTGGGGCCACCGGCTGGATGGGCTCAAGGTCGGGACCGCCCTCGTGCTGTTCCCCAAAAAAGAGGCCTGAGACGCTCAGAGCGGCCGATGACCATCCTGCCGATCGATCCGGTGGCCAACCGCAATCCGGCGGCCTTGCGCGGGTTCTTGGCCGACTGCCAGAAAGTCGCCATCCGCCGCGACCATCCCCAATTGGTCAGCATTTCGCTCGAGGTCGACGCTCTCGATCCCCTCGCGGTCCTGGAGTCGATCTTCGAGCCGGGCGAGCGGCACTTTTACGTCGAGCGCCCGGCGGAGCGAAAAGCGATCGCCGGGGCCGAGGCGGTGGTGGCCTTCACCGCCTCCGGGCCGGAGCGGTTTGCCCGCTGCCAGGATTTTGTCGCCGAGACGCTGGAGCACACCCTGGCGGTTGGCTCCCTGACGGCGCCTTTCTCCGGACCCCATTTTTTCACGGCCTTCACCTTTGCGGATGAGACCGAGGCGGGAGAGGCCTTCCCCGCCGCCAGCCTTTTCGTGCCGCGCTGGCAGGTCGCCCTCCAGGGCGAACGCACCGTGGCGGTCGCGAATCTTCTGATCGATGCCTCGTCCCCCCTTGACGCCCTGACGGAGAAGGTTTGGCGGGCGCACGGCAAGTTTGCCGCCTTTGACTATGCCGGCCCGAGTTTCGGCGTCCGGCCGGCCCCCGCCGTGACCGTGGCGGAGGTGGGCCCGGCCGGCGGCTACCGCCAGGCGGTGCAGGGTGCCCTCGATCTGATCGCCCGCCAGGCCTTCACCAAGATTGTGCTCGCCCGGGCCAAGGATCTGACGGCGGCAGAGCCGTTTCACCCCTTGCGCATCCTGAACGGCCTGCGCCAGCGCTTCGCCGACTGCTATGCCTTTTCCCTGGCCAACGGCCGGGGGCAGAGTTTCATCGGCGCGAGTCCGGAGCGGCTGCTGCGGATTGAGGACGGACGGCTCCTGACTGAAGCCCTGGCGGGCTCGACCGGCCGGGGGGCGAGCGCGAGGGAGGACGGCGCCATCGCGGCGGCGCTGCAGCGGGGGGACAAGGAAGCGCGTGAACACCGGGTGGTCCTTGAGACCATCGTCGCCAGTCTGACCGCCCTCGGTCTGGAGCCGGAATTCGCGGCCCGGCCCGAGGTGCGGCGTTACGCCAACGTGCAGCATCTTCACACCGCCATTGGCGCGGCGGTGCCGGCCGGCCTGCGCTTTCTCGATGTGGCGGCGCTCCTCCACCCGACGCCCGCCATCGGCGGAGCGCCGAAGGCCGCGGCCCTGGCGGCGATCCGCGCCCTGGAGGGCTTTCCCCGCGGGCTTTACGGCGGGGCCCTCGGTTGGCTCGATGCGCGGGGGGGCGGGGAACTCCTGGTCGGCATCCGCGCCGGCCTGATCGACGGCGCCCGGGCCCGCCTTTACGCCGGCAACGGCATCGTGGCCGGCTCGTCGCCGGAGAACGAATGGGCGGAAACCGAACTTAAATTTCGCGCCATGCAGGAAGCGCTCTTAGGCTGAACTCCATCGCCATGTCGTCCCTCGATTTTCGCAACGTCAATTCCCTCTGGTCCTCGGTTCTGGTCGAGACCCTGGTGCGCACCGGCGTCCGCCAGGCGGTGATCTCGCCCGGCTCGCGTTCGACCCCGCTTGTCTTCGCCCTCACCCGGCATCCCGAGATCGAGGCAATTCCCGTCCTGGACGAGCGTTCCGCCGCCTTTTTCGCCCTCGGGCTCGCCCGCCAGCAGCTTCGCCCGGTCGTCCTGGTTTGCACCAGCGGCACGGCCGGGGCCAACTATTTCCCGGCGGTGATCGAAGCGCACGAAAGCGGCGTCCCGCTCCTCATCCTGACGGCCGACCGCCCGCCGGAAATGCGGGCCTGCGCCTCGGGGCAGACGATCGACCAGCAGCGCCTCTACGGCGCCTATGTCACTTTCTACCACGAACTGGCCCTCCCGGAGGCCTCGCTCGCCCTCCTGCGCTATGTGCGGCAGACCCTGGCCCACGCGGTCGGCCGCACGAGCCATCCTGCCGCGGGGCCGGTCCACCTCAATGTGCCGTTCCGGGATCCGCTCCATCCTGCCTTGGACGGCACCGAGGAGAAGCTGGCGGCCGCGGCCGATTGGGACGGCTTTTTCGCCCATCTGGCGCCGGCCACCGCCGTGGAGGCCTCCCGCCGGGTGCCGGAATTCGGGGCCGACGTGCACGGCCTGATCATAGCCGGGCCGGCCCAGCCGCGCAACCCGGCTTCTTATGCCGAGGTGGTCGGGGCGATCGCCGAGAAGCTCGGCTGGCCGGTCCTGGCCGACGCGCTGGCCCCGGCCCGCCATTACGCCGGACACATCCCGCATCTGGTCACGACTTACGACGCGGTCTTGCGCGATTCGGCGGCGGCCGATGTGCTGCGGCCGGAGGTGGTACTTTGCCTCGGCGGCTGGCCTACGAGCAAGGTCCTGCGCGCCTGGCTGGAGGCGAGCGAGGCCAAGATCTGGCTCGTGACCGGCCGGCCGGACAACCGCGACGCCCTCCATGGCAACACCCGGCAAATCGACATTTCCCTGCGGATTCTGGCGGCCGGCCTGCCGCAGGCGGCGGGGACCAACGGCTTCACCGAAATGTGGCTGACCCACGAGATGCGGGCCCGCGCGGCTTTGGACGAGCGGCTGGAGGCCGAACGGCTTCTGTTCGAACCCAAGGCCGCTTGGCTCTTGGCCCAGCACCTGCCGGCCGAGACCCCCCTGTTTGTGGCCAGCAGCATGCCGGTGCGCGATGCGGAGTACGTCTGGCCGGCCAGCGATCGCCGCCTCCGGCCAGCCTTCAACCGCGGGGCCAACGGCATCGACGGCACCCTGTCTTCGGCCTTCGGCATGGCCCACGGCAACCGGCCGGCAGCGGCCCTGGTCGGTGACCTCGCCTTCCTCCACGACAGCAACGGGCTTTTGCTCCTGGCGAAATTCCGCGGCAGCCTGACCGTGGTCCTGATCAACAACCGCGGCGGCGGCATCTTCGAGCATCTGCCGGTGGCGGAATTCACGCCGCCGTTTGAGGAGTTCTTCGCCACCCCGCAGGAAACCGACTTCGCCACGTTGTGCGCGGCGCAAGGGGTGGAGCACGTGGGGGTGCGGGACTGGGAGCATTTCATCGAGCTGATCTCGGTCCTCCCGCCCTCGGGAGTGCGGGTCCTGGAACTGAAGACCGACCGCAAGGGCGACGCCGCGGGTCGGAAAAAGCTGTTGGCCGGGGTCCTCGGCTCATAATCTCCGCCCAGCCCATGAGCCCGACTTGGAAACCGGTTAAGCACTATTCCGACATTCTCTACGAGAAGACCGATGGCATTGCCAAGGTGACGATCAACCGGCCGGAGAAGCGCAATGCCTTCCGCCCGGAGACCGTGGCCCAGATGTACGAAGCCTTCGCCGACGCGCGGGAGGACCCGGCGATTGGGGTCGTGCTCTTGACCGGCGCCGGGCCGCATCGCGACGGCAAGTACGCCTTCTGCGCCGGTGGCGACCAAGCCGTTCGCGGACCGGCCGGCTACGTCGGGGGCGATGGCGTCGCCCGGCTCAATGTCCTCGATCTCCAAAAACTCATTCGCTCCATGCCCAAGGTGGTGATCGCGCTCGTCGCCGGCTACGCCATCGGCGGCGGGCACGTCCTGCACCTCGTCTGCGATCTCACGCTCGCCGCCGACAACGCCATCTTCGGCCAGGTCGGCCCCAAGATGGGCAGTTTCGACGGCGGCTTTGGCTCCAGCTACCTGGCCCGGAGCGTCGGGCAGAAGAAGGCGCGCGAAATCTGGTTTCTCTGCCGGCAGTACGACGCCAAGGCGGCCCTGGACATGGGGCTGATCAATGCGGTCGTCCCGGTGGCGGAATTGGAAAAAGAGGGGGTGAAGTGGGCCCGGGAGATCCTCGAGCGCAGCCCGCTCGCGATCCGCTGCCTCAAGAGCGCCTTCAACGCCGAACTCGACGGCCAGTCCGGCATTCAGGAACTGGCCGGGAATGCGACCCTCCTCTATTACATGACCGAGGAGGCGAAGGAATTCCACTCCGCCCAGCGGGAGAAGCGCAAGCCCGACGCCAAGAAGTTTCCCTGGCGGCCCTAGCCGCCCTTACAGCGACTGGCGCAGGCTCTCGAGCTGGCCGGCCGAGCCGAGCTTGCCGTTCTTGTGGGCGATGAACTTAGCGTACTCCTCCATGAAGATCTTGCCCGGGGGGCGGAAATCGAACTCCTCCGGCTTGTCGCGGAAGAATTCGCGGTGCACCCGCGTCCAGACCAGCCGCCCGTCGGTGTCGATATTGATCTTGGTCACGCCCAAGCGGGCGGCGGGAAGGTATTCCTCTTCGTTCACGCCCACCGCGCTCCCCAATTTGCCGCCGGCCGCGTTGATCCGGCGCACTTCCTCGGCCGGAACGCTCGAGCTGCCGTGCATGACGATGGGAAAACCGGGGCAGAGTTTCTTGATTCCCTCGATCACCTCGAAATGGAGCGACTGCTGGCCCTTGAACTTGTAGGCGCCGTGGCTCGTGCCGATGGCGGCGGCGAGCGAATCGCAGCCGCTGCGCTGGATGAAGACTTGGGCTTCGTCCGGCTTGGTCAGGCAGGCATTGCCCTCGTCGACTTTGACGTCTTCCTCCACCCCGCCCAGCATCCCGAGCTCGGCCTCGACCGAGAGCCCCTTGGCGTGGGCGGCGGTGACGACGCGGTGGGTGATGGCGACGTTCTCGTCGAAACTCTCGTGGGAAGCGTCGATCATGACCGAACTGAAGAAGCCGGAGGCGATGCAGTCGTAGCAGGTGGCCTCGTCGCCGTGGTCGAGGTGGACGGCGAAGATCGCGGTGGGGAAGATCACCTCGGCGGCGCGGATGATCGCCTCCAGCATGCGCTTGTCGGTGTATTTGCGGGCTCCCTTGGAAATCTGGATGATGAAGGGCGCTTCCGAGCGGACGCAGCCGGAGAACAGCCCCATGGCCTGCTCGGCGTTGTTGATATTGTAGGCGCCGACCGCGTAGCGGCCATAGGCGTGGCGAAAGAGCTGGGCGGTGGTGACGATCATGGAAAAATCAGGGGGCCGGGGGTGCCCCGGACTGGCCGCCGCTGCGCAGCAGCTGCTGCATCTGCTGGCGGGCGTTTTGCGCCAGCATTAGCTGCTGCAGGGCCTGGACTTGGGAGGGGGCGAGGACGGTGGTGGCGTCGGCCAGGGCCTGGGCCGTGATCGGCCCGGTGGGATTGGGGTTGAGCAGGTTGCGGAGGTTGCCGGCGGCGTTGGCGCCCTGGGGGGCGTCCTGGGCCAGGATTTGGACTAGCTGGGCCGCCTGGTCGTCGGTCAGGGGCGTGGCGGAATAGCTCAGGGACTGCTGGACCTGGTTGACGGTGTTGCGCTGGGGCAGGGTCTGCTCGTACGACTGGTACTGGGCGAAGGCGGCCGGTCCGAGGGCGGCCTGGATTTGCTGGTCGACCGAGGCCTGGGCGGCGGTGACCGCCTGGTTGAAGCCCTGGGGATCGGTGCGGGGATTGAGCCCCTGGTCCCGAGCGGCCTGGAGGGCGTCCATCACCGACTGCTGCTTCTGCACCAGGAGATTCTTGAACTGCTCCATCTGGTCCGGGCTCAAGTTGAAGTTTTGTGCCAGGCTCTTGAACAGCGCGGAGTAACGGGCATCCAGGCCGGACTTGGTCTCGATCGCCATCAGCTTGACGAATTCCGGGTTGTTCATGGCCCGGCGGAACCCGCCGCGAAAATCCGGCTGGCCGGCGGGCGGGGCACCGGGATCGAGGCCGGCGCCGCGCGGGCGACGGGAGGCGGCGACTTGGTCCTGCAGGGCCTTGATCCGCTTTTGCGCGTCGGCCAGGTGCTTAAGCAGGGCGGGGCCGGCGTCGCTGTTGGCCTGAGCCCGGAGCACGATCAATTCCTGGTACTGGCGCCAGGCCAGGACACCTTCAGCCACCACCGCGATGGCGAGGAGGGCGAGGAGGAAATTGCGGGCGGACTTCAAACGGTTTCAGCTAAGAATGACGTCCGAATTCCCGCAAGGTTGCTTTATTCCGCCGCGCGAGCCGCCCCGGCCGGTGGCTCAGCCGCCGGTGCGGCCGCGGCCTTCTTCTTGCCGCGGCCCTTGGGGGCCCCGGGGGCCTTGGGCGCCCGGGGGGCGAACTCGAAGCCGGTGGCGCCGTCGGGCTTGATCACGAGGAAGGCATTGAAGGGGCGGCGGGTCCGCATGCTCCAGAACTTGTCCAGCAGGTCGGTCTTGCCGGTTTCGATCAGCTTGACGAACTGCTCGCGGGGAATGTCGCGGGAGAGAATGCGGCGGGAGCAGCGGACCAGGATCTTGTCCTCCCCCCCCTCGACCTTGCGCACGACGTAGCTTTGGGGGGTCTCGTAGATCTCGGCTCCGGCGCCGTATTTATCCGGGGCGGGGCCGATTGGGACCAGCCCGGTAAAGTCGATCTTGACCGCCCCGGTGGCGTCGCGCTGCCCGTCGAAGACGAACTCAATCTTCTTCTCCTCCGGATTGTAGCGCAGGACGGCACTGTAGGGCTTGCCGGTCTTGGCCGAGCGGAAACCGTCGAGGGGACCGATCTTGCCGTCGGCCAGCAGCTGGGCGACCTCGCTTTCCTCCATCTTGCGGCCGCCGATGACCTTGTAGACCATGAATTCGCCGTCCTGGGACTTGTAGCCGCGGAGGGTTTCGCGCAGGGGCTTGCCGTCGGTGGGGGAAAGGATGTCGGTGACGCGGGCGACGGAGTCGTCCTCGGTGAAGGCCTTGACCCGCTCGATGATGCCGCGGGTCTGCTCCTCCACCTCGTGCATGAAGGCGGCGCGGGTGAACTTGCCGTGCTCGATCTGGCGAAGCTTGAACTCCCATTCCCCGGTCATGGCTGGGCTGGTCAGCTGTTCCGCCTTGGTCGCGCCCAAAAATTGGATCAGCTGTTCGGCCTTGGCGGTGGGGATCAGTTCGCGCTGGGCGCGCTCCATGTACTTCTGATTGACCAGGCCGTCGATCGTCTCGGCCCGGGTGGCCGGGGTGCCGAGGCCCCGTTCCTTCATCGCCTCGGCCATCTCCTCGTCCTCGACCAGCTTGCCCGCCCCTTCCATGGCGGAGAGGAGGGTCGCCTCGGTGTAGCGGGGCGGCGGCTTGGTCGTTTCGCTGTGGAGCTCGGAATCGAGGGTCTTGGCCTGGGGCGGGGTGCCGTCCTTCGCGCTCAGAGCGGGGAGAGCCTTGGATTCGGCGGAGTCATCGTCGACCGTGGCCTTGCCGTAGACGGCCAGCCAGCCCGGGGCCGTGAGGACCTTGCCCTCGGTCTTGAAGTCGTGCCCGGCCACGACGCTATGGCGGGTGGTGATGTCGAATTCGGCCGGGGGGTGGAAGATGGCGACAAAGCGCCGGGCGATCATGTCGTAGATCTTGCCCTCGAACTCCTCCAGCATGGTCGGCTCGGTGCCGGTCGGAATGATGGCGAAGTGATCGCTGATCTGGGCGTTGTTGAAGATGCGCTTGTTCATCTTCACCCAGCCGGAGTCCAGCGCCTTGCGCGCGTGGGGGGCCAGGTCGCCGATCAGGGCCCCCAGGGTCTGCTGCACGGTGGGAAGGTAATCCTCGGGCAGGGCGCGGGAATCGGTGCGGGGATAGGTGATGACCTTGTGCCGCTCGTAGAGGGCCTGGGCGATCTGGAGGGTGCGGCGGGCGGAGATGCCGAAGCGATTGTTGGCCTCGCGCTGGAGCGTGGTCAGGTCGTAGAGGCGGGGGGCGATTTGGCTGCTGGCTTTGCGCTCCTCGCTGACCTGGGCCAGCGGCTGGCCGGTGCAGGCGGCGACGACCGAGTCGGCGTGGGCCTGCTCCCAGATGCGGTCGATCCGGTCGTGCTCGTCGGTCTCCGACTTCTTGAAATTGGGCCGCTGGTAGGTGCCTTCATAGCGCCCGTTCGCCACTTCGAAACTGGCCGTCACCCGCCAGTAGGGTCGGGGCTTGAAGGCGCGGATCTCCAACTCGCGGGCGTAGACAATAGCGAGGGTGGGGGTCTGGACCCGTCCGACCGAGGCGACGTTGCCGGCGCGCGAGCCGAACATGCGCTTGGTCAGGGCGCGGGTGCCATTGATCCCGATCAGCCAGTCGCTCTCGCTGCGGCAGCGGGCGGCGTCGGCCAGCCCGGCCATCTGCTTGCCGTCGCGCAAGTGCTGGAAGGCCTCGCGGATGCCGGTCGCGGTCATGGTCTGCATCCAGGCCCGCTTCACCGGCAGCTTCGACTTGGTCAGCTGATAGAGGTAGGCGAAGATCAACTCGCCCTCGCGCCCGGCGTCGCAGGCGTTGATGACGGTTTCGATATCTTTGCGGGCGAGGAGCTTTTTTAGGTGCTCGTAGCGCTCGGCCGAGCGCTCGATCGGCTTCAGACCAAATTCCTTCGGAATGATAGGCAGGACCTCCAGCCGCCAAAACCCGTACTTCTTCTTGTCGATGTCCTCCGGCATCTCGAGTTCGACCAGATGCCCTACGGCGGAGGAAATAACCCAGGTGTCGTTCTCGAAGTGATCGCCTTTTTTCGGGATGGGGCCCAGGGCGCGCGCCAAGTCGGCGGCGACGGAGGGCTTTTCGGCGATGACGAGGGTTTTCATGATTGCGACCCGGGAGCCGATAGGCGTCCAGGTCGTTATGACAAGCTCCGTTTTCTAATTAGGGCAAACGCCTTAGGCAAATAATCAGGCTTTAGCCAGGGCGGCGGGGAGCTCGGCCAGGGCGGAATCGAGGGCCCGGAGCAGCTCCGCGATGGAAGCGTCGGTCTCATCGCCCATGTTGGAAATGCGCAGGGTCTTGCCCTTGATTTTTCCATATCCGCCGTCGATCACGAGCCCGTGCTTGGTCTTGAGAATTTTGTTCAGGGCTTCGAGGTCGAGACCGAGGGTGTTGGTGAAGCAGTTGAGGGTGACCGAGCCGAAGCCGGCCTTGGGGAAGAGCTTCAGGCCCTTGGCCTCGCCCCAGGCGCGCACCGTCCGGTTGAGCCGGGCATGGCGGGCGAAGCGGGCCTCGAGGCCTTCGGCGCGGATGTCCTCCAGCTTGGACTTGAGGGCGTAGATCAGCGGGATGACCGGGGTGCTCGGCGTCATCCCGGTCTCGTGATTTTTCTGGAATTCGACGAAGTCGAAGTAATACCCCCGTCGCTCGACCGTGGCGGCGCGGGCGAGGGCCCGGGCCGAGACGGAGAGGAGGGCGAGCCCGGGGGGGAGGGCGAGGGCTTTTTGCGAGCCGGCAATCAGGACATCGATCCCGAGTTCGTCCTTCTTGATCGGGAGGGCGCTGAAGGAGCTTACGGTGTCGACGACCGAGATGACCTCGGGAAACTCCCGCACGACCTGCATGATTGCCGGCAGGTCGCTCATGCAGCCGCAGGAGGTCTCGTTGTGGATGAAGGTAATGACGTCGAAGGCGCCGGTCGCGAGCTGGCGGCGCACGGCGTCGGGATCGACCGGCTGGCCCCAGTCGAATTGCAGGGCCCCGCCGGCGCTGCCGCAGCGCGCGGTCACATCGTTCCACTTATCGGAAAAGGCCCCGTTCATGCAGTTGAGGGCAGACTTGCGCACGAGGTTGCGGACCGACCCTTCCATCACGCCCCAGGCGCTGCTGGTCGAGAGATAGACCGGGTCCCGGGTGTAGCTGAGGGCCTGCAACTCGGGCTGAATCGCCCGGTAAAGGGCGATAAAGTCGGAGCTGCGGTGCCCGATCATGGGCTGGGCCATGGCCCGGAGGGTTTTTTCTGAGACCGCCACCGGACCGGGAATGAAAAGTTTATAGCTCATAGAAGGGTCGAAAACAGTTTACGCGGGTAGCGTCGTCAATCTTCATTGTAGCTTATAGGAATGTCCTCCTGGTTCAAAAAGAAGTTTCAGGCTTTCGAGCTCTACACCATTGACGTCGTCCTCGGACGGCGGGCCGACACCCTGGCCGCTATCTACGGGGCCATCCTCCACGTCTTTTCCTGGGGTTTTGACGGCATCGTCCAATTCCGCCTCTGGCTCTATCGCCACCGCATCCTCCATGACCAGCCGCTCGGCTGCCTGGTCGTGGTGGTGGGCAACCTCACGGTGGGGGGGACGGGCAAGACGCCGGTCGTGGAGAAATTGGCGCGGGCCCTGCGCGACCGCGGCCGCAAGGTCGCGATCTTGAGCCGGGGCTACAAGAGCAAGACCGCCCCCTTCTGGAAAAAGTGGTGGTACGCCCTCTCCCACACGGCCGAGCCCGCGCCCCGGGTGGTGAGCGACGGCCAGACCGTGCTCTTGGACAGCGAGGCGGCCGGGGACGAGCCCTACATGCTCGCGGTCAACCTGCCGGGGGTGGTGGTCTTGGTGGACAAGAACCGGGTCAAGTCCGGAACCTATGCGATCAAGCGTTTCGGCTGCGACACCCTCGTCCTCGACGACGGCTTCCAGTACCTGCCGCTCAAGGGCCGGCTCAATCTTCTCCTCGTCGACAAGACCAACCCCTTCGGCAACGGCCGGCTCCTGCCCCGCGGGATCCTGCGCGAGCCGGTCAAGCACTTGCGCCGGGCCAATTATGTCTTCCTGACCAAGTCGAACGGCCGGCGCGACGCGGAATTGGAGAGCCTGATTGCCCGCTACAATCCCTCCGCCGACATCATTGAATGCGCCCACCGCCCGCAGTACCTGCGGCGGGTGGGGGCGGGGCCGGCGGAAGCCGGCGCCCAGTTTCCCCTCACCTGGCTGCAGGGCCGGAAGATCTTCGCCTTTTCCGGCATTGCCACGCCCGAAAGCTTCGAGAAATTCCTCCGCGATCTCGGGGCCAAGGTGATGGGCCGGGAGCGCTTCCTCGATCACTACCGCTACACCCCCGAGGATCTGGCCACCCTCTATGCCGCCGCCCTCCGGGAGGGGGCGGAATGCCTCCTCACGACGGAGAAGGACGCCGTCCGCATCCCCACGACCGGCGCCGCGCCGCTGCCGATCTATTACCTTCGCCTCGAGATCGAAATCATCCGCGGGGCGGCCGACTTCGACGAAGCGGTGGCGCGGATCTGCTTTCCGGCCAGCCCCGGCACCGGCGGGGCCCCGCTCGAGTTGGGAAATTTGAAACCTCAGGTATCTTAAAACCATGCTGATCGACCCTCGCTTCCACCAATTAGCCGACGTGCTCACCGCCTTCTCGACTGCGCTCGGGCGGGGCGAGCGGGTCCTGATCGACGCCTTTGACGTCCCCGACACGATGGTGATCGCCCTGATCCGGGCGGCCCGCGCCCGGGGCGCCTTGCCCTACGCCCAGATCAACCGGGCCCGGATCGCCCGGGAATTGGTCCTGGGGGCCGAAGAGGCCCAGATCGGGCCCCTGGCCGCGGTCGAACTGGCGCGGATGCAGAAGATGGATGCCTACATCGCGCTGCGCGGCTCGGACAACATCTTCGAGTCCTCCGATGTCCCGGCCGAGAAGGTCCAGCTGGTGAGCCGGCTGATGAAGCCGGTCCTGGACTACCGCGTCAGCAGCACCAAATGGGTGGTCCTGCGCTGGCCGACTCCGGCGATGGCGCAGCAGGCGGGGATGAGCACCGAGGCCTTCGAGGACTTCTACTTCCGGGTCTGCACGCTCGACTACCGCCGGATGGAGCCGGGGATGAAGGCTCTGGCCGACCTCATGGCCAAGACGGACAGGGTCCGGATCGTCGGGCCGGGCACCGACCTGCGCTTTTCCATCAAGGGGATCGGAGCCCGGGAATGCGGCGGCCTGCGCAACATCCCCGACGGCGAGGTCTTTTCCTGCCCGGTTCTGGAATCGGTCGAGGGCCACATCCAGTTCAACGCCGCCACGGTTTACCTCGGCACTGCTTTCGACCACATCCGCCTCGCCTTCAAGAAGGGCAAGATTGTCAAGGCCACGGCCAACAACACGCCGCGCCTGAATGAGATCCTGGACAGCGACGCCGGCTCGCGCTTCATCGGCGAGTTCGCCCTGGGCTTCAATCCCCACATCCTCTCGCCCATGCGCGACATTCTCTTCGATGAGAAGATCGCCGGCTCCTTCCATTTCACCCCCGGCCAGGCCTACGAGGACTGCGGCAACGGCAACAAGTCCCAGGTGCACTGGGACATGGTCTGCATCCAGCGCCCGGAATACGGCGGCGGCGAAGTCTGGTTCGACGGCAAGCTGATCCGCAAGGACGGCCTCTTCCTCCCGTCCGCCCTGCGGAAACTCAACCCCGACTATCTTCTGGGCAAGAAGGCATGAGGCCTCTGGCCGAGTACATTCAGGCTCTGCCTAAAACGGAGACCCATCTCCACCTGGAAGGGGCCCTGCCGTACGAGCTGGTGGCCGCCTGGAAGCCGGCGGAGTATCCGCCCGACCCCCCCTTCCGCCGCTCCAGCTTCCGCTACGCCACCTTTCCCGAATTCGAAAGCGTTCTGCTCGACCATGCGCTGCCCTGGTTCACCTCGGCCGAGCGCTACTACCAGGCCGCCCGGACGATGTTCGCCGGCCATCTCGCGCACAATGTCCGCTACGTCGAAACCAGTTTCCACCTCCCCGTCACCCAGTTCATCGGGGTGCCGGGTCCGGAGATCATCGCCGCCATCCGGGCGGCGGTGCCGGCCGGTCTGGAGGTCAGGATCTTCACCGGCATGCCGCGGGATGCCTACGCCGGGCCGCTGGCGGCTGTGATCGACGACCTGGAAAATTGGGCCGGCCTGGCCGGCGCGGACCTGCACGGCTTCGAGGCCCTGCCGACCGAAGCCTGGTCGGCGCGGATCTGGCCCCGCTTGCGCGCGGCCGGCAAGGTGACCAAGTGCCACGCCGGCGAGTTCGGCGGCCCGGAGCGGGTGCGGGAGGCGATCGAGCTTTTGGGCGTTCGGCGGATCGAGCACGGCGTGCGGGCGGTGGAGGACCCCGCGGTCGTCGCCCTGGCGGTGGAGCGCGGCGTCACTTTCGATGTCTGTCCGATCAGCAATGTCCGGCTGCGGGTCGCCCCGTCCCTGGCGGAACACCCGCTGCGCCGCTTGCGCCAGGCCGGCGTCCGCTGCACGCTGAGCACCGATGATCCCCTCTGCTTCGGCAACACCGTGAACGACGAATACGCCGGCTTGGCCGCCGAGGCCGGATTCACCCGGGCGGAACTGGCGGGGCTCGCCCGGGCCGGCTGGGAGGTGGCGGACGTGACGGCGGCGCAGCGCGCGGCGGCCCTGGCCGAGATCGACCGCCTGAGGGGGGAGGGCTCATGACCGCCCCTCCGGCCGCCCCGGTCGCCTTTGTCGTGCCGGAGGGCAGCAAACGCACCCGCGCGGACAAGGTCCTGGCGGTCGCCTTTCCCGAGCACAGCCGGGCCGCCCTCCAGCGCTTCTTCGATGCCGGGCTCGTCCGGCGCAACGGCCAGCCGGTGGAAAAAAGCGACACGGTCGTGGCCGGCGACCGCCTGGAATACGCCGAGCCCGTGGTCACGCGCTCGCCGCTGCGGCCCAACCCGATCCCGCTCGAGATCCTGTTCGAGGACCGCCATATGCTGGCGATCAACAAGGCGGCCGGCATGGTCGTCCATCCCGGCGCCGGCACCGAATCCGACACCTTGGTGCATGCGCTCCTGGCGCACTGCCAGGGCTCCCTGAGCGGGGTGGGCGGGGTGGAGCGTCCCGGCATCGTGCACCGGCTCGACCGGGAAACTTCCGGCATCATCCTCGTGGCCAAGACGGACCGGGCGCACCGCGGCCTGGCCGAGCAGTTCGCCAACCGCACGGTGCAGAAGGAGTATCTCGCCATCGTCGGCGGCTCGCCCCAGATGTTGCGGGGCAGCATCCGCAAGGCGATTGGGCGCCATCCGGCCCAGCGCCACAAGATGACCGTGTCAGCGGAGGGCAAAGGGCGCGAGGCCTGGACCGACTGGGAGGTGATCGAACGCTTTGGCGCCGGGGCGGCGCTGGTGCGCTGCGTGATCCACACCGGCCGCACCCACCAAATCCGGGTCCATCTCAAATCGCTTGGCCATGGGCTCTTGGGCGACCGGATCTATGGACGGCAGGCCGACTTGCACCTGCCGCTGACCGTCCCGCGCACCATGCTCCATGCCGAGCACCTGGTCGTGAAGCATCCCGTGACGGGAAAGATCTTGGATCTGCACGCGCCGCTGCCGGCGGACTTCAAACTGGTCCTGCGGACTTTGCGCAAGAAGCTGCCGAAGGCCGCGGCGGCCCGGCGCTAGCGCAACGCCTCGGCAGCCAGGCCCCAGCGCAGATTGTAGCTGGAATACTGAAAGGCGTCGAAGCCGCCGAGGTCGGCCACGGCGATCAAG
>Ga0302279_10003559_pt1 | contig 19242 bp, 19 predicted proteins | sample III_Bog_N3_3_FD_194541 | JGI IMG/M metagenome (GOLD analysis project Ga0302279, IMG submission 194541) | Peat permafrost microbial communities from Stordalen Mire near Abisko, Sweden - III_Bog_N3_3 | ecosystem: Environmental > Terrestrial > Soil > Wetlands > Peat | place: Sweden: Abisko...
CGGGACAGGGCCCTGACTGTAAACCGGGATTTCCAGCAGCCGTTGCCGAGCTTGCTCGGGTACGGCTGCTGGTGCCTCGCACGGTCGTTCAATCCATCCAGGGTAGCAACGGTACTAGGCGCCGTATTTGTCGGACCAGACGATCTCGGTCCTGGGCTCCTTCTTCAGCCGGGCGGCCTGGGCCTTGTAATGATGGAGTTCCTTCTTGAGGGCGTTGACCTGGAAGTTCAGGGCATACTTCCCGGTCACGGCGCTCTTCAACTGGGTCTTGGCGGCATCCAGCTGGGCTTGGACCGTGACCAGGTGCTTGGTGATCTTCTCAATGGCCTCGGCCTTGGGAATCTTCACCTCGGCAACCACGGGTTCGACGGCGGAATTTTTCATAACAACCTCCTTTAAAATAACCGTTGAGGATAGCACGGATATTTGTAGAAGCTTGCACTTGAACCCATGGCCTCTCAGCCGGTGGTCTCTGTTCCGGAGCCGCCCCAGGGTTGCAGGGCCTGGGCCGCCGGTTGGATCGCCTTGCCCGGGCGCTGCAGCAGGGTGAGTTCCAGCGCCAGTCCGTCCCCGCAGGTGAGCCAGGCGCCCTGGCGATTCCAGGCCAAGGTGCCCGGCCGGGACGGATCCGGGCGCAGGCCGCCCACGGCGCAGACCTTCACCAGGGTGTCGCGCACGGTCAGTTCGGTGCCGGGCCACGGTTGCAGGGCCCTGACCTGGCGGTGCAGTTCCATGGCCGGGCGCCGCGGGTCCAGCCTCGCCATCCCCTTGTCCAGCTTGGGGGCCAGGGTGGCCAGGGCGGAGTCCTGGTCCCGGGCGATGCCGGTGCCCGCCTCCAGGGCCGGAAGGTGGGCCAGGAGCAGGCCCGCCGCGTCCTCGGCCAGGGCGGCCAGCAGGTCCTCGGCGCTGTCCTGGAGCGTGATGGGGCGGCTGCACTGGGCCAGGACCGGACCTTCGTCCAGACCGGGGGTGAGGCGCATGAGGCTTACCCCGGTAGCCTGATCCCCATACAGGATGGCGTGGTTGACCGGTGAGGCTCCGCGCCAGCGGGGCAGGAGCGAGTAGTGCAGGTTCCACACCCCAAGCTTGCATCCGTCCAGCATCCAGCCGGGGAGGATGTGGCCGTAGGCCGCCACCACCGCCAGATCGATGGCGAGGGATTGCCATAGCTTCCGGGTCTCCGGGGCCCGCCAGCGCTCGGGCTGGTGGCAGGCCAGGCCCAGCTCCAGGGCGGCCTGCTTCACCGGCGGGGCCTCCAGGTGCCGACCCCGGCCCTGGGGGCGGTCGGGATTGCAGAACACGGCGGCCACGTCCGAGGCCCGGGCCAGGGCCCGCAGGGCCGGGACGGCCGCGGCAGGGGTGCCCAGGAAGGCGATCCGGCTCAACCTAGTCTTCCCGGGAGCGCTGCTTGGTATAGCGGCGCTGGAGGATCTGGCGCTTCACCGGCCCGAAATACTCCACGAACAGCCGTCCCCGCAGGTGGTCGATCTCGTGGCAGAAGGCCCGGGCCAACAGGTCCTCGCCCTCCAGTTCCTCCCAGGAGCCGTCCGGTTTGCGGTTCTTCACCCAGACCTTTTTGGGTCGTTCCAGGATTTCGTGGATGCCGGGAATGGAAAGGCACCCTTCCGACCCCACCTGGGAGCCCTCCTGGCGCACGATCTCCGGATTGATCAGGAGGATCCGGGCAGCGGGATCGGTTCCGCAGGAAGTGTCGATGGCGGCGAGGTTGAGGTTGATCCCCACCTGGGCCGCGGCCAGGCCGACCCCGTCCTCGTCCAGGGCGGTCTCGTACAGATCGGCCGCCAGCTGCTCCAGTTCCGGGGTCCAATCCCCCACATCGCTGCTGTTGATTTTGAGTCTCGGGTCGCCCCAGGTGATAACTTTGCGCACTGCCATCGGTTCCTCTATGAATCAGTTTATGCCAAAGAGGCTACCTTTGATAACCTAGTAGATTCCGGCCCCTGGTTCGGTCCCCTATGCGCACCCTGGAGTAACCATGCTTCGCAATTTCCGCTCTGTGTTCAAAGGCAATCAGACGCCCATGGCGGTGGTCATGATGGTCGTCCTGCTGGGTATGGTGGCCTACCTGGCGCCGAGCCACGGCAGCCCGGATGCCCCTGATAACGTGCTTGCCCGGGTCTACGGTCGGGACATCATGAAGCGGGATATGGACCGCGCGATGTCCGATCTGGCCCGGCGGGTGGGCAAGAACGCCAACCTCGAGGCCCTGGCGCCGTTCCTGCAGACCCAGGCCATGAACAAGCTGGTGCAGGACAAGCTGATGGAAGAGCTGGCCGACCGGCACGGGATCCTGGTCACCGACGCCGAGGTCAAGCGCGCCCTGGAGGCCCAGTTGCGCCAGATCGGCTTCGTCGGGGAGAACAACCAGCTGCGGCCCAGCGCCGAGATCAACGATTCCCTGCGGGAGCGGGGCTGGAGCCTCAAGCAGCTGGAAGTCATGATCACCGAGGACCTGACCCAGCGGAAGCTGGCTCTGCAGGCGGCTTCCCAGGTGCCGGTGGATGAATCGTGGGTGAATCAGGAAAACCGGGTGCGCAATGAAAAGGTCAGTTTCGAGGCCGCCACCCTGGCTCCGGATCCGGCCAAGGTGCCGGACCCCGGAACGCCGAAACTGGAGGCCTTCCTGAAGGACTCCGGCGCCAGGTTCCAGAGCGGCCCCCGGCGGGTGGTGGAATTCGTCACCCTGACCCCCGCCGCCCTGGCGCTCCAGCCTTCCGACGATGCGGCCTTGAAGCCGGTCTACGAAGCCCGTAAAGGCGAGTTCTCCGAGCTGGAGGCAAGCCACATCCTGTTCAAGGCCAGTTCCGAAGCCGAGGTGCAGGAGGCCATGAAGAAGGCCCAGGAACTCCGGGTCAAGCTTCTGGCCGGCCAGGACTTCCATAAGACCGCCGAGCAGCTGAGCGAGGATCCCACCGCCAAGACCAACAAGGGCGACCTGGGCTGGTTCCAGTCCGGACAGATGCAGAAGCCCTTCGAGCAGGCCGCCATGGCCCTCAAGGTGGGCGAGATCAGCCAGCCGGTGCGCACCACCTTCGGCGTCCACCTGATCCGCCTGGATGGCCGCAGGGAGAAGAGCTTCGATCAGGTCAAGGAGCAGCTGCGGACCCAACTGGATCGGGATCGTTTCACCGCCAAGGCCAAGGACCGGCTCGAGCAGCTGCGCAAGCGCACCGGGGATCGTGGCGATCTGGCCGCCGCCGCCCGGAACCTGGGCCTGAAGTTCCAGACCAGCCTGCCGTTCGCCCAGGACGATGCGGCCATTGACGGTCTGCCTGGCAGCCAGGCGATTTCCGGCGAGGCCTTCCGCATGGAAGTGGGCCAGGTCTCCAAGGTCAGGCCGGCCCAGGACGGTTTCGTCGTGTTCCGGGTGCAGGAGGAACGTCCCATCGCCATCCCGCCCCTTGGAGAAATCCGCGGCAAGGTGCTGGCTGCCTGGCAGCTGGAGGAGGCCCGGCGGATCGCCATGGCCAAGGCCCAGGATGCCGTCAAGACCGGTGACCTCAAGGCCCTGGGCGCTCCCGCGGCCCAGGAGTCCGTCACCATCGCCAGCCTGGGCGAGCTGGGCAAGCACCCCGCCATCCGCAAGGCGCTGCTCGATACCCCGGCCGGCTCCCTCACCCCGGCGCTCTGGACTCCCGACGGCAAGGTCTGGGTGGCCCGGATCAAGGCCCGGGTCGCGGCCGAGCCCCTCACCTTCGCCACCCGCAAGACCCTGATCGAGGCGATCCAGCTCGAAGTGGCGGACAAGCAGCTCTCGGCCGAACTCCAGACCCTGCAGCGGGACGGCGACCAGCACCCGGGGTTCAGCTCCGTCTACGGGCGCTACAACGGCATCTGGCGCAACAAGGAGGCCCTGGCTGGCGGCGGTGGCGACATCCCCGACTTCGGTGGCTCGGACGACGAGTAGCTATAAAAATTAAATATGCCCCCGCCCGTCTCCCTGGACTCACCTTGGTCCAGGGAGATTTCTTATGTGGATCTCCTGGTTTCTGGCCGTTAGGCTGAGCTTGGCCCGGCCGCGGTGCCGGAAAAATCCCAGGCGGGGCGGCGGCCCGAACGGAGTCCTCCATGGATGGCGGAACCTTGGACTACGACTTCCTCCTGGTGGCGACCGGGGCGGGCCACTCCTATTTCGGCATGGATGCCTGGGCCCGGTTCGCGCCGGGGCTGAAGACCCTGGAGGACGCCCTGGAGATTCGCCGGCGCTTCCTGCTCACGTTCGAGCAGGCGGAGCGCGAACCGGATCCGGCAACGCGCCGGGCCCTGCTCACCTACGTGGTGGTGGGAGGCGGCGCCACCGGGGTGGAACTGGCGGGAACCCTGAAGGAAATCGCTTCCCGCACCCTAGGGAGTCTGGAGAGAACCCCACGGAAGTTTCGGGAGGGACCTGGACGCCTACCCAGAAATGAACTGTTCCCTGTTCGCCGGCCACCAGGGCTTGTAGCCTGGGCTCATTGCCGAAGCCCAGGCGGCCGTTCTGGCCCGGAGGAACCCCCATGACCCTGCAAGGGAAGACCCTTCTCATCACCGGAGCCACCCGCGGGATTGGCCTGGCCATCGCCCTGCGGGCGGCCCGGGACGGAGCCCGTGTGGTCATCTTCGGCAAAACCGCCCAAGCCCATCCCAAGCTGCCCGGGACGGTGTTCACCGCCGCCGCGGAAGTGGAGGCTGCCGGGGGCAAGGCCCTGGCCATCGTCGGCGACGTGCGCTCCGAGGAGCAGGTGCTGGACGCCGTGGCGCGCACCCTGGAGGCCTTCGGCGGCCTGGACATCCTGGTGAACAACGCCAGCGCCATCGCCCTTACCGGCACCCTGGACACGGAGCTCAAACGCTACGACCTCATGCACCAGGTCAACGCAAGGGGCACCTTCCTGTGCTCCAAGGCCTGCATTCCCGCCCTGAAGCGGGCGGCCAATCCCCATATCCTCAACCTGGCGCCGCCCCTGGATCTGCGGGCGAAGTGGTTCGCTCCCCACCAGGCCTACACCATGGCCAAATTCGGCATGAGCCTGTGCACCCTGGGGATGGCCGAGGAATTCCGACCCGACGGGATCGCGGTGAATTCGCTGTGGCCGCTGACCGCCATCGACACCGCCGCCGTGCGCAACCTGCTGGGGGGCGAAACCATGACCCGGGCCTGCCGGCGCCCGGAGATCGTGGCCGACGCGGCCCACGCCATCCTGACCCGCCCGGCCGGGGAATGCACCGGGAATTTCTTCATCGATGAGGAGGTCCTGCGGGCGGTCGGGGTCACGGATTTCTCGCCCTACGCGGTGGATCCCAAGGTCCCGCTGGTGGCCGACTATTTCCTCCCCGACGCGGTGCTGGCCGCGACCCCGACCAAGCTTCGCCGGTTTCTTTGATATGGAAAGGTCAAGGCGGTAGGGGGTCCCCCCTCGGAGGAGCGACCCTAGCGGATCTCCTCACAGCCCATGTAGGGCTGGAGCGCCTTGGGAATGCGGATGCTGCCGTCCGGCTGCTGGTAGTTTTCCAGGATGGCCACCCAGGTGCGGCCCACCGCCAGGGCGCTGCCGTTGAGGGTATGCATGAACTGGGGCTTGCCGCCGGCCGGCCGGAAGCGGATGTTGGCCCGCCGGGCCTGGAAATCCCCGTACCAGGAGCACGAGCTGATCTCCCGGTAGGTGTTCTGGCTGGGCAGCCAGACTTCCAGGTCGAAGGTCTTGCGGCTGCCGAAGCCCATGTCGCCGGTGGAGAGCAGCATTCGCCGGTAGGGCAGTTCCAGGGCCTCCAGCACGCGCTCGGCGTTGCGGGTAAGATTCTCCAGCTCCGCCTCGCCCTGGTCCGGGGTGGTGAAGGCCACCAGCTCCACCTTGTGGAACTGATGCTGGCGGATGATGCCCTTGGTGTCGCGGCCATAGCTGCCCGCCTCGCTGCGGAAGCAGGGGGTGAAGGCGAAGTGGCGGATCGGCAGTTGGTCCTCGGCCAGGATCTCCTCCCGGTAGAGGTTGGTCACCGGGACTTCGGCGGTGGGGATGAGGTAGAGCGCGTCCTCGCCCCGGAAGGTCTTGAACAGGTCCTGTTCGAACTTGGGCAGCTGGCCGGTGCCGTACATGCACTCGGGCAGCACCAGGTAGGGCGGCATCACTTCCGACCAGCCGCTGCCGCCGTGCAGGTCGGCCATGAGTGAGACCAGGGCCCGATCCATCTTCGCGCCGAGGCCCTTGAGCACCGCGAACCGGGCGCCGCTCAACTTGGCGGCCCGGTCCAGGTCCAGGATGCCCAGCCGGGTGCCCAGATCCACATGGTCCAGAGGGGCCTCGATGGGGGTGATGGCGCCCCAGCGCTTGACCTCGACGTTGGCGTGCTCGTCCTTGCCCACGGGCACGGATTCGTGGGGCAGGTTGGGCAGGATCGCCAGGAAGTTCTTCAGGGCCGCTTCGGCTTCCTTCTGGGTGGCCTCCAGGCCCTTGAGCTTCTCGCCCACCTCGCCCTGGGAGGCGATGAGCGCATCGGCGTCGCCATGGGCCCGCTTCAGCTGTTCCACTTCCTTGGAGACCCGCTTGCGTTCGGCCTGGAGGGCCTCGGCGTCCTGGATGGCCCGGCGCCGGTCGCCCTCGAGCTGGAGGAAGGTTTCCCGATCGAACACCACCCCCCGTTTGGACAGACCAAGAATGACGGCATCGAGGTCGTTGCGTAGAAGGGCCGCGTCAAGCATGGGTTCCTCAATAAAAATCCATTGTAGTCGTTAAGCCGCCGGGAGGCGAACTTCCACGCTGCCAGCGGTTGTTACCGAGCGTGCTCGGTTTTGGCTGCTCGTGCCCAGCAAGACCAGTCTCCCACGGTGCTAAAGCGGTTCGCCGGCCCAGGAGGTGGCGAAGGCGCGGCGGACGTCCTCAACTCCACCGCCGGCGCCCAAGGTCAGCGCCAGCTTGGCCAGGGCCGCCCAGCGGGTGTGGAGGCCGCCGGAGATGGCCCCCATGTTCCGGGCGAGGCAGCCCAGTTCATAGGTGTCCAGGTCCACCCCTCCGGACAGGCATTGGCTGGTGATGACCACCGGCAGGGCCTGGGCCTGGCAATGGTCCAGCAGCGCCCGCAAGTCCGGACGGCCCATGGGCAGGTTGCCGGCGCCGAAGCCCTGGATCAGCAAGGCCCGGGTGCCGGCTCCGGGCAGCCGCCAGGGCATGCCCGGAAAGGGGGTGACCACCTCGATCGCCGATTCCAGGGTGCAGCCCACCTCGGCTGGCACCTGGTAGCGGAAGGCCCCGGCATGGGGATGGATGTGGATGTGCAGGCCCAGCTCGGCCAGGGGCGGCAGGTTGGGGGATTCGAAGGCATGGTAGCGGTGCACGCTCACCTTGTCGGTGGCCACGCCGCGCAGCCAGTGGTCCCCGAAACAGATTCCCACCTCGGCCACTCCCCGGGTGGCGAGGGTGACGGCGTCCACCAGATTGCCCCGGGCATCGCTGCGGATGTAGGCCAGAGGCCGTTGGGAGCCGGTGAGCAGCACCGGCTTGCCCAGGTCCCCCAGCAGGAACCCCAGCACCGAAGCGGTGTAGGCCATGGTGTCGGTGCCGTGGATCAGCACGATGCCGTCGCTGTCTTCGGCCTGCTCGCGGACCATCCGGGCGAGGGTGAGGATGTGCTGCGGTTCCAGGGTGGTGGAATCCTGGTTGAACGCCACCACCAGGCGCAGCTCCGCCAGCTGCTCCAGTTCGGGCACCTGCTCCAGGATCCGGTCCAGGCTCGGCCCCGGCGCGAGCGAGGACGAATCCACGCCGGGAGCCATGCCCAGGGTTCCCCCGGTGTGGATGAGCGTGACCGTGTGCTTGTGCATAGACCTTCGATGATAGCCCAAGGGCCGGCAAATCAGGGCCTTGGAGTCGCCGCCAGCAGCGCCTGGATCAGATCGTCGGTGGTGGCGCCATCGGCTTCGCTCTCGTAGGTGAGCAGCAGGCGGTGGCGGAGGACGTCCGGAGCCAGGGCGGTCACGTCGCCGGGCAGGACGTGATCCCGCCCGGCGAGGAAGGCCAGGGCCTTGGCCGAGGACTGCAGCGCCAGGGAGGCCCTCGGCGAGGCCCCGCAGCGGATCATCTCCCGGCCCTTCCAGGCCGGGCCTTGGCCAGGCCGGGTGGCCTGGACCAGGCGCACGATGTAGCTTCGGATGGCCTCGTCCAGGCGCACTTTCCTCGCGTTCCGGCCGGCCTCAAGGATCGCGGCCCCGGTCAGGACCGGGAGCACGGCCTGTTCCCGGCCGTCGGCCCGGCGCAGGACCTCCCCTTCCTCCTGGGCGCTGGGGTAGGCCACCTTCAGCTTGAAGAGAAAGCGGTCCATCTGGGCTTCGGGCAAGGGGAAGGTGCCCTCCTGTTCCAGGGGGTTCTGGGTGGCCAGTACCAGGAAGGGGTCGGGCAGGGGGAAGCTTTCCTCGCCCAGAGTCACCTGGCGCTCCTCCATGGCCTCCAGCAGGGCGGACTGGACCTTGCTGGGGGCCCGGTTGATCTCATCGGCCAGCAGCAGGTTGGCGAACACCGGCCCCTTCCTGGGCGCGAAGGTGAGCGAGCGCGGGTCGAACACCAGGGTGCCCACCACGTCCGAAGGCAGCAGGTCCGGCGTGAACTGCACCCGCCGGAACAGCAGGTGGCTGGCCGCGGCCAGGGTCTTGACGGTGCGGGTCTTGGCCAGGCCGGGCAGGCCCTCCAGCAGCACGTGGCCCGGCACCAGCAGGGCCACCAGCAGCCGGTTGAGCAGCTGGGGCTGGCCGACGATCACCTTCTGACATTCCTGCAGCAGGGCGTCCAGGGGGGTGTCGTGGGTCATGGCTCAGGCCTCCAGCTGGCGCAGCCGCTCCGCCTCGAACGCCGCCCGCAGGGGTTCGATAACCGGTTCGATCATGCCCTGCATGAACGAGTCCAGCTGGTGCAGAGTCACGTTCACCCGGTGGTCGGTGACCCGGCCCTGGGGGAAGTTGTAGGTGCGGATCTTCTCGCTGCGGTCGCCGGAGCCCACCTGGTTCTTGCGCAGGTCGGCCTCGATGGCGTCCTTTTCGCCCTGGGCCTTCTCCAGCAGGCGGCTGCGCAGGACGGTCATGGCCTTGGCCATGTTCTTGAGCTGGCTGCGCTCATCCTGGCACTGCACCACGGTGTTGGTGGGCAGGTGGGTGAGCCGGACCGCCGAATAGGTGGTGTTGACGCTCTGGCCGCCCTTGCCGCCGGAACAGAAAGTGTCGATGCGCAGGTCCTTGTCGTGGATGGTGATGTCCACCTCGTCCGCTTCCGGCATCACCGCCACGGTGCAGGCCGAGGTGTGGATGCGGCCCTGGGTCTCGGTCTTGGGCACCCGCTGGACCCGGTGCACCCCGCTCTCGAAGCGGAACAGGGAATAGGCGCCCTCGCCCTCCACTTCCGCCACCACTTCCCGGACCCCGCCCTGGTCGGCCTCGCTCTCGTTGAGCACGCTGACCTTGAATCCCCGGCGCTCGGCGAACCGCACGTACATCCGGAAAATCTCCGCGGCGAACAGCGCCGCCTCTTCGCCGCCGGTGCCGGCCCGCACCTCCAGGATGACGTTGCGGGCGTCCTTGGGATCCTTGGGCACCAGCAGCCGGCGCAGGTTGGTCTCGCCCTCCTGGATGGCCGCCTTGAGCTCCGGGATCTCCATCTCCGCCATCTCCCTGAGCTCGGCGTCCTGGGTCCGGTCGGCCAGGATGGTTTCCACCTCGCCCAGCTGCTTGATGCGTTCCCGCTGGAGATGCCAGGCCTCGACCACCGGCTCCAGTTCCGCCCTCAGTTTCGAGAGCTCCCGCAGCCGCTTCATGTCGCTGACCACGGCGGGGTCCTGGAGCTGGGCTTCGATTTCCTGGAACTTGGCATCGAGGGATTCGAGCTGGTCGAGCATGGCGTCACCTGGGGGTCATCTGGTCCGATAGCTGCCTGTGGCCGATAAAAAAAGAACGGGCCGAAATATCGGCCCGTTCCATGGAACTGTATAGCTACTGGGCGTCGACGGGAGCTTCGACTTCGGTCACGGCAACGGCCACGGCTTCGGTCTCGACCGGCTCGGCGGCGGGAGCAGCCACTTCGACCTTCTTGGCGTACTTGCGGTTGAACTTCTCAACCCGTCCGGCGGTATCCATGAGCTTCTGCTTGCCCGTGAAGAACGGGTGGCAGGCGGCGCACACTTCAACCCGCAGTTCCTTTTTCGTGGAACGGGTGAGGAACTCATTGCCGCAGGCACAATGGACGTTCACATCGAACAGCTGGGGATGGATCTTATCCTTCATTGGAACCTCCTGGAACCGACCGGATGCCATTAAGCGGCACGCGGCTTGTTCACGCATGGACAAAAAGTCTATCCCGGGAACGCCCGATATTCAAGGCAAAGCTTGGGGCCAATAGGGCCCCAGGGACTTCCGCTGGCTGACCCAGGGGGTCCCGGCCAGGGCGAAGCGCCAGGGCCGCAGCCGGTCGGCTTGCCCGGCGAAATCCACGCCCACCCTCGGGCCCGCCAAGACCCCCGCGGGGGGGGTGCCCTCCAGCAGTTCCAGGCCGCCCGGTTCGAACAGCGGGTGGCGGGTGAAGCCCAGGTCCACCCCCAGCGCCTGGGCGACCTTGCCGGGGCCGGTGAGCAGCACCGGGGTCACCAGGCCGCCCCGGCGCTGAACCACCTGATCGAGGCCGAGCACCGGTTCGCAGCTGCGGATAAGGATGCCCTCGCCTCGGCCGACCGGGCCGGTGACGATGTTCAGCATGTGGTGCATGCCATAGCAGAAGTATACGTAGGCCCGGCCGCCCTGCTCCCACATGGGGGCGTTGCGCGGGGTCCGGCCCGAGCGGCAGTGGCTGGCCGTGTCCGCAACACCGCCGTAGGCCTCCACTTCGCTGATGCGCAGGGTGACCTCCCCGTGGCGGAGGTGGCGGCCCAGCAGATCCCGGGCTACATCGGCCACCGGCCGCAGGTAGAAGGCGAGCGGAATCAGGGCGTCTGACGGTGGCACAGCCGCCCCCGGACATAGGCGGCGCGCACCATCCGCGGGTCCGCCCGGTACAGGAGCCGGCCCAGCACCTGTTCGGCCGGTTCAACCTCCCTTGGGGCGGCCGGGTCCACCTGGTCCGGATCCACCACGATGAAATCCGCCTCCTTGCCCGCATCCAGGCTGCCGATGCGGTCCTCGAGCCCCAGGGCCCGGGCTCCGCCGAGGGTGGCGAGGGTGAAGGCCTGGGCCGGGGTGACCGGCAGGTCGGGGGCCAGGCCCAAAGCCCGATGGATCCGCATCCGCTCCGGCTCGGGCAGGCCCAGCCGTTCCAGCTGCCGCTCCTGGTTCCGCTGGCCGGCCCAGTGCAGCTTGGAGGCGGTGCAGGCCATGGCCATCTCCGCCCACAGGTCGAGGCTGGGGCCGGCTCCCACGTCCGTACCCAGGCCCACGGTGAGGCCCTCGTCCAGCCAGCGGCGCAGGGGCATGATGCCGCTCTGGAGGAAGGCGTTGGAACGGGGGCAGTGGACGATGGCGGCGCCAGCGGCCTGGATCGCGCGCCGCTCCGGCGCGGACAGGTGGATGCCGTGGCCCAGGAGGGTGCGCGGGCCCAGGAGCTCCGCCCGCCGGTAGACGTCCGTATAGTCCTTGGCCTCGGGGAAGAGTTCGTGGACCCAGCGGATCTCGTCGAGGTTTTCGCTCAGGTGGGTCTGCACGTAGGCCGAGTACTTCCGGGCCAGGCGGCCGGCGCCGCGCAGCAGCGCCATGGAGCAGGTGGGGGCGAAGCGGGGACTGAAGGCGTACTGGAGCCGGCCGCCATCCCGGCCATGCCAGGTGGAACAGAGCTCCTCGCTCTGGTCCAGGGCCGCCTCGGTGGTCTCCCGGAGCCGGTCGGGGGCGTGCTGGTCCATCATGACCTTGCCCAGCACGGCCCGGATGCCCGAACGCTCCGCCTCCTGGAAGGCGCGGTGGGTGGCTTCCGGATGGATCGAGCCATAGACCACGGAGGTGGTCGTGCCCAGGGCCAGCTGGTCGCGGAAATAGATCCGGGCGGCCTGGGCGGCCCATTCCGGGTCCTCGAACCGGATCTCGGCCGGGAAGATATGGGCCTGGAGCCAGGGCAGCAGTTCCAGGCCGTCCTGGGCCACGGCTTCGTACTGGGGCAGGTGGGAGTGCAGGTCCACCAGTCCTGGCAGGATCCAGAGCGGACGCAGATCCTGGATGGGCTCCGCCCGCCAGGCGGCGGCCACCGCCTCGAACGGTCCGGCCGCCGCGATGCGGCCGGCGGCATCCACCACCAGGGCGCCGTCCGGAACGTCCCGCAGGGACGACGAATCGTGGGGGCCCAGCAGGTGAGCGCGGAACAACACGGACGATCCTCCCTGAAATCAGCAGCCGGGACGCCGACACTATTCTCCTAATGCTAACATGGCAACCTAGATCGACTTCTTCCACGACCACCCGGTTCACCCGGCTGCGGATGCCGGCGGCCGTTGTTTTAGGGATGATTGCGCAATGACGATATTACATATCCTGATTTTGGCCATCATCCAAGGCGCGGCGGAACTGCTGCCGGTCTCAAGCTCGGCCCATGTCATCGTGGCTGAAAAGTTGATGGGGATGGACCCGACCCGCCCGGAGATGACCCTTCTGCTGGTGATGCTGCACACGGGCACGATGTTCGCTGTCATCTGCTACTTCTGGAAGTCGTGGAAGGCGACCTTTTTCGCTTCCTGGCCGGCGTTCAGGGAATTCTTTAAACTCATCGTCATCGCTACAATAATTACAGGAATAATTGGCCTTATCCTGAAGGCGCTGATCGAGAAGCTTGTCCTGAAGGAGGTCCCCCATGCCGAGATCGAGATGATTTTCGGCAACCTGACCTTCATCTCGATTTCCCTGGCGGTGGTAGGTGTCCTGATCATCTACGCCGGTCTCAAGACCCACCGGGCCCCGCGCCGGGAAGGGGTGCTGGGTCTGGCCGGATCCGTCTGGATGGGCGCGGTGCAGGGGCTCTGCCTGCCGTTCCGGGGGTTCTCCCGGTCCGGGGCCACCATCTCCACCGGGCTGATCCTGGGCCTTTCCCGCAAGCGGGTCGAGGACTTCAGCTTCGCCCTCGCCGTCGTGCTCACGCCGCCGGTGATCGCCCGGGAGGTGCTGCGGGTGCTCCATGCCCGGCATGCCGAGGCGGCGGCTGGAGCCGCCGCGGTTGCCAGCTGCGGCCTGAAGGGCCTGTTCCTGCCCAGCCTGCTGGGAATGGCCATGAGTTTCGTCGCCGGGCTGCTGGCGCTCAAATGGCTTTCGGCCTGGCTGGAGGAGGGACGCTGGTACCTGTTCGGGATCTATTGCATCTGCATCTCGATGGTCGTGTTCGTGCTCAGCTGGAGCGGGATGTAACCTTTGGGATCCCTGTTAATGGGTAGTATTTGATCCATTGCGCCTTGATTGTGGAGGTCATGGACATTATACTATCCCTATGGTGGACCCATTGCTCCTCTCTTTGCAGACCCCTGCGGAATCCGGCAAATCCCTGGCGGAGCGCGCGAAGGCGTTGCGGTTGCTCAAGTCCTTGACCCGGGAAACGCTGGCTCAACGGGCCGGGATTACCGCGGCCTCCCTCAAGCGGTTCGAAACCACCGGGGCCGCTTCCCTTGACCTCGTGCTCCGGTTGGCTTTTGCCCTGGGCCGGCTGGATGATTTCACCGGGGCCTTCCAGCCGCCCGAGGCCGCGACCCTGGCCGAGTTGAAGGCCCGCTATGACCGGCCTTTGCGAAAGCGCGGACGATTATGAACAGCCTTGAGGTCCGCTTCACCCTCAACGCCCTGGATGTTCCCCGCCCAGTAGGAACCTTGGCCGAACAAGGGGGCCGGATCTTTTTCGAGTACCAGGAGAGCTGGCTTAAAACCGGATTGAATCTGTCCCCCTTCCGCCTCCCCTTTGGGGGAGGGGTGTTCGAACACCGGGACCTCGGGTTCGGACCTTTGCCAGGCCTGTTTGACGATTCCCTGCCGGATGGCTGGGGTCTCCTGCTGATGGATCGCCATTTCCGGAGCCTTGGCCGGGACCCGGCCAGCCTGGGCCCCCTGCAACGTCTCGCCTGGCTGGGGAACCGCACCATGGGAGCCCTGACCTACCATCCAGCAACCGGGCCCGGAGGGAATCCTGATTCCGGGGGGCCCTTTGACCTGGAGGCGCTTGCCGGCCAGAGCCGGGAACTGTTCGCCGGGCGGACCAGCGAGGTGCTGCCACGGTTATTGCGGGCAGGGGGTTCCCCGGGTGGCGCGAGGCCCAAGGTCCTGGTGGGATTCGATGCGAACAGGGATGAAATCCGATCGGGGGAAGGGGAACTTCCGGAAGGGGTTGAACACTGGATGATCAAATTCCCGGCCAAGGACGAAGGCTCCAGCCCTGGAGCCACGGAGTATGCCTATTCGCTCATGGCCAGGGTGGCTGGTCTGGACCTGCCTGAAACCCGGCTGTTCCAGACTGCGGAAGGGGGGCGCTATTTCGGGACCCGGCGTTTCGACCGCGCCGGCAACCGGCGGATCCATTTCCATTCGTTCGGCAACCTGATCCACGCCCCTTTCAGGATCCCCTCCTGCGACTACCTGGATCTGCTGAAAGCCACTTCGCTGCTCACCCGCAACCATGGGGAAGTCCTGAAAGCCTTCCGCTGGATGGTTTTCAACGTATTCGCCCACAACCGGGACGACCATGCCAAGAACTTCGCCTTCCGCCTCAATGCCGCCGATGGCGAATGGTCCCTGAGCCCCGCCTACGATCTGACCTGCAGCGCGGGTCCGGGCGGCGAACACACCATGACCTTGGCCGGAGAAGGCCGGAGTCCCGGGCCGGAGCACATGCTCCGGTTGGCCCGGGACCGGGACGTTTCCCGGGTCGAGGCCTCAGGCATCATAGAACAGGTCCGCGCCGCCGTCAGCCGCTGGCCGGAGTTCTCGGACCAGGCCGGGGTCCCGGCGCCCAGGTCCTTGGAGATCGGCCGGATGCTGGGCCTGGAATGATCCCACGGACAATCCCGCTTTCAGGAGATTCACATGTCACTTCTTGACTCAAGCCGCAGCATCCTGGTGGTGATCGACATCCAAGGCAAGCTGGTCCAACAGGTCCACCGCCCTGAGTTGGTCCTGGAAGCCAGTCGCCGCCTCATGACCTTTGCCGACCTGTTCTCGGTGCCGGTGGTGTTGACCGAACAATACCCCAAGGGCATCGGGCCCACCGAAGCGGGCCTGCGTTCGACCTTCGATGGCCTCTCCACCCCGACCTTCTTTCTGGAGAAGACCGCTTTCGGCTGCTGCGGCGATCCGGCGTTTGAGCGTCTGCTGGGCCAGGCCCGGCCGGGTCTGGCCCCGGAACGGCGGCAGATCGTGGTGGCGGGGATCGAAGCCCACGTCTGCGTGATGCAGACCGTGCTGGAACTCCTGGCGGCGGGGCACGAGGTCCACGTCTGCTGGGACGCGGTCAGCGGCCGGGGCGAGGAGTATCGCCGGCACGCCCTGGAGCGCATGGCCGCCGCCGGGGCCACCCTCACCAACCACGAATCGGTCGCCTTCGAGTGGGCCCGGGACAAGAACCATCCCCAGTTCAAGGCAGTGTCGGCCCTCCTGAAACAAGGCCAGCCCCAGGGCTGAGTCCGTCCCTTCGCTGGGGTCATTATTTTGTCGATCGGCTTGAAATAGGCACCAATGCTGGTTGGTAAAGGGAAAAATACGTCAATCTTATGGCGCGCTCCGCCCCGGGATCTATATTCCTTGGAATATTCCACCGGCCGATCGACCCGGCCCGTGGGGGGAGCTGAAGATGACATTTTTTGGAAAGCTCATTTCCAAGGTCCTTGGACCCTCGAAGCTGGCCTTGGGCGGCCGGGGGCAGTTGACCTTGAGTCCCGCCAAGGTGGATACCCGGTTCGGCGATCAGGCCCGGGTGGTGTTCCAGGTGGAGGTCCCGGGGGCGGGCGAACACCCCTCCCTGGTCTGGACCGTGCGCAAGGCCGATGGCGCCGCGGCCTCCATGGTGGCCTACGTGGTCGATCCCGCCGGCGACAAGGGGGTCCTCCTGGCCTTTCCGGTGGAGAAGACCACCGTCTGCCAGGTGCGGGCCACGCTGGCCGGGACCTCCCGTTTCGGCGAGGCCATCCTGGTGGTCCGGCCTCCCTACACCTCCGGCACCCGCTGCCCCGAGGGGGGGCTGCAGGGTGCGTTCCTGCTCGGTGCCTGAGGGCAGGTCAATGGCGGCCCTGGGGCCTCACATAGCCCAGGGCCCGGTCCTTGTCGGCGTCCATCACCACGTTGAACTCGCAGCCCGGGAACACCTGCTCCACATCGATGACCCGCACCGCCCGCTCCAGCCGTCCGTGCTCGGGCAGGAGCTGGGATAGCACGCTGGGGCTGTCCTGGAAGAAGGCCTCGTTGAAGATATTGCCCTCCTCGTCCGGGTACAGCGCCAGGTAGTGGATCCGGGCCTCCACCAGATCCTGGAAGAAGTGGGTCCCGAACGAGAGGTCCGGAACGTAGTTGCCCTTCTTCCGCGCGATCTCCACCAGCAGGGCGGTGTTGTTGATGCCGGAGTAGGTGATGCCCACCCCCAGGGTGACGTCGCCCCGGCTGCCCCAGCGGCCGGGGCCCATGAGGATGAACTTGCGCCTCGGCAGCAGCTGGTTGAGCTGGCTCACGGTGTCGGCGATGCCCACCAGGTCGGCCAGATCCGGCATCTTGCGGTATTCCTCCGGATCCACGTAGACCAGGTAGCGGATCCCCGAGACATAGCCGTTGGTCACGAACTTGCTGGCTGAGAACAGCTTGTGGTCAAAATCAACTTTGGTGGGCATGGTCACTAGGCCCTCTTCGGCCATGCGGCTCTGGGGCCGGCACTGGAGCAGGTAGAGCCGTTCCCCGTCGTGGGCGAACTCCAGGTCCACCGGCATGCCCAGGGCCTCCTGGAGGATGCGCAGCATCTCCCGCATCTGCCGGACGAAGTCGGTGCGCTCCACCAGGCCGGCGAAGGTGACCAGCAGGTCGTCCTCTCCGGTCCGGATCATCCCCTTCATGGGCTTTTTCAGGAACCCGTCCTCCAGCACCGAGACGATCTGCTCGAGCAGGGGGAAGTCGTCGCCGGCGTGCTTGAACACGTCCCGCACGTCCAGCGACTCGAACCGGCCCGTTTCCAGGTTGATGACGTCCATGGCGCTCTGGGCGTAGTGCTCCACCTGCTCCGGGGTGACGTTCACCCGCAGGTTGGGTTGTCCCGGGCTGAGCAGGAAGGGGAAATCCCGGCCCATGCGGTCCACGGCGCGGGTGCCCAGACCGGCGACCATGCGGATGATGCCATCCTCGCGCTTGAGCCGGGGCGACCAGCGGAACTCGTTATGGCTGAAGGCGACCCCGGCGAAGGCCGGAAAGAAATACTTGCCCACCTGCTTGCCCACCACCTTCTGGATGATGATGCCCATCTCCTCCACGAAATCCAGCAGGCCCCGCTCGGCCCGGTACTGGATGGGGTCGGGCCCGAACACCGAGGCGTACACCTCCGCCACCGCGTCGATCAGCGCTTCCAGCCGGTCGTCCCGGCTGCCGGTGTTGGCCAGGAACAGGCTGCGGTACTTGCCGGAGAACGCCATGCCCTCGCTGTCTTCCAGCAGGCTGGAGGAGCGGACGATGAGGGGCCCCTCGCCCAGATCGTCCATGGCGAACTGGATCTGCTGGTACATCTCATGGGAGAAAAAGGAGTTCTTGAACACCTGCTCCAGGTAGGGGAAGGTTGAGCGCACCTCCTCCATGGGCGAGAACTTCAGGCTCCAGAGGTCCTCCAGGCTGTTGTGGCGCAGGAAGTTCCAGATGCCGTCGGAGGTGATGTACCAGGTCTTGGGGGTGCGGATGCTTTCGATCAGCGGATTGCCCTTGCCGTTTCGGCGCAGGATCCGCTTGGCCAGGATGAGCCCGGCCGCCTTGCCGCCCAGCTTGCCGTTGCCCTGGGCCGGACCGGCCACGTGGGACAGGATCTGGCCGAAGTCGGTGATGAAGAGGTGGTTCTTGGCGATGCCGATGAACTTCAGGTTCTCGGTGAGGAACCGGCGGATGAGCGCCACCCGGACGTTCATGTCGTCCGGGAGGGAAAGGCCCGACACGTCCTCGCCCTGGGTTTCCCGGCAGAACCGGTCCACCAGTTCGGTGATCTCCACCAGGGGAATGTCGCGCTTTTCGGTGGCGATGGCCAGGTAGCCCAGCTTGTCCTGGCGCATCCACTTCTTGAGCAGGAGGGTGAGGCCGGCGTCCTCGAACACCAGGGCCACCACGTCCTGGATCTCGCCGAAGGTCTTGCGCAGCATTTCGATGTCCCGCTTGGGCAGCGGGGCGTTGGAGCCGTGGGAGGAGGCCTCGCCCTGGGCATAGAGGGCCGGATCGAACTGGGCGATCATCTTGTGCACCCCTGGCACGCCCAGCTTGGTGGCATGGTTCATGAGCCGGCGGATGAGCCGATGGTGCATGGGCGGGTCGATGTCCCCCAGCAGGTCGAGGATGGCCCGCCACTCCGGTTTCCGGTCGGGCACCGGAGCAGGGGCCGGCGAGCTGACCATCTCCCCGCTGTGCTGGGCGATGCGCACTTCCGCCAGGTGCCCCAGCTTCTGGGCGGTGAGGTCCACCAGCTTCTTCTGGTCCAGGTGGAAGGGGCTGCCGGGGGCCCGGGAGGACCGGTTCTCCAGATAGACCACCTCCACTTCGCCCAGGGTGTCGCCCTTGACCAGGATCGGCGCCCGCAGGGTCCAGGTGCTGGGAACGAAGCCCTTGGTCTCGAAGCACTCACCCCAGAAGTGGATCCGGGCCTGGCAGACCTCCTCGTATTTGAACCCGTGGGGCAGGACTTCGGCCACGGCCTGGAGCACCTGGGTCAGGGAAAGGTCCTCCCGGTCCAGCAGAGCGGCGATCTCGAAGATCGTCTGCAGCTCGCGGGACTGTCCAAAGGTGGTGTTTTCCATGGGTTGGGATCCTTCCAGACTGGAGCCAGTGTACCGGAAGGCCCTTCCTTCGGCGTCCGTTGTTCCGTCCGTCCCGCCGGGCCGCCGGCAACGGGATGGATTCGGCCCATCCCGGCATGGCCTGCCGGCGGCTTTGGGATCGGTCGTTCGGGTTCCCGGGCTTGGCGCCGACCCAGTGGGTTCCGGGTTATGGCGCCGACCCACCGGTACCGTTCGCAGCAGGCGTGCTGCGAACGGTTTGCCGTGTCCCAGATCATCGGGGGCCGAACGTTGGGAGTGGGGCGCCCAGTTCAAGCATTCTCT
>Ga0302279_10003562_pt1 | contig 19231 bp, 20 predicted proteins | sample III_Bog_N3_3_FD_194541 | JGI IMG/M metagenome (GOLD analysis project Ga0302279, IMG submission 194541) | Peat permafrost microbial communities from Stordalen Mire near Abisko, Sweden - III_Bog_N3_3 | ecosystem: Environmental > Terrestrial > Soil > Wetlands > Peat | place: Sweden: Abisko...
AGTTGGAATGCCTGGTGGAAGCACAGCCGCTCCACCTGGAGGCCGACGACTTTCTCGCCCACCAGGGTGAGCCGGCACACCACTTTTACATCCTCCTCGACGGCGAACTGCGCATCTATACCGTGCTTCCCGACGGCGGAGAAGTGATGATCGGGATGGTGCCCGCCGGCACTGCCTTGGGCGAACTCCCTCTGCTCGCCAACATCCCCAACGGCGGCAATGTCCGCGCCACCCGGAAGTCCGAACTGCTCCAATACGACGAGCAGCAGTTCTGGAACATCATGACCTCCTGCCCCGGCGTGCGTAAGGCCGTGCTCGGCAACATGGCGTACCGCTTCCAGAAGTTCCAGAGCGTCATCGTACAGCAGGAGAAGATGGCCTCCCTCGGCACCCTGGCCGCGGGCCTGATGCACGAGCTCAACAATCCCGGCACGGCTGCGGTGCGGGCGGCCGCGCAACTGCGCCAGAACCTGATGCGCATGCACCAGCTCACCGCCAAGTTCTCCAAGGCCAGCCTCAGCGACGAGCAGAAGCAGTGCATGTTCGAGCTGCAGGAGTATGCGCTCTCCAAGGGCGAGCCGGTGCGCATGAACTCCCTCGAACAGAGCGACGCCGAAGAGGCCCTGGCTGAGTGGATGGAGTCCGCCAACGTGCAGGACGCCTGGAAGCTCGCCCCCACACTGGTCTCCATCGGCATCGATTCAACGGAACTCGAATGTGCGCGGTCCGAATTTCCCGGACCGTTTTTTTCGGACGCCCTCAACTGGCTCGAAGCGCTCGTGTCCAGCATGCAACTGGTAGGCGCCATCGAGGAGAGCATCGGCCGCGTCTCCAACCTGGTCAAGGCCGTCAAATCCTACGCCTACGAAGGCAAGGGCCAGAAGCAATCCGTCGACATTAACGAGAGCATCCACGCCACCCTCGTCATCCTCCTCCACAAGATCCGCGAGAAGCAGATCACCCTCCAAAAGGACTTCGCCGCCAACCTCCCCGTGCTGCAATGCGAGTGCTCCGGCCTCAACCAGATCTGGACCAACATCCTCGACAACGCCATCGACGCCGTCCCCTCCGGCGGCCACATCCGCGTCCGTACCTGGCAAGAAGACTCGCCCGCCGACGCCGCCAATCCCGCATCCAAACCACGCAACTATCTCTGCATCGCCATCGCCGACAACGGCCCCGGCATCCCGCTGGAGAGCCAGCCCCACATCTTCGAAGCGTTCTACACCACCAAGGAAGTCGGCGTCGGCACCGGCCTCGGCCTCGGCATTGTCCAGCGCATCACAGAGCAGTACGGCGGCACCGTCACCTTCGCCTCCGAACCCGGCAACACCGAGTTCCGCATCCGCCTCCCCCGCGACCGCGACTGACACGCGACAAATCCGGGTGCCCCATGTTCGCGCGGAACGAAGTGAAGGCCGACCTTGGGGTTTCGCGCCGCTACGCCCACCCACCCATAGCCGTCATCCTGAGCGAAGCGCGCAGCCGAAGGACCCCGTGGAACTCGGCCCCGACACAGCCGCCCGCACCCTTCTGCACGATCAATTCTCACTAGGCCGTTCAATGTGATCGATGTCGATCACAAACCCCGGCCCCTTTCCCCTCTCCAACGTGAGGCCAATACTGGTCATCGGCATTCGATCAAGAGGATTACCGATCTCACTCTCCGGATATTGCTGAGGGCTATACCAGGCAAAATGAAGTCATACCGCCCGGAGAGCCACGACTTGTCTTGCACCGGGTAGTCCTTCGTCAACCTCATCAAGACCCTGGCAAGGTCGTCGATCGATACTCCAACGAATTGCCTCTTCCCGTTGTCCTGGATGTAGAACCCCCTACCTGCAGCGTAGGTCTTGCCCACCACCGGTTTTATCGCGCCTGGTACCGTTTCTTTGAGCAACTTCGTCCCATGCTTGCCCACCACAATGTTCCAGTAGGGCAACTCAACGGTCGTAGTGTGTATTACAAGCTTGCACCGATCCTTCAGTGCGGCCTGCAATGCGCTGCGCAGAGGTTCGGAATCGTAGATGTCGGGGCCAGCTTTCTGCCACGCTGCCATATCTTGTTGCGCAACCCGCGCATCGATGTCATACAAATCCTCGCCTGCCCAATCGGGAACATGCAGAATCGTCAACGAAGACGATGGGAGCCGAGGCAGTGGCGTATAGGCCAGGTTGATTACAGCCACAAGAGGCCAGGTTATTCTGAAACCATCCGGCATGTACTGCCGCTCAACCCACTCGGTGCCCGACTTGTGCGGGCGAATTGAGAACACTTCAAACTCAAACTGCTTCGCGGCCTGCGCACCGTTGGCGGAACCTCCCTCGCGGGAGTCTTGTGCCGGTACTGGCACGCTCAATAGCGCAGTTCCGATCATCAGAATCAGAGATGCCAAAGAACAATGCCAAAGTCGTTTGCTCAACACACACCAACCCTCCTTATAGTTGCCCCGCCGCTTTCAAATCAGCTGCAAAAGTTGCCAGAGCCATCACCAGAGTCCCCGGCGCATCCTGCAAGGACACCGCCCCATAACCTGCAAACCACTTGGCCGCACGCTCACTCTTGGCGTCGATGATGAGGACCACGCGGCCAACTTCGGTCGCGGCCCTGAAGCAACGCCTGGCCGCAGCGGCGAGAAGTTGGCCACCAAGCCCCTGCCCCTGCAGGCCAACGTGCGTGGCGAGACGGGCCAGCCGAAAGCCCGGCACATCATGACGGACAAGGCCGCGGCGTAGGGTTTCCGGGACGCGCCCATAGGCCAGCGCCGCCGGAGCCAGACTGTAGAAACCAAGAATTTTTGTGGGGTTGCTGTCGTCAACCGCCAGAAAAGTCTTCGCCGCCCCCAGCTCATGGCTCTGCCGCGCATAGCGCCGGAGGAAGTCGTTCATCTCGGTATTGCCGCAATCGAAAGCCTTGCGGTCATGCGTCTTGGCGATTGACTCTTCGTGCCAGAACGGAAGGTTCACGCTGTCGGCTTCGGCATCGCGGCAATGGCCGCTCGCAGCTTGGCATTGGGCGCGGGGGGGTGTTCGAGGAGATCGAGTACACGCAGGCTATCGCGCTCAGACAGCGTTACGATCTCGGCAGCCGCAATCACGGATTCCGCTTCGCGCTGCTGCACAGCATCAGCGGCAGCCCGCAAGTCCGTTAAGGTAATCATCAAAGTCATCGGTTCAAGCGGCGATGGGTCAAAGCCCAACTTGAGATAAAAAGTCTTGGCCTCTTCAGATAGGGCATGAACAAGCAGTCCACGGACACCGATGGAATCCGCCGCCTGAATAACGCGGTGTGCGGCGTCATAAAAGAGCGCACGGCCAAGACCTTGGCGATGGAGAGATCGGATGACGGCCAGACGAGCCAACACCACAACGGGAACAGGCTCCGGCATATTGCGGCGAAACCGGCCGGAGGCAATATCTGTGCCAATGGCACTGAATGCCAGAGCATAATATCCAACAACATGAACGTCTTGGCAAACAACAAACGTGCGCGAAGCGCCGCTGACCTGATTCGCCAACGCGCGGCGTTTTAGCCAGTCATCCAGCGATGGCACACCGCAATCGAACCCACTGATTTGGTGGTGCTGCTTCAATGGTTCAGGTGCAGAGAGCGTCACTTCGTATCCCACGGCACAGGTGCGCGCATGGAGGCCAAAAGCCGCTCATTAGGCCGTGGCGGCGCATCCAATCGCATTAGAAAATCCTGGTATGCCTGGGGACTCACCGAAATCATGGCCCTGTCCAAGAGCGTATCCTCGGCTGCTTGACGTGCCGCATCCAGGATAAAGTCCGTGCGGTTCTTCCCCCGCGCCAGCGCAGCCTGGTCAATCAGGTTGCGCTCCTGCGGCAGAATACGAATGTTCAATGTAGAACGAGTTCCTTTAGGGCTCTTGATCTTAAGTGCGGTTCCCATAAAAGCTCCCCCTCATTCCAAATATAGCCTACTGCAATGACATTGTCATTACAGCTCTCACCCCGCCGCCAGCGTCCGCAACACTCCCACATTCCGCGCCTCATCCCCCGGCTCATCCACCGGAGTCTCCGCAATAAACGCGCACCCCGCAAACCGCGCATCGTGCAGCAGTCGCCGGAACGCCGCCGCCCCAATCGTCCCTTCGCCGATGTGCTCATGCCGGTCCAGCTTCGACCCGAACGGAGCCTTCGCATCGTTGCAGTGCCACACCTTCACTGCATCGAACCCCACCGTCGCCTCCACCCGCTGCATCGTCTCCGCATAGCCTTCTTCCGACACAATATCGTACCCCGCCACGTGCAGGTGGCAGGTATCCAGGCACACGCCCACCGGAACGCACGCACGCAACTTCTCCACCAGCTCCGCCACCTGCTCCAGCTTCCCGCCCAGCGAAAACTCCGCTCCCGCCGTGTTCTCAATCAGCACCTTGAAGTTCGCATCCTGCAACGGCACGCCGCCTCCCAGCGTCCCGACCGCTCGCTCAATCGACTCCGCCGCCAGCCGCAGCCCTTCTTCGCGAGTCAGCCCCTTCCAACTCCCCGGATGCAGCACCAGGTACTCCGCGCCCAGCGACAGCGCCCGCTCCACCTCGCCGCGAAACGCCGCCACGGAGTTCACCCGCACGCTCTCCGTCTGGCTGCACAGGTTGATCAGGTAGCTTGCGTGGATCGCCACCGGCCCCACGCCCAGCTCCGCCCGCAGTTCGCGCATCTTCTTCGCGTCCGCCGGCTTCACATCCGCCGCCTTCCAAGCCCGCGGGCTCGATGAAAATATCTGGAAGGTATTCGCCCCCGCTTCGACGGCCCGGTTCACCGCTGTCCACGCACCGCCCGCCGTACCCACATGCACACCAATCCGTCGCATCAACCGTTCCTCTCGTTAACCCCTGTCCCATGTATCATCGCCATGTCTCACGAATCTGGCAACCGGAGTCTCTGTGTTTCCCCCTTTCCCTCCGCGTTCTCTGTGATTCGCTTCAGCCTTAGCGTCGAACCACCGAAAGGACCCGCCCCATGCCTGAACCACAGAATTACAAGAACCACGCCCGCTTCGACCCGCCCTTCCACTTCTTTCTCCTGCCGGCTCTGCTGGTCAACCTCATCTTCTCCATCGTCTATACCCTCAGGCACCGGCCAGACCATCTCCATCTCGGCTTCTGGTGGACGATCATGTCCATCGCCTTTCTCGTGCACTCCTTCAAGACCCGCACCTACGCCCTCAAAGTGCAGGACCGCGTCATCCGCCTGGAAGAGCAGCTCCGCTTCCACGCGCTGCTGCCCGCGGACCTGCTGGCCCGCAGCATGGCACTCACGGAAGCCCAGTATGTCGCCCTGCGCTTTGCCTCGGACGCCGAGGTTCCCGCCCTCGTCCAGCGCGCGCTCGAGCAGAATCTCTCGCAAAAGCAGATCAAGGAGGCAATCGTAAACTGGCGCGCGGACAATTATCGCGTTTAAACTGAGCGAACAGCCGCCTCCCGCGTCTATCGATACACCCCTGTCTCTGCAAGGAGTCCCCGTGAGGACCATCGCTCTCGCCCAGACCCTGCTTCTGCTCGCCGTCTCCTCGTTCGCCTCCGGCCAGGCTGCCCGACCCACGGCTGCCGCCGCGAACGATGCACCGTCCGCAGCGAAGGCTGCTGCTCCCACATCGGACCCGGGACCGCTGCTGGTCGATATCACACCTGCGCCGTACCGAGGCCAGATCTACGGCAACATCAACCTTGGACATGGCCGCTTCGACTACCGCAACGCCTCCATCCTCGACCTCGTCACCTGGGCCTTCGACCAACGCGACTACGCCGTGCTGGGCGGCCCAACCTGGATCGACCTTGACCGCTTCGACGTCTCCGCGAAGGTGGATATATCGCCCCCGCCCAAGCCTGACGCGAACCCCGCAAACTCCCCCCCAGCCTATGTCAATCCCTACGACGTCACCCGGCCGATGTTGCAGCGCGCGCTCACGGAGCGCTTCCACCTGAAGTACCACACCGAAGAGCGCCCCATGCCTGGCTACATCCTCTCCATTGCCAAGGACGGCGTCAAGATGACCCCGGCGAAAGATCCGGACGCGCCCTACAGTTGCCGTGGCGAGATGGACAAGTCGACGCCGCCCGTCCAAACCATCACCTGCACCTCCGGAACTGTAGCCCAACTCGTGAAGCAGTTTGGCGGTGTCTTTCCCCACCTTCTGGTGGACCGCACCGGCCTCACCAAATCGTACGACATCAGCATGCACATGAGCTTCGCCAACATGCGCACGCGCGACGACTACGTCCGCGCCTACATCGATATGCTCAAGGAGCTTGGCCTCGTCGTCACCGAAGGCGAAGTATCCCAGCCGGCCATGGTGATCGATTCCGTGGACCGCCCCACGCCCACGCCGCCCGAGATCGCCAAGCTCATTCCTCCGCTGCCTGAGCTCGATTTCGAGGTCGCGACCATCAAACCGGCGGCACCCACTGAGCCGCAAGACCAGGTCATGCCCCGGGGATCGCAGATCACCTTCAGCGCCTTCAGTATGCAGGGCCTCCTCACCCGCGCATTTCAGTTGAAGACCGGAGCCGTGATCGATGGAGTCGCGAAGCTTTCTCAGCAGCGATTCACCATCCTGGTCAAACTACCGCCCGAGGTCGATGCGCGCGCCGCCTGGCAAGACCAGGACCAGGTCGACGCCATGCTGCTGAAACTGCTGGTCGACCGCTTCGGCCTGAAGTATCACTGGGGCACCCAGACAGGGGATGGATATGTCCTGCTGCCCGGCACGCCAAAGATGAAGAAGGCCGACCCAAGCTCGCGCAGCTTCTGCAAATACGGCCCGCCGCCAGACGAGAAAGATGTTCGCTCCACGGCGGACTCGCCCTATGACAATGAAAGCTATTGCCGCAACGTCACCATGGACCAGTTCGCGGACATGGTGCAGGCTGTCGCTGGCGTCGAGGTCAAGAACCGCGTGGCCAACAAAACAGGCCTCGCAGGCTCGTACGACTTCACCCTCTACTTCACCAGCGGGCGTAAGTTACGCGCGGACGCAACCGCCGCGGATGCAGCCGCCAAGCAGGCCGGCGATGCCACCGGCGCTCCCTCCGGAGGCCTCAGTGTGGAAGACGCCTTCCGCAAGCAACTCGGCATTCAACTCGTAAAGCAGCCCGGAGTCTACCCCACGCTCTTCCTCGACCACATCGAGCCCAACCCAACCGACAACTGATCGCCCTCCGCCTCCGAACCAACCGCCCCAATGCCGTCGGATGCCGGGAGCGGGCTTGGTGGAGTCTGTGGTTACCTTGGGTGGCGGGTTTGGTCAGCGGCGGGCGCGGAAGAAGTTGGTGAGGAGGGCTCCACACTCGTCGGCGAGGAGGCCGGAGAGGACTTCGACGCGGTGGTTGAGCTGGGGGTGGTTGATGACGCTGAGTCCGACGATTGAGCCACAGGCGCCGGCCTTGGGGTCAGGCGCAGCGTAGACGAGGCGTGCGATGCGGGCGTGCAGGATGGCGCCGGCGCACATGGCGCAGGGCTCGAGAGTGACGTAGAGGGTGCAGGCTTCGTCGCCGTCAACCAGCCGATAGTTTTCGAGGGCGCGGCCAGCGGCACGGAGGGCGACGATCTCCGCGTGGGCTGTGGGGTCGTGGTCGCGGAGGACGCGGTTCTGGCCGCGGGCGATGATCTGGCCGCGGTGGACGATGACGGCGCCGATGGGGACTTCGCCGGAGGCCTCGGCGGAGTGGGCTTCGGCGATCGCGGCGCGGAGGTGGGTGAGGTCGTCAGCTAACACAGTGTTTGGATGACCACGATTCTTGGGTGTAGTTACAGATGTAGTGATTTTGGGGACGAGATTTTTCAACATAACGATCCTGCTTCTGCTTCATGACAAACGCTCGAATCGTCTCGACCTGCCAATCGACGGTGGTCTTTGAATTGGTGCTCATGCCGGCTCCTGCTGGGTAAGGCAGTGGAGGGTGCCGAGGCCCCAGACCAGGTCGACGGCGTGGATGCCGATGACTTCGCGGGTGGGGAAGCAGCTGGCGATGATGTTGAGGGCGTGGCGATCTTGCGCGTCGTTGAAGGTGGGGACGAGGACGAGGCCGTTGGCGATGTAGAAGTTGGCGTAGCTGGCGGGCAGGCGCTGGCCTTCGAAGACAACGGGTGCGGGCATGGGGAGTTCGACAATCTGGAAGGGCCTGGCTTGACCTTTGCCGGTGCGGTTGCGGGCAGAGCGCAGGCGGTCGAGGTTTTCGGCGAGCGGGAGGTGGTTCTCGTCGGCGGGGTTGGGTTCGACGCAGGCGAGGATGGTATTTTCGGCTACGAAGCGGGCGATGTCGTCGACATGGCCGTGGGTGTCGTCGCCAGCGCAGCCGCGGTTGAGCCAGAGGGTCTGCACGATGCCGAGGTAGCGATGGAAGGCCTGTTCAAGCGCCCGCTGCGTGGAGGTTTCGTCGCCGAGGCCGGGGTTGCGTTGCTGGATCTCGGAGAGGAGGCATTCCTCGGTGGTGAGGAGGATGCCGGCGCCGTTGGTGTCGATGGAGCCGCCTTCGAGGACGATGCGGTGCGGCTTCATGCTTGCGGGAGCAGCGGGTGGGGGCGGGACTACGGGCTTGATCTCGGGGAGGTTGTAGAGCTTGGCGACGTGGTGGGGAATCTTGTCGTCAAGATGCCAGTTCGAGTATTTGGCCCAGGCGTTGAACTTCCAGTTGGTGACGGCGAGGTCTTCGCCGCTGGCGGAAGCGTCGATCTTCTTCACGAAGATGGGGCCGGAGTCGCGGAGCCAGACGCGGTCCGTGGGCCAGTGGTGGAAGTGGGTGCGGGCGAGGTTGGCGCCGCCGCGTTTCAGAATCGATGTTGCCCGGCGCTCGGCGGCGAGGTCGTTGACGAGGATGTGGACGTCCTCGACGCGGGAGAGGTGGCGAACGATCTCCGCATAGACCCAGGGGATGGGCTGGAACTTGCCGGGCCAGTCCTCGGGGTTGTGGGGCCAGGCGATCCAGGTGGCGGCGTGGGGCGCCCATTCTGCGGGCATGCGGTATGCGGGGGAGTTCATGGGGTGCTGGGTGGGCTCCTGTGGCTGGTTGCTGCTACAGGGTAACGCATGGATGCGAATGCGCGGTTGGCGGACTACTCGGTCTCGGAGAAGTCGACGGACATGGTGGTGGAGACCTCGACCGGCCTGCCCTGGACGAGGATGGGACGGTAGTGCCAGGTGGCGACCGAGTCGAGCGCCGCGTGGCGCAGCGCGGGGTCGCCGGTGAGGACGCGGAGATGGCCGACGCTGCCGTCCTGGGCGACCACGGCGTGGACCACGACGACGCCCTCCAGGTGAGCTGCTTTGGCGGCCTCCGGATAGACAGGCACGCGGGACGACTCGAGGTTGCGCTGCATGATGGATTCGGGGAGTTGGATGAGTCCGTCGGCGTCGCGTGCCACGAGGGCGTCAGCGTTGGCGGTGTCGGAGGCGTCACCCTCGGGAACGTGGCCGATTTCGGGCGCGGGTGGCGGAACCAGGGTTCGAGCGGGCTTGGTTGGTGCTGCTTTGGGCGCTGGGTTTGCGGAGGGAATTGCGCGTGCGATGGCGGCTTCGCCAGATAGAGCGGCGGAGCCTGCTGGTGTGACGGAGGGTGGTGGGTTCGAGGAGGAGTCGGCTGAGTTGTGGCGTGCGTGGGCGGAGGCGCCAACTTTGAGCCACGCGACCGACTTGCTGGAATAAGCAAACGACGCGCTGCCAACAATGACCAGCAGCATGAGGACGGCAGCGCCGTAGACAGGGTTGGTTGCGAGGTTGGGTGTGGTCGCGTCCAGGCATACGGAGAGAGAGGCCAGACCGCGACCGGGAGCCGCTTCTGCGGGACGGTCCGAGCCGGCGATGGACGGAGCCTGCGGCGACGGCCATGCGATGGGAGTCGGAGAGCGCTGCGCAATGGGTGTGGCGGCGCGATCGGCCTCGGTGAGGCGGATCGCGAGGCGGCGCATGCCGGAGACATCCACCTGGCGGGATGGGGGATGGGGCGTGTGCGCGAGAGGGCTATCCACGTCTTCGCCGGCCAGCATGCTGGCGAGCCGCTGGACGAGACGGCTTTGCTCGGAGCCCGCGGCACGGGTCTCTGCAAGACTGCGGCCGGTGACGCCCTCTACGATGATGGCAAGCAGCCAGTCGGGGTTGGTGGACTGCGGACCAGCGACAGTTGTGAGGTGTGCGACCAGCGACCAGAAGTTCATTGCCAGAAGCTTGTCCCTGCCGAGGGCATCCATGAAACCGGCAAGACTGCCGGGATTGCCATGGTCGATGCCGTGCTTCTGGCAAGCCGCTGTGACCGCGCGGATGTGCTGGTCAGCAGGGGCGATCTCTGGTTGCTGATTGGCGTTCGCGAGCATCGGTGAACCTAGAATGCCCTACGAATGGCCCGCTAGTCATCTCAAAAATATTACCTTAGTTACCATTTGGTACAGGATTTTGTTCGATCTCACTCGAAACAAACGGCGAGGATTTTAGGCGGGTCTGAAAGATTTAACCATCGGGCGAAACCGGCAGGGATGCGAAGAGGACTGGGGTCAGGGTAGAGGGTCTACGGTGACTTCGATATCCAGATGGCGCGTGCTACCTACAATATCGACTGAGCCCAGCATGACTGGCCTACCGGGAGTGACGGAGAAGACGCCCTTGAGCGAGGTCTGGCGGACGATGGGGTCCTGCGGGCCGACGCCGGATTTCTCATCCGCGAGGCTGGACTGTTCGACGTTGGATTTCAGGGTGACGGAATCGCCGACAGTGGTGACGGTGGCGTCGAAGTTCATGCCGATGTCGAGGTAGGTGACCTGGGTCTGGACCCCGGCGGGGTCTTTTGAGTCGGCGCCGCCGGTGCTGTAGGAGCCTGTAACAACGGGGATCTTGCTGCCCTGCTTGAGCGTGGCTTGCTGGCCGGAGGCGCCGATCATGGCGAAGTGCTGGACGCCGGTCCGCTTGCCGCTGTCCATCTCTGTGACTGTGTAAGTGAGGCGGTAGGTTTTCCTGGGCTGATCGAGCTCATTGAGGAGTTTCTGCGCGAGAGCGATGTTGTCCGGGGTGGAATGGACGAGGATCGCGTTCTTATCGGCGACCAGGAAGGACTTGGCATCGGGCGGGAGCATGTTGCGCAGCGCGGTGTAGATCTCATTCGCATCGGACGCCTGGGAAACATTCTTGAGGAAGAAGGTTTGCTCGCCCAGGTCATCCAGGTCGGTGTGTTTGACGTGAGTGTTGGCTGCGACGAAGATGGTGTCGGACGCGACCACCTTGTAAAAAGTGCGCGTGGTTTCTGCCAGGATGCGGAGCGCGTCGCTGAGGCTGAGGTTGGACACATCGATCTGGACCTGTCTGGATTGGTAGTCCGGATCGAAGATGACATTGAGCCCGGCAAGCTTTCCGATGGCGAGGTAGATGGCCTTGCTCTCATCCGCGAGGTGCATCGTGATGGGTGCGTTGGAGAGCGGCTTGAGCTGGATCGGCTTGGATGTCACGGCGATCTGGGCCACAGCGACTGCGCTTGAGCCACTTAAGAACACACTGAGGGTAAGGGCGACGAGGCCGCATGAGTACTTCATGGTGCTGCTCCTTCTTGCAACGAACATCGGTGTACCAGATGTTGGTAGGACTAATGCGTGTGGGAGAAGGTCAACAAAATTCGGATTTATTTTTTGGCGATTCTTCAGTACAACTTCAGACTCAGGACACTGGGCATCGGCCATCATGGGTCCAGGGACGCTGCGCTGGATCATGTGGACAACTGCGCCTTCCCTCATAGAAGAAGGACAAGCATTCGTTTGTACATGGCAGGCGTTTGTTTTAACCGCTCTATGATTTCAGGGCAAGATGGGCGCGGCGGACGTCGGCGGCGGTAAAGACGCTGTGGAAGGGGATGACGCTGTCTGAATTGTCGTTCGGGGGGACTTCGGCGAGGGCGCGTTCGATGTTGAGGCGGCCGCCTTGCTCGCGGTCGACGAGGCAGAGGACGCCGGCGACCGTCATGCCGGCCTCGCGGGTGGTCTCGATGGCGGTGATGGTGGAGCCGCCGGTGGTGCAGACGTCGTCGACGATGACGACGGACGCACCGGGCTGGAGGAAGCCCTCGATGCGGCGGCCGGTGCCATGCTGCTTTTCCGCCTTGCGGACGAGAAAGCCGTGGATGAGGGCGGGGGGCAGGCCAGGGTCGTCGTCGCCATCAAGTTCGAGTTCGGCGGAGATTTCGAGGGTCTCGACGTACTCCGCCAACGCCCAGGCGGAGGCGGAGGCGGTGTTGGAGACGAGCGGGTCTGCGCCCATGGTCAGGCCGCCGACGGCGACGGCGGTAGGCATGTACTGGCGGATGAGGTCGTAGAAGAGTATGCCGGCGAGGCGGCCGCCTTCGGCGTGGAGCGTGGTGGTGCGGCAGTCGATGTAATAGTCCGATCGCTGGCCGCTGGCGAGGGTGAAGTCACCGAGCCGGAAGGAGTGGGTGGCGATGAGGTCGAGCAGGGCAGTACGGATGGGGGTGGGCATTTTGGTTAAGGATACATGCGGATGGCTCAGCGTCCTCCTAGACCTCGGGGTAGAGGAGTTCGGTGAAGCGGGGATCGTCTGCCATGTCCTGGAAGTCGGAGTCTGCGCGGGCCTGGATGCGGTTGCGCGGGTTCAGGTGGATGGCTTCTGTGAGGTGTTCGAGGCAGGTGTGGGCCTCGCCGGTCATGCTGGCGAGGACGGCAAGACCGTAGAAGGCGAAGTCGCACTGATCGTTCTCCGCGATGATTTGCTTGAGCTGGGCGCGGGCATCCTCGTAGTTGCCGTCGTTGAGCAGGGACACGGCGTAGTCGTAGCGCTCCTCGCAGGTGGAGAACTGGGTCTTTCCCTTGGAGATGTGCTGGGCGCAGGCGTTCGCGTACATGCGGATGCGCTCCGCTAGCTCCGCGGGGTTGGAGGTGAGCATATGGTTGAAGGCGGTGTGTGCCTTCTCGTACTTGCCCTCCTGCATCAGGCGAATGGCGGCCTCGTACTGAAGGAGGGTATGGGCACGAGCTCCATCTGTCGATGCGGTTGCTGCTCCTGCTAGGGTGCGCGGACGTTTCACGGGTACGGCAGTAGCGGTCTTCATGGGGTTGCGGGTCCTGTCTGGATGTAGGTTGCCGGCGTGTGCCGCGGTTGCGCCGGACGGGTGCGTGCTGTGCTGTTGGACTGCGGTGAGGCGCTCCTGAACCAGCGGTACGGAGGCGGCATGAATGTTGGCAGCGGCGAAACTTTGTCGGCTGGTCTTGTTCCGGTTTTATACGCACACTTGACGCGAAGGTCAACTCGGCTCATGGGCGAGTGTGTGGGAGTAGACAGATGGATTGAGATCGGGGTCGTTGTACATCTTCATCTGGCGATAGAGTTTGAAGCGCCGTTTGCCGCTGAGGGTGTCCTGCCAGAGGGCATCGAGGCAGGCGGCGAGATCGTTGCGCTGCTCATCGAGCAGGGCGAGGCGGCTGCGATTCTTCTGGTGGTGGGCCTCCGAGGCAGAGGGGCGGCAACACTCCTGGGCGGTGTGGTAGATCTTGAGCGCGAGGATGGAGAGGCGGTCGAGGATCAGGCCGGGCGACTCCGAGTGAAGCGGGGCGGTGGGGTTCTGATTGCCGGCGGCGGCGAGGAGCAGGCGGTCCATGGCTTCGACAAAGTCGTTGCGCTGCTGATTGAGGCTGTCGATGGAGTGCTTTATGTCCGCCATGGTGGCGTGGGTGGCCTCGGGCTCGCGGGCCTTGTCCTCCTGGTGCCAGAGGTCGAAGTTCGCGCGGTGATTAGCGAGGGCGAGCTGAAGGAGCTGCTGCGGCACGGCGGCGAGGGGATCGGGCCAGGGCTCGTCGCTGTGCCAGCGGACGGTGGCTTCGTCCTGGAGTCGCGTGATTTCGAGAGCATCCAACATAGCGTTCGTGGCTGACCCATCCCACTGTATCAGCAGGCTGCGGCTGGTTCCAGAGTCGGAGGTGCTAGGGCGGGTGCAGGACGGAAGCGGTGGAGGGGCGCGATTCAATTTATCATCGAGGCAACTGGGGGCACACGAGCGTTCAACAAATAATGGGGAGAAGCAGCTTGCCGCCTGAGCCGAAGGTCCGGAAGGTATTGATCTATCGCCTGGGCAGCCTGGGAGACACCCTGGTGGCGTTGCCGTGCTTCCACCTGATTGAGCGGATGTTTCCTGGATCCGAGCGAGTGCTGCTGACGAACTTCCCAGTGCATGCGAAGGCGCCGGCCGCGGCCGCGGTGCTGGGCGATTCCGGGCTGGTGCAGGGCTACATGCGGTACACGGTGGGAACGCGGCATATCGGCGAGTTGTTGCGACTGGCGTGGCAGATTCGGCGGCTGCGGCCCGATGTGCTGGTGTACCTGATGCCAGTGCGAGGACAGAAGAATGTAGGGCGCGACCGGGCCTTCTTCCGGCTGGCCGGCGTGCGTAGGGTGGTGGGGTTGCCGGGCAGCGAAGAGCTGAAGAACCCATTGGATGCTGCGAGCGGACGATTTGAAGCGGAGGCGTCGCGGTTGGCGCGGTCGCTGGCTGGGCTGGGCGATGCGCGCATCGGGGATGCGGCCAGTTGGGATCTGCGGTTGACGGCGGCGGAACGGGAGCGGGCGGCTGCCGCGCTGGGCGCGCTGGCAGGGCGTCCGCTGATGGTGTGCGGTCCGGGGACCAAGATGCAGGCCAAGGACTGGGGCCAGGAGAACTGGCAGGCGTTGCTGACGGAACTGCATCGGCAGTACCCCGGGTACGGATTGGCGCTGGTGGGTGCGCAGGAAGACGCCGAAGTGAGCGATTATGCAGCGAGGAACTGGGACGGTGCCAAGGTGAACCTGTGCGGCAGCCTGAGTCCGCGCGAGACGGCGGCGGTGCTGGAGCATGCGGCGGTGTTCCTGGGGCCGGACTCCGGGCCGATGCACCTGGCGGCGTGCGTGGGGGTGCCGTGCGTGATTGCATTCTCCGCGCGCGGACTGCCGGGGGTATGGTATCCGGCGGGTGCGCAGCATGAAGTCATTTATCATCAGACGAGTTGCTATGGCTGCGACCTGCTGACCTGCACGGCCGAGGCGCGCCGGTGCCTGACGTCCATTTCCATAGAGGAGATGGCGGCGGCAGTGGGCCGGGTGCTGGACAGACAGAGCGCATAGCCGCCTTGGGAAGATACAAAGGAGAATTACCGGGCATGTTGATCGTTACCGGAGGCGCGGGCTTTATTGGCAGCAACCTGGTCCACGAGCTGAATGCCCATGGCCTGAGCGACATTCTGGTGGTGGACAACTTTGCCAACGCGGCGAAGTTTGTGAATCTGCATGGTGCGCGCTATGTGGACTACATGGACAAGCGGGAGTTCCGGCGGGCGATCCGGGAGAACGCGCTGGGCGCGGGCAACGTGGAGGCGATCCTGCACCAGGGCGCCTGCTCCAACACGCTGGAAGACGACGGCGTGTACATGATGGACAACAACTTCCAGTACACGAAGGATGTTCTGGGATTTGCGCAGCGTGCGGAGGCTCCGCTGGTGTTTGCGTCGACGGCGGCGGTGTATGGGCTGTCGGGGCCGGGGCACTTTACGCCGACCCTGGAGAATGAGCGGCCGCTGAATATCTACGGCTTCTCGAAGCTGGCGTTCGACCATTACTTTCGCAATCGCCTGGAATTGGACCAGGTGCCGACGACGGCGGTGGGGCTGCGGTACTTCAACGTCTACGGGCCGCGGGAGCAGCACAAGGGGCGGATGGCGAGCGTGATCCACCACTTTACCAGGCAGATGCTGGAGACGGGCACGGTGCGGCTGTTCAGCGGGACGGGCGGCTATGGCGACGGCGAGCAGCGCAGGGATTTTGTGTACGTGCGCGACCTGGCGCGGCTGAACATGTTCTTTGCGCAGATTGGGCCGTATGCGCCGAAGGCCGGCGAGGTGCGGAAGGTCTATCGCGGTGTGGTGAACGCGGGCTCGGGCGGCAGCAGGAGCTTCAACGACGTGGCGCGCGCGCTGATGGCGGTCCATGGCGAAGCGAAGATCGAGTACATTCCGTTTCCGGCAGACCTGGCGGGCCGATATCAGCACTTTACGGAGGCCGACCTGACCGGCCTGCGCGGGCTGGGGTGCGACGTAGAGATGACGGGGCTGGAAGCGGGGATTGTGGAGACGTACGCTACCCTGCGGGCGATCGGGGAGTAGGGCCAGCGGGAAGATTTGCGAGCAGGGCGCCGACGGCCTGGGGAAGGTTGGCGAAGCTGCGGCTGGCGAGGTCGCGGGCCTGGGGAGCGCCGGGTTTTTGCAGGGTGGGATCGCCCTCGATGAAGATGGTGGCGATGCCGAGGCAGTGGCCGAACTCGATGTCCGAGAGGGAGTCGCCTGCGATGACGCTGGATTCCGCGGCGATGGCGGGGAAGGCTGCCTGCGCCTGGTGGAAGAGGCCGGGGAGCGGCTTGCGGCAGTCGCATTGGTGCTTGTCGTGGGGGCAGAAGTAGAAGGCATCGACGTGGGCGCCGTGGGATTGCAGTTCGTGCTGGAAGGCGGCGTGGATGCGGTCCACGTCCGCCGCGGTGTAGAGGCCGAGGGCGATGCCGCGCTGGTTGGACACGACGATGACGCGGAGGCCGGCGCGGTTGAGGCGGGCGATGGCTGCGGGTACGCCGGGCAGGATGTGGAACTCCGCAGGCGATGTGACGTAGCGGCCTTCCGGCAGCTTGCGGTTGAGAACCCCGTCGCGGTCGAGGAAGACGGTGCGGAGGGTGTGGGGCGGAAAGCTGTCTGGAGGGTCGGCCACCCCGCTATGATAGCAACAGGTTGACGCTGCGGCAGCGGCGTGTCGGCTGGCGGAGGGAGCGCGGTGATCGAGCAGTTGCACCAGGTGATCCAGGAGATCGAGCACGCATGGAGCGGCAAGCGTCTGCTGGTGGTAGGCGACGTGATGCTGGACAAGTACATCTGGGGCGAGGTGGGGCGCATCTCTCCGGAGGCGCCGGTGCCGGTGGTGCGGATGACTCACCAGAGCCACCAGCCAGGCGGAGCAGGCAATGTGGCGATGAACATCAGCCGGCTGGGCGCGCAGGTTTCTGTGATCGGATTCACTGGCGGCGATGAGAACGAGACGCTGCTGGCTGAGTGTCTGCGCGCGAATGGCGTGTCTCCGCAGTTCATTGTGTCGGAGGGCTTTCCGACGATTACCAAGCAGCGCATCCTGAGCGGACAGCAGCAGATGCTACGGCTGGATAGCGAACGGCTGGGCGCGCGGCCGCAGGGCGATTACGACCGCCTGTTGCGCAGCGTGCTGGAGCAACTGCCGGGATGCGATGCAGTGGTGCTGTCCGACTACGCCAAGGGCGTGCTGACGCCGGAGGTTTGCCGGGCGGTCATTGACGCGGCGCGCAAGCAAGGAACGCCGGTGCTGGTGGATCCGAAGAGCGCGGACTTCCGCCGATATCGCGGGGCCACGACGGTGTGTCCGAATCTTGGCGAGTTGTCGCGCGCGGTGGCGATGGACACGCGCGAGCTGACACCGCTCCTGGATGCTGCCGAGAAGCTGGTGCAGGAGCTGGACCTGGAGTTCATTACGGCGACGCTGGGCGACAAGGGGATTGCGCTGATTCGTCCGGGCAACCGTATGACGGCTCAGGCGGTGGCGCGGCAGGTGTTTGATGTGTCGGGCGCGGGCGACACCGTGATTGCTGTGCTGGCGCTGTGCCTGGCATCCGGACTGAAGCCGGAGACGGCGGTGGCGCTGGCGAATATTGCGGCCGGGATTGTGGTGGGCAAGGTGGGGACCGTCCCGGTGGAGAAGCACGAGCTGATTGCCGCGCTGGCACCACAGATTGCGTTACATGCAGTGGACAAGGTGGTGACGCGCGAGGAACTGGTGCAGCGCTCGGCGCTGTGGAAGGCCAATGGCGAGCGCGTCGTGTTTACGAATGGCTGCTTCGACCTGCTGCACGTGGGCCACATTACGCTGCTGGAGGAGGCTCGCGGCTTTGGCGACCGGCTGATTGTGGCAATCAACAGCGATGCTTCGGTAAGCGGGCTGAAGGGGCCGACGCGGCCGATTGTGGGCGAGAAGGAGCGCGGACGCGTGCTGGCGGCGCTGGCAGCGGTGGATGCGGTGGTGGTGTTTGGCGAGCCGACTCCGCTGGAAGTGATTGCGGCTGCACGGCCGGACGTGATTGTGAAGGGCGGAGATTACGACGTGAGCACCGTGGTGGGCGCGGCCGAGGTGATGAGCTGGGGCGGACAGGTGAAGATTGTGCCGACGGTGGCGGGCTTCTCGACGACGGGGCTGATTGCGAAGGGGACCGAGAAGTAGCACTTCGTGCCGTCCTGGACGCTTCGCGTGAAGAACCAGCAAAGGCAAATGCGGGGATTCTTCGCCCAAGGCTCAGTCAGAATGACAGGTTCCTGACTTAGCTTCGGACGGGATTGAAGTGACACAGTTGCGTCAACCGCTCATCGATCTGCCATGCGGGGCCCTATGGAACACAGGAACTTAGATTATTTTGAGCACCCTCACCTGCCCTCCGATGCGACCAGGCATGCCACTTTGGCTGGAACTGCAAGAGGGTACATGTCTTCCGCGCTGAGGTGCACCACCATCGAACCTGTGTACACGATGCGAATTCCCTTGGATGACCAAGTTACATACGAAATCTCTGGTTGCGGCATGGTTGGCGCCTCTGAGTACAACTCTGGGTCGGGAGAAGCCAGGCGCCAGTGCGGTTGAGCACTTACTTGCGCGTCTGGTAGTGAGATGCAGGAAACGCGGGGTGCGATTAAGCAACTCAACGCTCGAAGGATTGGGCGCCCGAGCATTTTGGGGGTTGGTCAAGGACGGGGCTCCCTCGGCGAAGGCGAAATGCGGGAATTCTTCGCTGCGCTCAGAATGACAAGCGGTAGGTCTAATGGCCAGCCTGTAACGCAGCCAGTGCATCCGTGGCTTCTTGGATCTGACTAACCACAAATGTGAGTCTTTCGCTTGATTGATTTCGGACTTCGGGAGCAGTTTCGGGATTGGCAATTATCTCGCGGAGTCGGTGCTCCTCCTGTTGCCATAGCTCGATGAGAGCGTGGGCGTTGGCCAGATCGAATTCGCTGTCGGAGTCCATGTAGGTGCTCATTCGAAGATGGGGTTGAGGAGCTGGACGAGGCGGTCGGGTTCTGCGAGGAAGGCGTCGTGGCCGTGGTTGGAGGCCATTTCGCGGTAGTCGCAGCGGGCTCCGGCGGCGCGGATAATTGCGGCGAGCGAGCGCACGTCTTCCGGCGGAAAGAGCCAATCCGTGGAG
>Ga0302279_10003566_pt1 | contig 19209 bp, 17 predicted proteins | sample III_Bog_N3_3_FD_194541 | JGI IMG/M metagenome (GOLD analysis project Ga0302279, IMG submission 194541) | Peat permafrost microbial communities from Stordalen Mire near Abisko, Sweden - III_Bog_N3_3 | ecosystem: Environmental > Terrestrial > Soil > Wetlands > Peat | place: Sweden: Abisko...
CCGCGTCGGGAAGTTGCTCGACGGGAACTTCGCCCCCTCCCGATGGTCGCACCCCGGGAACCCAAACCCGCGCGGCGACGCACCACGGGCTGACCGAGGGGCGGCGCGGCGCGACCGAGAGGAGAGAGAGCCCATGAACAAGGTACCGGTCGACCGTGCCACGCCTCACCTCACCGAGCCCACCCGGACTCCGGAGGAGATGGTGACTGCGGGCAACGAAGCCATCCCCAACATCCTCGCCAGCACCAACATCGGCGTCGCCACCGACGTCAAGAACAACGCCACCGCCTGGGCGACCGCCAACGCGGCGCTCGACGCCAACAACAAGGCGAAGGCCAAGGCGAGGGCCGACCTCGCCGCCGCCGAGATCGCCGAGCCCCCGCTGGTGCGCCGCTGGTTCGCGCGCCGCGACGCCACGCTGACGTCCATCAACGTCTTCGGCGACGGCTCCAAGCAGGTCGTGCAGACCTTCAACGTCGGCGTCGAGGAGCGCTCCGCCCTTCCGCTGGCGACGACGCCGGCGAACCTGCGGCCGATGAAGGAGAAGAAGCCGACCCTCGCCGGCGTGCGCTGGAACCCGACCGTGGGCGCGCACGGGTACCTGCTCCAGCACGCCACCAACCCCGCGGACGCGACGACCTACTCGGCGCAGATCGCGCTCACGGCGGCGCGCTATTACCTCGCCGGGCAGGTCTCGGGCACCACGGTCTACTTCCGGGTGCTCGCCTGCGACAAGGACCTGCCCAACGGCCAGTCGGCCTACACCGCGTGGGTGGCGGTCGTCGTCACCTGAGGGGCAGGGCGGAGGAGCGGGGCCCGCCGTCGTTTCGCGCGGCGGCGGGCCCGCCTACTCCAGCCGCAGCGCCACCGCCGGATCCAGCCGCGAGGCCCGCCACGCCGGATAGATCCCCGCCAGCAGCCCGATGCCGCTCGACACGCCGAGCCCCAGCGCCACGGCCCACATCGGCACCTCGGCCGGGAAGTCGAGGAAGCGCCCCAGCACCGTCCCTCCGAACGCCAGCACCACGCCGATCACCCCGCCGAAGAACGAGAGCAGCACCGCCTCGATGACGAACTGGGCGAGCACCCGCGCCCGCCGCGCGCCGAGGGCCTTGCGCAGGCCGATCTCGCGGGTGCGCTCGGTGACGGCCACCAGCATGATGTTCATCACCCCGATGCCGCCGACGATGAGCGTGAAGGCGCAGATGACGAAGCCCGCCGCGGTGACGGTGCCGGCGAGCTGGTCGAACGTCGCCCGGGCCGAGTCGTTGGAGTACATGTCGAAGTCGTTCTCGGCCCTGGCGTCGAGGCCGCGCACGGTGCGGAAGGCGCCGATGGCGAGGTCCTGGAGCCGGGCCAGCTCAACGTGGGAGCGGGCCATCACGGTGATGTTGACCGAGCGCCCCGTCCCGTAGAGCTCGAGGAAGAGGGTGATGGGGATGGACACCAGGTTGTCGGGGTTGCCCCCGAGCGGGCTCCCGCCTTGGCGCTCCAGGGTGCCGATCACCTCCAGCTCGAGGCGGCCGAGGCGGACGCGCTGGCCCACGGGATCGCTGTAAGGGAAGAGCACGTCGACGACCGACGCGCCGAGCACGATCACCCGCCCGGCGCCGGTAGCCTCGGCCTCGGTGTAGCTGCGCCCGCGGCCGAGCGGGAGGTTGTTGTTGGTGAAGAACTCGGCGGTGCCGCCGCCCACCGACACGCCCGAGGCCAGCTTGCCGTCGGCGGCGACCTCCTTGCCGGCCTCCCACACCTCGCCGCCGACCTGGAGGGCCTGGGGGAGCGCCTCGCGGAGCTGGAGGACGTGGGCGAGCTTGAGGTTCTTGCGGCGCTGGATCTCGGGGGAGAGGGCGCCGAAGTTGAAGTTGGGGAGGCGCTGGATCTGGAAGACGTCGGCGCCGAGGCCGCCCATGTTCTTGTCGATCGAGGCCTGCAGGCCGTTGAGCAGCGACATCATCGCCACCACGGTGAAGACGCCGATGACGATGCCCAGCAGCGTGAGGCCGGCCCGGAGGCGGTGGGCGCCGAGGGCGCCGAGGGCGAGGCGGAGATCGTCGAGGCGCGCCGCCAGGGTGGCGGCCATGCGGGCCCGGAGCCCCGGTCGTGTTCGCTCGTCACTCATGGCGGAGCGCGTCGATGGGGGGGAGGAAGGCCGCCGAGAGCGCCGGCCAGAGGCCGAACACGGCGCCGAGGAGGCAGGAGCCGAGCACGCCGCCGAGGACCACCTTGGGGTCGATGCTGGCGGGCATGGGGCTGACCAGATCGATGAGCGCCGCCGCCCCCGCGCCGAGCGCCACGCCGAGCGCACCGCCGACCAGCGCCACCATCACCGCCTCGCAGAGGAACTGCATGAGGATGCTGGCGCGCCGGGCGCCGAGGGCGCGGCGGATGCCGATCTCCCGGGTGCGCTCCTTCACCGAGACCAGGAGGATGTTCATGATGCCGATGCCGGCCACGATGGCCGTGATCACGCCCACCAGGATGCCCACCAGGTTGGTGACCATCATGGTCTGGTTGAAGCCCTGGAGGATCTTGTCCTGCCGGTTGACCGAGAAGTTGTCGGCTTGGTCGGGGCCGAGGCGGCGCGCGGCGCGCATCACCGCGACGATCTCGTCCTCGGTCTCCATCACCTTGCCGGCGGGCGCCACCACCGCGATGGTGAGCCCGCGCCGGGCGCCGAAGGTGCGGAGGAAGGAGCTGAGCGGCAGCACCAGGAGCCCGTCCTGGGAGCGCCCGAAGGCGTTGCCCTTGCGCACCAGCGAGCCCACCACCGTGCAGCGCGCGGTGGGGCCGACCTTGAGGCGCTGGCCGAGGGGCTCCTGGCCCTTGAAGAAGGCGTCCTCCAGGTCGGCGCCGATGACGCAGGCGTCGGAGCCGAGCTCGTGGTCGAGATCGCTGATGAAGCGGCCGCGCCGGAGCTGCCAGCCGCCGGCGTCGAGGAAGGCCTCGGCGGTGCCGCGGACGTCGACGTGGGCGACCTCCTTCTCGCCGCGCGCCACCACCGCCTCGGCGTTGGCGAGCGGGGCCACCGCCAGCGGCAGCGTGGCGTTGGCGACCACCGCGCGGTAGTCGAGCTGGCTGACCACCGGGCGGTTGCGCAGCTTCCACCAGTCGTTGCCGCCCACGCCCCAGGCCCACTTGTGGACGTAGAGGGTGTTGGGGCCGAGGGAGTTGAGCTGCGAGGCGAAGCTGTTGGTCATGCCCGCCTCGACCATGAAGATGACGATGACCGCCATGATGCCCACCGAGACGCCGGCGATGGTGAGCGCGGCGCGGAGCCGGTGGGCGAGGAGGGAGCGGGCCGCCTGCACGACCGCGTCGCCCACCTCGGCGGCGAAGCGGACGACGCGGCCGAGCCCGCCGATGCGTCGCGGCTTCACGAGCCGGGCGCCTCGGGGGCGCGGGCCCTGGCGGCAGCCTCCGCGACGGCGCTCGCGGCGAGGACCTGGGCCACGACCTCGGCGCCCATGGCCTCGGCGTTGGCCATGGCGACCTCGACGCCGGGGCCGTCGGCGATGACCAGCCCGTCGACGATGCGCACGGCGCGGGGGCAGCGCGCCGCCAGCTTGGGCTCGTGGGTCACCAGGACGATGGTGTTGCCCTTGCGGTGGAGGTCGAGGAAGAGGCCCACGATCTCCTCGCCGGTGCGGCTGTCGAGGTTGCCGGTGGGCTCGTCCGCGAGCAGCAGCGAGGGCTCGGTCACCAGCGCCCGGGCGATGGCCACGCGCTGCCGCTGCCCGCCGGAGAGCTCGGTGGGCTTGTGCTTCATGCGGTCGTCGAGCTGGACGCGGCGGAGGGCCTCGATGGCGCGCTCGCGGCGCTCCTTGCGGGGGATGCCCCGGTAGATGAGGGGCAGCTCGACGTTCTCCAGGGCGCTCGCCCGCGGGAGGAGCTGGAAGCTCTGGAAGACGAAGCCGATCTCCAGGTTGCGCACGTCGGCGAGCTCGTCGTCGGCGAGCTCGCTGACGTCGCGGCCGGCGAGCCGGTAGCGGCCGGTGGTCGGGACGTCGAGGCAGCCGAGGATGTTCATCAGCGTGGACTTGCCCGAGCCCGACTGCCCGATGATGGCGACGAACTCGCCCGGCTCGATCGCCAGGTGGATGTCGCGGAGCGCGTGGACCCGGGTGAGGCCCAGGTCGTACGCCTTGCCGATGTGGTCGAGCTCGATGAGGGCCATCAGGCCGGGCCGCCCTTGGAGCCCTTGTCGCCTTCGCCCGCGCCGCCCTTGGGCTGGACCTTGACGGACTGCCCCTCCTTGAGCTCGCGGGCGAGGGTGCGGTAGGGGCCGTCGACGATGGTGTCGCCCTCGGCGAGGCCGTCGAGGATCTCCACGTCGGTGCGGCTGGCGATGCCGGTGTGGACGACGCGCATCTGCGCGGTGCCGTCGGCGCCGATGACGAAGACGACCTTGAGCGGCTTGGGCTTGCCACCGGGCACGGAGGGGGCGGCGCCCTCCTCGGCGCGGGCGCCTCCGGCGGGGACGGTGTCGCCGGCGGGCTTGTCCTCCGCCTTCTTCTTCGGCTCGCGGGAGGTGACGGCCTGGATGGGCACCACCAGCGCGCCGGGGTGGGTGGCGGTGGCGATGGACACCGACGCCGACATCCCGGGGAGGCCGCCCTCGGGGGGGTTGTCGAGGCCGACGCGGACGAAGAAGGTGGTCACCTCGGCGTCGGTGCCGGGGTTCTTGATCTGCGCGTTCTTGCCGACGGCGACGACGTGGCCCGGGAAGATGCGATCGGGGATGGCGTCGATCTCCACCGCGGCCTCGTTGCCGACGCGGATGCCGACGACCTCGTGCTCGCCGACCTCGGCCTTGATCTCCATGTCGGCGAGGCCGCCCATCAAGAGGACCACGTCCTCGCTGAAGTCGGAGCCGCGGATGCGCTCGCCGACCTTGTGATAAAACTCGAGGATGGTGCCGTCGATCGGCGCGTTGAGCGTGGCCCGGGAGAGGTTGTAGAGCGCCTGCTCGAGCTGGCCTTGGTTCTGCGCCACCAGCTGCTTCTGCGAGGCGCGCCCGGAGAGGTCGACGAGGAGCTGGGTCTCGGCCTTCTCCAGGTCGGCTTTGCTGGCCAGGCTCTCGGCGAGGAGCAGGCGGGAGCGATCCAGGTTCTTGCGATCCTGGGCGACGGTGGCCTCGATCTGGGTGGTCTGCGCGACCGCGGAGGCCACGGCGCCGCGGAACTGGGCGACCGCGGACTCGTAGAGGCGCCGGTCGATCTGCCCGAGCACCTGCCCGGCGCGGACGTGGTCGCCCTCCTTGACGGAGACCGAGAGCAGGTCCCCGGTGACGTTGGAGCTGACCTTGACCGTCTCGCGCGCCTGCACGTGGCCGGCGGCGTTGACGGTGCGGGTGAGGTCCTGCCGCTTCACCGTGGCGGCGCTCACGTCCGCGGGCGGCGGGGGGCGCGGGCGCAGGCCGCGCGCGGTGGCGAAGCCGACCGCCGCGAGAATGATCACCGCCAGGATCCATCGTCCCTTCGTCATGAGGCCTCGTCTAGCTTCCCGCAGCGACCTGCGTGAGGAGTCGGTAACAGACCCACGCGATCAAGGTGCCGACGAGCGCGGTCCGGCGCGGGACCTGTCCGGCGGCGGCGACGCCGTAGCCGAGCAGCACCGCCGCCCACAGCGAGTACCCGTCGAGCGCGTTGCCCAGCTTGATCCAGGGCCCCGCGAGCGGGTGCCCGAAGAGCGGCAGGATCGCGCTCAGCGTGCGCGGCGACAGCGGCGTCCCCTCGGGCGAGACCGCGGCGTTGCGGAGGGCGGCGAGGGCGTCGAGCGCGTCGGCCAGGGCGCCGGGCAGCAGCGTGGCGGCGGCCACCGCCGCGACCGCGCTCCCCTTGACGCGGCCGCGAAAGAACCAGGAGAGGCCGAGGATCGCCACGCAGGCGAGCCCGAGCTGGAGCGGCACGCCCACCGCGCCGCGGGCGATGCTCGCCACCTGGAAGAGGCGCTCGGCGCTCCGCGTCTCGTCCGCGAGCTGGCGGTCGCTCATCGTCTGGAGCTGGCCGGCCGCCTCCAGCTTCTGGAGCGTGCTGCTGCCGGCGTCGACCCGGAAGGCCAGCGCCGCCGCGAGGAGGAGCGCGCACAGCCAGGCGAGGAGGAGGAGCCAGAGCGCGCGCCCCACCCGGGCCTGGCGATCCATCGCCCGGTCGGGCGCGAACAGCAGCGCGAACGGCGAAGGCGGACGGTCGCCCGCCGCATCAGTCCCTGCCTCGATCGCCGTGCTCAAGAGAATCTCCCCCCCGCTCGAGGAGGCCGAGCGCCGGACGCTGGCACCTTCGCCCGAGCCACCCCCGAAATTTCAGCCCCGCCGCCGAGCCGCTCGCTCCCCGTCTTTATTCCCGCGAGGTCGAAGGTCGCCAGGGCAGGCGCCCTTGAACGGGGGAGGGGCGCAGGGTAATGGCGGGGCGGATGCCTCTCCGTCACGTCCTTCTCACGGTGCCCGAGAGCAACGGCTTCCAGTACGGCGTGCTCCGCGACTTCGAGGACGAGATCGTCCGGGCCACCGGCGCCGCCGTGGTCCCCATCCCCACCTGGGATGCGCCTGCTCCGATCCGGGAACGCCTCGGACACGGCACGCGCTACGCGCCCCTGCGCCGCTTCGTGCCCTCCCGCGGGGGGTTCCAGGTCGACGCCGACGTGCTCTGGCTGGTGCTGATGGGCCCGGAGAGCTCCTGGCTCGACCTCTACCGGGCCTGGGACGCGCACGTCGGCTATCGCATCGTCTACGTCTACGACACCTTCGCCGAGCAGCTCCCGGCGCTGCGCCGCCTCGCCGGGGCGGCGCGCTGGGATCTGATGATCACCTCGTTCCACTCGGCGGTGCCCATGCTCGAGCGCGAGACGGGGCGGCGGTGGCATGCCGTGGCGCAGGGCGTCCGGCCGGATCGCTTCGCGCCGGTGCCGGCCGCCGAGCGCGGCATCGCGGTGAGCTCGTACGGGCGAAGGCTCGAGGGGGTGCACCAGGCCCTCGACCGGTTCTGCGAGGACTCGGGACTCTACTACGACGCCACGGTGGCGGCGACGCTCAATCCCCGGGTCCCCTCGAGCTACCTCTACCGGCAGTATGCCTGGCACCTCCGGCACAGCTTCTTCACCGTGGCCTGGCCCGTCGAGCTGACCCACCCCGCGCGCGCCGGCGGGCTCAGCCCGATGACGTGCCGCTGGTTCGAAGCCGCTGCCAGCGCGACCACCATGATCGGCAGGCCGCCGCAGGATCCCATCTTCACGGAGCTCTTCGGCGAGGGGGCCGTGCTGCCCCTGGATCCCGCGCCGCGCTCACCGGGCGAGACGCGCGAGGCGATCGCGTCCCTGTGGGCCCAGCGCGACGCCCTCCTCCGCCGCGCCGAGGCTCTCCGCGCCGCGCACCTCGGGCGCTGGACCTGGGAGGCGCGGGTGCGCGAGATCCTCGCGCTGGCGGGCCTGGGACGAGGCGACTGAGGCGGGGGGGAGAGGCTCGCGGACGTTCCCGAGCACCCCGCTCGTGCGCCCCCTTTGGAAGTGTTGGGGCGGGTGACAGGAAGGTGACACGTTGGCGGCATCTCGGTGTAGGCTACCGTGACCGAGCACACGAGCGTTCTCATCACGGGGCGGCGGCGGCGGCGGAGGGCGAGCGGATGAAGTCGATCAAGCGTGCGCTGGAGATCCTCGAGGTCGCGGTGATGGCCCTGCTCTTCGGTCCGGGGCTCGCTCTGCGGAGCCGGCGCCGGTAGTGTCGGCACCACCACCGGCGGCGCTGGTGGCGAGGCTGGCACTGGCGTCTCCACGAGCACCAGCAGCACGAGCACGCGTAGCAGCGGCGGCGTCGACGCCGGCACCGACCGAGCTCGATCTCGGTGGCGGGTTGACGGACGGTCTCGCCGGGAGGCCGTAGCAACCGCGGGCGCGTTGGCGAGCCGGGGCGGCCCGGGGCCTCGCCAGGTATCCAGCGCCGGACTCTTCGCCTATCCTCGACCCTGCCGCGGCGGGGTGCCCGCGGCAGGAGGAGGGCACGTGTCGAGTCTCGGTGGAATATTCGACGTCATCATCGGTATGAGCTTCGTTTACCTGCTCCTCAGCATGGTCTGCTCGGGCGTCAACGAGCTGCTCGCCTGGGCGCGGGGACTGCGGTCCAGGTCCCTCGCCGACGGCATCGGCACGCTCCTCCACGACCCCGAGGTGCAAGGGCTCGGGGCCAAGGTCTACGATCATCCGCTGATCAAGGGCCTCACTCCGGGCCTGCCGTCGTACCTGCCCTCGAGCACCTTCGTGCTGGCGCTGCTCGACACCCTGCGACGCGAGAACGACGCCCAGCAGCCCATCGACACGCTCCCGGGCATCAAGGCCGCCCTCGCGGCCCTCCCCGAGGGCAGCAACGTGCGCCGCCAGCTCGAGCTCTTCGCCGACGAGACGGTGACGGAGGCCGCCGCGTACCGGCACCGGCTGGAGACCTGGTTCGACGACTCCATGGAGCGCGTCTCCGGGGTCTACAAGCGGCGGGCCCAGCGGATCAGCATGTGGATCGGGGTGCTCCTGGCCCTCGGCGCCGGCGTCGACTCCGGGGTGCTCGCCGACGCGCTCCTCCACGAGGGCGCGCTCCGCGAGGCGACCGTGGCGGCCGCCACCGACTACGTCCAGCGGGCGGCCCGGCAGGCACCGGAGGCTCCCTCGGAGAAGGGCGCGACCGCGGCGATCGCGAAGTCGGTGAGCCAGCTCGACGCGCTCGCGCTCCCCATCGGCCTCCCCTACCTGTACGAGCGCTCCAGGGCGGAGGGGGCGCCCTCGTCCAAGGCCCAGTACTGGCTGTTCCGCTTGCTCGGCATCGTCTTCACCGGCCTGGCGGTCGCCCTCGGCTCGCCGTTCTGGTTCGACGTGCTGAGCCGGCTCATCAACCTGCGCATCTCCGGCGACCCGCCGCTGACCTCGAAGGAGCGGCAGCGCACGAAGGGGGGCTGATCCGGACAGGCTCTCCTGACGCTCCTCGCCGCGCTGTCCAGCGTCTCGCTGCTTTTTGCTACAAGCTCGACGGCCCGGCCTTTCCATGGAATGACCCTGGTCCATGCCGTACCCGGGAGCCGTGCGCCGCGCCTTTGCCCTGTTCTCCGTCATCGCGGCGGCCTGCCTCTTCGGGGCCCTGCCCGCGTCTGCCGATCAGGTCCCGGCCGCGCCCCCCGCCGAGGAGGGGCCCACCCGGCCCGCCTCCAACGTCGAGCATCCCCCGGCCCCGCCCGGCGACGACGAGGTCCCGAGGACGCCGGCCCCGCAGGCCCCCGCGTCCCACCCCAAGCGCCGCGGCGGCATCAACCCGTGCATGACGCCCGATCCCGGGTTCGGCATCTACGACGGCTGGAGCGGCAGCGGGATGTCGATGGGCCAGGTGCTGCTCCCGCACAAGGGTGGCCTCAGCAAGAGCGGGCAGTTCGACGTCATCATCCACTTTCACGGGCACGAGCCCATCCGCAAAGAGTTCGTCAAGTCGGCCAAGGGCATCGTCCTCGTCGGCATCGATCTCGGCATCGGCTCGGGCGCCTACCAGCAGTCGTTCTCCTCGCCGGCCACCTTCACCAACCTCCTCGCCAGCGTCGAGGCGGCGGTCGCCCGCCACGCCGGCCGCCCCAGCGCCCACATCCGCAAGCTCGCGCTCTCCTCGTGGAGCGCCGGCTACGGCGCCATCGAGCAGATCCTCCGCCAGCCCGCGTCCAGCAAGGTGGACTCGGTCATCCTCCTCGACTCGCTCCACGCGGGCTACACCGACGAGCAGGCCCACACGCTCAAGGCCGACCAGCTCACCCCCTTCATCGCCTTCGCCAAGCGCGCCGCCGCCAAGCACACGTTCATGTTCATGAGCCACTCGTCGATCATCCCCCCCGGGTACGCCTCCACCACCGAGGTGGCGGGCTACGTGGTCGGCAAGCTCGGCGGCAAGCCGAAGAAGGCCAACCGCCAGGACGTGCTCGGCCTCGACATGATCGACCGCTTCGACAAGGGCAACTTCCACATGCGCGGCTACACCGGCGACGACAAGCCGGATCACTGCGCCCACATCGGGCTGATGGCCGACATCGTGCGGGCCCACATCGAGCCGCGGTGGAAGACGCCCAAGGGCCACAAGTAGGGGGTCACCCCGCGGATGGATCGCGGCGACCCCAGGTGGAGGTCGATGGATCCAGCGGCCGACCCCGCCGGGGGGGCGGGTTGACCCGGCGCGGCTCCTGACCCGCGGAAACCCCCCGCAATCACCGCTGGTTTCGCGTCGTTCGAGCGCGGCACACCTCGTGCTCACGCGGCGGGCATGAACGCTCACGCGAAGGTCTCTCGCTCGTACCCTGCCGCCGCCAGCTTCGCGCTCCTCGCCCTGCTCCTCCCGGTGACGGGGTGCATCGGCGGGGGCATCGACGACTCGAGCAACGCCGGCAAGCTCGGCGACGCGGTGACCGGCCCGGGCTTCGGCGTCGACTACGCGTGGGCGAGGCCGACCCCGGCCTCCCTGACGGCGGACGGGTACGGGTTCGTGGCCCGGTACCTGAGCCACGACACCACCGGCAAGAACCTCAGCGCCACCGAGGCCGACGCGCTCATCGCGGCGGGGCTCGACGTGGTGGTGGTCTGGGAGGCCGGCGCGAGCGACGCGCTCTCGGGGTTCAACCTCGGCGTCTCGGACGCGACCGCGGCGGCGAGCCAGGCGCTCGCGTGCGGGCAGCCCGCCACCCGCCCCATCTACTTCGCCATCGACTTCGAGGCGACGGCCTCCCAGCAGGCGGTCATCGATCAGTACTACGAGGGCGTCGCCTCGGTCATCGGCCTCTCGCGCACCGGCGCCTACGCCGGATACGGCGCCATGAACGGCCTCTTCAACGACGGGAAGATCACCTGGGGCTGGCAGACGTACGCGTGGTCCAGCGGTCAGTGGGACTCGCGCGCGCAGCTCCGGCAGATCGAGAACGACATCGGGCCGGGCGGCGCGTGGGACAAGGACCAGTCGATGGTCGACGACTTCGGGCAGTGGGGCCCCGGCGGCGTCGCGGCGGCGCCGCAGGCGTGCACGGCGGGCGGCGTCGCCGGGACCTGCATCGACACCGGCACCTGCGCCTCCATGACCGGCTACGTCTCCACGGCCGGGCTGTGCGCGGGCGCCGCCAGCGTCGAGTGCTGTACGCCCGGGGCCAGCGCTCCGCCCCCTCCGCCCCCGCCGGTCACCTGCACGGCCGCGGGCGTCGCGGGGACCTGTATCGACACGGCCACCTGCGCGGCCATGCCGGGCTACGTCTCGACGGCCGGGGACTGCGCGGGCGCGGCCACCATCGAGTGCTGCACGCTCGCCGCCGTCGCCCCGCCGCCGCCGGCGCCGGTGACCTGCACGGCCGCGGGCGTCTCCGGGACCTGCATCGACACCAGCGCTTGCGCGGCGATGCCGGGCTACGTCTCGTCGGCCGGCGATTGCGCCGGCGCCGCCGACATCGAGTGCTGCACGCTGGCTCCCGCCGCGCCTCCGCCGGCTTCCTGCACGGCCAAGGGCGTCTCCGGGACCTGCATCGACACCGGCGCCTGTGTGGCGATGCCGGGCTACGTCTCGTCGGCCGGCGACTGCGCCGGCGCCGCCAACATCGAGTGCTGCACGCCCCCGCCCGCGTGCTCGGCCAACGGCGTCGAGGGCGTCTGCATCGACACCGGCACCTGCGCCGCGATGGGCTCCACCTCGACCCCCGGGTTCTGCGCCGGCGCGGCCAGCATCGAGTGCTGCACGCCGTAGACCTCGTCCCAGGGTGACGCTCGCGGGCTCCGCCCGTCGAGAAAGCGCCACCGCGAACGCGTCTGCGCGGGGCTCCGCCACCCGCGCCTCCCTCTACGCACCCTCCGGCGCGGCAGCGCCCGCCGATCCTCCGCCTCGGCCGCCTTTGCGCGGGTCGAGAATCCGACACCACGCGAGTCCCGTGATTGCACCAGGTCCGGTGCAACTCGTCATGAGGACTCGAACAACCCACCTCCCGATTCATCCAGCGCTGAGCGCCCTCGTGGCGCTCGGCGCGGCGCTCGCCGCCGGCCCGGCCGCGGCGCAGCCCGCCCGAGCGGCGCCGGTCACCCTGGGGAGGCCCCCCAGCCCCGCGGTCACCGCTCCCGTAAAGAGCACCGGAGCCGACGTCGAAGGCGCCGTGCTGGCCCTCCAGGGCGACGATCTCATCGTCGATCTCGGCGCGACCCGGGGCGCCTCCGCCGGCGTCACCGTCGAGATCTGGCGGCCCATCAAGCTGAAGCACCCCGTCACCGGCAAGGTGCTCACCGATCGCTTCCGCATCGGCTCGCTCGAGCTCACCCAGGTGCGCCCCACGATGGCGCTCGCCAGGGCGACGGCGCCCCTGTCCCGGCCCGCTTCGGTGGGTGACGTCGTCGTCCTCGTCGCGCCGGTGCCGGCGGCCGCCAGCGTCACGCCCCCCGAGCCGAGCGCGGCACCCCCGTCGCCGCACCCCCTGGAGCCGACCGCCGAGGACAAGCCCCCCGAGGATCCCGAGGCGGTCGCGGTCACCCGGATGTTCGACGCGCTCCGGGGCGCCGATCTGTGGATGCGCATCCGCCGCTACGAGGAGTACGTACGGGCCCGTCCCACCGGGCGCTTCTCGCCCGTCCTCCTGGAGGAGGCGGCGGCGCTGCGCGAGCTCGTCACCCAGCGGGGCAAGGTGATCTCCGCGACGGGCATGATCCAGGTGAGGAGCTTCGCCGAGCCGCGGGAGGCGCTGGCGGGGGCGCCCCTCCGCATCGCCATCGAGCTCGACGACCTGGCCGCGGGCGCGGTCATCCAGGTGCGGCGCCGGGGGGCGCCCTCGTATCTGCCGTTCCCGATGAGCGCCCTCGGCAACGGGTACTTCGCGGCGACCATCCCGGCCGATCGCGTGCTCGGACCGGGCCTCGAGTACTTCATCGAAGGCGTCGCGGCCGGCGGCAAGGCGTCGCTGCTGGTGGGGACGCCGGACCTGCCGCGCGATCTCGAGGTGTTCGAGACCCCGCGCCCGTACGCGCCGCGCAAGCTCCCCTCCCACGTCGAGCTGTCCACCGACTACGCCGACTACAACCGGCTGCGCGGCAACGACTACGCCTCGCAGACCGAGGGCTCCTTCGGGGTGCGCTACGGCGATCTCGGCGTCAAGGCGCTGCGGGCCGGCTTCGGCGTGTACCGCGGCGTCGGCGGCTCGGTCCACGATCTCGACGCGCTCGCGCTCGCGCCGCGGAGCGTGGGCCTCACCTATGGCTGGCTGGAGGCCGAGATCGGGGTCGTCCATGCCTTCTCGTTCGGGGGCCGCGTGGCGGTGGGCCTGCTCGACGACGGCATCTCCGGTGGCGGGCAGCTCATGCTCCGCATCGGCTCGGACCTCGGGACCAACCTGATGATCGGCGGCGAGGTCCTCGGCGGCCTCGGCCTGCGCGGCTTCACGCAGCTCGAGCTCGCCACCTTCGAGCGCTTCCCGATCCTCCTCCGGACGGAGGTCACCAACCAGCCGGCCGGCGTCACGCCGGGCCCGACGGCGGTGGGCACCTCGACCGGCTCGGGGGACATCGGGGGGCGAGGCATCGTGCAACTGGGCTTCAAGATCACGCCCGACCTGGTCATCGCCGCGCGCGGATCGTTCGAGGGACGAACCATCCAGCACGCGGGACCGGGCGCCGGCGGGGCGGTGGGATACACATGGTGACGTCGCAAGGCTCGCTCGTCGGTGCGCTCGCGGGGCTCGTGGTCCTCGCCTTCCTCACGTCGGCTCGCGCCGACGAGGCACCGGGCCAGGCTCCCACCGTCGCCAGCGGCGCCGCCGCTCAGGCGCCCACCCCGCGTGCCCACCACGCCCCGGTGTCGAGCGCGCGCGCCCACGAGGAGGTACGCCTCGCGGTCACGCTCGATCACCCCGAGCTGGTCCGCAGCGCGGGCGTCGTCTATCGCGCCCCCGGCGGCGCCCTCAAGGTGGTCCCGCTGCTGCGCGGCGACCACGGCGCCGAGTACCTCGCCGTCATCCCGGCCGAGGACGTGCTGGCCCCTGGCCTCGCCTACGCCATCGAGATCGAGCGCACCGACGGCGTCCGAGCGGCTGCCTTCGCCTCCCGCGCCGCGCTCCACCCGGTGCTGGTGCTCGAGGAGCCCATGGACGTGCGCGAGCACGCCGCCCTCCAGCGCCTCGGCGGACGGCGGTCCACCGTCGCGACCACCGCCGACTTCGTCCACTTCGGCACCACCACCGGCTCGGCGGCCATCCCCTGCGCGGCCGGCGTGCCGAGCTGCCCGGTGGGCCAGTCGCGCGTCCCCTCGGTCTCCGATCAGTTCTGGCGCGTCGAGGCCGGCTACACCTACCGCCCCCTGCGCACCGTCGCGGAGTTCGGCATCAAGATCGGCGTGGTGCGCGGCACCTCGCTGGTCGGCGAGCAGCAGCTCGATCCCAGCAAGTTCGACGTCGGCCTCAACTACGCCGAGCCCTGGCTGCGCTTCCGCCTCGCGGACGCCTGGCACCTCGAGCTCGCCGCCCTCGCCAGCATCACCGAGGTCGGGTTCTCCATCGGGGGCGGCGGCGCGCTCCTGATCGGCGACCCCTACGGCACCCGGCTCACCCTCGGCGGCGAGACCATCGGCTTCGGCGACACCTACTTCGGGAGCCGCTTCTACAGCCGGCTCGACATCCTGGTGCGGGAGGGGATCACCGTCGCGCCGGTCGTCGAGGTCACCGACATGCCCCACGCGGAGAGCTACGGCGTGCGGCTCTACGGCGACGCCTCCATCGCTCTGCCGCTCGGCTTCGGCCTGGGGGTCAGGGCGGGCTACCAGGCTCGGCTGTCGACTTCCGGCGGCGTCGGGCTCGGGCTGACGGCTTCCTACTCGTTCTGAGCCGCGGATCGCGTACCCTGCCCGGTGATGCCGACCAGCTTCGTCAAGGGCGACCTCTTCAACACCCCCGGGCTCCACGCGTACGCGAACGGTTGCAACTGCGTGGGGGCCATGGACTCCGGGGTCGCGGTGGCCTTCAAGAAGCGCTGGCCGAGGATGTTTGCGGAGTACGCGGCCCGCTGCGCCGACGGCCGCTTCCACCTCGGCGACGTCTTCGTGTGGAGCGAGGGCGAGACCGTCATCTACAACCTCGCCATCCAGGAGCACTGGAAGAAGAAGGCGAAGCTGCCCGCCGTCGCCCGCGCCCTGCGCAAGACGGTCGAGCTCGCCGCCGCCGCCGGCATCGAGCGCGTGGGGGTGCCGCGCATCGGCGCCGGGCTCGGCGGGCTGGAGTGGCCGCGGCTCAAGAGCGTCCTCACCGCCGTCGGCGGCGAGACCACCGTGACGCTGGTGGTCTTCGAGCAGTTCGTGCGCGCGGAGAAATCCGAGCCCGCCCCCGACGCGGCGCCGGGCGGCCCCACACCCTGAAGGGGCGCCCCGCCACTCGCCCGATTCTGGTACCGTGACGTCACCATGAACCAGTGGTCCAACGCACGACTAGGCTGGGATCGGGATGTGGCCGCGACCCGCGGGCGAGCGCGCTGGGCGGTCGGCGCGCTCTTCGCGACCATCGGCCTGCGCCTCTGCGAGCTCCTCGCGGGGACCTTCCCGGCCCTGAGCCACGAGACCCGCGCGACGGTGGCCACCCTCGGGCAGATCGTCGAGGTGTCGCTCCTCCTCCTGACGGCGGTGCTCTTCCTGACCTGGCTCTCGCGCGTCGTCGCGCTGACCCGCTCGATCAGCACCGTCCCCCTGAGCTGGACGCCGAGCCAGGCGGTGTGGGGCTTCTTCATCCCCCTCCTCAGCATGTATCGCCCCTACCAGGTGGTCCGCGACGTCCACGATCGGCTCGACCCCGACGGCGTCCCCGAGCCCGCGCCGCGCCCGCGCCTCGACGGCTCCGGCGGCTATCGCAGCGTCGCCATGGACCAGGCGCCGCCCCCCCGCACGCTGCCTCACGCGTCCATCGGCGCCTGGTGGGGGCTCTTCCTCGCCGAGCGGCTGCTCAACCAGTTCGGGGTGTTCTCCCAGGTGCTCGCGATCGGCGCCGGGCTCCTCGCCGTGCTCGTGGTGCGCGCCGTGGAGGGCCGCCTCGAAGAGCGCTACCGCCGGGTCAGCCACGCCACGGACGAAGAGCTCGACGAGTGGGGCCTCCAGGCGTGAGCATCCTGCGGAACGCCCGGGAGCGTTCCGCGGGCATCCTGCGGAACGCCCAGGAGCGTTCCGCGGGCATCCTGCGGAACGCCCGGGAGCGTTCCGCGACGTGGGCATCCTGCGGAGCTGATCCGGTGCGAAGGCGCGTTCGCAGCGGATTGAGCAGCCCAGCCCATTGACGCGGTGTCATGATTCCGTCACGAGATGCTCATGGGTGGCATCGGCATCGTGGTCAACCCGCGCTCCAGGCAGAACCAGCGCGACCCGCGGGCCGCGCTGCGGCTGGCGCGAAAGCTCGGCGATCAGGGCGTCGTCCGCACCGCCAAGAGCCGCGACGACCTCGCGCTCATCGCGGAGGATTTCCGCAAGCTCCAGATCGACGTCCTGGGGATCTCGGGCGGCGACGGCACCAACTACGTCACCATCACCGGCTTCCTCGCCGTGTACGAGGAGGAGCCCCTCCCCGCGCTGGCCTTCCTCCGCGGGGGCACGTTCAACACGGTGGCCAACGCCGTGGGGGTCCCGCGGGGCCGGCCCGACGGCCTGCTCGCCGGCCTGGTCACGCGCTACGCCGACCGCTCGCGCAACCCGCTCCAGTGGGTCGAGCGGCACGTCCTCCGCATCGGCGATCACTGCGGCTTCATCTTCGGCACGGGCGCCATCCACGGCTTCATCTCCGACTACAACCGCGCCGAGGAGCGCGACGCGCTCTGGGCCGCCGAGGTCCTCGCCCGCGCCGTCGGCAAGGTGCTGACCGGCCAGCCCACCGCCGTCGCCCAGCGCTGGGAGGGCCGGGTCACCGTCGAGGGCCCCGCCGGGACGCAGGTCTTCCCCGATCGGGACTACCTGGCCATCGGCGCTGGCACCATCGATCAGATCGGGCTCGGCTTCCGCCCGTTCTACCGCTGCAGCGACGAGCGGGGGACGTTTCAGATTCTCGGTATCCATACCTCGGCGCTCGGCTTCGTCAGCAAGCTCCCCGACGTCTGGAACGCCCGGGCAATGGGTCCCGAGCACACCTATGACGCCGTCGCCTACCGCGCCGTCATCGAGGGGCGCGACGGGGTGGTCCGCTACTGCTGCGACGGCGACGTCCACGAGCACCCCGGGCCCCTCGTGGTCGAGACGGGGCCGCGGGTGCGCATCCTGGTGGCGCCGCCCAAGGGAGCGTTCCTCCGCGCGAGTTGAGGGCCGTCGGGGGCGGGGAGGGTGCCGGCTCCCATGCGCTCGCCCGGTCGCTGCCGCTTCCGGCTCGGTCGGAGGAGATCCTCGGCGGGGGCTCTGGTAACGTCCCCGGTATGAGCGCACACCGACTGGGGCGCGACGTGTTCATTGCGCTCGCCGCCGTGGGCTGGTCCGACGGCAAGCTCGACCCCGAGGAGGCGGATGCCATCGTCCGCACCGCCCTCGAGGAGGGGCTCGACATCGAGGAGATCGCCGAGATCGAGAAGGCCACGCGGGCTCCGATCGATCTCGCGGCCATCGACCGCAGCGCCCTCGGCAAAGCCGACCGGCTCTTCATCTACGCGGTCGCCTCGTGGATGATCCGCCTCGACGGCGTCGTCGACGGCCTGGAGCTCGACGCCCTCCGCCGGCTCGGGGACGTGCTCGAGCTCCCCGAGCGGCCGCGCGAGCACGCCGACATGATTGCGCTGGAGATCGCCGAGCTGCCGGAGGGCGATCGCCCCTCCCGTTACGAGCTGGGCCGCCTGCGCTCCACCATCGACGAGAGGCTCGCCCATGCGCAGCGCGTGCGCGCCCTCACCGGTCACCGGCTCGGCCGCGACGTGTTCCTGGCGCTTGCCGCCGTGGGCTGGTCCGACGGCAAGCTCGACTCCGAGGAAGCGGACGCCATCGTCCGCACCGCCCTCGACGAGGGCCTCGAGCTCGAGGAGATCGCCGCCATCGAGCAGGCCACGCGGGAACCCCTCGATCTGGCCTTCATCGATCGCTCCCAGCTCACCAAGGCCGACCGCCTCTTCGTCTACGCGGTCGCCGCGTGGATGGTCCGCCTCGACGGGGTCGTCGACGATCGCGAGATCGACGCCCTCCGCAAGCTCGGCGACCTGCTGAAGATCCCCGCGGCCCCGCGCGCCCACGCGGAGGCCATCGCGCGCGAGGTCGCCGAGCTGCCCGCCGGCGACCGCCCGGCCCGCTACGATCTGCACCTCCTCCGCGACACCCTGGTCGAGCGCCTTGCCGAGGCCCAGCGCCAGCGCGCCCTCGCCGGCCAGGAGGAGTGACGACCGAGCCTCCGCGTCCTTCGAGCGGGACGCGAGGGCGCGGTCGCGCGCGGTCTCCGGGGAACACCCGCGAGCGTTCCCCGGCAGCTCACCGCCAGCCGCCGCCGCACCCCCCACACCCGACGGGCACGGGCCTGGGCACCGGCGCGGCCACCGGCACCGGCGCGGCCACCGGCACCGGCGCGGCCACCGGCACCGGCGCGGCCACCGGCACCGGCGCGGCCACCGGCACCGGCGCGGCCACCGGCACGGGCGCGGGCGTCGGCACGCCGACGGGCGCGGGCACCGGCACCGAGTACGGCGCGGGCACCGGCGTGGCGACGCCGACGGGCGCGGGCACCGGCACCGAGTACGGGGCCGCGATCGGCGTCGGTACGCCCACGGGCGTGATCACGCCGACGGGGACGCCCACGGGGATCGCGTAGGGGATGGCGAACGGCTGGGCGATGCCGACGGGGATGCCCACCGGGATCCCCACCGGCCGCGCCACCCCGATGGGGACGCCCACCGGTACGGAGAACGGTACGGGGAACGGGGTGGCCACGCCGATGGGGGCGGGCACCGGCACCGAGTACGGCGCGGGGACCGGCGTGGCTACACCGAACGGCGCGGGCACCGGGACGCGGACCGGCGTGGGCACGGGGGCGGCGACGCCGAAGGGCGCGGGCACCGGGATCGCGACGGGCGTGGGCACGGGGGCGGCGACGCCGAAGGGTGCCGGCACCGGGATGCCGACGGGCGTGGGCACAGGGCGGGCGACACCGAAGGGTGCCGGCACCGGGATGCCGACGGGCGTGGGCACGGGCGCGGCGACGCCGAAGGGTGCCGGCACCGGGATGCCGACCGGCGTGGGCACGGGGCGGGCGACGCCGA
>Ga0302279_10003567_pt1 | contig 19208 bp, 13 predicted proteins | sample III_Bog_N3_3_FD_194541 | JGI IMG/M metagenome (GOLD analysis project Ga0302279, IMG submission 194541) | Peat permafrost microbial communities from Stordalen Mire near Abisko, Sweden - III_Bog_N3_3 | ecosystem: Environmental > Terrestrial > Soil > Wetlands > Peat | place: Sweden: Abisko...
CAGATGGCGCGGCCGTGGCGGAGCACCCACTCGACGAACGCCCGGACGGCCGGGGCAGGCGGCGTTCGCGGTTGGCTCATGAGGCTGTGTTAGCCCGAGTGCCGGAGTTTGTTCCCGGCAGGAGGGCTAGCGAAGTCGCGGGAGGGACTTCACGGAGGGGTGAATTGCCCGCGGAGCGGGCAAGAGGGGGCGCCGCGCCCCCTTGTGACCGCCTAGCGCTGCTGGTTTCCGCGCAGCGGAAACGCGAAGCCCGGAACGTAGTTCCGGCAGCAGTGCTAGGAGTACGCGGATGAGCGGCCCAACCGTGAAGCCCCCCGAGGTCATGCACATCATCGAGGCCGCGCGCGCCGCGGGCCTGGGGCTCATGGCCGACTTTGCGAGGCTCGGGGACGGAAGCGTGCAGGTCCAGGAGAAGGGCCCCAGCGACTTCGTCTCGAGCGCCGACCTGCGGTCGCAGGAGACTCTGCAGGCCGCCCTGTCGAGGAGCTTTCCCGGTCACGAGATCCTGACGGAAGAGGGTGCTCACGAGGCCGAGAACATCGCGCGAACTCGGCTCATCGTCGACCCTCTCGACGGCACGACCAACTTCCTTCGTGGCGTGCCGCACTTCGCCATCTCGATCGCGCTCGAGGTAGGCGGGGTGGTCACGGCCGGGGTCGTACTCGACGTTCCCAAGGGCGAGCTGTTCTGGGCGGCGAAGGGGCACGGGGCTTGGCTGGGTGATGGTCTGAGGGAGAAGAGGCTCGCCGTTTCGAACGAGCGGGACCTGGGACGAGTCGTCGTGGGGACGGGGATTCCCCACCGTGGGCGGGGTGAGCACGCGAGTTACCTCGAATCCCTAGCCCGTGTCATGCGGGAGGTGGCAGGGGTCCGTCGATTCGGGGCCGCAGCCCTCGACCTCGCCTACGTGGCAGCAGGGCGTATGGATGCGTTCTTCGAGCTCGGCCTTGCTCCGTGGGACGTGGCGGCCGGTACATTGCTCGTGGAAGAGGCCGGAGGCAAGGTCACGAGGTGCGACGGCGAGCGTACGGGCCTGACGTCACGCGACGTGCTCGCGACGAGCGGGGAGCCCCTCCACGCGCAGATCGTAGGGATGCTGTTGCCCATGCACGGGCGGCCGGCGCGCGACTGACGTGGCGGTGCAGGGGAGCCGGCTCCAGTCTCCAGTCCCACCCCCTGCCTGGCTACCGGAGCCCACCCTGCGCAGACGACGACGCCGCGTTGCGCTCGCTCTCCGCCGCGCCCCACTGGCGACGGGCGGCGACGAGGAGGCATACGACCGCGAGCCCGATCTGGGCGGTGAGCACGAGGATCCGTATCGAGATGGCCCGGGCGGGGTCCGACCCGAGGCCCAGCATGCTGGCGCACTCGTAGTAGCTGGCCTCCGCCGCGCCAAGCTGGGCGGGGAGGGCGTCACCCACCGTGGAGCCTACGATCTGGACCGCCTGCGCGGTCATCGCCGCCGGGATGGTGAAGAGGCCGCCCACCGCGTGCATCACCACGGCAAACTGCGCCGTCTGGACGCACCGGCCGACGATCCCGGCGATGATGCTGCCGACGATCTGCGCGCGCCCGGGGGTAGCCGAGACGGCCGCACCCTCGGCTACGGCCTTGTCACCGGCGAGCTTGCGGGCCACCCACGGGATGCGCCTCTGGATCCACCGGGAGAGCCCCTTTCCACGGAGGATTGCGTACAGCAGCGTCCCGAGGACCGTGCAGGCCAGGGCGTTGCCGAGCATCGCGACGGAGAGCGCGGTCGTCGCGCTGCCCCGCCACGCCACGAGCACCCCGGCGATGAGGACCGAGATGACGGCGTTGGCCACGAGCACCGCGGCCTGCAACCGCACGCAGACGCCGGCGGCGACTCCGACTCCGACGTCGCGCGCGAGCAGGGTCGCCCGCGTGGCCTCCCCCGCGGCGCGCCCTGTCGGCAGGAGGATCGTCGACGCGTAGGCGAGCGTGGTCGAGCGCACCCAGCTCGTGCGCGAGATCTTCTGGACGTTCGCAGGCCCGAGGAGGACGCGCAGGCCCACGATGTCCGTGGCGACGAACCCCATCTCGAGGAGAGCGACGACCGGAAGCCAGATGCCCGCGAGACGGAGCACGTCGGCGACCTTCTCGGTCCCCACGTGCCACACCAGAAAGCCGGCGAACGCCAGCCCGGCGACGAGCAGGAACGGACGCCCCGCTCGCCGCAGCCATCCTTTCATTTCATTCCGCGGCGGCGTCCGCGATGCCCTCACGCCTCGCCCACTGCTCGAGATCACCGCGATGCCGCCACACGCGGGCGAACGCCTCGGCGTAGCGGTCCACCATGCCGGCGGTCTGGGCGATGAGCGGGCAGGACTGCGAGAAGAGGACGACGGAGCTGTCCAGCAGGTGCTGCGTGTTCGGAAAACGCTCCGGCGCGTAGATGGCGGCGAAGTCGGTCTCGGGGTCCGCCGACCACGGGAAGCCCGTGCCGAAGCCCTTCCTGTGCTGGAAGGTGCTCTGCGCGGGGAGCGACGCCGTCTGCCAGAGCACGACCTCGACCCCCTCCGCGTGGAGGGCCTTGCGGGTCACGTCGCGGAGAGCGCGCGCGGAGAGTCCCACGCCTGCGGCCTTCGGATCGAGGGACACACGGAACTTGTGGTGCACGGACGAAGCGCCGGCCGGGCCGCCTGCGACGGCGACGCCCGGAAGCGCGCAGAGCGCCTTGGCCAGCCTGTCGGCGTTTGCCCTCGCCCGGGCCGTGGCATCCGCTAGCCTCGCGAGCTGCGCGCGGGCAAAGGCCGCCATGAGCTCGTTGCCGCGGTACATCCAGCCGATGCTGAGCGACTCGAGCGAGCGCCCGCCATCGAGCGGGCGGACCGCGTCGAACGCGCTCCGCTCGGAGTAATACACGTCCTGGCCGAAGTTACGGAGGCGGTTTGCCTTGTCCGCGAGGGCGCTGTCGTTCGTGACGAAGATGCCCCCCTCCCCTGCCGACAGGTTCTTGCTCGACTGGAGGGAGAAGGCGCCCGTCCGGCCGATGGCGCCGACGGGGCGACCGTCGAACGTGGCCCCATGGGCCTGCGCGGCGTCCTCCACGAGGTCGAAGCCGCGCTTCTCGGCGAGGCGCCCGAGGGCGCCCATGTCCGCCGGACAGCCGTGGACGTGGACCGGCATGACCGCGCGCGTGCGCGACGTCAGCGCGGCCTCGGCGAGGGCCGGGTCGAGCAGGCCCGTCTCGCGGTCGACGTCCGCGAAGATCGGGATGGCCCCTGCGTGGAGCACGGACAGCGGCGTCGCCACGAAGCTGTAGGCGGGGACGACGACGTGGTCCCCTGCCCCGATACCCAGCGAAGCGACCGCGAGGTGAAGCGCGCTCGTCCCGCAGTGCGTGAGGAGCGCGTGCTTCGCCCCGACGAACTTGGCGAACTCTTCCTCGAAGCCGACCGTCTCGGGCGCCGAGCACCCGGACAGCACCCCGCGGTCGAGGACGCGCCCCACGGCGCGTCGCTCGTCCTCGGTTACCTCCGGCCAGGGCCGATGCGCGCTGCGTTCAATCGACGGCGTTCCGCCGAGCAGCGCGATTCGGTCTCCTGTCATTGCCCGCCTTCGACGTGCTTGCCGCGCGAAGACACTGCACCCGCCGCGTCCGCGTGGGTCGTGCCGTTGCCGTTCGTGTGGGTCTTGTGGCCGTTCATTTTCGAGCGGCTGCTGCGCTCGCGGGCCCACGTCAGGAGCAGCTGCTCCTGCTTGAACAGATCGTGGACCGGCGTCTCGCCCGGACCGGCGAACGGAGACTTGAAGAACAGCGAGAGCTGCCGCTGAATCCCCGACTCACCCGCCTGCTTGGCCGCGTCGAGCAGACGCACGAGATCGATGACGAGCGGCGCCGCGAGCGCTGAGTCCTGGCAGAGGAAGTTGCACTTCAGCTGCATCGGCAGACCGGCGAAGCCGATGATGTCGATGTTGTCCCAGGCCTCTTTCGAGTCGCCGCGGGGCTTGTAGTAGTGGATGTGCACCTGGTGGTTCGGCACCTGGTAGCCCACGATCGAGTCGAGCACGGACGACTTAGACAGGACCTTCGTCTTGTTCGACCCCGGGGAGTCGAGGATGAGGCCGTCGTTGTTGCCGAGGACGTTGGTGGAGTACCAGCCATCGATCTGGAGGCGGCGAACGCGCATCATCGCGGCGAGCACCGTCTTCAGCAGCGTCTGGCCCGTCTTGCCGTCCATGCCGGCGTAGGGCGTCTGCGTCCGGGCCGCCAGCTCGGCCAGCGCCGGGATGTTGGTGTAGCTCGGGGTGAAGTTACAGTACGGGATGCCGAGGTCGGCAGCCGCGTAGAAGTAACGCATGGCGGGCGTGACCGCCGGGTCGCTCTTGTCGAGGCCCGCCTCGAAGGCGGCGAGGCTCGCGTGGGCGGGGTGCGGCTCGAGATACGACTCCGTCGAGGCGAGGTTCACCATCACGACGCGGTCGACACCGCGGGCGCGCTTGAACTCCTCGATGTGGCGCTTGAGGACCGCGAGCTCCTGGCGGTAGCCAGACACCTTCACGGTGTTCTCGCCCTGGACGTTCTCGGCGTAGGCCTTGTTGAACACCCCAGGCCAAGGCACGATCGCCTCGAGCTTGTCGCGGACGGCCGCGAGCTGGTCCTTCGGCAGCACCTTGTGGTGAAGGGCTCCCTCATAGACGTTGGGGAACCGCACGTCCCACCCAGCGAAGACGATGTCTTCGAGGGGTGCGAAATCGAGCAGCCCGGTAATCGACTCGGCGATCTTCGCCTCGTTCGCTTCCGTGACCATCCCGATGCGAGGCACGAGGCCCCGCGCCATCAGCTCGACTCCGGCGATGAGCGTCGAAGCGACTGCCCCGTTAACACCGACGATGACGACTCCCAGTCTACTCATGTGTTTCACCTTCAGAATTCACGACAACGACACGTTGGGAAAACTCAGCGAGAGGAAGATCGCGCCTGATGCTGCGATGTGATGCTGTTCAAGTGAGCGCATAGGCGAAGAGAGCGTCTCTTCGCCCCTCGTCGAGGATACGGGGGAACTTGCCTTGGACATTGCCACGGGTCGTCGCGTCAAGGAAGCGTCGTGCGCCTCCTTTGACGAGAGGAACGACCCTCGGGGCGACGATAGCGACATCGCCGATTCGGTGCTCTCTGTAAACACGATTCTGGGCACACATGCCCTGATCGAAGGCCGCCGTAAAGTCAGCAATGCTTGCCGGCGCGGCGCCTTCGTCGAACTCCACGAAAAGCACGTACCGCGAGTGGCCGTGCCCTTCGACTCCAACGTCGGCCGCGGCGCCGAAATCCAGCGTGCGGCATGGACACTTCTCGATCGCGTGGGCGACGGCGCCCTCGATCTCGACGTGCGTGGTCAGCTCCTGGGTGACCGACAGGCACCCTGCGAGCCGCCCTGCAAACTCGATCCGGAGCGGGTCGACCGACGAGAACCGGACGATGTCCCCGACCTCGTAGGCGTACAGCCCGGAGACTGTCGTGACGACGATCGAGTAGAGCCGCCCGGGAGTCACCCCCCAGAGCGGTACCCGCATAGGCTGCGGCTGGTCGCGTTCCTCGAGGGGAACGAACTCGAAGAACGTGCCCCTGTGGGGGAGCATCAGGAGACCATCCTCCCCCGAGAAGTCGCTCGTCGCGTAGATGCCGCCCTCGGTGGCGTTGTAGCTGTCGACCAGGGTGACGTCGTCCCGGCCGACGAGCTTCTTCAGGATGGGGAGGTAAGGCTTGGCCGAGACCCCGCCGCCCAAAAGGACGCGCAGGTTGGGCCACAGATCGCAGGCGCCGTTGGCGCGCCGGCCCTGCTTCTTCGCCGCTTCGAGCAGCCGCTCGAACATGACAGGGAACCAGCAAGTCGTCCCGGCGAGGGCGCGAACGTCCCAGTCGAGGTACCGTTCGGCGATCGCGCGGAGCTTGGTCTCGTAGTCTCCGATGCGGCGGATCTCGTCGTCCGGGAGGTAGACCGGGCGCGTGAACGCGGGCAGCCGCGTGACCATCAGCGCCGGATTGGAGGTGACGAGCGTGGGCCCGTCCTCCTTCATCGTGGTGGGCGGGAACAGGCCGAGCGTGTAGCCCTGCGCGAAGGAGTCGTCACCCGACCACGCGAGGTAGCGCATCAGGGTGTCGGCCCCCGCGCTGCGCTGGTGGGCGATCTGCCGCTCGGTGATGGGCAGAAACTTCGAGCGCCCGTGCTGCGAGCTGCCCGAGGAGTTCCCGTAGTAACGAACGAACTCGGGCACGAGGAGGTTCTTCTCCCCCTTGCGCATGCGCTCGATGAAGGGCGAAAACGAGTCGTAGTCGCCCACGGGGACCTTGCGGGCAAAGTCTCCGTAGCTGCGGATGCGTGAGAAGTCGTGCTTCTTGCCGAACGCGGTTCCGGCAGCGTGCTTGACGATGGAGGCGAGCGCCGCCTCTTGCTCGGCTTCCACGTTGCGAAGGGCGCGGTCCCAGCGAAGGACGCCGACGTGCGCCGCAGCGAGCAGGCCCTTGCCGAGCACGGCAGGGTACGGGGAGCTCTTGAGGATCGGTCGCGGGGCTTCAGGCGTCTCGCCCGAGCGCTCCGAGCGTCCCGCAGGCACGCCTGCGACGACGGTTGCCGGACGCGACGCAGAAGCCGGGCCAGAAATCTGGGGCTGCGTGCGACCTGCGACGACGGATTCGCTCTGCAAACTCAACGATGGCTCCTGGGTTCTGCGGTGCGACGGCGGCGAGGCAAGCCGGTGAAGGTACGGTTATCCTGCCGTCGCGGTCGCATGAGGTACACGGGTGTTGGCGCTTTGGGAAGCGGACACTGTGGGGTTCGCCGTTATTACCGCCTTTTCTCCGGCCGGCGGTCTCTAGTTCACGCTAGTTCACTCAGGGCGAAGAAATCGCCCGGCTGTGAAACGCCGACCACGCTGCGGTCCGCCCGCAGACATGGCTCGGCTTTACGAGCAACAAATAAGCCAGACCGAACAAGACCGCTAACAGCGCGACGCGAAAGAGATCCCGGCCCAAATGGGGCCCTCAGGGCGACAGGATCGACGTCATCGTGAAGTGATTCCGTGGCGGAGCGAAGACAGGTGTCGCGGTCCGGGCACTCCCCGGCGCCCTTGCGACGGCATGCACAGAGTGGATCCGAGGTGGCCTGGATCAAAAGTTTGTGGGCAGAAGGCCGCCCAAACCTGTTGCAGAACACGCCGCGCTCGAACAAGTAAGAGGGCACCGAGTTCTGGCAACGACGACGGAAGGAGACCTGCACATGCGAATGACGACGATTCTCAGCGTTGGCCTTGGCGCAATGTTTTCGCTGGTGGCTGCCGCACAGGCGGACGCGCCGCCCTACACGGTGTCGACCTCTGGAGGCAACCTCGTCGTCACGGCGGGCACCGGGTACCACATCAACACGGAGTACCCGTGGAAGGTCATCGATTCGAGCACGCCGCCGAACACCCTCGCCGACAAGTCGAAGTTCACCATCACGACGGGCTCGGCGACCCTCAACGGCGCCCCCAAGGGTTCGAACACTCTGAAGGGAGCCTACTGCTCGGTCACTTCGACCGGCGCGGTCGGCGCGTGCACCCCGTTCGCAACCCCCATCACGGTCCCCTAGAATTCAGGAGACCGCCAAGCCAAAAAGGGGTCTTGCTGAACCGCCGATGGTAGCCTCGCTTCGAATGCCCGACAAGTCGAGCACCGAGCTCCTGCTCTCCGCGGTTCGTAAGGCCGTCGAGCCACTGGCTGCGCTTCCGGAAACGACGGAAGCGCGCCTGCTGCGCGAGATGGCGGCCGACTTCGAGGCGGCGATCCTGGCGTGGACGCCCAGGAGCCCTCCCGACGCCGACGACCGCGAGATCATGATGAAGCGCGTGCTCGCCCTCACGATCGCCGTGGCCAAGCACGTCCGCTGCAACGCCGCCCAGAAACGCTGAACCCAGGTTCCGCCGAATCGTTCTACCGCTTCTCCTACCGCTTCTCCGCCAGGATGAGCGTGCGTGGGGAGTCGGCTCCGAAGAACACGCCGGGGGTCGCGGTGCGACCGCTCACGTCGGCGACGCGAAAGCCGTGGTCGTGGAGGAGCTTTCCGAGCTCGTGGAGCGAGTACACGCGGATAGAGTACTCGATCTCCTTCGTCCTCCCGTCGTCCATCATCATCGTGCGCTTGATGCGCATCCGGCTCGTGATCCAGTCGATGTGCATCTCGTCCATGCAGACGCACCCCTCACCCTCGAACCACGCGACCGAGGGCGACTGGCGCGCCAGGAAGTCACGGTTGACGACGTCGAGCAGGAACTGGCCGCCCGTCTTGAGCGCGCGGCGCACGTTCGAGATGATCTGGGCGTTCTTCTCCTCCTCGAAGAAGCCGAAGCTCGTGTTCCACGAGTAGACGCCGTCGAAGGTGTCCTCGAACGTCATGTCGCGCATGTCGCCCTGGACGAAGTTCAGCTTCTGGTTGCGATCGTGCGCTTCGTCCGCCGCGCGCGCGAGCATGGCCAGCGAGAGGTCGAAGCCGACGACCTGGTAGCCGCGCCTCGTGAGCTCGATCGCGTGCCGGCCCGTGCCGCAGGCCAGATCGAGCACCATCGCCCCCTTGGCGACCCCCAGGCTGTCCTCGATGAAGTCGGCCTCCGCAGCGATCTGGGCGTCGGTGATCTTCGCCATCGTGCGGATGAAGTCGTCGTTGAACAGCTCCTCCCACCAGGGGCGGACGCGCCGGCGGGCCACGGCCGCGGCGCCCTCGTTGAGCGGAGGGGGTGCGATGGGGCTCGGCCCCTGAGAGAGCGAGGACTGGACGCGCGCGGCCTTCGACGCCGTGGCCGGCGCCGCCGCGGCGGCTGCCTTGGGCGCAGAGACGGGGGCCGCAGGCGGCGTCGCGGCAGCCGCCGCAGGGCCGGATGGTGACGGCGGGGGAACCGGGGGTGCAGGAGGCGGCGCCGCGGGAGCCGGCGGGGGAACCGGCATCTGCCGCGGCCCCGGAGTGAGGGGCTCCTTGACCAGACGCCGCGCGGGCACGGACTCCACGGAGACCACATCCTCGGGCGAAACCTCGTGTGCTTCGCCGGGCTCCGATGCGCGCGCCGACGAGACGGGAACGTCGTCGTCGGGGATCAGCGCGAGCCGCGCCGCGGGTCGACCGGCATCCCCCGCCTGGATCAGCGTCCGGGGACCGTCTCCCGTGGGGGGAGCCAGCTTCGCGGCCTCGCCGAGGATGGCCGGCTTTGCGCCTTCTGCCGCGGGAACGGCGGGCTTCGGAGCCGCGGGGAGGATGACGCGCGGCGGCGGCGTCGGCGGGTCGGCGACCTTGATGGGGGCCGGCGGTGGAGGGACGGGGGCCGGAGGTGGAGCAGCCTCGACGGGCGGCGGCGCTGGCGAGACGGGTGGCGGGGGCGCCACGACCGCGGCTGCGGGCGCTGCCGTCACGGCCGGTGCCGCGGGTTGCGGGTCCAGCTTGGGGACAGCGGGAAGCGGCGGAACGACGAGCGGGGGCGTCGGAGCCGCCGGAGCGGGCCGCGAGGATAGCTTCTCAAGGTCCAGCGAGAGGGGCGGGCCGGACTCGCTGACGGGGGCGCGGACGGACTCCGTGAAGCCTTCGGTCTCGACCGGAATGTCGAGCATGCTCGGCGCCTCGACCCGAGGAGGGGGCAACGGCGGTTCGCCTGCCGCGCTGGGCGGCTCCTCGTGGACGGCGATTTCGAGGGAGTCCGGCGGGGGCTCGACGTCGACCCTCTTGGGAGGCGCCTTCTCCACCACGACGCGCTCGGCCTGCGAGAGTGATAGCGCCGGGAGGCCACGCAGGGTGTCCCCGGACGGCAATTGCTGGGTCTTCGCCAGATCGCCGAGATCGGCGACCGTGTCGGGCGCCATCGGAGCCGCGACGGCGACCTTCGTGGTCGGGTGCGGGTCCACGGACGGACCCGCCCCTTCGGGAGCCTCTCCACGTTCCGTCGCGGGCGAGGCCTCGATGGGCTCGGGAGGCGGCGAAGAGGGGCGCACCACTTCGTCATCCGGTATCCGCAGGGTCATCCGGCCCCGCGGTCGGCGCCCTCCCTCGGCGCCCGGCCCGCCCGAAGCAGGCGGCCCCTTTGCTTCGATCGCGGCGATCTCGTGGATGGACTCCCGCTCGATCCGCGCGCCGGCAGCCATCGCCTTGGAAGGGTCGACGCTCTCCGGTTCACCGACGTCGACCATGATCTCGTCGGGGTCATCCACGGGGTGCAGGGGACCCGGTCGCTCGCTCGCGCGCGCAACCGCCCCGGCCCCCCGCTGCGCTCGCTCCTCGCTCATCCCGCTTCCCCGGAGGAGGGAGACGTCGGCGGGGAGGCCGCGGCGTGGTCGCCAGCGCCTGGTGATGCTGCAGCCGGGCGTCCCGGCGCGGCACTCGCGATCCGGGCTCCGACCTGTACCGCCCCATCCGCGAGGCTCCAGCGGAGCCCCGCAGACTTCTCGAAGAAGAGCACCGCGGTGGAGCCGAGGTGAAAGATGCCGATTTCGTCACCTCGGTCGACGGGGATTCGCGGCTCGAGCTCGTGGTAGCCGTAGGGCACATCGCGCGCATCGATGCCCGTGACCGTGATTCGCCCGACCACGATCGCCGCGACCATGACGACCGTCACGCGGCCGAGCGTCGGCGTGTCGATGGCGATCGCGACCCGGCGGTTGCGCGCAAACAGGTTCTTCACGTGGCGCACGCCGATGTTGTTCACCGGGTAATAGTCGCCGCGCATCGAGCGGATGTGGCGGATCGTCCCGGCCACGGGCGAGTGGACGCGGTGGTAGTCCCGCGGCGAGAGGTAGATGACGGCAGAGTGGCCGCCGGTATACCGCTCCGCCTCCTCCGCATCCCCGACGAGCTCGGACGCCTGGTAGCGACGGCCCTTCACGAGAAATGTCGCGCCCGCTTCGATCGGCCCCATCGAGTCGATCCGGCCGTCCGCAGGGCTCACGATGGCCAGCGGGTCCTTGTCGACGGGCCTGGCGCCGTCGCGAAGCTCGCGGGTGAAGAACGAATCGAACGACCCCCAGCTCGTCTCGTCACACTCTCCCAGCGCCACGTCGTAGACACGCGAGTAGAGCGCCACGACGGCCCGGCCGAGCGGAGGCGACCACGCATGGTCTGCGAGGCGCCCCATGACGCGGGTGACCCGTTCGCGGGGCACGACGCGGAGAAGCTGGGCGGTAGCGTAAGTCAGTGCGCTCATCGGGTTGGGGCTTCGGGGGCGACTCTGGCTACGTTGACGCTACAGGCTCACGGTTCCACGGAGCGCAACGTAGCCGTCAGACCGGGTACATCGGCGCCACCAGCCTGGCGGTTCACAAAGGTTTTTCTCGGCATAGATCGCCTTCATGAATGCTAACCGTGGCTTTGGGAGGTGGTCAAATGCCGCTTGGAGGGTACCCCCCTCAAAAAGCGCCAAAGGTCACCTGGACCACGTCGCAGCGCGTTACGTCTGGGCGGTACTTCTGGGCGTTACTTCTGGGCGTCACTCCTGCCCGATGCGCGGCTCGCCTCTTGCTTTGGCAGCCTCGCATAGCGGTCCTCCGGCGGGGTTCGCGGGTCGGCTACCCGAGTCGAGCCCCTCGCACGCGCACTCGACGTCCAGCGGATCGTCGGCGACGGCCTCGACGAACGACCCTTCCGCCGTCTTGCCCTCTCCCCTCTCGCGGGCGAAACGACCGCGGATCGCCCACCAGGGGCCGTACGATGACCCCACGTCCTTCGGGTCACCCGAGAGGAGCTCGGCCTCTTTTCTCTGCGGCGACGGGGTGCTGCCGTCGTGCGGCCCCTCGCGGTCGACGACCTCGAGGAGGCGTGCCCTGAGGTGCCGCACGCTCGGGTCGTCCAGCGCGTTCGGCGTCTTGATGCGATCGAGCTCCGCCAGGGCTTCCTTCGCGTGCTCCCGTCCATAGAGTAGCTCGGCGAGGCGCACGCTCTCCCGCAGGCCGCGGAGATCGTGGGGCTCTTCACCGAGGCCGAACATCGGCGGCAGAGGCTCGTGGGGTTTGCCGGCCACGTACGCGCGCCAGCGGACGTCCCACCCCTTCAGGTCCGCACCGCTCGCGTCCCGGAGCGCTTCGTCGGGGGACTTCTTCGCGCGGAGCTCGCGGAGGAGCTTCGGCAAGGCGTTCTCGCCTGCGGTGTCCGCATAGTAACGGACGAAGCTCGTGACCTCTGCAAAGGCCACCATCGCTGCGTCGGCGCTCGGCAGCATGGCGATGGACGGACCGAGCTTGTCGAGAGGCAGATCGAGCTTCAGCTCGAACCCGCGGGACACGATGGAGTCCACCTGCGGGCGGTCGTCGAACGGGCCCGGCTCGCGCCACCGCTGCTCCTCCCGCTTGGCGACGCCTTCCTGCAGCCACAAGGGCGCCCTGTCGACGGTTGCCCGGGTGACCGAGAGGTGCGTGAGCTCGTGGGCCACCGTATCGCGCCAGGGGTAGCCGTGGTGACTGGCGCGGGGGGAGAGCAAGGTCACCCGCCCCCACTTGGCGACCGCCACGGTGCCCGTCGTCTGCGCCGCCCGCTGCGGAAGACCGGTCATCGCGCTGAGCGAGAGCAGATCGCGCACGACGGTGATGCGCGTGGGCTTCGGCCACGTGACCCCGAGATCGCGGGTCAGCGAGTCGCGCGCCTTCACGACCGTTTCCACGATGAGGGGGGTGAGGGCCCGGTCGGCCTCGTCCTGGTACCGGACCTCGACGGCGTTCGCGACGTCCTTGTCTACGACGGTCGCCGCGGTCACGCGCACGCACCCCCTCGCGATGTCACCCAGCGCCGAGCCCTCCTCGGTCTTGGCGACCTCGGTGCGGGCGAGCGTGACGAGCGCAGTGTCGCAGTCCCCTTCGTAGAGGGCGAGCCTGCCCGACTCGAGCAGGATCGCAGGGTCGTCCGCGTCGCCCAGCGCGAGCTCGGCACGCGCCTCCGCGAAGTCCAGCCCGAGGGTGAGCTCCGACGCCTTCATGGCATGGATCAGAGACGCTCCGCTCGCGCGGGAAGGCGCCTCGGTCCCGAGGGAGAGCGAGACCGATAGCGCCGCGACGAAAAGCCCGACCAGTAGCCTTCGCCCGTGTCTCATCGCAAGAGCCCGTCCGCGTAACGACGCACGGCGTCCTTCTGCCTTCCGCCCGCTGCCTGGCCAAGGCCGTGGATGACCCGGCGACGGAACTCCTCGGGCCCCTTGTGTGCGTCGGCCTTCGGAATGTCGGCGTGGCCGCTCGACGGGTCGTGGTCTCCACCCTCCCCCTTGTCCGGCTCGTTTCCTTCGTTTCCGAGGGCTTCCTTGGCCATCTCGAGCTGGCGCTGCGCTTCTCGCTGCTGCTCGAGCGCCTTGTCCGCGTCACCCCGCTTGAGCGAGTTGGCCGCCTCGTGCGCCGAGGACGCGGCGCTCTCCAGGGCGTCGAGCGCCGGATCGGGGAGCGCCTGCTGGTCCTTGCCCTTGTCGCCGAGCTCACGCGCTCGATCGGCCATCTTCTGCTCCTCGTCGCCGCCTTCGGACAGCTCGCCGGACTTTCGCTCCGCCGCTTGCTTGCGCAGCTGCGCGAGCTTCTCCTCGGCCCATTTGACCTCGGGCTCGAGCTTCTGACGTGCCTCCTGGAGCCGCTTGTCGGCGTTCTCGCCATCCGCCGGGCTGAACATTCCCAGCCACTTGTCGCGCTGGGCCACCCGCTTGGCGTCGTCGATGGAATCGAGCGCGCTCTTGCCCGACTTCACGGCATCGGACGGATTGCCCTGCTCGAGGGCCCGCGCCATCGCCTCGGCGTGCTCCCGGCTGGCCGCGCCCTTGTTCGTCCACGAGTCGCCCCCGGCCCCCACGGTGGGCAACCCCTGGACGGCGTCCCTCACGGCGTCCGCGTGTTTCTTGGTCTCGGCCTCGAGCTGTTTCATCTCCTCCTCGCTGAGGGCGCCGCTGAGGGACTGCTCGACCTTGCCGAGCTCCTCCGCGTGATCCTGCGCCAGGCGCTCGAGCTCCTGCGCGGCCATGTTGAACGCCTGCTCCGCGTCGTCCTCGCCTTCGCCGGGATCGCCCGCCGCCCCGCGCCCGCCGCCGGACTCGCCCCCGCCGCGACCCGACCGCCCCTGCGCTCCGAACGAGGGATCGGGCTCCCGGAGCCGCGCTGCCAGGTCGCGCGCGGCAATCTCGGCGTGGACCAGATCGTGGTCCCCGCGCGCCCGGCCGACCCGGGCGAGGTCGGCGCCCACGATCTCGCCGATGTCTCGACCGAGGGAGCCCAGGCGCATGAGGGAGTGCTCGCCTCCCTCGAGCACCGTCACGGCCGCATCCGCGCGGGCCGTGCCGCGCTCGCGATCGGTCGTCCTCTGCATCTGGGACGCCCCGAGCGCGAGATCGTCCGCGACGTCCGCGAGCTGCTTGGATGTGTCGCGAGAGTCCTTCTGCCCGATCCCCCGCACCATCCCGTCGATCACGAGCGCCCAGCGTTCGCTGGCCCTGATGACGGCCTTGTGCGTCGTCGCCGACGGGGCCTTCGCCTCGGCGTTCATCGCTTCGCGGATCTTGCGCATGTGGCCGCGCAGCATGGCCTGGAGGCGACCCGGGATGCGCAGGCCGGCGTAGGAGCTCGTGAGGGTGGCGTCGAGCAGCTCGCTGTTCTCCTCGGCGCCGCGGAGCTCCTCGGTCACGAAGGCTCTGCGCTCGGCGGGCTGCGCGGGCACGTCGTGCGAGAGCCGCCACGCGAGCGCGTCCACCACCGCGTCACGCAGCCTGCGGAGGCCGTCGAGGCGGCGTGCCTCGGGCTCCCCCACGTCGGGCGGGATGACGGTGATGGCGGGGCTCGCGCCCCACTTGGGTCCCGTGATCGGATCGTTGTCCTTCGCCTCGACGCAGACCTCGATGGGTGCGTGGCTCTTCTTGAGGAAGGGGTCGTTCGCCCGCAGGACGTGGCCGCCGCGGTCGGTGCGGGCCTCGCCGTCGAGGCGGGCGAGGACGCGCCGTTCCTCGCGCGTGCCCGATCGCAGGACGAGGTGGACCTCGCGCAGGCCGTGGTCGTCGATGACCTCGTAGCGAATCGGGATGTCGCTGGACTCGGTCGCCAGGCTGATGCGCCGCGGCGCCCCTTCGAGCGTGACGATGGGCGCGAGATCCGGGATCGACTGGACCCGCGTGACCTCCGGCTCCTGGATGACGACGTCGCCGAAGCGTGCGACCACCCGCAGGTCGACGCTCCCCGCCACCGGCCAGCGCGCAATGAGACGCCCCGTTCCGTCGTCCACGAAGGGGACCTCGCTCGTCTCGGGCTCGGTCGGTGAACCGTGGCCTTCCCCAGCCGCAACCGGTCCTCTGTCTCCCGCGCTGCCAGGGCTCGTGCGCGCGCTCAGTGCGAGCCTACGACCCGCGTGCACCGGCGTCCCCCGTACGGTCAGGAGCGTGCCGCGAGGGATCCGAACGTGGCCGTAGGCGGGCCACTCCTGCCCTTCCTCGTGCAGGTAGTCGGGCGGCCTCGCTTCGATGTCGAGATCCACGAACCAGCGCATGTCGAGCGGGGCGATCGCCGCGGGCGAGCCGGCGGGAAGAAAGGGCCGGGCGGTCAGGACGTCTGCTCCCTCGAGGATGGCCCAGAAGCTCGAGACTCCGAGCGCCGCCGCGCAGAGCCCGACGACCATGGCGACGCCGCCCAGCAGCTGCGCGACCCGCGAAGCGCCTTCCAGGATGCGCTCACGGGGGAGAGCGCCGAGCGCGCGGGCAAGGTGGAGCCGGGCAAGCTCGTGCGAGGTCCCCGGGTCGTCGCGCTCGAGGAGGCTCAGCGCGCGGACGGCTCGCTCGGCGCGCTCGGGGTCGACCCGACCGGACAGGCGCCGGATGACGCGGGCCGGCTCTTCCCAGCGGCGCCGCTCGAGAACGCGCAGCGCAAACGCCATGGCGAAGAGCCCGACCACGATCGCCGCTGCCAGGAGGCGGGCCCGCCCCGTCCCGTGACGGGCCACGAGCATCGCCCCCGCGGTCCCGAGGACGAGCGCCGCAACGATGGCGCGACGGCGCGGCCCGCGCACCTCCGCCCGCCATGCGTCGGCGAGCGGACCTAGCGGCTGAGCGACCCGGGCATCCACGCGGGAAACGGTAGCAGATGCGAGGCCAACCGGTGACTCAGTGCCCCGCGGTCGCCGTCGCGCTGGGAGCGGGCGGGGCGGCGGTCGGCATGCCCGGGATGGGAAACGGGAGGTTGGTCGGGATCGTGATCATCGGGCCCACACCCGAGCCGTTGGGGAACGGATTGGGAAACGAGCTCGGAAACGTGCTCGGGAACGCGGTCGGAAAGGCGCTCGGAAACGTCGGCACGGCCGGACCGGTCGAGGCTGCCGCGGAGGGGGCGGCCGAGCCGCTGGCGGACGGGTGGGGCGCGGGATGGGGGTGAGCCGGCGGGGTCACGGTCGTCGGGTTGAGCGGCGCGACGGTGTCGGGAGCGGTGGCGGTCGGCGCGACGGTCGGCGCCTCGGTCGGCGCGGTGGGCGACGTCGGTGCGGGAGGTCGCTGCGGCCCCGGAGTCGCGGTCCCCGGGGTGACATCGGGCCTCGCGTTGTGCTCGCTGTTGATGACGAGCATCACCACCACGCCGGCTCCGACGAGCAACGGGACGGCGATGAGGAGCCACAGCGTCGACGACTGCTTCTTGCGCGGGGTGCGCTTGGGCGCCTCGGCGATGTGGGCTCCGCCGCCTGAACCGGCAGCGTTGTACCCACCCGCCGGCGGACCATATCCACCGCCGGCCGGCGGGTACGCGCCGGCCGCCGGGGTGTAGCCGACGGGCACGCCCGGGCTCGTCTTCTGCGGGGCGGCTTGCTGTGCCGCGCTCGCGACTGCGGCGGCGAAGGCCGGCGCCGCGTTCAGCGTTCCCGTCCGCTTCGGACCCGCCATGCCTCCGCCGGCGCCCCTGCCGCCGAGCGCCCCCTCGAGGGCGATTCGCATCTCGCTGGCGCTCGAGAAGCGCAGCTCGGGACGCGCGGCCATCGCGCGATGGACGAGCCCCGCAACCTCGCGCGGTACCTCCGGCATGGCGTGGACGAGCGGCTGCACCTCGCCGCGCTCCACCTTCAACGCGATGATGCGCCCGTCCTCCCCCTGGACCGGGCGTACGCCCGAGAGCATCTCGTAGAGCATCACGCCGACGGCGTAGATGTCCGACCGCGCGTCGACCTTGTCGGCCGAGTAGGCCTGCTCGGGCGCCATGTACTCGGCCGTGCCCATCAGCATGCCCGCCACGGTCAGGCTCTTCGTGTTGGGCTCGGAGACCTGCGCCTTCGCGATGCCGAAGTCGATGAGCTTGATGACGGGCCTGCCTGCAACGAACGTCAGAAAGACGTTTTCGGGCTTCAGGTCGCGGTGGACGACGCCGAGCGCATGGGCCGCCTCGAGCGCCTCCAGCATCTGCGTCGTGTACTCGCACGCGGTCGCTATGGGGACGCGCCGCTCGCGCTCGAGGAGGCTCGAGAGCGGCTCGCCCTCGAGAAGCTCCATGACGATGTACGCGTCGCCCTGGTCGGTCCGGTCGACGTCCATCACGTTGACGACGTTCGGGCTGCGGATCTGGGCCGAGATGCGCGCCTCGCGCAGGAACCGGTCGACCAGCCCCGAGCGCCGAGCGAGGTTCCCGTGGAGGACCTTGATGGCGACGCGGGTGCCGAGACCCTCGTGGTTTGCCTCGTACACGGTGCCCATGCCGCCCTCGCCGAGGACCCGCACGAGGCGATACTTGCCCGCGATGAGCTGGTTTAGCTCAAACATTGGCACCAGGGTCGAAAGAGGCCCGACGAACCCGGGTCTTCGCGGGTGGAGAACAACGCAGGAACGACGGCTCGCTCACGGAGGGGAGCCTAGCATTGACGGGGCCCTTGGCCTCGGCGTGTCAACCTTGGACGCGCCGCGTCGGGCGTTGTCGCTTGCCCGAGGCGCACCTTTGCGCCAAAACCGGCCCAAGCGTCGCCGCCGTCTCGCGGGGACAAGGAGCACCTCATGACCACGACCCGTTCGACGATTCTCGGTGTGGGCCATTACGTCCCGACGCGCGTGGTCACCAACCACGACCTCGCCAAGCTCATGAACACGTCCGACGAATGGATCGTCCAGCGCACCGGGATCCGCGAGCGCCGGTACATCGAGCACACGGGCATCGGGGCCAGCGACCTCGCCATGCCCGCGGCCGCCATGGCGCTCGAGCACGCCGGCCTCCAGGCGAAGGACATCGACGCCATCGTGTTCGCTACGCTCTCGCCTGACTTCAACTTCCCTGGCTCCGGCTGCTTGCTCGGCCACAAGATGGGCCTGCCCGGCGTCCCTGCGCTGGACGTGAGAAACCAGTGTTCGGGCTTCCTCTACGGCCTCAGCATCGCCGACGCCTGGGTACGCGCCGGCGTCTACCGCCGCATCCTGCTCGTGGGCGCCGAGGTCCACTCCACCGGCGTCGAGTTCACGGACCGCGGGCGGGACGTCGCCGTGCTCTTCGGGGATGGCGCGGGCGCCGCCATCATCGGGCCTGCTACCGATCCCGACCAGGGCATCAAGTCGATCCGCCTCCACGCTGACGGCGCGGGCGCCAAGGATCTCTGGCTCGAAGCTCCCGCGAGCGCGTACATGCCGCGCATCACGCACGAGCTCATCGACGAGGGTCGTCACTACCCGGCGATGGTCGGCAAGCAGGTCTTCCGGTGGGCGACGGAGAAGATGCCCGAGGTCGTGCACGAGGTCCTGACCGACGCGCAGATGACCGCGGCGGACGTCGACCTGTTCGTGCCCCACCAGGCGAACCTCCGCATCAACCAGCTCGTCGGGCAGAAGCTCGGCATCCCGGAGGAGAAGACCGTCAAGAACATCGAGAAGTACGGCAACACGACGGCAGCCACGATCCCCCTGGGCCTCAGCGAGTCCTGGCGCGAGGGCAAGTGCAGGCGCGGCTCGAACGTGCTCTTCGCGGCCTTCGGCAGCGGCTACACGTGGGGCGGAGCGGTGGTCACGCTGTAGGCGGTTGCCCTCGATCGTCCGTCGTTTGATTTTCACAGGGAGCTCACCCGACGGGATCGCGATTTCTCGTCCGCTCACCGCGGTGACAGCCCACTCATCGCGATTTCCTTCGCGCTCATTGCGACGAGAGCCTCGCTAATCGCGACCGGAGCCTCCCTAATCGCGACCCGAGCCTCCCTAATCGCGACCGGAGCCTCCCTAATCGCGACCGGAGCCTCCCTAATCGCGACCGGAGCCTCCCTAATCGCGACCGGAGCCTCCCTCAT
>Ga0302279_10003570_pt1 | contig 19183 bp, 22 predicted proteins | sample III_Bog_N3_3_FD_194541 | JGI IMG/M metagenome (GOLD analysis project Ga0302279, IMG submission 194541) | Peat permafrost microbial communities from Stordalen Mire near Abisko, Sweden - III_Bog_N3_3 | ecosystem: Environmental > Terrestrial > Soil > Wetlands > Peat | place: Sweden: Abisko...
GGCGCTCCCCAGGATGACCGGTCGGGGAACGCTCTCGGGCGCTCCCCAGGATGACTTGGTGACTGAACGCTATCGGTCATCCCCGTCGGGGAACGCTCTCGGGCGCTCCCCAGGATGACTTGGTGACTGAACGCTATCGGTCATCCCCGTCGGGGAACGCTCTCGGGCGTTCCCCAGGATGACCGGTCACAGCGTGACGCCGTGCCGCTTCGCGTACGCGGTCGCGCCGATCTTGTCGATCGTGCGGATGTCGCGCGTGGTGAGGCGCAGGGTGACGAAGCGCTTGAGCTCGGGAACCCAGACGCGGCGGGTCTGGATGTTCACGTGCTGCCAGCGCTTGGTCTTGATGTTCGAGTGGGAAACGTTCTGGGCGAGCAGCTTGCGCTTCCCGGTGATATCGCTACGTGCCATGGCTTCCTCGACTTGATTCCGGCGCCAGGGGGACGGTCCGGGGCGCGGGAAAGTGATGGAACGCCGCTCGGATGTCAAGCGTCACGGGCGCCTGCCCGTCGAACTCGGTCGCCCTGGTCCCCTCGGGGGCGTCGGTCGCCGCGGCCGCTCGGAAAAAGGTGAGCCGGCGGTCCGGCCCGCTGGCACCTTCCAGGTTCTCTCCCATGCCGCGCCCTTCCCAGCCAGCGCCCGAGCCCACGCCGCCCCTGCGGCCGGTGCCGGTCGCGAGCGTCGCGAGCGGGCGGGTGCGCGCGCTCCCCATCGTGCGGGACGACGTTGCCCTGGTGGCGGGGCTCCGCGCCGGGGAGGCGTGGGCGCGGGCGGCGCTCTTCGATCGGCAGGCGCCCCACGTCGAGCGCATCCTGCGGCGGGTGCTGGGCGGAGACCGCTACGGGGAGCTGGCGGATCTGGTGCAGGACGCCTTCGTCCAGGCGCTCGCTTCGCTGGGTCACCTCCGCGACGCCGAGGCGCTGCCGGCCTGGATGGAGACCATCGCGACGCGCACGGCCTTCCGGGCCATCCGGGCGCGGAAGGCGCGGTCGTTCCTCCTGTTCTGGGAGCCGTCCCGGGTGCCGGAGCCCAGCGCCTCCGGCGTCGACCCCGACGTGGTCGAGGCCCACCGCCGCACCTACGCCCTCCTGGAGCGGATGCCCACCGACGAGCGGGTGATCTTCGCGCTCCGCTACATCGACGGCATGGAGCTCGAGCGCATCGCCGCGATCCGCGAGGTGTCGCTGGCGACCCTGAAGCGGCGGCTCGCGCGCGCGGAGCAGCGGTTCGCCCACGCGGCGCAGCGCGACGGCGTCCTCCGCCCCTGGCTCGAGGAGGGCGGGCGATGGACGACCTGACGGGCCGCCTGCGGAGACTCGGCGCGGCCGTGGCGGAGGTCTCGGACCGCACCGGGCCTTCGGTCGCGGAGGCCTCTCTGCAGGCGCGGCGTGCGTTCGTCGACGATCCCCGGCGGTCCCGGAGCTCCGCCTGGATCCCGGCGCTCGCGGCCGCTGCCCTGGTGGCGCTCGCCGCCACGGGATGGAGGGTCGCCACCTCGTCGTCGCGAGGGCACCTGGCCACGTCCGCGCTCGCCCCGTCGGGGCCAGCGCCTGCGGCCTCCCTCTCGTTCTCGATCGGATCGGTCGTGGAGCGTCGCGCCGGCGTGGTGGGCGAGTGGCTCGCCGGGGCGGCCTTTGCCCCGCAGGAGGCGCGGTTCTCGGACGGCAGCGCGCTCCAGCTCGCGCCCGGCGCCAGCATGCGCGTGACCACCACGTCTCCCGTCGGCGCGGAGGTGCTCCTCGAACGCGGCCTGGTGCACGCGGTGGTGGCCCACCCCGCCGGCGTCCCGGCACGCTGGGTGGTCCACGCCGGCCCGTTCGAGGTCCACGTCACGGGAACGACGTTCGACGCCGCCTGGGACCCCGAGGCGGAGACGTTCGAGCTGACCATGCTCGAGGGCCGGGTCGTGGTCACCGGTCCGAGCGTCCCACCGGATCGGGCGGTGCTCGCCGGCGAGCACCTGGCAGTCTCGGTGCGCTCTCACGATGGGGGCTCTGCCCCCAAACCCCCGGCGGAGGGCTCTCGGGATGGGGTTGCTTCGAGTCTCCCGGCGGAGGGCGCCCGGGATGGGGGCGGGCTGTCGGCTGGAGAGGCGGCCCACCGCGCGGTCCGTGCGCACCCGGCGTGGCGAGACCTGGTGGCGAAAGGAAGGTACCGCGACGCCTTCACCGCCGCCGAGGCCGCCGGGCTCGAGGAGGAGCTGGATCACGCGTCGGCGAGCGATCTGCTGCTGCTCGCCGACGCCGCCCGCTTCTCCGCCAGCCCGGGCCACGCGCGCGAGGCGCTGCTGGCGGCGCGACAGCGCTTCGGCACGCGCGGGCAGAGCGCGTTCCTGCTCGGCAAGATCGCGGCGGATCAGCAGGGCTCCGCCGCCGACGCGGTGGCCTGGTTCGAGACCTACCTGCGCGAGGAGCCGGCCGGGCCGCACGCGGAGGAGGCCCTGGGCCGCATCGTCGAGCTCACGCCTCCGGAGGCTCCTGCCGCCCAGCAAGCGGCGGCCCGCTACCTCACCCGCTATCCGGACGGCTCCCGCGCCGCGCGGGCGCGCCGCTTGACCCGCTGATCTTCCCTCCCCGGAGCCAGAGCTCGTCTATCAGCCGTCGCGAGCGCCCCGAGGCTAGGGAGGCCGAGGGAGCCGTACTCCTGTACGGAGACCGAGGCCAACCGACGCATCGGGGTGCGTAGCAGGCTGATAAACGAGCTCTCAGGGGCAGGTCCCGGCGGCGACGCCGCAGGTCTCGACGCAGGTGCAGGCCATGCACTGCACGTAGGCGTTGAAGAGGGTGGCGCCCGCCGGGTCCTCGCTGAGGCAGCTCTGGACGCAGGCGTCGTCGTTGGGGGCGCAGGGGGTGGCGCTGAAGCAGCAGAGGTTCACCGAGCAGTCGAGGTCGTTCGAGCAGGCGTCGTACTCGCTGGGGCAGCTGCTGCCGCTCCCCCCGCAGATCACCGTGCAGAAGAAGCAGTTGCCCACGTCGCACGCGCTGCTCGGGCCGCCGCTGGAGGTGCTGGTCGTGCTCGAGGCCGCCGTCGTGGTCGCCGCGGAGCTGCTGGCGCTGGAGGCGCCGGCGCCGGTGGTGGCCGACGTGCTGGGAAAGCCGCTGGTGGTGCCGGCCGAGGTGCTGGCGGCGCTGCTCGCGGTCGGGGAGCCGCTGGCGCTCGTGCTCGTGCCATCCGGCGACGCGCCGGACGTCACGCTGGCGCCGCCCATCCCGCCCATCCCGCCCATCCCGCTCGCGCTGGTGGTGGTGCCGCCGGCGCCGCCGTTGCCGTTGAGGCCGCCGGTGATCCCGTTCCACTGGGTGCCCTGCGCGCACGCGAGGGGGAGCGACGCGGCGAGGGCGAGGGTTGCGGCCGTCGCCAGGACGTGAGGAAGAGCAAGAGGGGGCAGCCGCATGAGTCCTCCGAGGGACGGCGTCCCCGGCGGAGGATGCCAGGCTGCGATGTTGTCATAAACGGCCGGACGAGGCACCAGGCTTGCAACGAGCTCGCGAACGCTGGGCACTCACCGGAATGCCCCGTGCCCCGGAGGCGGGCGCGGGAGGTTTCAGACGCTCACGTGGCCCGAGGCGCTGGGCAGCCGCTCCCGGCGGATCCGCGCGCGGCCCCGCGGATCGCGCACCAGGTCGATGAGCGTGTCGAGATCGATGGGCTTGCGCAGGAAGCAGGTGGCCCCCACGGGGGTGGCGCGCCCGCCTGCGGCGGAGATGACCGCCACCGGGAGATCGGCGAGCGAGCGGTCGGCGCGGATCGCGGCGAGCAGCTCCCAGCCGCTCATCGCGGGCATCATCAGGTCGAGCACGATCAGCGAGGGGCGCAGGCCCAGGCCGAGCGCGTCCAGCGCCGCGCGCCCGTTGGCCGCGCACACCACGGCGAACCCCTCCGCCTCGATGACCTCGCGCAGGGTCTCGCGGATGTCGGGGTCATCGTCCACGACGAGTACTGGGAAGCGATCGTCCACGGGCAACTCTCCTCACAAAGTGTAGCGTCGCGAGATCGATCGCTCCGGCAAGCGCGCCGGAGCCCAGGTCCGGAGCTGGTTGGACACCCGGAGTCCGCGATCGGGAAGGGCGCGCCGAGGTCTCCTGACGCTTTGCCGCTCGGTCCCGCCCGCGAGGCGCTGGACCGGCGGGTCGCCGGAGGGTGAGTTGTGACTTCCGATGCTGCCATCCCCTGGAAGGGTCCCTGCAACCGACATCGGGATGCCTCCGACGGGTGGCGCCGCTGCCGGCAGGATCGTCGGGGCGGGCCTCTTCAACCATGCGTCCGGGATTCCCCGCGGCCGTCCGGTGCCGCGCGCTTTCCCCGTAGGGGCGTTGAGGATTCGACGCTCGCCCCTCCGCCGGCGCAGCCCGGGGACGGGGATCTCGGGCGCGGACGGTGCGGGCGCGGACACCTGCCGGCGAGCCCGATGTTGACAAGCGCCCCCGCCGCCGCCGATCGTCGCGCCGCCCGATGCCTGCCTCCGACCGCCCCCCGCCCTCCCCGTCGCGTCGGCGCAAGCGGGCGCCGCGCCCTCCGTCGGAACGCCCATCGGAGACCCGACCCAAGGCTCGTCCCCCGGCGGGGACCCTGCGCGACCGCCTCGGGCGCCTCTCGCGCCTGTCGCCGGCGATGCGCGGCGTGGTCTGGGGCGTGGGCGCGCTCGCCGTCACGCTCGGGCTCGCGCTCGGCGCGCTCCTGCTCGGCTACGGTCGCGCCCGCAGCGCCGGCGCCCGCGCCGTGGAGCTCGAGTGGCCCCCCGGGCTGTCGTCGGAGGAGGCGGCCGCGCTCCTCGCCGACAGCGGCCTCGTCGAGAGCCGCGACACCATGGCCATCTTCCTCCGCGCCACCGGCGGCACCGGAGATCTGGTCCCCGGCCCGCACCTGCTCTTCGAGGGGGCCTCGCCGTGGGAGCTCCGGCGGCTCCTCGCCCGCTCCATCCTCCGGCCCTCCGCCAAGGTCACCGTCCCCGAAGGCTTCAACCGCTTCGACATCGCCGCGCGCCTGGAGAAGCTCCGGGTCACCGGCCGGCAGGCGTTCCTGGCGGCCAGCGCCGACCCCGCCCTCCTCGCCGAGCTGGCGATCGCCCCCGCCGAGAGCGCCGAGGGCTACCTCTTCCCCGCCACCTACGACCTCGGCCTCGACTCCGACCCCCGCGAGGTCGTGCGCCGCCTCGTCGCCGAGACCAACAAGCGCTGGGAGGCGCTCGCGGCGCGCCACAAGGACAGCGCGCAGAAGCTCGCGGCCACGCTCGGCTGGGGGCGGCGGGAGATCGTCACGGTGGCCTCGATCATCGAGAAAGAGGCCGCCGTCGACGAGGACCGCCCGCTCATCGCCAGCGTCTTCGTCAACCGCCTGCTCGACCCCGAGTTCAAGACGCGGAGGCTCCAGTCCGACCCCACGTCTTCGTACGGCTGCCTCGCCTGGCCGGCCGAGGCGCCGAGCTGCGCCGACTTCGCCGGCAAGCCCACTCCGGCGATGAACCGCGACGCGAAGAACCGCTACAGCACCTACACCCACCCCGGCCTGCCGCCCGGCCCCATCTCCAACCCCGGCGCCCGCTCGCTCGAGGCCGCGCTGGCGCCCTCGGCGACCCGCTTCCTCTACTTCGTCGCCACCGGCGGCGGCCGGCACACCTTCAGCGAGACCTACGACGCCCACAACGACGCCATCCAGCGGGGGCGCCCGTAGTGAGCCCGCTCGGCCGGTCATCCTCCGGAGCACCGGGGAGCGCTCCGGGACTGCTCGGGCTGCTGTTCGCGCCGGCCCTCACCGCGCTCGGCGCCCTGCTGGCGCCCCGCCTCGACGTCTCGGAAGGGATGGCCGCGGCGCTGACCTTCGGGGGCGGCGCCGCGTCGGCCCTCGTGGCCCTGGCGGTCGCGGCGCGCGCCGAGGTCGCTCCCCGCGCGACCGCGGCGCTCGCGGCGGGCGGGCTGGCCCTGATCGGCGCGACGTTCCTGATCGCGCCGCGCCCGGTGATCGCGGTGGTGCTCGTCAACCTGGGGCTGGTCTCCGTGGCCCACGTCGCCGGCGGCGCCATCGGTCGGCGCGTCGATCACCCCGGCCACCTGCTCCCGGCGTTCGCCGTCGCGGCCGCCGCCGATCTCGCCTCCGTGCTCCACCCCTCGGGGCCCTCGCACGCCATCGCCTCCAGCGCCCGCGCCCTCTCTCTCCTGGCGATCGGCTTCCCGGTCCCCGGCACCGGCGCGGTCGCTCCCGCGCTGGGGGTGGGCGACCTGATCTTCCTCGCGCTCCTCTTCGGCGTCGCGGCGCGGCACGGCCTCTCGCTGATCCGGGCGGCGCTCGCGGCCGCCGTGGGCCTCGCCGTCGCCGGCTTGCTCGCGGCCTACTTCGAGGCGGCGGTCCCGGCGCTGGTGCCCCTCGCCGCGGCCGTGGTCGTCGGCATCCCCGAGGCCCGGCGGCTGCGGCCGGAGGACCGACGGACGACGGTGCTGGCGGTGGGGATCGCGGTCGCGGTGGTGGTGGGGGTGCTGCTGTCGCCACGGTGATCCAGCGGCCCTCGCAGCGGGAGGATCCCGAGAGCTCACGGGGGGCTCTCCTTGTGGGCTCGGGCGCCGTGGCGGCTCGAAATCCGCGTGGGCCCCATCGCCCGGGGCGCGGCGCTCTGCAACGCTGTGTCTCCCGGGAGGGAGGGACACGTGCTGCCGAGATCCTCCGTGAATCTCCTCTACGTGGAAGACAACCGCGACCTGCGCGAGGCCCTGGCGGCGCTGCTCGCCGGCGAGGGCTATGCGGTCGAGTCCGCCGAGTGCGCAGGAGAGGGGCTGGCGCGGCTGCGCGCCCGGCGCTTCGATCTGGTGATCAGCGACTACGCGCTACCCGACCACACCGGCGCGTGGATGCTGCGCGAGGCGGCGGCGAACGGGCTCCTCGAGCGCACCGAGACCCTCCTCGTCACGGCCGACACCTACCCCGACGACGCCGGCGCCACGCCGGTGCTCCACAAGCCGCTCGAGGTCGCGCGCCTGCTCGAGCACATCGCGCGGCTGCTCTCGCCCTCCCCGCGCTGAGCTTGCAATCCGCGCGCTGTGCGGGCAGCGTCCCGCGCCGCCACGGCCCCCGACATGATCCGATCTGCCTCCATCCTCGCTCTGGTCGCCCTCGCCTCCTGCTCCACCAACCACCAGGGCGCTGCCACCAGCCCTGCGGATGGGGCTCCTCTGACTCCTTCGACGATGGGGTCTGCCGCCCCCGTCACGATGGGGGCTGCCGCCCCCAAACCCCCGGAGAGCGGCTCTGCCGCGGGGGAGGCCTCCGCTGCCCCGGTGGTTGCGGCGCCCACGGTCAGCGCGGCGGTGCCGGCGGCGAGCGCGTCGGCGGCGCCGGCGGTCGCCGCGGAGGCGCCGCTGCCCGCGGTGCGGGTCGCGAACATCGGCATGCACATCGGCGGCGGCCCCAACGACGACGTCACCAAGGACCCCATTCGCCGCTCGGTGCAGCCGCACTTCGACGAGTTTCGCCGCTGCTACGCCCAGGTGGAGGACGCGAGCAAGGCCGGGGATTTCGGCGTGGATCTGCGCATCGACCGCGCCGGCGGCAAGGCCCAGGTGAGCCACCCGCGCTCGGCGCTCAAGGGCAAGGATTTCCGGGCGTGCGTGGTGCGGACCTTCGAGGGGATCGATTTTCTCAAGCCTCGCACCGGCACCACCACCGTGAGCTACTCGCTCCGCTTCACGCCGGGCTGATATACCGGGGGGCGACACGCTCGACCGGCGCGGGCCCCTCCGGCACGTCCCGGCGGGCGATGAGGAGCGACGCATGGCGACGGCGGCGAAGAAGCGGGCGAGCAAGAAGAGCACCCCGGGGCAGACCTACCTCGTGGGCGACGTCGGCGGCACGCGCACGCGGCTGGCGCTGTACGCGAGCAAGGGACGGGCGCCGCTCGCGGAGGTGGTCGTCCCCAGCCGCGAGCACGCCTCCTTCGAGGAGATCGCCGAGCGCTTCCTGGGCGCGTCGACGAGCCCGCACCCCCTGGCCGCCGTGATCGGCGTCGCGGGGCCGGTGCGCGAGCGGACCGCCTCCGTCACCAACCTGCCGTGGACGCTGGACGAGCGCGTGCTCGAGCGGCGCCTGCGCATCCCCCGGGTGCTCCTCGCCAACGACCTGGTGGTCGGCGCGCGCGGCTGCCTCGAGGTCGGCCCCGCCCAGCTGGAGGTGCTCACCGCCAGGCCCCCGGCGAAGAGGGGGCAGCACCTCGGCGTGCTCGCCGCCGGCACCGGCCTCGGGGAGGCGCGCCTGGTGTGGATCGGTGACCGCTACCTCCCCCTCGCCACCGAGGGCGGCCACTGCGACTTCGCCCCGCGCTCCGCCCTCGAGCTCGAGCTGTGGAGCTTCCTCTCCACGCGCTTCCCCGACCACGTCAGCTACGAGCGCGTCATCTCCGGCGACGGCCTCGGCGCCCTCTACGACTTCTTCCTCTCCCGCGGCGGCCGGGAGTCCCGCGCCATCGCCAAGCGCCTCGCCGAGGAGGATCGCAACGCCGTCATCGCCGAGCTCGGCCTCGCCCGCACCCACAAGCCGGCGGCGCTGGCGGTGGACCTCTTCGCCCGCATCTACGGCGCCGAGGCCAGCAACGTGGCCCTGCGCGAGCTCTCGCTGGGCGGGGTCTACGTGATCGGCAACATCGGGCACCGCATCCTGCCCGCGCGGCGAGAGATCTTCCTCGAAGGCTTCCTCCACAAGGGTCGCTTCCGCGAGCTGCTCTCCACGGTCCCGGTGGCCGTGGTCACCGACCCTCTGGTCGGCCTGCGGGGCGCCCTCGCCATGGCGCGGGAGATGACGACCGCGTGACGCGGTGCAGAACTCCCTCGACAGCTTGGTGCGCAACGATTAAGAAGCCGGCCGCGCATGGAGCTAGACGCTGACTGCCTTCACGAAGCCCGGGTCGAAAACCTCGAGCGCCTCGCCGCTGCCCTGGGCGTGAGGCTGCCGCCCCGCAAGGGGGACTATCGCAAGTACGCCCGGGCGCTCGTCCGGCTCGTCCTGCGTGGCCTCGACGAGGATCGTCGCCGCACGCGTCGTGGCGCTCCTGGCCGTACTCCCGCGACCGCCCTGCGGGCCGCCCCCAACTGAAGCCCCGGCGGAAGCGGGTGCTCGGCGCCGCGCTGGCGCTCGCATTCGGCGCCGCGCTCGCCCTCGCCGTCGCCCGTCCCTGGCGTCACGCGACCCAGGGGTCGCCGGTGCCGTCCGCCTCCTCCGCCATCGCCCCCCCCGCGGCCCGACGCCCGCTCATCCCCGCGACCGGCGCCGAGCTGGCCCTGCTCGCCCCCGTGGTGCCCGGGAGCGCCCTCCTCGATTTCACCGTGCGGGAGATTCACGCCGTCGACCGCGGACGGCTCCGCGTGGTGTGTGTCAAGGACAAGGCGGTGGTGCGACTCGACGTCGCCCTCCTCGACCCCGAGGGGACGGTGCCGCCGGCCTCGGCGGGGCGGTACGCCGTCTTCTACTCGCTGCGCGGGGCTGCGCCGGAGGACGCCGATCGCCTGGCCCGCAAGCTCGCCCGCCTCATCGAGCCGCACGCCTCGGCGCCGCCTCCCCCCGGGATGACCACCTTCACGCCCGACGAGAAGCCGGCGACCGAGCTCTGAGCGAGCCTGCCCGACACGCACGGCGCCGGTCGAGGTAGCCTGCCCGGCACCGAGGCCGTGACACCCCAGGGACGAAGACGATGGCTCGTGACCTGCGCCGGCCTCGCCGGGCTCGCCGTCACCTCGTCGGCGTCGGCGGCCGGCGGGGGTCGCGTGGCCCTGCGCTGGTCGGTGCCGGAAGGTTGCCCTGACGCCTCCCGGGTGACTGGCGAGGTCGACCGGCTCCTCGGCGATCAGTCTCCCCGTCCCACCCTCCCGCTCGAGGTGGCGGTGACCGTCACTTCCGACGTGCCCGGCGAGTTCAAGGTGCACCTCGAGACGCAAGGGGAAGGCGGCCCTCGCGTCCGTGAGATCAAGGGCGCGTCCTGCACCGCCGTCGCCGACGTCACCGCGCTGCTCATCGCCCTCATCCTCGATCCCGCGGCGGTGGCCCGCGCAGCGCCCGCACCCTCTCCCTCGCCGACGGTCGCCCCGGCACCGGCGCCTCCTGCTCCGCCGCCTCCTGCGCCGGTGGTCTCCGAACCGGCGGTCCCGAGGCCCGTTCCGACCGCGCCCCCGGTGCCGGAGGCCGAGCCGGCGCGCGCCGTGCGCCCCTCGTTTCGTCTCCAGGCCTGGACGCTGGCGGATGCGGGGTCGCTGCCCGGGATCTCCGTCGCGTTCGGTGGCAAGGCCGCGCTGGTGATCGAGGCCTTCCGCTTCGAGCTCGGGGCCGGTGCCTGGCTCGATCGCAGCGCCACCCTCGCGGAGCGGCCCAGCGTGGGGGGCGACGTGGGCCTGGTGGCCGGCTCGGCCGGCGCCTGCTGGAGCTTCCTGCGGCGGGGACCGTTCGAGCTGGGGCCGTGCCTCGCGTTCGAGCTGGGACGCCTCCACGCCGACGGCTTCGGCGCCACGTCCCAGGGGAGCGGGAGCGCGCTGTGGTCGGCGCTCCAGGGGGGCGGTCTCTTCACCTGGTCGCCGGTCGCGCGGGTCGCCGCGCTGGCTCGCCTCGACGCCGCGGTGCCGTTCGCGCGGCCCACCTTCGTCATCGACGGTCTGGGGGCGGTGTACCGGAGCGGGGAGGTCGTCGGGCGGGCCACGCTGGGGGTGGAGGTCCGGCTCCCGTGATCCCCCGGATCACGGTGGGATCTGCTCGATCACGGAGAGAGCCGCGCGGCGCGGGCTCGGTGCGGACCGATCGCTGGCACGCTCGGTGCTGAGACGGCGCCGCGTGGCCCGACGACGGGAAGCAGGAGCGTCTCTCATGAACCAGCGAATCAAGCAGGCTGCGATCCTCACCGCCTTCGTCGGCGTCGCCGCGCCCTCGGCGCAGGCGTACGCGTGCAGCGCCACGGAGACCCAGGTCTACAGCTCGGCCACGACGGCGTGGTGCGTCGAGAACTCCATCGTGGCGACGTACGGCGCCTTTCCGACGGCGTACTTCGTCTACGGAGACAACGTCATCGGCGAGCTGGTCTCCCTCTTCGACGTGCCGGCGCAGGGCGTGTACACGTTCGAGGTCTCGGTGCCCACCGGCGGCGCGCACACCGGGAGCGAGTGCTGCGGCACCGGCGTCACCGTGACGGGGGACGCCTTCTACGGCTCGGCGTACGGCGCGACCGGCTTCTGGGGCTACCTGCTCTCGCTGCACGAGACGATCAACGACTTCACGGGCCAGGTCAGCAGCGGGTGGCCGACCGACTTCTGGGCCGATCACATCAGCGCGTTCCCCAACTCCATGGACTGGCACGTCATGGAGACGCTCGGCGCCAAGGACAACGACGCCAACCTGCAGGCCGCCGGCGTCGGTCAGAAGGCGCGCTTCTACCCGGGAGGCGACAGCGTGGACGCGCGCGTCCCCATGTTCGACAGCATCTTCGCGCTGCCGAACTACGGCTTCACGGGCCTGAGCCGCGTCTTCGGCTTCGTGAAGCACGACGGCCTCTCGTGGGACAACCTCGGCGTCCCCAACCCCGACGTGAAGCGCACCGAGTACGTGATGGCGTACCTGAGCCTCGGCGCCGGCACGCCGGTCACGCCGATCATGCAGGCGGCGCACGTGGGCGACGGCACGCCGGACGGTGTCGCCGGCGACGCTCCGTACACCGTCAGCGAGGGGAACATCGACGCCATCGCCACCGCTCACTGCGCCATCGCGGCGGCCGGGAGCCAGGGGATCGACGTCACCTCGTCGCGGGCCGCGCTGACCTCCGGCAACTACGCGGGCGTGACTGCCGCCGGCACCTGCGGCGCCGGCTGTCCGAGCGAGTGCGGGTGCAAGGCCACCACCAACCGCTGCGTGGCGCCCTGGTTGTCGGACACCGTCGCCGATGCGGGCGGCGGCGGCACCCCTGCCGCCAGCAGCAGCGCTGCGGGGTCGGGGGGCGCCGGAGGCAACGGCGGCGCGGCCGGCAGCGGCGGCAGCGCGGCGACGGCGGGCGGCGCGAAACCTGGCAGCGGCGGCGCCGGCGGGTCCAGCGCGGGGACTCCCGCCAAGGGGTCGGGGTGCACCTGCCGCGCCGGCGGCGCGGACAGCGAGGACGCTCGCGTGCCGGCGCTGGGGGCGCTCGTTGCCTTCGTCGCCCTGGCGCTCTCCCGGGGCTGCGCCCGCCGGCGATGAGCCCTTCGAAGAGCACGGTCCGGTGGCTGTTCCTGCTGGCCGCGCTCGGCGGCGCCGCGTGTCGGAGCCACGCGCCCGCCCCGGAGACCGACGCGGGGGGCGGGCGCGCGTGCGGCTCCCCGGGCCTTGCCTGCGGGGTCGGTGAGTACTGCTCCTTCACGCCCAACCTCTGCGGCAAGGGCAAGCGACCGGGCACCTGCCGCCCCCGGCCGGTGGACTGTCACGAGGCGTATGCCCCCGTGTGCGGGTGCGACGGCAAGATCGCCGCGAGCGAGTGCGAGGCGCACGCGGCGGGGATCGATCTGGACGTCACCGGCGGCTGCCGCACCGGCGTCCCCGGCTGGATCGCCTGCGGCCCCCGGCTCTGCGACGCGCGCAAGAGCTACTGCGAGATCGTCCTCAGCGACGTGTTCGAGCTGCCGACCGACTACACCTGCAGGCCGCTCCCGGCGACCTGCGTGCCCGACGGCGACGTGGCGCGCCCGTGCGACTGCTTCCCCGCGGGCACGCGCTGCGGGAGCTTCTGCGGTCACCTCCCCACCGGGGGGCCCGCCGGAGGGCCAGCGGGAGGGATCGAAGGGTTTCACCTGACCTGCCGTTTGTGAGCGGCGGGGGGAATCGCTGGACCTGGCGAGAAAGGATCACGGAACGCTCGCGGGCCGGCCATTCTATGGACGGTGCTGTCCGCCTCGCTCGACCCTGCCGCCCTCCCCAGCCCGACGGCCGGCGTGGCGGGCCCCCCGTCGTTCGCCGAGGTCTACGATCAGTGCTTCGACCTCGCCTGGCGCAACCTCCGCCGCCTCGGCGTCCCTGACGCCCAGGTCGATGATGCGGTGCAAGAGGTCTTCGTCATCGTCCACCGCCGCCTCGGCGAGTTCGAGGGGCGGGCCTCGCTGCGGGCCTGGGTCTGCGCCATCGTCACCCGGGTCGCCAGCGATCATCGCCGCGCGCTGCGCCGCAAGAGTCCCCCCGCGGACGCCTCGGTGGATGCCGACTCGCTCCCGGACGAGGGCGCGCGGGATCCCTACGACAGCGCCCTTCGCGAGGAGGGCGTGCGGCGCCTGCACCGCCTGCTCGACGAGCTCACCGGTGACAAGCGCGTGGTCTTCGTGCTGGCGGAGCTGGAGCAGATGAGCGCGCCGGAGATCGCCGAGGCCCTGGGGGAGAACGTCAACACCATCTCCGCCCGCCTCCGGGCCGCGCGGCGGGAGTTCGAGCAGCTCGTCGCCAGGGAGCAGGCGCGCGACGAATGGAGACTCCGATGAGCGAGCTGGGTCCGGCGGCTCGAGCCGTCGTGGAAGCGGGGCGCGCCGGCGACGATCCGACGCCGCACGACCGGTCGCGCGTCCGCGCCGCGCTGATGACCGCCCTCGCGGCCAGCAGCGCCGGAGCCGCCGCGGTGGCCGGTGAGGGTGCGGCCGCCGCCGGCGTGGCCAAGGGCGTGGCGACGGCGGTCACCCTGGGATGGGGGTGGAAGGCGTTCCTCCTGGGCCTCGGCGTGGCATGCGTCGTCGGTACGGGCGTCGTCGTGACGTCCGCTGCCCGACCGGTGGCCGCTCCGACTCCCAACCCCGTGGTCGCGCCGCCGGAGACCTCGAGCGCGCGCGGCGCGCCGCCGAAGATCGCCGGTGCGGAGCCCTCGATCGTGGTGCCCCCCATCGAGACCACGCCCCCTCCCGGGTCGCGCGTCACGCCCGTCGTGGCCGCGCCTGCCCCCCACCGCGCCGCCCCGCCACGGGCTGCCGAGCCCACCACCGAGCCCGAGCCCGCGCCGCCCGCCCCTCCGGCTGCTGCGGCGCCGGCGGCCCCTGCTGCGGTCGACCCGCTCGAGGCGGAGACCCGCGGGCTCGGGGCGGCCCACGGCGCTCTCAAGGACGGCGATCCCGCGAAGGCCCTCGCTCTCCTCGACGCGCAGTCGACGGCCTATGCGGACGGCCAGCTCCGCGAGGAACGCGCGGCGGCCCGCATCCTGGCCCTCTGCAAGCTGGGCCGCGCGGACGAGGCCCGGGCGCTCGCAGCGCGCTTCCTCGCCGACAACCCGCGCTCGCCGCTCGCCGACCGCGTCCGCGGCGCCTGCGCGGCCAGCGATCCGCGCTGACGATCCGATTTCCTCACGGGTCGTCCGGCGGCCGGCCATCCCTGGAGCACGACGCTCGAGCATGCCGCGGCGAGGCCCGGCTCCACCCCACTTCGACGACAGGGAATCATCCATGCGCGCCTTCACCGCTTCCTTCCTCAAGGCTCCCCTCTCGGTCCTCGCGCTGCTCGCCGCCGCCGCGGTCCCGGCGATGGGCGCCTGCAACAACGGCGACATCCCCATCGGGACCGAGCAGCAGCCCATCGCGTGCACCGCCCAGACCCAGTGCCCTGGCAGCGACGTCTGCACGGCCGGGGTGTGCGCGAAGCCCGGGTGCACGACCAACGCCGAGTGCGCCTCGGGCGAGGTGTGCAGCAGCGGAGCCTGCGTGGCGCCGGCGACCTGTACGTTCACCACCTGCGGCAGCCAGTGCGTCGACACGGCGACCGACGCCAAGAACTGCGGCGCCTGCGGCACGGCGTGCCCTTCCGGCGAGAGCTGCGTCGCTGGAGCCTGCAGCGCCGCGGCGTGCACCACCGACGCGCAGTGCGGCTCGGGCCAGGTCTGCGTCGCTGGAGCCTGTACCACGCCCGCGTGTGCGTTCACCACGTGCGGCAGCCAGTGCGTGGACCTGATGACCGACGCGAGCGACTGCGGAGCGTGCGGCGTGTCGTGTGCCGGCGCGGACACCTGCGTCGCCGGCGCCTGCACCACGCCCGCGTGCGCCAGCGACGCCGACTGCTCGAGCGGGCAGACCTGCGTCGGCGGCGTGTGCACGACGCCGGGGTGCGCCAGCAACGCGGACTGCTCGAGCGGGCAGACCTGCGTCGCGGGAGTGTGTACGAGCGCCTCGACCCCCTGCAACCCGCTGGGGGGCACCGGCTGTCAGTCGGGCTTCGCCTGCACCGTGATCATGTTGACCAACCCGGCCCAGGAGGGCTGCTCGCCCGCCGGGAGCACCCCGGCGGACGCGGCCTGCAGCCCGACGGCGCTCTGCGCGCCCGGCTCCGGTTGCGTGGTCGCCAACGCCAACGGCGACGGCACCTGCCGCGAGTACTGCGATCTCACCGCCACGTCCCCGATCTGCCCGACCGGCGACCACTGCGCGAGCATCGGGAACCCCACCATCGGGATCTGCATGCCCTGACCCTGGAGCCGCGCCGGTGAGGCGGCGTGGTAGGCTTGGCCGGTGAACGGTGAAGCTGCCGCGAAGAGGAGCTGGACGGCCGCGGAATATCTCGCGTGGGAGCGAACCTCGCCGGAGAAGCACGAGCTCTTGGCCGGCGAGATCTTCGCGATGGCGGGGGCGACCTTCGCGCACAACAAGATCGTCCTCAACCTCGCCGCCGAGCTGCGGAGCGCCCTTCGCGACCGGCCGTGCGACGTCACGTCCTCGGACCTACGCGTCCACGTACCCGCGACCGGGCTCTACACCTACCCGGACGCCACCGTGGTGTGCGGCGATCCTCGGTTCGAGGACGACAAGCTGGATACGCTGCTCAACCCGACGGTGCTCATCGAGGTGCTCTCCGAGTCCACCGAGGGCTACGACCGCGGGAAGAAGTTCCGCCACTACCGGTCCATCGCGACCTTCCGCGAGTACGTGCTGGTGGCCCACGATGCCGTGTCGGTCGAGCGGTACACCCGCGGGGACGACGGCGTGTGGTCCCTTCACGAGAGCGGGCCCGGGGAGCGGCTGGTGCTCGCGTCGATCGGCTGCGAGATCGCGGTCGACGAGATCTACCTCAAGGTGTCTCCCGCTCCGGCGGAGCCGGTCTAGAGACCTGACCGGGCGCGCCTCCACGCCGAGCCGCGCCGAAGAGCGCGCGGCGATGGAGGCTCAGAACCCCATGTCGAGCGCGCGCTTCTGGTTCTCCCTGACCGCGCTCTTGCCGGCGCGGGTGGCCTGCGGCGCGGGCGCGGGGGGGGCGCCCGGGGGGCTGGCGAAGGTCGGGCTGGGGCCGAAGGCGTTGTTGGCCCCGTCGACGGCGGCGAGCTGGCTCTGGAAGTCGCGGTCGATCTCCCGGGCCCGCGCCGGGGGCGCCGCGTTCTGGGCCTGCACGGCGGCGCCCTTGAGCGCCACCTCGCGGGTGGCGAGGCGGCGGCGCGCCTCGTCGAGCTGGCCGCGCTCGAAGAGGCCGTTGGCGTCCTTGAGCACGGCGGCGGTCTCGCTGCGCTGCACGCGACCGCTCACCAGCGGGTCGAGCTCGCCGGCGGGGGTGGCGCCGGGCACCACCTCGAGCCCGAGCTCGCCGCCGCAGCGGCTGTCGTTGCCGCTGAGCAGATCGCGATAGGCGAGCACGACGCCGGCCACCGGCACGGTGCCCTCCCTGTCGTGGGGGACGCGCACCTTGAGGAGCACCGTCTTCACGTCGGAGCCGGCGAAGGTGCCGAGGGGGACGATGATCTGGTTGGCGGCGCGGCGGAAGCTGCGGTCGAAGACGCGGTCGAGCTCGACGCCGGGCGCGAGGTTCACCGCCACCTCGGCGTTGCTGGCCACCGCGCGGGTGAGGCTGAGCGCCTCCTCCTCGAAGACGCGGGCGAGGCCGCTGTCGTCGGCGACGAAGTAGTGCCGCCCGTTGGAGTCCTGGGCGATGGCCGCCATGATCTTCTCGTTGTACTCGACGTCGACGCCGATGGTCGTGACGCTGACCCCGCGCCCCTGCGCCCGCTGGGCGATGCCGCGGAAGCCGGGGACGTCCCGCACTCCGTGGTTGGCGTCGCCGTCGCTGAGCAGGATGATCCGGTTCACCTTGCCGGTGGTCTGGGCGAGGAGCCTCATCCCCTCCTCGAGCCCGCACGAGATGCAGGTGTCGCCCCCCAGCCCGATGCCGCGGATGGCGCCGTTGATGCGCTCTCGCGCCCCCGGTCCGATGACGGTGGTCGGCACCACCACCTGGGTCTGGGTGTCGAAGGTGACCACGCTGACCACGTCCCCGTCGTTGAGCCGCTCCACCGCGCCCACCGCCCCGGCGATGGCGTTGCGGATGCGCGTGCCCTTCATCGATCCCGAGCGATCGATGACCAGCGAGAGGTTCACCGGCGCGGCGTTGCCCGCGGCGACGCCGTCGGCCGGGCGGACCTCGAGCATGACGAAGGTCTCGCCGTTCGAGCTGCGGGCCAGCTTGGGGTTGCCGACGCGCCCCTCGACGGTGAGCGTCTTGCCATCGGTGAAGCGGGAGAGCTCGGCGGGGAGGGGGACGGCGGTGGTCTTGCCGGGGACGAGCTCGGTGGTGGGGACGGGGTCGGCGCCGTACGGTCCCGGGCCAGCGTGAGCGAAGCCTCCCGGAGGCGTGAGCGAGTAGACGGACATGCTCGTGAGGAACATGCCGGCGGCGGCGAGGAGGGCGACGCGGGTCGGTTTCATGCGGGGGACCTCGAAGACAGCGGGGCCAGGGGTCCGGGTTGGACGGGGGTGGGGGGGAAACGATCTATGGAGGGGGGCGGACGGAGGGCTTGAAGCGGTTCGCCGTCGAGTCGATCGAGCTCGCGCTGCAGGTCGGCGTGACCCAGGCGAAGTTCCGCCTTCCCTCGTCCCCTCCGCCGGCCCTCACCGCCGCGATGCTAACATTCCACTCGCAACCCGTGCCCGCCACGCCCCGCCCCAAGCCTCCCCTCCGGTCGGCCCGCCTGCCCGCGTGGCTCCGCCCGTTCTTCTGGGAGCACGACTTCGCCTCCCTCTCCTGGGACACCGACCGCGCCCTCATCCTCGAGCGCCTCCTCGGCCGTGGCCCGTGGTCCACCTGGCGCTGGCTCCGCAAGCAGCTCGGCGACGACGCCCTGCGCGCCTTCCTCGTCGAGACCCGAGGGCGGGCGCTCACGCCGCGCCAGCTCCACTTCTGGAAGATCATCCTCGACATCCCCGACGCGATGGTCGACGCCTGGGTCGACGACAAGCGCGGCTCTCTCTGGTTCGGCAGGACGGCGCATGAAGATTCACCGCGAGATCCTCGGACAGCGGCAGCGCAAAGCGCTTGCGGAGATCGGCCCGCCGGCGGCCGCGGCGGGGTTCTACCTGGGGGGAGGCACCGCGCTGGCGCTCCGGTTCGGCCATAGGCTCTCCGTCGATCTGGACTGGTTCTCGGACGCCAGGTTCGGAGACCCGGCGCGGCTGGCGGCAGATCTGCGTGGAGCCGGCGCGCCCCTGGTCACCACGATGATGGCCGAGGGCACCCTCTACGGGACGGTCGAGCGGGTGCCGACGAGCTTCCTTCAGTACCCGTACGCGCGGCTGCGCCCTCTGGGGCGCGCACGCGGGTTCCGCATCGCCTCGCTCGATGACCTCGCCTGCATGAAGCTCAGCGCCGTTGTCGACCGCGGCTCGCGGAAGGACTTCGTGGACATCTTCGCGCTGTGCCGTGAGCACCGGCCGCTGTCCGAGCTCCTGGCGCTCTACGCCAGGCGCTTCGCGACGGCCGACCCGGGCCACGTCATGGTCGCGCTCAGCTACTTCGCCGATGCCGAGCGAACGCCGATGCCTCGGATGATCTGGGACGTCGACTGGGCCGAGGTGAAGCGCCGCATGATCGGCTGGATCCGCGAGACCGCCGCGCGGCTCTGAGCGGCGGGCGCTCGAGGGTGAGGACCGTCGCACCCGCGCGACGGGCCGTCAGTTGCGAACGCCGGGCCGTCGCATCAGAACGCCAGGTCGTCCGGCCCGCCCGCGAGGTCGTCCGGCCCGCGCGCCAGGGATCCCCTCGGGCACGCCAGGCTGTCCGGCCCGACCGCCAGGCAGTCCGGCCCGATCGGCAGGTCGTCCGGCCCGCGCGCCAGGGATCCCCTCGGGCATGCCAGGCTGTCCGGCTCGACCGCCAGGCAGTCCGGCCCGACCGGCAGGTCGTCCGGCCCGCGCGCCAGGGATCCCTTCGGGCACGCCAGGCTGTCCGGCCCGACCGACAGGTCGTCCAGCCCGACCGGCAGGTC
>Ga0302279_10003572_pt1 | contig 19156 bp, 18 predicted proteins | sample III_Bog_N3_3_FD_194541 | JGI IMG/M metagenome (GOLD analysis project Ga0302279, IMG submission 194541) | Peat permafrost microbial communities from Stordalen Mire near Abisko, Sweden - III_Bog_N3_3 | ecosystem: Environmental > Terrestrial > Soil > Wetlands > Peat | place: Sweden: Abisko...
TCCACTCCGGCGCCGGCGGCGGCCGCGCCGCCGGCGCCGGCTCAGAGTGCTGACCCGGCGGCCCCTCCGGTCCCAGTCGCGTCCGCGCCTCAAACACCGCCCGTCGCCGCACCGACGGCTGCCCCCGCCACCGTCTCGGCGAGCGCCCAAGCCGCCACGCCGCCGTCGGCCGCGGGCCTCGCCGCTCCCGTGGTCAGCGTCGACGGGTCCGGCGCCACGCCGACACCAGCGCAGGCGACCATCGCCGCCACCACCCCGCTGGCCATCGCCCAGGCCGTCGCGATGTCCTTCGCCGCGCCGGATACGTCGGTCGCCGACACCGCTTCAGCGACCCCGCCCCTGAGCCCGGACACCGCCACCGCGCCCGCCGACGCCGGACAGGCGCCCGCCGCCATCGATCCATCGCTGATCCGCTTCGTCCGCTTCGCGCCCAGCGCGCCGGCCGCACCCGGGGCTGCCGCCCCCACAGCCGCCGATCCGAGCACGCCCGCCCCCGCGTTGGCGGCGACCGATGGGCCCCCGCCGGATTCCGCGACGGACGCCCAAGCGCCCGTCGCCGCGGCGAATGGCGCTGGTCCCACCCCTGCGCCGTTGTCGGCCGCCACCGCGCCGATCCAGTTCGCGCCGGTAGCCGCCGCGGCGGCCCTGGTCACGACACCGACGGCCCGCGCGCCTTTGCGACCCACCGCCGCCAGCCAACCCGTGTCGGCGGCATCCGCCCGAGCGGCCTCCCCGGCGCTGAGGCCAGCGAGCGCAGTGGTCTTCGCTGCGCCGGCCAGTGACGTGCTGGCGACGCCGGACGCTGACAACGCTCCGGCGAACCCCCAATCGGCCAACAGCGACGCCAGCCAATCCCAGGCCCTGGTCGACGCCACCGTCCAGACGCCCCTGGCAGCCCCCATTCAGTCCAGCGCTGCGGCAGCCCTGCCGGTCGTCGCCACTCCGCCCGGCGCTGAGATCGCCGCGCAACTGGCGGCCCAGATCAGCAGCAAGGCCGAGGCCGGCGCGAGCCGCTTCGACTTCGCGCTCAATCCCCAGGGCCTCGGCCATGTGGACGTGACCTTGAAGATCGACGCCACCGGCCAGCTATCGGCCTCGTTCACCTTCGACAATCCCGCCACCGCCGCCGAGGCCAAAGGCCGCGCCGGCGAACTGCAGCAGGCCCTGCAGCAGGCAGGTTTCGACGTCTCGCAGAGCGGCCTCAGCTTCACCACAGGCGGCGGCCAGAGCCAGGGGCAAAGCCCCGGCTGGCAAGACGGCTCCGCCCAGACCTACGCCCGCGCCGCCCAGGCGCCGGGTGACTCCACGCCCGACCTCTCCCTCATCGCCCTTCCCACCGCCTCCGCCACATCCGGCGCCGGCAGTGTCGACATCACCATCTGAGGCACCCTCATGACCACAGCCACCACTGGCGTTTCCGCCGGCTCCTCGGCCCAGGCCACCATCAACAACAGCCTGGCCTCGCTGGCCAACAACTCGCAGACCTTCCTGAAGCTGCTGACCACACAGCTGCAGAACCAGGATCCGCTGTCGCCCCTCGACACCAACCAGTTCACCTCGCAGCTGACCCAGATGTCCGGCGTCGAGCAGCAGCTGCTCGGCAATCAGCTGCTGCAGACCCTGGTCACCCAGCAGACCGGCGTCGGCTCAGCCGCGAACCTGATCGGCGCCACCGTCTCCGCGCCCGGCCTCACCAGCGGCGCCTCGCCGATCTCCGGCCAGGTCACCTCGGTCGAACAGGTGAACGGGGTCACCAACGTCACCATCGGCAACCAGCAAGTTCCCTACTCGAGCATCACCAGCGTCACCTACGGGACGCCGTCATCCACGGGCACGGGCTCGTAAGAGCCCGCCGCCCTTAACCCAAGGACCACACCATGAGCCTCAACAGCGCAATGCTTGCCGGCGTCTCCGGCCTGCAAGCCAACTCCTCCGCCCTGGCGGCGATTTCCAACGACATCGCCAACGTCAACACCGTCGGCTACAAGGAAACCCAGGTCGACTTCGAGTCCCTGGTCAACGGCTCGACCGACACGTCCAGCTATTCCGCCGGCGGCGTCATCACCGTCAACCAGCAGCTGGTCGCCCAGACCGGCTCGATCACCCAGACGTCCTCGCCGACCGACCTGGCGATCAACGGCCAGGGGATGTTCGTCACCAACTCGTCGGCGACAACGCCCGGCGTCAACGGCCAGGTGATGTTCACCCGCGCCGGCTCCTTCACGCCGGACGCCAGCGGCTTCCTGAAGAACACCGCCGGCCTCTACCTGATGGGCTGGCCCTCCAACTCGCAGGGCGTGATCAGCACCTCGGGCACCAACCTCAGCGACCTGCAGCCGATCAATGTCGACGCCGTCGCCGGCTCGGTGTCGGCGACCACCGCCACCAGCATCGACGCCAATCTGGACGCCAGCCAGCCGGTGTCCGCCGCCGCCACCGCCGCAGCCGCCTCGCCGCCGACGGCCGGCGCCTACGATCCGGTCGCCAACAGCATGACCGCCTACGACGCTGCCACCAACACCGGCGTGAAGCCCGACTTCACCATGCAGATCCCGATCTCCGACAGCCTCGGCGGTCAGCACACCTTGCAGGTCGACTTGCTGAAAAGCACGACGGCCAACCAGTGGTACGCCGAGATCCAGTCGGTGCCGACCAGCGACATCGTCTCCGGCTCGGGCGTCCCCGGCCAGATCGCCAGCGGCATAGTCTCCTTCAATCCGGACGGCTCGCTGGACATGACCAACACCACTCTGTTCGGCACGCCGCCGAACCCGACCTTGTCGATCGGCGCTTCGGCGGCCACCGCCCCCACCGCCGGCCAGTTCAACTGGGCGCCCAGCCTCGGCATCGCCGCCCAGTCGGTCACGCTCGGCATCGGCGGCACCACCGGTTCCGGCGACCTGACCCAGTACGCCAGCGCCTCCACCGTGCAGCAGACCGTCACCAACGGCACGCCGTTCAGCAACCTGAGCGCCGTGGCGATCAACGCCGAGGGGGTGGTCAGCGCCACCTTCGCCAACGGCACCTCCCGGGACATCGCCCAGGTGGCCATGGCGACCTTCCCGAACGTCGACGGCCTGACCGCCGTCAGCGGCGACGCCTACCAGGCGTCCAACGCCAGCGGCGCCTTCAGCCTGCAAACCGCGGGCGCCGGCGGGGCCGGCACGCTGACCTCCTCGGCGCTGGAAGCCTCGACGGTCGACCTGTCCTCGGAGTTCAGCAATCTGATCATCAGCCAAAACGCCTATGCAGCGTCCTCGAAAGTTATTTCGACCGCAGATCAGATGTCTCAGCAACTCCTGCAGTTAATCCAGGGATAAGGAAGGTTAATACTCTTCAACATCACCTACCGGGTGGCTTGCCAATTCCGGAGCTTGGGGGACCAGCATGATTAGTTGTTTTTTTACTATCGCGATTAAGTCGTCGTTATCGCGCGTGGCCTATGGTCCCCCGCCTAAGGTGATGGTGAGAAGGGCGTAAAGCCATGTTGCAACAGCAACGGACGAACAGCCGGGGTGAAAAGTACGTGATCGGTCCAACCGGCGCGCCCTTGACCCTGGCTGACCTACCGCCGGCCAACACCCAGCGTTGGGTGATCCGGCGCAAGGCGGAGGTGGTCGCCGCTGTTCGCGGCGGCCTGCTGACGCTCGACGAAGCGTGCGAGCGCTATCAGCTGACCAACGAAGAGTTTCTGGCGTGGCAACAGTCGATCGACCGGCACGGGCTGGCCGGTCTGCGGACCACGCGTATCCAACAGTATCGCTGACCCCTCCCCCAAGGTGTAGGCGACACCCGCGGCCGCGTCTCCCCCGAGACGCGGCCGCAACTATTTCCGATGAAGAGATCCGTGCGATGGCGGGCACGGGCCGCCGGCGGCGTGGCTCCGGCCTCGCAGCCTCGCCTCGATGCATCGAGATCCTGGATCGCCGGGACAAGGCCCGGCGACGACCGATTAGAGGGGAAGGCCGGCCGGGCCCCCCGGAGACCCAGAACCCTCCGGGGTGCGGCGGAATGGTCGCACCGGCTTAAACACCCCGTTTACCTTGCACCGGGTAATTATTGCCTAGCGACGGGCGCCTAGAAGGCCGAGCCGCGGACTTCGGGCAGGGACCTTGGGCGCCACGTGAACTCGTTCCTCAATGCATTGCAACGTTTCGGTCTGGGCCGGCTGGCCGTGCTCATGGGCGTGGGCGGCGGCGCAGCAGCGCTGATCCTGGCCATCGTGCTGAACCTGGGCCTGCAGCCCATGGGCCTGCTCTATTCCAACCTCGACCTGCGCGAAGCCGGCTCGATCACCCAGAGCCTCGACCAGGCGGGAATCAAATACGAGGTCAAGGGCGACGGATCGACCATCATGGTCTCCCGCGACAAGGTCGCTTCCACCCGGCTGATGCTGGCGGGCAAGGGCCTGCCGACCTCCAGTTCGGTGGGCTACGAGATTTTCGATTCGCAGAACGCCCTCGGCCAGACCGATTTCGTCCAGCAGCTGAACATGAAGCGCGCCACCGAGGGCGAGCTGGCACGAACCATCCGCTCCCTCGACGGGGTCACCTTCGCGAGGGTGCACTTGGTGCTGCCCGAGCGGCAGCTGTTCCAGGACGGCACCGAGAAGTCCTCGGCTTCGGTGACCATCGGCATCGGCGCCCGCGAGCCCTCGATGGACCAGGTGCGCGCGGTGCAGAACCTGATCTCCGGCGCGGTGCCGAACCTGAAGCCCGAGGACGTCATCGTCATCGACCAGCACGGCAAGACGCTGTCGGCGGCCGGTGACACCTCCCTCGACGGCAAGGCCGCCGAAGACGAGAAGAGCAGCATCGAGGAAGCCGTCCGCGACCGGATCAAGAACCTGGTCGAAGGCGTCGTCGGTGTCGGCAAGGCCCGCGTGCAGGTCAGCGCCGACGTGGACATGAGCCAGGTCACCACCCAGGAAGAGAAGTACGATCCCGACGGCCAGGTGGTCCGCTCGCAGCAGACCAACGAGACTACCTCCAAGGACAATTCCGGTGCGGCCGGCGGCGCGGCGACCGCCTCCTCGGCCTCGGCCAATGTCCCCGGCGGGCCCTCGACGGCCGCCAGCGGCGCCGACAGCGGCAACCAGGCCAACGGCTCGGAATCGACCACCAACTACGAGATTTCCAAAACCACCACGACCCAGATCCAGCAACCCGGGACGATCAAGCGCCTGTCGGTGGCCGTCGCCGTCGATGGGCTCACCGCCGTCGGCAAGGACGGCAAGCCCGGCCCCTACACGCCCCGCTCTGCCGAGGAGATGCAGCACCTCAACGACCTGGTGAAGGCCGCCATGGGTTTCTCCACCGATCGCGGCGACACCGTGCAGGTGGTCAATGTTCGCTTCCCCGACGCTGAGGACGGCGAAGGCGTCGCCGCCTCCAGCCCGCTGATGGGTTTCGACAAGAACGACATCATGCGCGCCGTCGAGCTGGGCATCCTCGGCCTGGTCGCCATCCTGACCCTGTTCATGGTCATTCGGCCGCTGATCCGCGGCGCAACCACGGGCGGCGGCGGCCTGCCGATGCTCACCGGCGGCGGGGGCCAGCAACTGGTCACCCGCGTGGTCACCCTGCCCGAAGGCGGCCAGGTAACCGTCGACGCGGCCACCGGCCAGCCGTTGGCCCTGCCCGGTCCCGACATCGAGCAGAAAATCGACATCGCCCGCATCGAAGGCCAGGTGAAGGCCTCGTCGATCCGCCGGGTGTCCGAGTTCGTCGACAAGCATCCGGAGGAATCGGTCTCGATCCTCCGCAGCTGGCTGCATGAAACCGCATGAGCCTGACACCGCGCGGCAAAGGCAAGGCGATCGTCGACGCCTCCCGCCTCTCCGGGCCGGAGAAGGCGGCGGTCGTGCTGCTGTCCCTGGGCGAGGACCACGCCACCATCTGGCGGTCCCTCGACGAGGAGGAAATCAAGGAAGTCTCCCAGGCGATGGCCGGCCTCGGCACCGTCTCGGCCAATGCGGTCGAGGAGCTGCTGGTGGAATTCGTCTCCGGCATGTCGGGGGCCGGGGCGATCATGGGCTCGTTCGAGCAGACCCAGAAGCTGCTGGCGGCGTTCATGCCGTCGGAGAAGGTCGACAACCTGATGGAAGAGATCCGCGGTCCCGCGGGTCGGACCATGTGGGACAAGCTGGGCAATGTGAACGAGGCGGTGCTCGCCAACTATCTGAAGAACGAATATCCGCAGACCGTCGCCGTTATCCTCTCCAAGATCAAATCGGAACACGCCGCCCGGGTGCTCTCGGCGTTGCCCGAGGACTTCGCGCTGGAATGCGTCATGCGCATGCTCAGAATGGAGCCGGTGCAGCGCGAGATCCTCGACAAGATCGAGCAGACCCTGCGCACCGAGTTCATGTCCAATCTGGCGCGCACGTCGAAGCGCGACAGCCACGAGATGATGGCGGAAATCTTCAACAGCTTCGACCGGCAGACCGAGAACCGCTTCATCGCCGCCCTTGAGGAACGCAACCGCGAGAGCGCCGAGCGCATCCGGGCGCTGATGTTCGTGTTCGAAGACCTTTCGAAGCTGGACCCGGGCGGCGTGCAGACGCTGCTACGGGCGGTGGAGAAGGACCAGCTCGGCCTGGCGCTGAAGGGCGCCTCCGATGCGCTCAGGGAGATGTTCTTCTCCAACATGTCCGAGCGAGCCTCGAAGATCATGCGCGAGGACATGGAAAGCATGGGCCCCGTGCGCCTGAAGGACGTCGACGCCGCCCAGATGGGCATGGTGCAAGTCGCCAAGGACCTCGCCGCCAAGGGCGAGATCATGTTGGCCGGCGCCGGCGGCGATGACGAGTTGATCTACTGATGTCCGAGCCCGTCAGCACCATCCACCGCAAGTTCACCTTCGACACCGAGTTCGACGGCTCGCCGCTGCCGACCTCCAACGTCTACAAGCGCCTTTACACCGCCGAGGAGGCCGAACGGCTGGCCGCCGCGGCCCGGGCCGAGGGCGAGGCCGCCGCCATGGCCAGCACCGAGGCGCAGGTCGCCCGGGCGCTCGCCGATCTGGCCGTCTCCGCCCGCCAGGCGCTGCCGGCGCTGGCCGCCGCGGCGCACGAACACCGGATCGGGGCCGCCGAGCTGGCCCTGGCGGCCGCCCGCCAGATCGCCGACGCCGCCTGCGAGCTCTTCCCCGAGGCCCCGTTGCAGGCCGCCCTGGCCACCCTGTCGCGTGAGGTCGAGGCGTCGCCGAAACTGGTCCTGAAGGTCGCCCCGGAGCTGCTGGAGCGCCTGTCCGCGGCCCTGAAGACCACCGCCGAGTCGATCGGCTACGGCGGCCAGATCGTCGCCAAGGCCGACCCGACCTTGCCGCCCGCCGCCTTCGTGCTCGACTGGGGCGACGGCAGCGCCGCCTTCGACCCGGCCGAAGCCGCCGCCCGCGTAGCCGAGGCGCTGAAAGGCGCCCTCGCCTCCGAGGGTCTGCACGCCGAAGCCCTGCTTCCCCTTTCCCCCGACACCGAGGCCTAGACCATGGCTGACGACACCGACCTGAAACTGGACGAATTCGGCCCCGACGGGGTGATCGCCTCCGGCGGCGACGGCGAGGACAAGACCGCCTCTGACCTGGCGCCGGTGTTCGACGTGCCGGTAAACATCTCGGCCGTGCTCGGCCGGGCGCACCTGTCGGTCGCCCAGCTGCTGCAACTTGGCCAAGGCAGCGTGCTGGAGCTGGACCGCAAGGTCGGCGAGGCCATCGACATCTATGTGAACAACCGCCTGGTCGCCCGCGGCGAAGTGGTCGTGGTCGAGGATCGTCTCGGCGTGACCATGACGGAAATCATCAAGGACGGCGACACCGCCGCCTGATCGGGCGCGGCGTCGATTGAGGGAGAAGTAATATGCGGCTTCTGGTCGTCGGACGGTTGAGCGGACAGCTCTCCAGCGCGGTCAAGATCGCCATGACCGCCGGCGCGAAGGTGGCGCACGTGGAAACCTGCGAGGCGGCGACCTATGCGCTGCGGGCGGGCCAGGGCGCCGACCTGTTGATGGTCGACTACGAGCTCGACATCGCCGCGCTGATCGCGGCCAACGAGGCGGAACGCATCCGGGTGCCGGTGGTGGCCTGTGGCGTGGGCGCCGATCCGCGCCGGGCGGCCGACGCCATCCGCGCTGGGGCCAAGGAGTTCATCCCGCTGCCGCCGGACGCCGAGCTGATCGCCGCCGTCCTGGCCGCGGTCTCCGATGACACCCGCCCGGTGGTGGCCCGCGATCCGGCCATGCAGGCGGTGATGGCGCTGGCCGACCAGGTGGCGCCCTCGGAAGCCTCGCTGCTGATCACCGGCGAGAGCGGCGTCGGCAAGGAAGTGCTGGCCCGCTATCTGCACGCCAAGTCCCGCCGTTCGACCCGCGCCTTCATCTCCGTCAACTGCGCCGCCATCCCCGAGAACCTGCTGGAAAGCGAGCTGTTCGGCCACGAGAAAGGCGCCTTCACCGGCGCCGTCGCCCGCCGGATCGGCAAGTTCGAGGAAGCCAGCGGCGGCACCCTGCTGCTGGACGAAATCTCCGAGATGGACGGGCGACTGCAGGCCAAGCTGCTGCGCGCCCTACAGGAGCGCGAGATCGACCGGGTCGGCGGCTCCAAGCCGGTTAAGGTCGACATCCGGGTGATCGCCACATCCAACCGCGACCTGGCCCAGGCGGTGCGCGACGGGGTGTTCCGCGAGGACTTGCTCTACCGCCTCAACGTCGTGAACCTGCGCCTGCCCTCGCTGCGAGAGCGCCCCGGCGACATCCTGGCGCTGGCCGATCACTTCGCCAAAAAGTACGCCCTCGCCAACGGCGCGCCGGAACGGCCGCTGTCCGAGCCGGCCCGCCAGCGGCTGCTGTCGCACCGCTGGCCCGGCAACGTCCGCGAGCTGGAAAACGCCATCCACCGGGCGGTGCTGCTGTCCACCGGCCCGCAGATCGAGGAATTCGCCATTCGCCTGCCGGATGGCGCGCCGATGCCCAATTCGCCAGGCGCCGAGACCGCCCGGGCCGCCTCGATGGCCGCCGAAGCCGCCACCCGCGGTCTGGTCGGCCAGACCGTGGCCGCCGTCGAGCAGCAACTGATCCTCGATACCTTGAGCCACTGCCTCGGCAACCGCACCCACGCCGCCAACATCCTCGGCATCTCGATCCGCACGCTGCGCAACAAGTTGAAAGAATACGGCGACGCCGGCGTCGCCGTGCATCCGCCGCAGAGCGCCGCCAGTGCCGCCTGACCTCACTCGGCGCGGCGCGCTCGCCGCGGTGCTGGTCGCGGTCGGCGCAGGTTCGACGGGCGCCGCCCAGGATCAGTTCGCCGAGCTGGAAGTCCAGTCCGGCGGCCGGCTGGGCGTGGCCGCCCTCGACACCCGCAACGGCGCGCGACTGGCGCACCGGGCCGGCGAGCGCTTCGCCATGTGCAGCACCTTCAAACTATTGGCGGTGTCGGCGGTGCTGGCCGAGGTCGACCGCGGCGCCGAACACCTGGACCTTTTCATTCCTTACGGCGAGGCCGATCTGCTCAGCTACGCGCCGGTCACCCGCGCGCACGTGGCGGAGGGCGGACTTCCGCTGGCGACGCTGTGCGAAGCGGCCATCGAGCTCAGCGACAACACCGCGGCCAACCTGATCCTGCAGGCGCTGGGCGGTCCCGGCGCGGTCACCGCCTTCGCCCGCACCATCGGCGATCCGATCACCCACCTCGACCGCAACGAGCCGACGCTCAACGAGATCAGGCCGGGCGACGAGCGCGACACCACCTGCCCGGCCGCCATGCTCGAAGACCTGCGCAAGCTGACCCTGGGCGGCGTACTCAGCCCGGCGTCGCGCGAGCGACTGACCGACTGGCTGGTGGCGGGCAAGACCGGCGACACCCGGCTGCGGGCCGGCTTCCCGGCCGGCTGGCGCGTCGGCGACAAGACCGGCACCGGCGAACACGGCACCGCCAACGACGTCGCCATCGCCTGGGCGCCGGGAGGACCGATCCTCATCGCCGCCTACCTGACCGGCGCGGACGGCATCGCCGCCGCCGACCGCGACGCGATCCTGGCCGGCGTGGCCAAGGTGGTCACCGCCGGCTTCCGAGGCCAGCCGCATGGCTGATCTCAGCCTCCCCTATTCCACCACCAACCGCCCCAGCCCCCGCCAGGTCTGGGGCTGGTTCGCCCGCGGCGAAGTGGCCCTGGCGCTGGGCATCGTCGGCATCGTCGTCCTGCTGATCCTGCCGATCCCGGCCTTCATGCTGGATGTGCTGCTGGCGCTGTCGATCACCAGCGCCGTGCTGATTCTGATGACTTCCCTGCTGATCAGGCGGCCGCTGGAGTTCACCGCCTTTCCCACCGTGCTGCTGATGGCGACGCTGTTCCGGCTCGGCCTCAACATCGCCTCGACCCGGCTGATCCTGGGCCACGGCCACGAGGGCACCGACGGCGCCGGGCACATCATCCAGGCCTTCGGCAATCTGATGATGCACGGCAACTTCGTCATCGGGGTGATCATCTTCGCCATCCTGGTGATCGTGAACTTCGTGGTCATCACCAAGGGCTCCTCGCGGATCGCCGAGGTGGCCGCCCGGTTCACCCTCGACTCCATGCCCGGCAAGCAGATGGCCATCGACGCCGACCTCTCGTCCGGCTTGATCGATCAGGAAGAGGCCAAGCGCCGGCGCAAGGATCTGGAGCAGGAATCCACCTTCTTCGGGGCGATGGACGGCGCCTCCAAGTTCGTTCGCGGCGACGCCATGGCCAGCCTGATGATCGTCGGCATCAATGTCATCGGGGGCATCCTGATCGGCGTCGTGCAGCACAAGCTGCCGATCTCGCAGGCCTTCTCCAGCTACACGATCATGAGCATCGGCGACGGACTGGTGAGCCAGATACCGGCGCTGGTGATCTCCATCGCCGCGGGCCTGCTGGTCTCCAAGTCCGGTGTCGAAGGCGCCGCCGACAAGGCCCTGGTCGCCCAGTTGGCGATGAACCCGGTCAGCCTCGGCATGGTCTCGGCGGCAGCGGGCGTATTGGCGCTGATCCCGGGCATGCCGATCCTGCCCTTCGCCGGGCTTTCCATCGGCGCCGGCGCCCTGGCCTGGCGGCGCTCGCAGGCCCAGGTCAAGCCGGTGGCCGAGGCGCCCAAGGCGGCGAGCGAGCCCGCCGAAGAACCGATCTCCGCCAGCCTGGCCATCGACGACGTCAAGGTCGAGCTGGGCTATGGCCTGCTCAACCTGATCAACGACCTGGAGGGCCGCCGGCTGACCGACCAGATCAAGGCCCTGCGCAAGACCCTGGCCGGCGAATACGGCTTCGTCATGCCGCCGGTGCGGATCCTCGACAACATGCGCCTGCCCAACCAGGGCTACGCCATCCGCATCAAGGAAATGGAAGCCGGCGCCGGCGAAGTGCGCCTCGGCAAGCTGATGGCCATGGACCCCCGCGGCGGCCAGGTCGAGTTGCCCGGGGAACACGTCCGCGAGCCCGCCTTCGGCCTGCCGGCCACCTGGATCGACGACGCCATGCGCGAGGAAGCCGCCTTCCGCGGCTACACCACCGTCGACCCGGCCACCGTGCTGACCACCCACCTGACCGAGATCCTCAAGGACAACATGGCCGAGCTGCTCTCCTACGGTGAGACGCAGAAGCTGCTGAAGGACCTCTCGGCCGACGAGAAGAAGCTGGTCGACGACCTGATCCCCACCGTCGCCACCGCCTCGACGGTGCAGCGCGTGCTGCAGGCGCTGCTGCGCGAGCGGGTGTCGATCCGCGACCTGCCGACCATCCTGGAGGGCATCGCCGAGGCCGCGCCGCACACCGCCTCGATCGTCAATCTGGTAGAGCAGGTCCGCGCCCGCCTCGGTCGGCAGATCTGCTGGGCCAACCGCGGCGAGGACGGCGCCTTGCCGATCGTCACCCTGTCGCCAGACTGGGAAGCGGCCTTTGCCGAAGCCTTGATCGGCCAGGGCGACGAGAAGCAGCTGGCCCTGGCCCCGTCGCGACTGCAGGACTTCATCCGCACTGTCCGCGAGACCTTCGAGCGGGCGGCGCTGGCCGGGGAATCACCGGTGCTGCTGACCAGCCCGGCGGTGCGCCCTTACATCCGCTCCATCGTCGAGCGCTTCCGCGGCCAGACCGTGGTGATGAGCCAGAACGAGATCCATCCCAGGGCGCGGCTGAAGACCGTGGGCTCGATCTAGCTGCTTTGTCGGTCGGGGACGTTCGTTGCGGTTTCGCAAAATTCGCGGAACGAAGCGCGCCTAGGTCTGTTTCGGATAGCCGGGGGGCCTTGCGACTTAGGGAGACCCCGATGCGTCCAACCTTGCTCTTCATCGCCGGCGCCGGCGCCCTCATTCTGGGCGGCCAGGCCCTGGCGGCCAGCAATCCCAGCTCGTCCGGCGCCCCAACCGCGCCGCCACCGACCACCACGACCAACAGCATGGCCACCCCGCCGGACACGACCTCTGGGGACCCGACGACACCGCCCGCCGCCACCGGAACCGGCGCCAACACCAGCGCCACCGTGGGCGCGCTCAGCGTCGGCGAACCGGTGAAGGACAACACCGGCGCCACCATCGGCGCGATCGCCGACCTGAAGGCCGACGCCGGCGGCAATCAGATGGCGGTGATCAAGATGGGCGCCGACCAGTTCCAGGTCAGCGCCGACAAGCTGGGCGCCGCCGACGGCGCGGCGACCATCAACCTCACCCAGGCGCAGATCGCCACCATGCTGCACGGCAAGACCGGCGCCGCCGGTGCGCCCAGCGGCCAATAGCCCATCCATGACGGGGCGGGCGCCGGCGATCGGGCTTGCGATCGCACTCTGCAGCTGGACGGCCTGGGCTGGCGCCCGGGCCGCGCCGGTTTCCGGTGCGCCGGTGACGGCGGTGCAGGTCACCGCCGGACCGGCGCGGGCGGCGGGGTCCGGAGCGGTGGACACGGCGGCGACCTCAGGACCGCTGGCGATCGGCGCGCGCGTGCGCGACCGCGATGGCGTGGTGATCGGCCACGTCACCCTGCTCACCACCGACGACGCCGGCCGCTCGGTCGCCCAAGTGCGCCGAGGCGTCGATGTGTTCTCCATCCCGCTGTCGCAGATCGTCACCCACGGCGGCGAAGGCGTCAGCGCGATTGCGGCGGGCGACCTGAAGCCCGATACCGAGGGTCGGTCTCACTGAGCACAGCGGCGCGCAATCGCCGCCAACGGCCGCCAGCCGCCATTGCCCCTAGGGCCCGGCGCTGGTAGCCATGACCCAACAGCGGCGAGCGGCCGCGTGGGGAATCAGCGGCCATGGGTCCAGGCAGAAGCGGTGGAATACGGGGGTCCCGCCACGGCTGGCTGTGGAGCGTGCTCACGTTCGAGCGGATGATCACCGGGCCGGTAATCCATCTCGTCTACTGGTCGGGATTGGGCGTGATCATCATCGCCGCCTTCGGCGTGATCGGCGCGTCCCTGGGCATCGTGGTCAAGGATCACACGCCGGAGACCATCCTGCTGGCGCTGCCGGCGATGGCGGGCGGCCTGTTGCTGGTGGCCGCCGGCGGCCTGGTCTGGCGGGCCTTCTGCGAGTTCTTCGTGGTCATCTTCCGCATCGGCGACGACCTCAGCGCTCTGCGCGCGGTGGCCGAGGAAGAACAGGCGCGCCCAGCCCCGCCGCCGCGGGCTTAGCGACAACCTTCTGTCACGGTCAAAGGGCTCGCCCTAGTCGGCAGCCCCGCCCACAACTACTTCCTGGCCAGCACCACCGTCACCGGGGCGCTACGGACCATCCTCGCGCCAAGGTAAGGGTCAGAGGAGCGCGTCCAGGCGCTCGACCGGTCGGCAGAGCGCCGCGCCTTTGTCGGTGACCACGATCGGCCGCTCGACCAGGATCGGGTGCTGCGTCATCGCCGTGAGGATCGCCGAATCGGTTACTCCGGGCTTGGTCAGACCGAGCTCCTCGGCCGGCGTGCCGCGGACCCTAAGCACGTCCCGGGCGTTGACGCCCATCTTGGCGAACAGGTCGGTGAGCTGGCCGGCGGTCCAGCCGGTCTTCAGGTATTCAACGACCGTCGGCTCGATCCCGGCGTCGCGGATCGCCGCCAGCACCTTGCGCGAGGTGCTGCAGCCTGGATTGTGGAAGATGGTGACGCCCGACATCACAGCTCCAGTCGGTAGAAACGGGTCGCCGAGCCGGCGAACAGATCGGCTTTCTCGGCGGCGGAGTAGCCCTTGGCGAACACCTTGAAGGCGTTCCACAGGGTCGGGTAGGTGCAGCTGCCGAGATCGACCGGGAAGTTGCTCTCGAACATGCAGCGTTCCGGACCGAAGGCCTCGATGCAGGTCTCCAGGTAGGGCTTCCACTCGGCCGCCAGCTGGGTCGAGGGGGCGGCGGGCTCGGACATGAACGACGGGAAGCCGCAAAACGGCATCGCCAGACCGCCCAGCTTGACCATCACGTTCGGCGACTTGGCCAGCTCGCGCACGGCCTCGCGCCAGATCGGAAACCGCTCCTCGCGCTTGCCGGCGTAGCTGCCGAGACCGAGCGGCGTGCCGACGTGATCCATGACAATCGGCGTCTCAGGAAAAGCCCGCGCCAGGCTGGTCAACTCAGGGATCTGCGGCTCGACCAGCCAGGCGTCGAAGGACATGCCGAGCGGCGCGAGCCGCGAGAAGCCCTTGCGGAAGGCGTCGGACATGTAGAGCCCGGGCGGCGTGCGCGACAGCGGGCCCAGCACCTCGGGGTCCGGGTCCGACGAAGCGGAATGGCGGATGCCCTTGAACCGGCCGCCGCCGGCGCGCAGGTGCGCCTCCAGCACTTCGGTCACCGCTTCGCCGAGCAGCAGGTCCGCGTGGCCGACGATGCCGGCGCAGGCGCGCACGTCGCCATAGACGCCGCTGGCGCACTGGGCGGCGACGCCGTTGACGAACTCGGTCTCGCCGATCGGCCGGAACGCCGGCGGCCCGTCCAGCTTGTACATCGCCCCGCACTGCAGAAAGACCGTGGCGCGGACGTTGTGGCCGCTCTTCATGTCCGCCAGCAGATTGTCCAGCAGGTAGCGCGGCGACATGCGAACGAGGTGTTCGAACGGGTGCTGGACCGGCGGCAAATTGACCATCGCCGCGGCCGGTCGATCCCACAGGTGATGATGCGGATCGACGATCGGCAGATCGGGCTCGAGGATCGCTTCGACGGGAGCGCTGCTGTCGGCCATGGGTTCCTCCACGCCGGCCTGTTCGAGCCGGTTCTGACCGAAGGTTCTAGCCTCTGGCGAGACGGCCGCAAGCCGCCGTGGACGTCAGGCGGGGATGCGCACCGGCAGGCCGGTGTAGCCCTTGACGAAGTTGGAGTTCAGCCGCACCGGCTCGCCGACCACCTCGATCAGCGGGTAGCGAGCCAGGATCTCTTCCCAGACCACCCGCAGCTGCATCTCGGCCAGCCGCTGGCCCAGACACCGGTGGATGCCGAAGCCGAAGGCGGCGTGCTGGCGCGGTCGGGCGCGGTCGACGATGAACTCGTTCGGCCGATCGATGGCGTCCTCGTCGCGGTTGCCGGAGACGTACCACATGGCGATCTTCTCGCCCTTCTTGATGGTCTTGCCGCCGATCTCGACGTCGTCCAGGGCGGTGCGGCGCATATAGGCGACCGGGCTCTGGTAGCGGACGATCTCCGGCACGGCGCTGGCGAGCAGGGCGGGATTGCCGCGCAGCTTCTCGTACTCCTGCGGGTTCTGGTTCAGCGCGATCAGGCCGCCGGTGATCGAGTGGCGGGTGGTGTCGCTGCCGGCGACGATCAGAAGGACGATGTTGCCGAAATACTTCTGCGGGTCGTCATCGCCCTTGGTGGCCGGGTTATTGGCCAGCAGCGAGATCAGGTCGCCGCCGGCGCCCTTGGCGGCGCGCTCGTTCCACAACGGCACGAAACGGCCGAGAGTGGCGAACATCTCCAGCTGGCGCGCGGCCTGCTCTTCCGGCGTGGTCGCGGGGCCCGAGAGCAGCATGTCGGAGAACTTGGGCAGCAGCCGGCGCTCCTCGAACGGGAAGTCGAACAGCGTGGCCAGCATCTGGCTGGTCAGCTCGACGGCCACCTTGTCGACGAAGTCGAAGGTCTCGCCGATCGGCAGCTCATCGAGAATCTTGCCGGCGCGCTCCCGGATCAGGGGCTCCAGGGTGGTCAGCGACGAGGTCGAGAACAGCGGCGAGACGGCGCCGCGCTGGGCGTCGTGCCGTGGCGGATCCATCGAGATGAAGCTGGAGCGCTCCTCGGAGAACTCCTCGCGGGGGGTATCCGCGGGCGGTTCGAACAGGGTGATGCCGCCGTGCATCGAGGACGACGACAGGCGCGCGTGGTCGCTCTCGGCCTGGACGATGTCGGCGAACTTGGTCACCGACCAATAGGGGCCGTATTCGCTCTCCGCCGTGTAATGGACCGGGTCTTCCTTGCGCAGCCGCTCGAACCAGGGCCACAGGGTGTCGGAGGTGAAGTGCTCGATGTCGTGGACCTGGAACTGGTCCAGGGGCGTCGAATAGGCCGCGGCCCTCGCGGCCTCGGCCGCCCCGATGCTTCCGTCCGCCATGATGTTCTCCGCCTTCGCCTGCCCCAAGGATGCGCCGCCGCTCTTGCGTCGCCAACTCAATTCGCCTTCTGCTGCCGGCGCATGCCGAGCCTCGCCGACATTGCCGATCTGGTGCGGGCCAGGCGCCCCGCCGCCGCGCCCTATGTGATTGGTGTCACCGGCGCCGTGGCGGCAGGCAAGAGCACCTTCGCCGGCGAATTGGCCGAGGCGATCGCCGCCTGGCCGGATCACCCGCGGTTCGAGATCGTCAATACGGATGGCTTTCTGTTCGCCAACGCGGTGCTCGACGCCCGCGGCCTGACTCTGCGCAAGGGTTTTCCCGAGACCTATGACGCCGCCGCGCTCGGGGTTGCGCTCGCCGCCATCCGCAGCGGCCCGGCCGACTTTCCCGGCTATTCGCACGTGATCTATGACGTCGACCCCGCCCTCACCCGGCGGATCGAACGGCCGGACGTGCTGATCGTCGAGGGGCTTGGGCTGCAGGACGATCCCCGCGCCGCCGGCCTCGACACGCTGATCTACCTAGATGCCGACGAGGCGGACCTGGAGGCGTGGTTCACCGAACGATTCCTCGGCCTGTGGCGCGCCGCCGAGCACGATCCGGCGAGCTTCTACGCCCGTTTCCGCACCTTGGACGAAGCCGGCGCGAGAGCCTTCGCCGGCCAGGTCTGGCGGGCCATCAACCTGCCGAATCTAAGGGAGCACATCGTCCGAGCGCGGGACCACGCGGATATCGTGGTGCGCAAGGGCGCCGGGCACGCGGTTGAGGCGGTGACGGTTCGGGGGTGATTGCGACACCCCGCGGCCCTCAACCCCCGACAAACGGTCATGGCCGGGCTTTGTCCCGGCCACCCATGATCTCGATGCATTGAGGCGAGGCCGCGAGGCCGGAGCCACGCCGTCGCCGCGATACGCGCCAACGTACTGAACGACTGTGTTCCCGGGTGGCCGGGCCTTACGCCCGGCCATGACCGAAGGTTTGGTTGGCTGGGCGTGGAAGCGCCTTAAGCCGCGACCTGGGCTTCCTGCGGGTCGCGCAGCACGTAGCCGCGGCCCCAGACGGTTTCGATGTGGTGCTTGCCGTTGGCGGCGGCGGCCAGCTTCTTGCGCAGCTTGCAGATGAACACGTCGATGATCTTCAGCTCCGGTTCGTCCATGCCGCCGTAGAGGTGGTTGAGGAACATCTCCTTGGTCAGCGTCGTGCCCTTCCGAAGCGAGAGCAGCTCCAGCATCTGGTATTCCTTGCCGGTCAGGTGCACCCGGATGCCGTTCACTTCGACGGTCTTGGCGTCGAGGTTGACGGTGATGTCGCCGGTGCGGATCACCGATTGGGCGTGGCCCTTGGAGCGGCGCACCACCGCATGGATGCGGGCGACCAGCTCTTCCTTGTGGAAGGGCTTGGTCATGTAGTCGTCGGCGCCGCCGCCGAGCGTCTTGACCTTGGTGTCGATCTCGCTGGTCCCCGAGAGGATCATGATCGGGGTGTTGACCTTGTCGAGGCGCAACTTGCGCAGCACTTCCATGCCGCTCATGTCGGGCAGGTTCAGGTCGAGGAGAATCAGGTCATAGTCATAGATCTTACCCAGATCGATGCCTTCCTCCCCGAGGTCGGTTGTATAGACGTTGAAGCCTTCCGACTTAAGCATCAGCTCGATGCCCTGCGCCGTCGCGCTGTCGTCCTCGACCAGTAGAACCCGCATGCCAACCCTCCCCGCCTCAGGCGGAAAAACCCCGTTACGGCGGCAGAATCCGCCCTCGACGTTCACTCGCCACATTGCCGACGAGTTAATTTAAGACCGGTTAATGGTGAAAAGCCCTTGAACCGAATCGTTAAGCTGATTTGCGAATCCGCCACAAGCCGCGCTGTCGCACCCTGAGTCGCCGCCCGATGACTCTTTCGTGAATCGGGACACGGCCGCGTTGTTCTGACAGAGAAATTTGGCCGAACGGCGGCATGGCGCCACCTTTGGTCGCGGCGGAATTGAACCGTCGGAGCTTGGAAAACAACCCTTACCTAGGACATTCCGCCTCAGGCGGGGGGCTGGGTAAGTTGCTCGCGATAGAGCGGGGTCGAAAGCGCAATCACCCGTTCCTCGTCGGTCATATCCACCGGTATGTCGGCGAACAGCGGCGTCGACAGGTAGCGCTCGCCGGTGTCGGGGAGCATGGCCAGGATCGCCGTGCCCTTGGGCGCGGTCTCCGCCAGCCTCAGCGCGCCGGCGAAGGTCGCCCCGGCGGTGATGCCGACGAAGATGCCTTCCTGGCGGGCGAGCTCGCGGCTGAGCCGCAGGGCGTCCGGCCCGGGGATGGTCAGGATCTGGTCAATCATCGACAGGTCGACCGCGTCGCCGGTGAGCTTGGGAATGAAATCCGGCGTCCAGCCCTGCATCGGGTGCGGCTTCCAGGCCGGGTGGCCGGCGGAGGGCGAGCCGTCGGCATTGCGCGGCTGCGGCTCGTGGCTGGTCAAGAGGGGTGCGTCAGACGGCTCGCAGACGACGATCTTCGTGTCCGGCCGCTCCTTCTTTAGAACGCGCGCGACCCCCTTCAGGGTGCCGCCGGTGCCGTAGCCGGTGACCCAGTAGTCCAGCCGCTCGCCGGCGAAGTCGGCGATGATCTCCCGCGCGGTGGTGC
>Ga0302279_10003577_pt1 | contig 19139 bp, 12 predicted proteins | sample III_Bog_N3_3_FD_194541 | JGI IMG/M metagenome (GOLD analysis project Ga0302279, IMG submission 194541) | Peat permafrost microbial communities from Stordalen Mire near Abisko, Sweden - III_Bog_N3_3 | ecosystem: Environmental > Terrestrial > Soil > Wetlands > Peat | place: Sweden: Abisko...
GATCACCCTCGCCGGCAACCTCGCCGCGACCTCGCTGGATCTCACCACCAATGCCGGCGGCGTCAACCAGACCGGTGGCGTGCTGACGCTGGGCACGCTCACCTCAGTCAACGGCATCGTCGGCGGCGCCAGCTTCACCAGTGCGGGCAACAGCATCGCCACCCTGGGCGCCACGACGGTCAGCGCCGGCAATCTGGTGCTGACCGACGCCGCCAACCTGACCGTCGCCGGGCCGCTGGTGGCGCCGAACACCACAATCACCAGCGCCGGTTCGATCGCGCTGCCGGGCACCATCACCACAGGCACCTTTGATGTGATGGCCGGCGGCACCATCGTGCGGCCCGACAGCGCCGGCGCGTTCACCGTGGCGCTGCTGACCGGTAACGCGCAGACACTGGCGAATTTCGGCACCGCCGCCGCCGTCACCACGCTCGGCAGCTTCCTGGTCACCAGCGGCACGCTCGAACTGGACAACGGCCAGCCGCTGTCGATCACCGGGCCGCTCACCGCCGACTACATCGCCATCACCGCCACCGGTCAGCTCAACATCACCGGCACGGTCACCACGCTCGGCCTGCCGCTGGCGACGCAGGAGGCCAGTGTGACCCCGGTGCCGCCCGGCAGCTATTTCGCGGTACGCGCGCCCGTCGATGGCGGAACCGCGATTATCAACCAGACCGGCACCCTGCTGATCCAGCCTCCTGCCAACGATCCGACCGCCACCGTGCGGTTCAACCTGCCGAGCAACGGCGGCTCCATCGATTTTGCCAATCTGGTGGCACCGCAGGCCGATATCCTGCTCTACACACAGAACGGCGGCATCGTCACCGGCGCTGTCAACATCGGCAGCCTGACGGTGATCGGAACCAACGGATCGGCCTCGCTGACCGGGGTGGTAGCCAACACGACTGGCCCGGAAGCCGCCCGTCTGGCCAACATCAAGCCGAATCCGATGACCGAATATCGGTTCAACTCCTGCCCGATCGGCACGGTGAACTGCGTGCTTATCCCCCTGAACGCACTGCCGATGTCCAACCCGTTGCGCGATTACGTGCTCGACACCGGGCAGAACAATGCCGATGACGACGACCTCGCGTTGCCCGATGTTTCCAGCAAGGACTACTGACATGCAACGCCCCTTGCGTCCCGGTTTCTTGCTGATCACGTCGCTTACACTGGCATTGGCCGGCTGCTCGGTGCCGCCGCCTGGCGCCTACGTGAACGGCGCGCAATCCTCAACCAGCGCCGGCGTACCGCTGGGCAAGAACGCGGCTGGCGAGGCCTGCACCGAACAGGCGCATGGTCAAGGTGCGAACCGGGGCGCCGAGGTCTATTGCGGCACCTGGCAGCAGCCGAGCGGCTCGGTGCGCACGGCAGGCCCGGTGGCGGCGTCCGGCCTGGTGGATCTCGCGACCAACAGTGTCTGGCGGCAGGCGCTGGAGCAGCGCTTCGCCTGCGGCCAGCCGCAGCTCACAACGATCCTCGACGGCGTGCAGGCGGCGGTGCTGTCGTGCACCCGCAGGCAAGGCGGCTGGCCGCATGTGGCGATGGTGGCCGCCGCCGGCGGTGGCGCCTCCGGCCAGGACGGCTGGTATGCCGATGGCGTGCTGCCGGCGCTGCCTGCGATCGAGCGGGCGGTGGCGATCGAATCGGGCCGTGCCAGGCCGGAAGAAGCGGCTGCCGCGCAAAGCTCCGGTGCGGATGCGCTGATGGCCTCGCGCCTGGCGGCCCAGGCGTTCAGCTCGGGCGATATCGGCCAGTATGACACGCTGATGACCGCCGGCAGCCGTGCCAACCAGGCCGAGCGTTTCGCCGCGTCCGAAAGTGCCTTCCGGGCGGCACTGGCGCTGCAGGAAAAGGCGCTGGGTGCCGGCAACCCCAACACCGCCACCACGCTGGAACGGCTGGCGCTGCAGGTGTCCAACCAGGGTCGCTTTGCCGAGGCCGACACGCTGTTTGCTCGCGCCACCAGCCTCGCCGCTCGATCAGACGATCCGCTGGCAGCCCCTCGGCTGCAACATAATCTGGCCCTTCACTTGCTGAACCAGGGCAAAACCGAAGCAGCCCTGGCCGATCTGCAGGCGGCTGAGGTCGGCTATACAGCGCTGTTGCCGCCGCAGGTGCTGAACGCCCACGCGGTCCGGCTGGCCTCGGCCAGCGGATTCGGCGATGCGCTGGCCAATCGCGAGATGATCGCTGACCCCACTGTGCGCGCCGCGTTGATCGGCACCATCGAAGTGCGGCGCTATCGTGCCGTGGCGCTGAACGATCTGGGCCGTTCCGCCGACGCTGACGCCGCCCTGAAGTCGGCGCAGACGCTCGCCGATGGCAACAGCCTGCATGGAGCGGTGGAAAAAGGCCGCCTGACCCGCACCGCCGGGGCCGATGCCAAGATGCACGGCGACAATGCGACGGCGGCCGCGGAGTTCGGTGTCGCCTCCAGCAGCTTCGGTTCGGTGCTGCCGCGCAGCCGGCCGCTCGCCGAGACCCGCCTGCTGCAGGCGTCAGCGATCGGTGACACCGCGGGGCTGAAGGTGGCGCTGGAAGCCTGCCAGGACGGCACCAAGATCCTGCGCGAGGAATCAATCGGCGTGTCGCCTGCGGTACTCGCGCCGTGCCTGGATATCTTCGCCGCCGCCGCCAAGGCGGATCCGTCGAAGGCCCAGGCGCTGCTGTCGGCGATGTTCGAATCAGCCCAACTCGCCCAGGGTGGCGTCACCGGCGCCCAGATCGCCCAGGCCACCGCCCGCCTCGCCGAAGGGGCCCGCGATCCGAAAGTGGCCGAGGCCATCCGCCGCCGGCAGGACGCCGGTGCGGATCTCACCACGCTTGAACGCGACCGCGACGAACGCACCCAGGAGGCCGCCGCCACCGGCAATCAGGCCGATCTGAAAGAACTGGACGCCAAGATCAACACCGCCCGCGCGGCCTTGGCCGAAGCCGACGCGGCGCTGCAGGCGGCGTCGCCGAACTATGGCCAGCTGGTGCAGGAAGTGGTGCCGGCCGCCGATGTGTTCGCCCTCCTGCAGCCCGATGAAGTGTTCCTCGCCATCGACCTCAGCGATACCGGTGGCTGGACCTTCGCGCTGCGCAACGGCCAGGTGACCGCGGCCAAGGTGGGCGCCAGCGCGATTGATATCGCCAAGCTGGTGCAGCGGGTGCGCGCCGGCGTGGAGCCGACCACCGACGACCTGCCGAAATTCGATACCGATGCCGCCTATAGCCTGTACCAGGCCACGCTCGGTGGCGTAGCCGCCCAGCTTGAGGGCGTGAAAAGCATCGTGGTTGCGCCCACCGGGCCGTTGCTGTCAGTGCCGTTCGGCATTCTGCTGACCGGCCCATCAGCGCCCGATCAACTCGCGACAGCCCCCTGGCTGCTGCGCCGGGCCACCATCGCGCATGTGCCGGCGGCGGCGAACTTCGTCTCGCTGCGCAAAATTGCCGGCAATTCGCACGCGACCCAGCCATGGTTCGGCTTCGGCAATTTCCACCCGGTCACGCTGGCCCAGGCCGAGCGCAGCTTCCCCGGCGCTTCCTGTGCCGACAGCGCCAAGCTGTTCGCCGGCCTGCCGCCGCTGCCTTTCGCAGGCAAGGAACTGGAAGCCGCCCGCCTGCTGCTCGGCGGTCGCCAACAAGATGAGCTGCTCGGCTCCGCCTTCACCGCCGATGCGGTCATGCAGGCCAAGCTGAAGGACTATCGCATCCTGCACTTCGCCACGCATGCGCTGCTGCCGGCCGAACTGCGCTGCCAGTCGGAGGCGGCGATCATCACCTCCGCCCCTCCCAAGGCGGTCGATGCGTCCGGCGCGCTGCTGACCGTCACCGACGTGGTTGGCCTCGATCTCGATGCCGACGCCGTCATCCTGTCTGCGTGTAACTCCGGCGGCGGCAGCACGGCGGACAGCGATCCGAACAAGGTCGGCAAGGTCGCCGGCGAAAGCCTGTCCGGCCTCGCCCGCGCCTTCTTCTACGCCGGCGCGCGTTCGCTGATGGTCACGCATTGGTCGGTGAACGATCAGACCGCGGCGTATCTGGTGGCCGAAACAATGCGCCAGGTGCACGGCGGCGCCGGGATCAACGAGGCGCTGCGAAAGTCGCAGCTCGCGATGCTCGAAGGTGCCGGAACGACGTTCCCGGCAGCCCTTGCGCATCCTTTCTATTGGGGGCCGTTCGCGCTGATCGGCGATGGCGGGGTCAGCAAATCGTCATCGGCATCGCTGAACACATCAAATGCCCCGCGCCTGTAACGCGAGCATGTGCGAGCATTGTGATCGCATCTGGTAGAGCACAGACTTCGATCGTGCTTTAAGGATCGCCGCGCAGCGGGTGGGCCATGGAAAACGGACGTCTCGGCAAATACGAAATTCGCGGAATCCTCGGCAAAGGCGCCATGGGAACCGTTTATGATGGCTACGACGCCATCATCGATCGTCGTGTTGCCATCAAAACGATGAACCTGCCCGACGCGACCGACGCCGAGGCGCAGGACGAACTCGCGCGGTTCCGCCGTGAGGCGCAGGCCGCCGGCCGCCTGACGCATCCCAACATCGTCGCGGTCTTCGATTACGGCGAGGACGGCAAGATTGCCTACATCGTCATGGAGTTCGCGCCAGGCACCGAGCTGAAGAAGATCCTCGACAAGGGCGAACGCCTGCCGCCGGCCGAAGCCGTGCGCATCATGGAAGGCGTTCTGGCCGGGCTGCAGTACAGCCACGAGCGCGGCGTGGTGCATCGCGACATCAAGCCGGGCAACATCATCATCTCGCCCGACGGCACGGTGAAGATCGCCGATTTCGGCATCGCGCGCATCGAGAGCAGCAGCATGACGCAGGCGGGCACCATCATGGGTACGCCCGCCTACATGTCGCCCGAGCAGTTCATGGGCCAGACCGTCGATGCCCGCACCGACATCTACTCCTCCGGGGTGATGCTTTATCAGCTGCTGACCGGCGAGCGGCCGTTCGAAGGCGGCATGACCGCAATCATGCACAAGGCGCTGAACACCGAGGCGCCGAAGCCGTCCGACCTGTCGGTCACCGCACCGCCGGCACTCGATCCGGTGGTGGCCAAGGCGATGGCCAAGCGTCCCGAGGATCGCTACGAAAGTGCGGCGGCCTTCGCCCAGGCGATCCGGACCGCGATATCTGACAACAGCGCCGCCAGCTATGCCGATCCGCTCGGCGGTGATGACGCAACGCTGGTTTCAACACGGCCGAAGCCTGCCGCGCCGCCGCCGCCATCCGCGCGCCCGGCGGCCCGTTCCTCGCCAGCCCCCACGGCCGCGCCCACGCCCGCACCCGCACCGGGCAAGAGCCGCATGCCGTTGATCGCCGCCATCGTGGTGGTGCTGTTGGCACTCGCCGGGGGCGGCGGCTATTTCATGATGAGCGGTGGCAGCAAAACCGCGACGGTGGCGTCATTGCCCGCTCCGCAAACAACTGCACCACAAACAACGGCACCACAAACGACCGCTCCGGTGGCGCCACCTGCACCAATTCAACCGCCTGTTCAGCAGCCCGTTCAGCAGCCGGCAGCAAGCCCCGCGCCGGTTACGCCTCGGGCTGCCCAGGTTTCGACGCCGAGCGCCCCGCCGCCTCCGGTGATCGCGCCGCCCCCCCCCTCCGCGCCGGTGATCGCTCCCGCGCCGCCGCCACCGGCCGCCCCGATGCAGACCGCCAGCATTGCCGCCTCCCCATCGATGATCCGCGACGCTCTGGCCGCAGCCCTCCACCCCGCCGCCTGCAGCCTGACGCGCACCGGTCTCGATGGTCGCTCCGTGGTGATCTCAGGCCTGGCCAGCAGCGGCGCGGAAGGTGCTCTGCGGCAAGCGGTCCTGGCGGCGCTACCGGCCGGTGCCGCCGCAGATTCCTTCAACATGCGGCTTGATCTGTTCGACGGCCCGTATTGCGACGTGCTCGATACCCTGCGTCCGGTCTCAGCACAGAGTGTCGGGCTTAGTCTGCGCAATGGTGTGGCGCGGCTGAAGAAAGACCAAGACATCGTGCCGCAAGTTGTGATGCCCGATTTCCCGGCCTGGCTGGAGCTCGACTATTTCAGCAGCGACGGCAGCGTGTCTCACCTGCATCCCACCCCGGTGACGGCTGCCACACTCGCCCGCGCTGGCAGCACGGTGCTGCTCGGCAACACCGCGAAGGAACGCTGGCAGGTCGACGCGCCGTTCGGCACCGACATGATCGTGGCGATCGCGTCATCGTCGCCGCTGTTTTCCGCTCCACGGCCGGTCGACGAAACGGTGCCCGACTACCTCGCGGCCCTGCGGCGCGCCCTCGGCGATGCGAATGCGCGCGGGGACCGCGTGGCTGTGAATGCGATGCTGGTGCAGACTCTGGCGAAGTAGAGCGGGGGGCGAAGCAGGGGAGGCGCCTATCGCGCTTCGGCCATCGCAACGTCGCGCAGCCAGCCAGCCGGCATGCCCTCGCGGAACCGTCGCCTGAGATCGCGGATCGCCGTTTCGTTCATGCCGACCAGTTCGGGGCGGAAGAAATCGGCACTCGGGGTGAACATCAGATAGGCTTGGGTCTCGTTGGCCATCAGCGTCTCGATTCCCGGATCATAGTTTTCCGAAACCAGGAACTTGCGAAACGCGGCACGCGTCGGGGTGTCCAGCACCTTGGACCAGTATTCCCGAGTCCAGCCCTCGTAGGCCGGATTGGTGAAATACTCACCATGCGACAATTCGTGGTGCAGAATGGTGCGGCGCATGTCAATGGTCACGCCGCCCTCGCTGACGGCGGGAATGCTGATCAACCCAATGTTGCCGCCGGATTGCAGGGCGCCCTCCTGCTCCAGCAATTGGCGTAGCCAGGCTTCGCCTTGGGTCAGTTCAAGCTTCTGCCGGTCAGTGGCTGCGAAGAAGCGCGTGAGTTCACCGGCCCCGTAGTCATGGCCGTAATAGAACGTCTCCGGCGTGTCGCCGCCGGCCCGGATGGCATGGTCGAGCGCTGCGTCATCCAGCGCCAGGTCATGTGGCATGCCGTTCTTCTCGGTCATCGCGGCGACACGGTTGAGCATGGCGCCCTGCTCGGCCAGACGAGCAAAATCCAGCACGACGATGCTTTGGTTCTTGTCGAAGCGGAACACATCCAGCCCGGTTGGATGATTGTCGCAAATCGCCTGCTCACCAGCGACGCGCAATGCGATCTTTGGCGCCTGCGTGGGCGCTGGCGCAGCCTCTGGCGCTGCAGTTGGCGCGACAGTTGGAACCGGAATGGGTGGTGCCGGCTTTCGCCCGAACAGCCACCAACCCGTGCCACCCGCCGCCGCCGCCGCGCAAGCGGCGCAGGCCAGGAACAGCCGCCGGGAATGGCGAGAGGGCCCAGGCTCCGGCCCGCGCCGGGCCGGCAAGCGCACCGTGTCATCGTCACGCGGCGCCATTAAAATCGTCCCTGGGCTCAGGTGCCGACGTTAACCACCTGGACGCGCCGATTACGTGGCTCAGAAACCTGCGGGCCGGTCGACACCGCCAGATCGTCCTCGCCCATGCCCACCGCCTCCAGCCGGGCGCGATCGACGTGGTAGGTGTTGGCGAGATACTGCACCACCGCCTCGGCCCGGCGCTCGGACAGGCTGCGATTGGTCTCCGGACTGCCGACGGTGTCGGTGTGGCCCTCGATACGGAAGCGGTAGCCGGACAGCTCGTTGCTTGACAGAGCACGGCCGAGTTCGTCCAGCGTGGCGCGTGCGGCCGGCGTCAGATCGGCGGAGTTGGAGGCGAATTGCACCTGCAGATTGGCCGAAGGTGCCTTGGCCTGCTGCGCCGCCGGATGCGGCTGGGCCGCCGCTGCGGTTGCCATCGCCGGGGCCGCCGCGTGCACCGGGGCGGCTGGGGTCGCATCAGGTGCCGCGATCGCGCCTCCATTGGATGGCCGGATGCCGCGGGTGCCGGAACCGATCGCCCCGGTCGGCTTCAGCGAGTTGATCAGATCCTGCGCGGACGGGTTTGACTGCGCCATCGCAGGCAAAACGGACGCGGACGCAATGGTGGCCCCGACCAGCAGCGACAACACAAGGCGCATAGCACCCTCCCAAGCTTATGAGGACGATAAACTAACATATCGAACCGACCTGGGCCAGGGCCAAGCGGTGGGCGGGAGCCACATCACAGGTAAATTCATCTGCGGTCGCTGCGGAAAAATATTGTTGTATTGCAATTGGTTACTTGTCGTACTGGGTCCAGCCATAGTTCTTGATCACCCATTTCAGCGTCATGCCGTATTCCGGGTCTGTCGCGTACACATTGGTCAGTGCGTCCGCGAACGCCTCGGGGTTATCGGCCACCTGCATCGCGGGTTTGTAAGGATCTGCCGTGGCGAGCAGCTTGCCGTGCAGGTCGAACGCCTGGGTCATGCTGTCGAACTGGCGAAACTTCGCCTCCACCACCACGCTTTTGCCATCGACGACTTCGCGGGTCGGGCTTTCCACCGCCGGCTCGTTCGCCAGCGCCTTGATGCCGAACGGATTGTTGCTGCCCGGCGGCATCGCGGCCCCCCAGGCGCTTTCCACCGCCCATTGCGCCAAAGTAACGGACGCCGGCACCTTCCAACGCTTGCGCGACTCAACCGCGGCCTCGATCACCTCCGGCGGCGCCTCACCGAAATGGCCCATCTTGCCTGGGTTTTCCTCCACCAGCGGATGGGCGGCCAGCGCGTAATACGTGGCGCTGCCGGGATCGACGCGCCCGTTCGGCGGCGTCATTTTCATCACCACCGCCTGGAACGCCTCGATCGCCAGCGTGGTGCCGATGTCGGCAACCCCGGTCATCGGAATCGGCGAATGCGGTTTCGGCAGGCGGTCATTCAACAGGCCCTGGATGACAAACACGTCGCCCGGCGCGTTCACCCCGTCGCGGCCGACCGAGGTGAAAATGGGCGCTGCCACCCGCCCCATTTCGTCGGTGCTGAGAATTGTGGTGGATGGAACCAGCCCCATCGCAGGCCTCCCGTTCGGCTGTTTGGTTGCAGTGTAGGGCATCAGTATGTGGTCTGGCCGCTGACATCGGTAGTTTCGCCATCAATCACGCGCAAGTTGCTCGATTGTGGTTGCCGGCATCGCTTTCGGATGGCTCGCATGGTGCGGCTTGCAGTGATACTCTGGCAACAGGGAGACATTGCCGAAGCAGACCGACCACGCCGATGGAACGGACCGCAGCAGGAGTGGGTATTTGACCAACAACCCGTTCGACGAAGTTCCCGAGAGCGACCGCACGGTCGTTCGCCCCACCCCGGGCGGGCGACGCGGCGCTGCGGTCCCACCCACCAACCCGATCGGCGAAGCGTCCGAAAGCGACCGCACCGTCGTCCGCCCGAAACCCGGTGGACAACGCGCACCAGCGCCGCCGCCGATCCCCCCCGCCGCCCCATCGCCCGCGCGGCCCACGCCCGCAGCGCCCGTAGCCGCAACACCGGCGCCGGTATTGGAGGGTGCCGAGGATCTCGCCATCGGCGACAACCCGCTTTTGTCGGCCGCAACCCCGCTGCTGCAACTGCTGGCGCGGCTGCGCAACACCGCCAATCCGCCCGATTCCGGCGATCTGCGCACCCGCGCGCTCAGCGAACTGCGCCAGTTCGAACAGCGCGCCCGCGCCCATGGTGTGGCGATGGAACTGCTGCGTCCCGCGCATTACGTGCTGTGCGCCAGCCTTGATGACGTCGTGCTGAACACCCCCTGGGGGATCGAGGGCGCCTGGGCCGCAAGCCCGCTGTGCACCGCCTTGCATCAGGAAGCCAAGCCGGGCGAGCGGTTTTTCGATCTGGTCGGCAAACTGCGCCAGAAGCCCGATCAGTTCATGCCGGTGCTGGAACTGGTCTATCTCTGCCTGTCGCTCGGCTTCATGGGCCGGTTTCGCCAATCCCAGCGCGGCCCCGCCGAGATCGACCGTCTGCGCGATGAACTGTGCCAAACGATCACCGCGGCCAAGCCTGCCGCCGATGCGGCGCTGTCGCCGCAATGGCAGGGCATCGACGCGCCCTATCGTCCCCGGCGCCAAGTGATGCCGGTCTGGGTGGTCGGCTCCCTGGCGCTGGCGGTGATCGGCGGCATGTTCCTGTTCGTCTCAACGAGCCTGAACGCCGCCTCCGACGATCTCTATCAGCGCGTTCTGGCGTCATCGCCCTCCGCCATGCCAGCGATCGCCCGCGCCGCCCTCGTTGCGCCGCCGCCGCCGCCACCACCACCGCCGGAGCCGACAGCGGTCGATCGTCTCGCCCAGCGGTTGAAGCCGGAGATCGACCAGGGCCTGGTCAGCGTGCTCGGCACCGCCTCCGCCCCGATGATCCGCATTGGCGACCAGACCCTGTTCCCCGCCGCCAGCGCCACGCTGCAATCCTCGGCAACCACCCTGCTGCAACACATCGGTGCCGCGTTGGCGCAGGAGGCCGGGCGGGTCCAGGTGATCGGCTACACCGACAACCAGCCGATCCACACCGTCGCCTTCCCGTCGAATTTCCAACTTTCGGCGCAACGCGCCCAGGCGGTGCGCTCGGCACTCGCCCGCCCGGTCGGCGACAGCAAACGCCTGTCCTCCGAAGGCCGCGCCGAGGCCGATCCAGTGGCGGGCAACACCACGCCGGAAGGCCGAGCGCAAAACCGCAGGATCGACATCGTGCTGCATCCCCCGCAGGACGCCAGCTAGATGGACGCTTTACTGCGTATCATCGGCTCGCGTTGGGTGCTGACGCTGCTCGGCACCGCCTTGCTGGCCGGCCTCGTCTGGCTGTTCGGCCCGCTGCTGCCGGCGCTGGAATCCTGGCTGCCCCGGCTCGCTATTGTAGTGGCGATGCTGGTGGTCTGGGCCATGCTCAACCTGCTGCTCGACCTCACTCGCCTGAAGCGCGAGCACGCGCTGAGCCGAGGGGTCGCCGGCCGTGGCTCCTCCGCCACCGCCGCCACCGAGGAAGCAGGCGCGCTGGCCGACAAACTCACCACCGCGCTCGCGTTGCTGAAAAAGACCAAGGGTGGCCGTGGCTATCTGTATGAGCAGCCCTGGTACGTCATCATCGGGCCGCCCGGCGCTGGCAAAACCACTGCCCTGCTCAACGCCGGGCTGACTTTCCCGCTGGCCGACAAGATGGGGCAGGGGGCCGTTGCCGGCGTCGGCGGCACAAGGCTGTGCGATTGGTGGTTCACCGAAAACGCCGTGATGATCGACACCGCCGGCCGCTACACCACCCAGGATTCCGACGCCGCCGTCGACCGCGCCGGCTGGGAAGCGTTCCTCGGCCTGCTCAAGACCACCCGCACCCGCCAGCCGCTGAACGGCGTGATCGTGGCGATCGCACTCAGCGACATCGCCACCGCGTCGCCCGCCGAACGCGCCAGCCACGCCCGCGCGATCAGCCAGCGCATCGAGGAACTGGAAACGCGCCTCGGCATCCGCATCCCGGTCTACGCGGTGTTCACCAAAAGCGACCTGATCTCGGGGTTCACCGAGTTCTTCGATGATCTCGATCGCGACACCCGCGCCCAGGTCTGGGGCACCACCTTCACCCCCGGCACCGATGCCCTGTCGCAATTCGCCCCCTCCTTCACGGCGCTGCTCGAACGGCTGAACACCAGGCTGTTCCCCCGCCTACAGTCCGAACGCAGCCCAGAGCGACGCGCCCTCATCGCCGGCTTCCCCGCCCAGGTGGCAAGCCTTGAACAGCCGCTACAGCGCTTCCTCGAAGCAGCCTTCGGCCCCAGTTCAACCGCGCCAACGCCGCTGCTGCGCGGCGTGTACTTCACTTCCGGCACCCAGGAAGGCACGCCGATCGACCGGCTGACCGGCACCCTCAGCCGCACCTTCGGCCTCGACCAGAAGCGCGCCGCCACCCTGCGCCCGGAGCAGGGCCGCAGCTATTTCCTCGGCCATTTGTTGACCAAGGTGGTCTTCGGCGAGGCCATGCTCGTCTCCGACAATCCCGCCGCCCGCAAGCGCGCCCTCATGCTGCGCCTCGCCGGCTATGCGGTGGCTGTTCTGGTGGTGCTCGCCGCCGGCATCGTGCTGGCCGGCCACCGCTCCGACAATCTGTCCGACATCGCCACCACCGAAGCAGCCCTCGCCCGATACGAGCAGACCGCCCAGGGCCTCCCGCTCGATCCGGTCGCCGACGACGATCTGCAACGTCTGGCCCCATTGCTCGATCAGGCCCGCGCGCTGCCCTATGGCGTTGACCAAAAAGCCCCGGTCGAATCCGACAGCCTCGGCCTGTCGCAACAGGCCAAGCTGCAATCGGCCGCAAGCACCACCTACCGCCACGCCCTCGAACGCGCCCTGCTGCCCCGCCTGCTCTGGCGGCTGGAGGCGCAGATGCGCGGCAATCTCGGCCAGCCGGATTTCCTCTACGAGGCCACCCGCGTCTACCTCATGCTCGGCAGCGCCGGCCCGCTCGACCGCGGCCTGGTGCGCGAATGGATGACGCTGGACTGGCAATCCGCCTACCCCGGCACCGCCCTGGCCCCGCTGCGCGCCGACCTCGCCCGTCATCTCGACGCCCTGCTGGCCGACACCCTGCCTGCGGTATCGCTCGACGGCGATCTCGTAGCCCAGGCCCGCGCCACCTTCAGCCGGGTGCCGCTGGCGGTGCGCGTCTATTCCCGGGTGAAACCCTCGGCCGCCGCCCAACGCCTGGCGCCGTGGCAGCCGAGCGAAGCGTTGGGTGCCGCCGGCGGCCTGGTCATGCTGCGCAGTTCCGGCAAGCCGTTGACCGAGGGCATCCCCGGCTTCTTCACCCTGCCGGGCTTCCACACCGTGCTGCTGCCCTCTCTTGCCGGCGCCGCCCGCAGTGTGGCCGCCGAAGGCTGGGTGCTCGGCAAACGCGCCGAGCTCGACCCGAACGGCGCGGAAATGCAGGCACTCGAACACGACGTGATCGCGCTCTACGAGGCCGACTACATCGACGCCTGGGAACGCCTGCTCGCCGATCTCGACATCGTGCCGATGCGCAGCCTGACCCAGGCGGCACAAAGTCTCTACATTCTCGGCTCGCCGCAATCGCCGATGCGCGAACTGATTGCCGGCGTGGCGCGCCAGGTCACCCTGTCGGTGCCGCCAGCCGGCATGGCCGCAACCAAGGCTCCGCCGACACCCACCACTGATTCCAGCGAAAATTCCCAACTGCACACTCTGCTCGCAGCCTCCGCACCGGTGGCCGCCAAACCACCGGGCTGGGAGGTGGACGCCCATTTCAAGCCGTTGCGCGATCTCGCGGGTTCCGGCCCGGGCGCTCCGATCGACCAGGAGCTGAAGGCGATCTACGATCTGCAGCAACTGCTGGCCAAGATGGCGGCCGCCCCGATCGGCACCGTCGCCCCCGCGCTCGCCAGCAATGACCCCGCTTTGGTGCTGCGCGCCGACGCCGCCCACCAGCCACCACCATTCGGTCGCTGGCTGGCGGCGATGGCGACCAGCGGCATCTCGCTGCGCAGCGGCAATCTGAAACAGCAGATCTCCGCCGCCTTCAACACGCCAGACGGCCCGGTTGCAGTCTGCAAACAGGCCACCAAATCCGTCTATCCGTTCGACCACACCGCCCGCTCCGACGCCTCGCTCGACGATTTCGCCAAATTATTCGCCCCGGGTGGCGTGCTCGACGGCTTCTTCAACACCCAGTTGCGCGCCGCCGTCGACACCTCCGTCCGTCCCTGGAAGCCGGTATCGTCAGACACCCAACCCGCGGTGATCTCACCCGACGACACCGCCCAGTTCCAGCGCGCCGCCACCGTGCGTGACGCCTTCTTCGCCGACGGCGGCACCACGCCCTCGCTGCGCTTCGATATTTCAGCCGCCTCGCTCGACTCCACCTCGCACAGCGTCACGCTGGATTTCGACGGCGCCCAGGTCGCCGCCACCCACGGCCCGCCGCGCTCGGTGCAGATCACCTGGCCAGGCTGGAGCGGCATCAAGACCATGCGCCTGGTGTTCGACCCGCCACTACCCGGCAACGCCAACGACGCGCTGACGCAAACCGGCCCGTGGGCGATGTTCCGCCTGTTCGAACGCGGCCGCCTGCAACCGGGCGCCGCCGCCGATCATTGGACACTGAGCTTCCAGTTCGGCAACCGTCAGGTGGCGTTCGACATCCACGCCGGCGCCAACCCGTTCACGCCCGGCCTGTTGCAGGACTTCAAATGCCCAGTGCTGCCGTAGCGCGAATACCATCCGCCGCCGACAATCTCGGACGTTAACGGTTCGCCCAGATCAACCCACACCCCGAGACAAACAACAGCCCCAACAAAATCTCGCGAAACCGCTGGTCGCTCAATCGCGTGTAGGTGTGCGCGCCGATCCGCGCGCCGATGATCGTCCCTGGCAAGGCCACCAGCACCGCCCAGCCAACCTCGCGGGTCAACAACCCCGCCACCGCATGCGCCACCAGGGCCGTGGCCAGGATCGTCAGGTTATACACCTGAAACAGGGCGCGGCTTTCACTCTTGGTCCAGCCCCGGATCGTCGCCCACATCGTCGGCAACGGTCCTGACAATCCCACAAGACCGCCGAGCACGCCGCCGCCGAAACCAATCACGCCATCCGCCGAGCGCCCGCCCCATGGATTGCCACGGCGATTCTTGCTCAACAGCATCTGGATCGAGAAAACCAGCAGCAGGCCGCCGATGCCGATCTTGAGAAGCCGCGGGTCGAGATAGGCCAACAGCGCCGTGCCCACGGGCACCCCGATCAACCCAGGCAGAATAAATGGCAGCACCCGCTTGGCCTCAATGGCCCGCCAGATCGTCGGCATCGTCTGCACCTGCGCTGCGACCGAGCAAATCACCACCAGCGAAGAAGCGACCGACGGCGACACGGCGTAAAGCCAAATGCCCATCGCCGTAATGCCGGTGCCAAATCCCGCGAGCCCAGAGACGAAGGCGCCACTGAAGGCGCCAATGACGAGTATAATCGTTTGTACGGGGCTCATGCGACCGAGCGTTACCAGCCGCGTATCCATGCAGCAAGACAGCGGCCCTACCGCCGCTCCAACGCAATCAGATGCGTCCGATACGAAACCGCGCTGCGCTGGTGCAGCCGTGTCTGCCACGGCCATTCCGCCTGCTCGCCGACCAGCCCCAACCCGGCAATGGCGTGCCCGGTCTCGCCCCCCACCAGTGCGTGCAGAAAGGCCTCGCCGGCCCCGCCATGGGGTGCCCGCTGCGAATGTCCACCGAGCCAGGATTCGATCGGCGTGGCCCGGGTCGACCAGTCATAAGGTGTCGCCAACAGCATCCGCCCACCCAGGCGCAGGCTGCGCTGCAGGCTCTCCAGCAAGGCGCGCGGGTTGGGCACGCAGTCCAGCAGATTGAGCGCCACGCAAATATCGATCTGCCCGTCCGCCACCGGCAGCGCCAGCGCGTCACACGCCCAGAAATCCACCCGCTCAGCGCCGTCGAGCGCCACCGGGAACCGCCTGCGGTCATACACCAGCCCGATCCGCCGGCGCGGATAGGATACCAACCCGTCCCGCGCCCGCTGCGCCAGCCGCAGCAGGCCGAGATGCACGTCAACCCCGAGCACGCTGGCCTCGGGAAACGCCGTCGCCAGATCGAAGCTGGTCCGCCCGGCGGCACAGCCGAGGTCGAGCAGAAGCCGCACCGGGGACGTCTCTCCCGCCAACGCCAGCAACCGCGCCAGGCATCGCCGTGCCGCACCGGGCGCCGGTCCGTCGCCGACGGCTGCTTCCTCCGGGTCGAGATCGGCGTAGCCATCCCAGCCGTAGGTGGATTGAAACTGCCGCATCATGTCGAACCAGCTGTCCGGCCCGATGGCGTCGCCGAGCAGGCTCTCCAGCAGCGGGTCCAGATCCTCGCGCACCAGCAGTTCCACTCCGCGCTCGGACAGCAGCCGCGCCAGATCCGGCGAGATCACCGGGATGCCGTCGATGATCGGATATTCATGCTGGCAGGACGGGCAATGCAGAACGCCGTCGTTGATCGCGGCCTCGCTGCGCGACGCGACATGGGCGATCACCAGGCCAGGTGCGCCACGTCCGGCGCGCACGCAAACCGGGCAGACCGGGGCGAATTGATTGAAATGATGAAGTTGCAAAGGAAGCGATCAGCCGCCGATCAACACGGTCGGGCAGCCCGGCGGCATGATCGTGCCGGTGGGCGACGGGATCGGCGCCACGCAGCTGGAATGCGCCGTCATATCGCCGACCCGCGCCGCTGGCAGGCCGCAGATCGTCACCGTGGCCGAGCCCTTCGAGATCATCCCAGGCCCGGCCGGAATGCAGCCCGGCAGAATGCACGGCATCGTCATATCGGTCACTCGTGCCGCCGGCTGGCCGCCGATCAATACCGTCACCCCACCTGGGGGAATGATCGCCAGAGGCAGGCCGGGATGCGGCACCGGGGTTGGCACCAGTGCTGGCGGATGGATCGGCGCGTGGCAATGCGGGGTCGCTTGTATCACTTGGTCACCGACGCGGGCGGCTGGCTGACCCATGGCAGATCTCCATCACACCCCGCATCGACGGGGCTCGTGGCGAAATCATACACAATTCGTCCGCTGAGATCATCCGGCTATGCTGATCGCGTGCATCACGACCTCTGTCATGCTGTTGTCGTGCCGATAACAGGATAAATGACCGCAGGCGTGACGCACGCCACAGTGCGGCGGAGCGTGATCGGCGAATGTGGCGATCGCTCGCTCAACCGGGCACGGAATGGACGGGGCCAGACATGGTGTGCTTTTGCAAACAGACGGCGATGCAACTGCAGCTGGCGCTGCCGCGGTTCAACGTGTCCGCCAACGCCCAGGCGAGTGCTGCACTCCAGGCGGCGCCGATGGCCGAATTGGCATCATTGTTCGCGTGGCTGGCGAAGTTCGGCCTGCCCGCCGCCCCCTGGCAGCCGGACCCCGCCTGGCTGCAACTGCCGCTGCCGAAATTGACGCTGAGCGCCAGCGCGATGGCGACGCTATCAGCTTTCGGTCAGTTGCAGGCGATGGCCCAACTGATGGGCCTGAATTTGATGGTGCCAGCACAGGCCACCGCTTTCGCCCGATTGGCCGCCACCATGACGGCACGGCTGACCGCCATGCTGCAGGCCGCGCCGATCCTGCTGAATCCGGCGCCATGGTCGCAACTGTCGGCGTCGCTCACAGCCTCTGCCCAGGTCGAAGCGGCGCTGGGGCTCGGGCTGTTTCCCACCCTGCCGGTGATGGGCCCGCCACTGTCGCTGTGGCGCGCTTTCCTCAGCCAGTTGCGCGCCCTGTTGCCAATGGTGGCGTTGACCCAGCAACTCGGGCTCAACGCCCAGGCCAATCTTTCGGCCGAACTGGCCATAGCCGTGCGTCCCATCCTGGCCATTCCCATGCCGGTGCTGCCACCAGCCGTGATGACGCTGATGGTGAATTTGATCGCAGCCCTCGCTGCGGTCGCCCATCTTAAACTGACGCTCGGTGTCGACCCCCTGGAAGCCGGCCTGCCGGCAGTGCAGATGATGGTGGCGGCCCGCTTGCAGGCGACGGCGGCGCTGGTTGAACAAACCGTGGGGATGTCGCTGGCCACACTGCTCTCTGACTTGCTGGCGCTGGCGCCGGAATACTGCCCCACAATGATGGCGCCGCCGGCTGCAGTGAACGCAGCGGTCAATCTGAAAGTGACCGCGTTGACCTGGCAAGTGCCGCCCATCACCGCCCTGCCGATCCTCAACACCGGCCTGCCGATCGCAGCGCTCGCCGCCCAGATGAACGCCGCGCTCGGGCTGCAGGCCTCGCTGGTTCCCTGCGCCCAGGGTTGCGACGCCGCTGCGCTGCTGGCCGCCCTGAAAGCGGCCTAAAACGCGGCCAGGTCAGGGAAGGTGAGTCCGAGGACCGCCAACGTCACGCCGACCACGCCCATCAGCAAGGCAAACCGGACCAGCAAATTCGACATCGTGATCGCCGAGGCGGTGGCGAGCACGATGCCAAGCTCCAGGGCGGCGGCGGCATTGTCGAAGCTGTGCGCGCGTTCCAACGCCTCGCTGCGATCGTCCTCAAAGGCGCGAGCCCGCACGCTGATGGCGTTCTTGCCGTCCTTGGGATCCTTGGCGAACCGGGTGGCGTCATCCTGGAACTGCTTGGCCAGCGCCTGCCGCTTGGCCACCAGCGCCGGATCGGTACTGGAATCGAACGCCATGACCAGACGAGACAGATCCTCCGACATTAACTGTCGCGTGGATTTCGCCTGAAACTGGCTCCAGGCATCGGCCGCCAGAATGCCGTTGTTGCTGACCTTGATTTCCGCATGGCGCCCCTGCTGCTCGGTGATCGCCAGCAGGGCCGCGAGCACCGCCACAATAAGCGCGGCATTCTTGTGGCCATGCTTGGCGGCGTGCTCGGCGTGTTCTTGATGTTCGAGCGCCTGGTGCATGCTATTCCTCCATTTTGCCTGAAAATGATCAGGCAAGATTCGTGTTGAAGCTTGAAACCCATCCGATCAAGGTGGTCGATACAATACACCGTTTCAGGCCAAAATATTTTCGGTAACATAAGCCGTCGCATCGCGCATCTGGCAACGAAGTCGGGTTAGTCTACCCAAGGTGCTACGACCCGCCAGCCGGTAACGTGCTTATTGTATGGCGTGTCACGCAATTTTCATTCGTATGATAGGGTGTTGACGTAACGGAAACCTCTGAGCTCTGGACAAGGCGATGCATTTGTCGTTCCATCCTTGCATAATTCAATCAGTCCGTCTTCCTGGGAGAAGCTGATGTCGTCGAGCGTCAAGTTCCGCATCCTGCCAGGCTTCAACTGCGGCGTTGGACTGCCAATCCGCCGCTTCGTTGTTGCGCGAGTCAACTGACATGGCGTTGGACGAACTTCCCACCGAACTGCCGGATCTGGACCCGAGCGCACCCGCCGGGCCCAATCTGGAATTTGATGCGGAATTCGGCGAACTCGAACGCTCCAGCCAGGGTAAGCCTGAACAGCAATACGGCGACACCGTCATTCCCGGTGAGGATCCGAACTGGAAAGACGTCGCCGCCCTCGCCTGGTCGTTGACGGGCCGAACGCATGATCTGCGCGTGCTCGTCCAACTCGCGATATCTCGTCTGCATTTGGCCGGACTGGAGGATTTTTGTGCCGTTCTAGGTCTGATCCATCACCAGTTGCAGGCGCGCTGGGAGTCTGTGCACCCGCAACTCGATCCCGAGGACGACAA
>Ga0302279_10003583_pt1 | contig 19128 bp, 13 predicted proteins | sample III_Bog_N3_3_FD_194541 | JGI IMG/M metagenome (GOLD analysis project Ga0302279, IMG submission 194541) | Peat permafrost microbial communities from Stordalen Mire near Abisko, Sweden - III_Bog_N3_3 | ecosystem: Environmental > Terrestrial > Soil > Wetlands > Peat | place: Sweden: Abisko...
GTCTCGGAGGACAGCTTCGGCCCGGTGTCGGACAACGCGGCCGGCATCGCCGAAATGTCGGGTGAGTTCACCGGTGAGGCCGAGCGGGTCATGGTGAGCCTCGACGCCGTGGGCAACACCACGAAGGCCATCACCAAGGGCGTGGCCATCGGATCCGCCGTCATCGCGTCGGTTGCGCTCTTCGCCTCTTTCATCGAGACGATCGGCGAGCAGCTCCCCAGCCTGCACGCCACGGGAGCCAAGCTGTTCTCGATCATTCAGATCAACGTGGCCAACCCGACCACGTTCATCGGCCTCCTCATCGGTGGCTCGATCGCCTTCTTGTTCTCGTCCCTGGCCATCCGCGCCGTCGGGCGCTCGGCCGGCACCGTCGTGCTCGAGGTTCGGCGCCAATTCCGCGAGCACCCGGGCATCATGGACTACACCGAGAAGCCCGAGTACGGGCGGGTCATCAGCATCTGCACCGCCGCAGCCCAGCGCGAGCTGGCCACCCCGGCGCTGCTGGCCATCCTGGCCCCGGTCATCGTGGGCTTCGGCATCAACTATCTCGCCCTCGGCGCTTTCCTGGCCGGGACCATCCTCACCGGCCAGCTCCTGGCCAACACGTTGTCGAACTCGGGTGGTGCGTGGGACAACGCCAAGAAGTACATCGAGGACGGCAACGAAGGCGGCAAGGGCTCCGAGGCCCACAAGGCCGCCGTCATCGGCGACACGGTGGGCGACCCGTTCAAGGACACGGCCGGACCGGCGTTGAACCCCATGATCAAGGTCATGAACCTGGTCTCTCTGCTCATCCTCCCCGCTGTCATCAGCCTGCAGCACCACACGGGGGCCCGCCTCGCCATCGCCGGCGTTTCCCTGGTGATCCTGCTCGGCGCGCTCGCCTTCTCCAAGCGGGGTTCCGAGGCGATGGACGCTGACTCGGCCGATTCGGCCCCGGCCGTAGCACCCGTTGCACCGGTCGAATGACCTGCTCAGGCGCATAGCGGACCGCTCTTCCGGCGCCCTGGACGTGCACCCTGCCCTTGACAGGTGGGGTGGCGGACCCGCACTGTGACGTGACCATGCCCTCCCTTTTCCCCCACCGATCGCCGACCTGCGGGGTATGCCGTGGGTAAGGCGCTCGTCATTGTGGAGTCGCCGGCCAAGGCACGCACCATCGGCGGCATGCTGGGCCCGGACTTCATTGTGGAGTCGTCGATCGGCCACATCCGTGACCTCCCCCGCGGCGCCGACGAGGTGCCGGCCGCCTACAAGGGGGAGTCCTGGGCGCGTCTCGGCGTCGACGTGGACAACGGCTTCAAGCCGCTGTACGTGGTGTCCACGCCGAAGAAGTCGGTCGTGGCCAACCTGAAGAAACTGCTCAAGGGCGCCGACGAGCTGTATCTCGCCACGGACGAGGACCGCGAGGGTGAATCGATCGCGTGGCACCTCTTCGAGGTCCTGTCGCCCACGGTCCCCGTCAAGCGCATGGTGTTCCACGAGATCACACCGACCGCCATAGCGCGCGCCGTCGACGAGTGGCGAGACCTCGACCGACGCCTGGTGGACGCCCAGGAGGCGCGCCGCATCCTCGATCGCCTCTACGGCTACGAGGTGTCGCCCGTGTTGTGGCGCAAGGTGATGCCGCGCCTGTCGGCCGGCCGGGTCCAGAGCGTGGCCACCCGGATGGTGGTCGAGCGCGAGCGGGCGCGGATGCGCTTCCGCTCCGCCACCTGGTGGGGGGTCGACGGCACCTTCACCAACGCCGCCGCGGCGTCGGGCTTCGGCGCCGCGCTGATCGGTTTGGGCGGAGCCACGGTTGCCACCGGCAAGGACTTCGACGAGCACGGGGAGCGGACGGGCAAGAGCGATGTCCGAGTGCTGGGTGAGGAGGAGGCGACGTCGGTCGCCACGGCCCTGATCGGCCGCTCCTTCACCGTGAGCGCGGTGACCGAGAGGCCCTTCCGACGCTCGCCTGCGGCGCCGTTCATGACCTCGACCCTGCAGCAGGAGGCGGGTCGCAAGCTGCGCTTCAGCGCGCAGCGGGCCATGCAGGTCGCCCAGCGCCTCTACGAGCAGGGCTTCATCACCTATATGCGCACCGACTCGACGACGTTGTCGGACCAGGCGCTGACCGCGGCCCGCAGCCAGGCCCGCGAAATGTACGGCGATGCCTACGTGCCTGATGCGCCCCGCCGCTACGAGCGCAAGGTCAAGAACGCGCAGGAGGCTCACGAGGCCATCCGCCCCTCCGGTGAGACGTTCCGGACGCCCGAGCAGGCGGGCCGGAACCTGTCGGGGGACGAGCTCCGCCTGTACGAGCTGATCTGGAAGCGCACGGTGGCCTCCCAGATGAACGACGCCACCGGGACGAGCGCCCAGATCCGCTTGACGGCCGAGGTGCCCGAAGGGACGGCGCAGGGTCAGGAGGCCGAGTTCTCCGCCAGCGGCCGCGTGATCGCCTTCCCCGGGTTCCTGCGTGCCTACGTCGAGGGCGAAGACGATCCTGACGCCGAGCTGGCCGATCGCGAGGTCGTCCTGCCGGCGCTGGCCGTGGGCGACGTGGTGGAGGGCAGCGCCTTCGAGCCCGGCTCGCACACGACACAGCCGCCGGCCCGTTACACCGAAGCCTCGCTCGTCAAAGCCATGGAAGAGCTCGGGGTGGGGCGCCCGTCCACCTACGCCAGCGTCATCGCCACCATCCTCGACCGCGGCTACGTGTGGAAGAAGGGGACGGCGCTGGTGCCGAGCTTCACCGCCTTCGCCGTGGTGGGTCTGCTCGAGCGCTACTTCGGCGACCTGGTCGACTATGGCTTCACCGCATCGATGGAGGACGACCTCGACGAAATCGCCGCCGGGCGCGAGGAGGCCCTGCCCTGGCTGACCCGCTTCTACTTCGGCACGTCTGTTCCCGGCGCGGGCAACGGGCACGCCGACCAGGTCGAGCGCGTGGGACTCAAGGCCTCGGTGGCGACCCATCTGAGCGAAATCGACGCCCGCGAGATCAATTCCATCCCGTTGGGAAACGGGAGCGACGGCGAGCCGATTGTGGCGCGCGTCGGCCGGTACGGCCCGTACCTGCAGCACGGTGAGGAACGGGCTTCCATCCCCGACGACATGGCGCCCGACGAGCTCACGATCGAGCGGGCCGAGGAAATCCTGGCCGCGCCGTCCAACGACCGGGTGCTGGGCACGGACCCCCAGAGCGGTCTCGACATTCAGGTCAAGGCCGGTCGTTTCGGCCCCTATGTCCAGGTGGGCGAGGTCGTCGAGGGCGCCGACAAGCCGCGTACGGCCTCGCTCTTTGCCGCCATGGAGCCGGCCACGCTGACGTTGGAGCAGGCGCTGCAACTCCTGCAGATCCCGCGCACCGTCGGGACGGACCCCGAGACCGGTGAGGACGTGGTGGCCCACAACGGTCGCTTCGGCCCGTATCTCAAGCGCGGGGCCGATACGCGCAGCCTCGGGAGTGAAGAGCAACTGCTGACCGTGACGCTCCCCGAGGCGCAGGCGCTGTTCGCGCAGCCCAAGCAACGGCGGGGCCGGGCGTCGGCCGCGCCCCTCCGCGAGCTCGGCACCGACCCGACGACCAACCTGCCTGTCGTGGTCAAGGACGGCCGCTTCGGCCCCTACGTGACCGACGGCACCACCAACGCCAGTCTGCGCAAGGGCGATGCGGTGGAGTCCATCGACATCGGGCGCGCCTCCGAGTTGTTGGGCGAGCGCCGGGCCGCCGGCCCCTCGACCCGCAAGAAGAAGGCGGCCAAGAAGGCCGCGCCGGCCAAGAAGAAGGCAACGGCCAAGAAGGCGCCGGCGAAGAAGGCGGCCGCCAAGAAGAGCGGGGCGACGAAGAAGGCTGCGGGCAGCAAGAAGGCTGCGGTCATCAAGAAGGCCGTACCGACCGAACCGTTCTGAGATGCCGGCCCGGGGTCGCCTCATCGCGCTCGAGGGCATTGACGGCTGTGGCAAGTCCACCCAGGCCGCGGCCCTGGCCGACGTGCTGGGGGCCCGCCCGACCTTCGAGCCCGGGGCCACTGCGGTCGGGGCCCGTCTGCGCGAGCTGCTGTTGGCACCCGACGCACCTCCGCCCTCTCCCCGCGCCGAGGCGTTGCTGATGGCGGCCGACCGGGCCGAGCACGTCACCCACGTCCTCGAGCCGGCGCTGGCCGCGGGCGAGTGGGTGGTCAGCGACCGCTATGCCGGCTCGACCATCGCCTATCAGGGCTACGGGCAGGGGCTCGAGCCCGCCGCGTTGGAGCAGCTGGTCGGATGGGCCACCGGCGGCCTGGCCGCCGACCTGTCGGTCCTGGTCGACATCAGCGTCGAGGTCGCGGCGGCCCGCCTGGCCGCCGGCGGCCGCGGCCGGGCCGATCGGATCGAGCGCCTCGGCGCCGACTTCGCCCGGCGGGTGCGCCACGGGTTCCTGGCGCAGGCGGCGGCCGACCCGGAGCACTGGGTCGTCGTCGACGGGACCCTGGAGGTCGCCGCACTGACGGCGCATATTCTGGCCTCCGTGCGCCAACGACTGGGTGACGCGCCCACTGGGCTCCGGTGAAGGCGGAACGACCGGTCCCCGAGCTCTTCGCCGCGGTGGTGTCGCAGGACGCGGCGGTGACGGCACTGCGCGCTGCGGCGGCCCACCCCGTGCACGCCTATCTCTTCCGCGGGCCGCCCGGGAACGGTGGGCTGGCCGCCGCCCACGGGTTCGCCGCCGCGCTCCTGTGCCCCGAGGGCGGGTGCGGCGTGTGCGGCACCTGTCGGGCAGCGCTGGCCGGCACCGATCCGGACCTGCATATCGTGCGCCGCAGTGGCGCCTCGGTGTCCAAGGAGGCCCTGCGTCAGATCGTCACGTTGGCTCAGCGGCGACCGCTGCACGCGGCGCGCCAGGTCATCGTCGTGCTCGACGTGCATCTCGTGCTCGACCGTGCGCCGGTCCTCCTCAAAACCCTCGAGGAGCCGCCCGGTGAGACGGTCTTCGTGCTGCTGGCCGACGACGTCACTCCCGACCTGGTGACCATCGCGAGCCGCTGCGTGGAGGTCGCCTTCCCGCCGGTGCCGCGGACCGAGCTGGTGCAGTGGCTGACGAAGGCGGGCGTGACGGCGGACATGGCGGCCGTCGTGGCGGACAGTGCCGGCGGCAATCCCGAACGAGCCCGGGTCATGGTGGACGATCCCGACGTGGCCGCCCGCGTGGCGCTGTGGACGTCGGTGCCTGAAGAGCTGACGGCGGCGGGCATGACGGCGGCCGGGTTGACCCGGCGCGTCCTCGATTCTGCGGACCGTGCGGTGGAGCCCCTCCGAGCGGCCCACGCCCGGGAGATCGACGTCCTCACGGCGGCAGCGAAGGAGATGGGTGAGCGCGGCCTTCCCGGCCGCAAGGAGATCGTCGAGCAACACCAGCGCGAGGAGCGCCGCTTCCGCACCGACGCCCTCCGGGCCGGGCTCGGGGTGCTGGCCCGGGCGTACCGCGGGCGCGTCGTCCGGGCGGCCCAGGGTGACATTGTGGTGGGCGATCCGGACGTCCGCAGCGCCACCGAGGCCGTGGGGCTGATCACCGAGACCGCCGAGGCGCTGCCGCGCAACCCGAACGAGACCCTCTTGGTGCAGTCGCTCTTCGTCCGCCTGGCGGCCCTGGCGGCGTAGCCGCCAGCCGCTGGACACCGGCACACCGCCGGTCCCTGCCGGGGCGTCACGCTGTGCATCCGGAGTGCACGGGGTTAGAGTCTCGCCGAATCTCCCGAGGCTGGAGAGAGTAGGTGGACGAATGCTGGCGGATGCCGAACCTGCCCCTGGGAGTGTGGCAGGGCGACTGGAGATCCGGGTCCTCGGTCCTGTCGAGGTCGCCTGGGACGGGAGTCCCATCGACATCGGGGGTGTGAAGGCGCGGGCGCTCGTGGCCCGCCTCCTCATCGACCGCCAGATCATCGTCTCCGTCGATCGTCTCGTCGACTCCGTCTGGGGCGACAACGATGGACCGGGGGCCGAAATCGCGCTGCGCTCCACGGTCTCGCGCCTGCGCAAGCGGTTGCGCGATGCCGGTGTCCCTCAGGACCTCATTGTGACGAGGGCCCCCGGATACGTCCTGGAGGTCCCGGCGGATGTGACGGACGCCGCTCGCCTGGAGCGCCTGGTCGCGGAGGGGCGGAGGCGGCTGGCCCAGCAGCGCCCGACCGAGTGCATCCGGTTCCTGACCGAGGCCGAAGCCCTGCGGCGCGGAGCGGCCTACAGCGAGTTCCGCGACGAGCCGTTCGCCCGGCCCGAAGCCCGCCGGCTGGACGAGCTGCTGCTCTCGGCCGCCGAGGCGAGGATGGACGCTGAGCTGACGCTCGGCCACCACGAGGCGGTGACGGGCGAACTGGAGTCGTTGACCAGCGCCAACCCGATGCGGGAGCGGCTGTGGTCGCAGCGCATGCTGGCGCTCTACCGCTCGGGCCGCCAGGCCGAGGCACTGCGTGTGTTCCAGGACCTCCGGTCGGTCCTGGTGGCCGAGCTGGGGATCGAACCGGGACACGACGTGACCTGGATGGAGCGGGCCATCCTCGCGCAGGACCCCGCTCTCGATTTCCCGGCCCCGGCCGAAGTGGGCACCGGCGTCACCACGGGGGAGCCGACCGGGGGCGCACGGCCCGGATACCAGGTCCGGGTGCCCGCGAACCGACGTCAGGGGCCGCTCGTCGGCCGGGAGAGGGAGTGCGCACTCCTCGGTGACTGGTGGACCTCGGTGCAAGAGGGGGCGGCTCGCCTGCTCCTGGTCGACGGCGATCCCGGCATCGGCAAGACGCGTCTGGTCGCCGGATTGGCGCAGTCCGCCGAGTCGCACGGCGCACTGGTCCTGTGGGGCCGCTGCGACGAAGACCCGGTGGCGCCGTTCCAGCCCTTCGCCGAGGCGCTCGGACGGTACTTCCAGTCGCTCTCGGCCGATCGCATCTCACGCATACCCGACTGGCAGCTGACCGAGCTCTCCCGCCTGGTGCCGCGTCTCCGCGAGTACGCGCCGATGGCTGAGGAGAAGGGTGGCGATCCGGACAGCGAACGGTTTCGGTTCTTCGAGGCGGTGACGGCGGCGTTGAACGAGCTCGCCGTCGGCGGGACCATCCTGCTGGTCATCGACGATCTGCATGCGGCCGATCAGCCGACATTGTTGCTGCTCCGCCACGTGTTGCGCGGTACCGACGACGCCAAGCTCGGCATCGTGGGGATGTTCATCGACACCGAGGTTCCGCCCGAGCATCGGTTGCGCGCCATGTTGGCGGATTTCCGCTCGGTGCACCCGGTGGCGTCCGTGCACCTCGAGGGACTGAGCAGCGCGGCGGTGGAGGAGCTGGTGCAGGGGTGGCCGGACGCTCCTGCCGATATCGTTCCCCAGCTCTGCCGGCTGACCGACGGCAATCCGCTCTTCCTCGACGAGCTCCTGCGCCAGGTCGGCTACCGGGAGACCGAGGAGGGCCAGGAGGGTGACGCCCTCGTCCCACCCACGTTGAGCCCGACCGAAGCCATCCGGGAACTGGTGGCCCGGCGTGTGTCACGGCTCCCGGAGGACGTGATCTACCTGCTGCAGGCGGCGGCGGTGGCGGGTCCCGAATGCGAGGCGGGCATTGTGGCCGAAGCGGCTGAGCTGACAGCGGAGCAGCGACTCGACGCCTTCGACCGCGCTGAAGAGTCACGCCTGCTGCGGCGGGTCGGGCAGGACATGCGCGATCGCTATCTCTTCACCCACACCCTGGTGCGCGACGCCATTTACGGCGAGCTCCTGCGCGGGCGGCGGGTGCGCTACCACCACAAGATCGCCGTGGCCACGGAGCGGGCCCATGCGGGCGAGCTGGACACCTACGTCAACGAGCTGGCCCACCACTTCTACATGGGCGCAGCCGTCGCCGATGCCGACAAGGCCAGCCACTACTGCCGGGCCGCGGGCGAGCGCGCCCTGCGCCTGCTGGCCTTCGAGGAGGCGGCGGTCCATTTCGCCCGCAGCCTCGAGGTGGCCGAACAGTACGGGCTGGCCGATCCCCGGGCGCGCTGCGATGCACTTATCGCGCTGGCGGAGGCGCAGAACCGGGCCGGCGAGACGGCGCTGGCGGACGGGAACTTCGAGCGGGCAGCCGCACTGGCGCGGACCCTCGACGACGGGGAGCGCCTGGCCGCGGCGGCCCTCCGGGCCGGTCCACTCAGCTACCTCGGGATAGTGCAGGCGAACGGGGACCAGGTCCGGCTCCTCGAAGAGGCGCTGGCGGGGCTGCCCGAAGGTCAGGACACCCACCTGCGCGCCATGGTGACGGCGCGGCTGGGTCTGGTCACCGTCTACGAGTCCGCCACCCCGGTCCCCGAGACGCTGGCGCGCTCGCTGGCCCTGAGCAACGACGCGGTCGCCATGGCGCGGCGGCTGGGGGACCAGGCCGCGCTGGGCTACGCGCTGAACGCGCGCATGCACGCCCTGTGGGGCATCGGGTCGGCGCCCGAGCGACTGGCGACGGGGAAGGAGCTCGGGGAGATCGCCGACGACATCGGCGACGAATTGCTGGCGCTGCACGGGCACATGTGGCGCATCCGTGAGCTCCTGGCTCAGGGTGACGTCGACGCGGTCAACGAGGAGATCGCGCGGTTCCGGGCCAGGGACACGGGGCCGGTGCACCCCCTCGAGGCCTCCTACGCGTTCAACGTCACAGCCATGATGGCGCTGCTCGACGGCGACTTCGAGACGGCCGAGCGCCTCGGGCAGCGGGCCCTGGAGGTGGCCGAGGGGCACAACGAGCTGGCCCTGAGCTTCTACGGGGCTCTCATGTTGTGGACCTGGTGGCAGCGTGGCGACCTGGCCGCATCCGACGGGGAGTTCCGCGCGGCACTCGACCAGGCACCGGTCGAATATCCCACCGTGTCGGCGGTGTTGGCTTTGATCCATGCCGAGACGGGCGACACCGAAGCGTCACTGAGCCAATTGCGCCTGCTGGCGGCCCTCGGATGGGAGAACGTGGCGAACGACCAGGCCGAGGGGGTCTCACTGGCCCTGGCGGCCGCGGCGTGCAGTGTGCTGGGTGCTCCGGCGGCCGACTTCGCGCCGCAGGTCTACGAAGCGATGCGGCCCTACGCAGGGTCTGCCGTCGTGGTCCGTGCACCGGCCGCGGCGTGTGTCGGGCCGGCCGACCACTACCTCGGCCTTCTGGCGGGGTTGTTGGGGGATTTCGCGCTGGCGGAAGTGCACCACGAGGCCGCCCTGCGGCTCGCCCGTCGGATGGGCTCACCGCCCTTCGTGGCCGCCGCCGAGGTGGCGCTGGCCCGAGCGGTGCGCCAGCGCCGGCCGACGGCCGACGACGCCCGGGCGGCGGCGCTCCTGCACAACGCCGAAGAGGCGGCACGTGTCATGGGATTGCACCGGCTGACCGAGCAGGCCGCCGCGCTCGACTGATCAGGCCGTCAGGATGGGCTCGCGTCCCCGTGGGGTGGTGCCGACGCCGGATCCAATTGCGCTTCATAGGCGGCCAACCTGTCGTCCGCCTCGCGGATCCGGCGGCTCATGCCGCTCAGCAGTGCGTTGCGGAACCCGGGGATCTCCATCATGGTCTCGAACTCACGGGGGCCGACGATGAGCACATCGAGATCAGTGGTGGCGTGGACAGTGGCACTGCGTGGCGCGGGCTCGATGGCCGCCAACTCGCCGAAATAGTCGCCGGCATGCAGAATGTTGACGACCCGCTCATCGCGGGTGACCGTGGCCGTCCCCTCCAGAATGACGAAGAGTTCGCGGCCGAGGCGACCTTCCCGCATGATCACCTCGCCGGCCTGAATCCGCAGACGCTCGGCGATGCGCGCCATCTCGAAGAGCTGTTCCTCGGTGCAGGCGGCGAACCAGGGGACGCCCTGCAGTCGTTCCGGTGCGGCCTGCCCGCTCCCCTCGCCGTCGGCGCCCATCCGTCTCCCCCCAAAAGGTCGGTCGGCGGAGTGTTGTCCCCGCGTCGTCAGGGTACGCGCTCGGGACCCCGCCGTGCGGCCGCCCGGGCTCCCGTCATGTGCTCAGGGTTCAGGCGCGTCGAGCAACTCGGCCAGACGGGCCTCCACCACCCGCAGGCGGCGGGCCATGCCGCGGAACAGCGCCCCACGAAAGCCGGGGATGTCGGACATGGCCGAGAGCTCGCGGGGCCCGATGATGAGCACGTCGAGATCGGTCAGCGCCGTCACGGTGGCGTTGCGCGGCCCGGGGTCCATGGCCGCCAGCTCCCCGAAGAAGTCACCTGGGCCAAGGGTGTTGACCCGCCGGCCCATCTGCGTCACCGCCACGGAGCCCGAGAGGATCAGGAAGAACTCCCGGCCGATCCGCCCTTCTCGGGCCAGGACCTCGCCTTCCCCCACCTGTACCCCTTCGGCCAGGCGTGCGACCTCCTGCAGCTGCGTGTGGGTGCAGTTCCGCAGCAGGTCGACGCCCTGCAGCCGGTCGACGGTCGCCTGTGTTCCCATTGTGGCCACCACGTTTGCCTCCCCTTCCGATGCGATGCAGTTGCCCCGCGGCTGCATCGGCCAAGGTGCCGACCACTCTGTACCCCGATGCTTACAGCGTCATTGCAGGGTTGTTGCAGGTGGAGCCTCGGTTCGGGGCCCCATTTCGGCAGTAGGCCCGGGCGAGGCGTCTACCATGTTGGGCCGGTTCCGGATCAGGGGGTCTGCCTTGTCCTCTGGGCGCCGGGAACGGATACGCCTGGGTAGCTCAGTCGGTAGAGCAGCGCACTCGTAATGCGCAGGTCAGGAGTTCGAATCTCCTCTCAGGCTCCAGTTCAGTCCCCAGCTTGGCGATTCGTCTTTGGGGTCACACGATTTCGGGAGGCGACTTCGGGGGACCCCTTCTCGGCCTGGGCACCGCATCGGGTCCGAGAGGGCGCGTTCACTACGCCATTTGGGGGTTGTGCCGTGATGTGGGGGCCGAGATGATTACCCGGGCGAAAGGGGCGTAGGCGGTTCCTCTCGTTTGGCGCCCAGGCTTGTGCGGCCTGGTGGAAGAAGGGGAATGGCGATGCTCAAGGGAGGAGCCAAAGCTCTCGCAGCCTCGGGTCCGGGGGGCGATATCCCCTGGCACTCAAGGCAGCGAACTCGAGCGGGTCGGTCAACCAGGCCTTTACCCTGACCGTCGGTCGTGACCGGCGATAGAAATTCGGGACGACGAAGACGACCGCACCAGTGTGGGGGACTGCTGCCTCCGTCGCCCTTGGAGCGCATTGATCGCACCCCTCCAATGCGGTTCATAATCGCTCACCGGCGGCGGGAGTCGTCGTAGCGTGTCGATGGTGGGCTTAGATCAGGCGGATCTCATTGGAGTCCTCGACCTCGTGCGGGTCGTTGGACAAGCCCGAGACCCGGACGAGTTCTTGCGGGCCACATTGCGCGGGGTCATGGACCTCGTGCCTTGTTTAGTGGCAAGCATGAACGAGATCGTTCCGATAGCGGACCGGATGGTGTTCTGGGTCGAACCGCCAATGTTCCGTCCGCCCGATGGGGTTTCTCAGGCCTTGGCGGAGCTTGCGGGACAGCATCCACTGATCCGCCATGCGATGGAAACGGGCGACGGCTCAGCGCACCGGATCAGCGACTTCTGGACTCAGGAAGAGTTCCACGCGAGCCCTCTGTATCAGTTGGTCTACCAACCCATGGGAGTGGAGTATCAGATGTCGGTCACGCTGCCAGCGCCGCAACCGGTGGTTGTGGGCCTGGCTCTGAGCCGCGCTGATCGGGATTTTCCCGAGCGTGATCGCTCTGTCCTCAATCTGGCTCGTCCCCACCTAGCGCAGGCGTGGCGTCACGCACGCGAGCAGCAGCGGCTGCGCGGTCTCCTCGACGCGGCGAGCGACGCCGTTGGGCAGGAGGGCTCAGGAATGGTGGTCCTGTGGGATCCGCCTGAGGAACTGACACCGGGCGCCCTCGTCACCTTGTACCGGTTCTTCGGCCGGCCCTCGCCATTGTCGCCGCTGCCGACACGGGTGCAGCGGTGGGTGGAGGCCCAACGGGACCGGTTAGCGAGCGGCGAGCGACTGGACATCATGCGGCCTCTCACCGCTGAGCTGGAGGGCCGACGCTGCACCCTGCGCTACCTCCCGCCGCAAGCCACGCATCCCGGAGCGATCATGGTGGCGTCTCAGGAAAGGTCGTCCGGTCGGTCATTCGAGGCTCTCGGGCTCAGCGCTCGTGAGGCGGAAATCGTGCAATGGGTCACCGTCGGCGAGTCGAACGCAGCGATAGCGGCTCGTCTGCACTTGTCACCCGGAACGGTAAAGAAGCACCTGGACAACGTCTACGCCAAACTGGGGGTCCGAGGCCGCGGAGCGTTGACAGCGTTCGTCCTCGACATCACCGTCGCCTAGTTCCTCGAGCGGGAACACTACGACTCCAGAACAGATGGCGGCCGGCAGCCGTCGGCGTGGCTGCGGCGTGGTCAACTTTCGTCGACGCTTGCGGATTCGATCCGGGCCTCTCGAACTTCGGTCAGGACTTGCTCTTATCCCGAACTCTGTCCCAACAATGAGTCCCAGCCCATCCTACTAGATCCAAGTGGATCCCGCCCGCCTACGGAACAGCCCTCTGACCAGGACGGAATGCGACGACCTGGTCCGGACTGGGACTGAAAGGGATTGACCGAACCTCACTCGTAATGCGCAGGTCAGGAGTTCGAATCTCCTCTCAGGCTCCAGAGGTCGGCGCTGGCCGGCGAAGTTGGGTCCCGGGCGGACGTTCTCCCCGGGCTGGCCTGGACGTGGGAGCCGGACGGCCACCTTCGTGCGGAGTTTACGGATTCCTCCGCTCACGCTGATCCCTAGCGTCGCCGGGTGACATCATGCGGTCCCTCGGGCTCCCGCGGCTGCCGCCGTGCAGAGAACGATCGGTCCGCCCGAAGCTGAGAAGCGAAAAGGGGCTCCGTGACCAAGTTCAAGGAAATACCACGTCGGGCGCTGTTCACTCTTCTCCTCGCACTGGTCGTCGGTGCAGCGGTCACCGCGATCGCCTCGGCGAGCACGCCAGCTCCGTCGACGACCCCTGCGTCAACGACCGTCTACTACGCATGTGTCAGCAAGTTCGGCGGCATCCTGACCAACGTCAACTCTTCGGCCGCGCCGCGATGCGGAGCCGAGGGCACCAACATCAGCTGGAACCAGACCGGGCCACAGGGACCAGCGGGCACGAACGGCACGAACGGCACGAACGGCTCGCCTGGCCCGCAGGGACCTGCCGGTACGGCGGGAACGAGCGGCACGAACGGTACCGACGGCACGAACGGCGCGCCTGGCGCACAAGGCCCTCCCGGCAGCAACGGCTCGAGTGTCGTGACGAGCTCCGGCCCTCCGAGTGGCGCGTGCACGAACGGCGACACGGATATCGACCTCGACACGTCCCAGCCCGACAACGGAGCGGTCTACACCTGCTCTGCTTCCGCCTGGGTCGCTACCGGCTCCAGTATCGAGGGGCCGCAGGGGCCGGCCGGTACGGGAGGGACCGGTCAGCCTCCGGTGGTGGATGCCACCTGGACGCCGACGTTTCCGTCCTCGACAGCCGCGCAACTGCCAGGGGGGAGTCTGTATACGACCTCTGTGTCATCAACGGCCCAGGTCGAGACCGGATCGACCCTGAAGTCGATCAGCGCGACGCTGACCGGCAATCTCAGCGCGTGCGGCTACTACAGCGTGGAGGTCATCGACCCCGACGGCACGGAGCTCGCGGAGTGGTACCTCGTCCCGGTCCCCGTAGGCGGGATGGTCACAGCGCAACCCCCAACGAGCGACATCGGAACCTCCGACCTCATCACGACAACGGGGAGCCTCGTCGCCGAGGCAGGTTGCTACGGCAATGGGAGCAACTTCGGCGTCTTTCTGCCATGGCCTTCGGGGGTATCGGTCTCCTTCACGATGCAGTGGACGCATGCCACTCCGACAGAGGCGATCAGCTAGCCACTGTCCCTGTGGCCGGGCGTGGCGGGGAAATTGGTTCGTGCAGCATCAACTTCTTGCGGAATGTACGGGTTCCTCCGGACAGGATCCTTCGTACAATTCGGGAAGAGGGCCTTGCCAACCGGGAAATCGCCGAACGGCTCTTCATGGCGCAGCGCACCGTGGAATCGCACCTGTCCCATGCGTACCGGAAGCTGGGCGTACGCTCCCGGACCCAGCTCAGCAGGGTCTACACGCAAGGCACGCGCGAGCCGAATTCGTCCGCCTGACCGCCTCTCACTGTTTCTCAACCCCAGTTCAGCCCTCCTCATCTGGGTAATTGCTTCTTCGTACCCGAAAGTGACCTGCTTGAGACTGCCTGCAGGCGTTGCGGGTGATCCATAGCGTCTTGACCTCTCTCGTAATGTGCAGGTCAGGAGTTCGAATCTCCTCTCAGGCTCCACGCGCTGGTGGCCGTTGCCTCCCGAGGAGGCCGAGTGCACCTCATCGTCGTCAGTCCGAAGACGAAGACGGAGTACCGAGCTGATCTGCGACCATGGCCAGGCGTTGGTCGTAGAAATCGGGGCGCAGCCTCCCGGCCTGGGAGAGGGTGGCCAGGCCATGCAGCGTGCTCCAGACAACCTCGGTCAGCGTGTCTGGGTCACGGTCGCCGGCCAACGGCGCGAGGGCTGCACGTAGCTCTGCAAAGGCTTCATGCAGCGGAGCTGGTGCGTCGGACTGCCCGAATGCGAGATCGACGGTCAGGGTGAACATGGCCTCGTAGAGAGCCGGGCTCGCTCGCGCGAACTCCACATAGGCGTGCGCAACCGCTCGCGGCTCGGCGTCGGGTGAACCGGCGCTCTTCCGAGCGTTGTGCAACAGGGTGCCCAGTTCGCCGAACCCCTCCAGGGCTACGGCGCTCACGATGGCGTCCTTCCCGCTGAAGTGGCTGTAGAGGACCGGCTGGCTGTATTCGATGCGATCGGCCAATCGGCGCGTGGTCACGGACTCCCAGCCTTCGGCCTCGGCCAGCTCCCGGGCAGCGTCAACGATGATTTGGCGTCGTTGTGCTCGCTCGCGGTCTTTCCGATCCTGGCTCGTCACCCCGATGACCCTAGCGCTGCTAGCTGAAATAGCACGTTGACTCTCAACGCTAGGCAATCTAGCATTGCTAGAAACCACCGGCCGCTCACGGGACGTCCCAGGCGAGCGGGGTCGCGGTGCAGTGCCCACACCCATCGGAGATGCCTTGGCGAACCACCGGGGCCGATCTCCAACAAGCCACGAGGAGAATCACGATGAACCCCAGCCAAGCTGATGGACGCACACTCGCAGGGCGTTACCTGGCCATGTTGAACGACCACGATCCCGATGGCGTCGATGGCTTTGTGGCTGTGGACTACATCAACCACAATCCGATGGTGGAGGACGGACGTGAAGGCAACCGCACCTTCTGGAGGGATTTCTTCGCCGCATTTCCAGACATCGAAACGACGATGGACGATCTCGTAGTGGCCGGCGATCGCGTGGTCGGACGATTCACCTACCGGGGTGTGCACGACGGTCCCCTCTACGGAATACCTGCGACAGGGAAGCCGATCGAAATGCGTTCCATCGACATCTGGCGGATGGAGAACGGGGAGTTCGTAGAGCACTGGGACGAGCTCAACTTGCTCGAACTCTTCCAACAGATCGGCATGATTCCCGCGTTCGGCGTCGGAGCTGCATAGCAGCCGACCGGCTTTTGGCACTCCACGTGCGGATCCCCGAATGTTCGCTGACGTCAGGAAGGAATGGGAGATGAGAATATCGACCGCACTGAGTCGGGCGGGGGTGTCGTCTGTGCTGGAACCCGGTGATCACGGGTACGCCGACGCTGTGGCAGGGTTCGATCTCGCGGTCCCGTTCGCACCTGACGTGGTGATCGACGCACGGTCACCAGCGGACGTTTCGTCAGGCATCGCAGTGGTGGCCGAGCGGGGGGAGACTCTCACAGTCCTGGGTTCCGGGCACGGGCGGCTCCACGGTGTGCGGGGAGGTGTGGCCATCACCCTGCGGCACCTCGATTTCGTCGATGTCGACGTCGCCGGCCGCTCGGCGCGGGTCGGTGCCGGATCGACGTGGGATCCGGTCCTGACCGCGACTGCGTCGCACGGTCTCGCCGCGGTGTGCGGATCGGCGCCGGGTGTCGGTGTCGTCGGCTACCTCCTCGGGGGTGGAATCGGTCCTCTTGCGAGCTCCTTGGGGTTCAGCAGTGACCACGTGCGTTCGTTCGACATCGTGACGCCGGCGGACGGATTCATCACGGTGTCCGGACACGACCACCCCGACCTGTTCTGGGCACTCCGAGGGGGGAAGGGTGGATTCGGCGTCGTCATGTCCTTGACGATCGACCTCCTGGAGTTGACCCACGTCCACGGAGGCGGGGTGTACTTCGCGGCCCAGGACGCAGCCGAGGTCCTGGGCGCCTACGCAGACTGGGCACCCTCGCTCCCCGGATCGTCGACCGCATCGATAGCGCTGCTCCGCCTGCCTTCCCGGGACGCGCTCCCTGAGGCGATCCGGGGTCGGCACGTCGTGCACGTCCGATTCGCCAGCCTGGGTCCGGGTGCTGCGGCGCGAGCACAGCTCGACCACATCCGCGGCGTGGCCCGGCCGCTGCTCGACACCGTCGGAGACCTTCCCTACGCACAGTTGGGGGCGATCCACGGTGACCCCAGAGACCCGATGCCCGTTGTCAACGGCACTGCCTCGTTGGCGACGCTCAACGCAGACACCGTCGATGCCGTGCTCGGAGCCGCTGACTTGGAGGCCGATCGTCCCCTGTCGAGTGTCGAGATCAGGACCATGGGGCCGGCGACGCGACCAGGTCTTGCCGAGGCAGATGCGGTGGGAGGCCGCTCCACCGCCCACCTGTTCAACGTCTACGGCGCACCCGTCCCCACCCTGACCGATGCCGACCGGATCGCTGCCGTCCGTGGCGTCCTGGGCGCAGTACGGCCGTGGCGCGCACCCGTGCATCTTGTCAACTTCATCGGGCGGGCCAATGAAGCGGATGCCGTCGTGCATGCATGGACGGCTCAGCAAAATGACCGTCTTGACTCCATCCGCGCCCGGCATGACCCGGACGGGCTGTTCCCTTACGCACGACACGGTGTGTCGACACCGGGGTCAACCACATAAGCCCGTGCAGGTGCCCGCATGTCCGGGTCCGCCTCCGGTGTGCGGTGTCTAGTCTCGGGTCGTGCCTTCCTTGCACCCCCACACCGGCGACGGGGAGACGGTCGGAGTGGTGGTCGTCGACCACGGATCGCGCCGGGCCGAAGCCAACGCGCTCCACGAGTCTTTCGTCGCGGGGTGGAATGCCACCGCGCCCTTCGCCGTGGTCGAGCCCGCCCATATGGAGTTGGCCGAGCCCTCCATCGGGACGGCCTTCGACCGGTGCATCGCGGCCGGGGCAACGACCGTGGTGGTGGCTCCGTACTTCCTGTGGCCAGGGAACCACTGGTCGGTCGACATACCGGCCCTGGTCGAGCAGGCGGCCGCCCGCCATCCCGGCATCCGCTACCTGGTCGCCGCCCCCCTGGGGCCCCACCCCTCCCTGCTGGACATCGTGGAGCAGCGGGTGGACCACTGCCTGGCCCACGCCGAGGGTCGTGGGCCGGCGTGTGACGCCTGCGCCGGCACCGGTGGATGCCGAATGGCGGAAATGAGGCCCGGGGCGGACTCCGGGTGACCGACGTGGTGGTCGTGGGGGCGGGCCTGGCCGGGCTCGCCTGTGCCGGCGACCTGGCCCGGGCCGGCATCAGCTGCGGGGTGGTCGAGGCCTCCGACGGCATCGGTGGGCGGGTCCGGACCGACACGGTGGACGGCTACCGGCTCGATCGGGGCTTTCAGATCCTGCTCGACGCCTACCCCGAGGTGCAGCGCCGGCTCGACCTCGATGCCCTGGCGCTCGGGCGGTTCGCGCCTGGTGCCGTGGTGCGCATCGGCGGCGGCTTCCACCGCGTGGGGGACCCCCTGCGCCGGCCCTGGGACCTGCCCGCCACCCTGGCGGCGCCCATCGGGACATTGGCCGACAAGGTGCGGGTGGCCCGGCTGGTCCTCGACGTCCGGACCCACCGGGTGGGCGAGCTGCTCCGCCGATCCGACGGGACCACCGCACAGCGCCTGACGTCCGCCGGCTTCTCGGACCGCATCATCGAATCGTTTTGGAGACCATTGTTCGCCGGCATTCAGCTCGACCCGGCTCTCGAGGTGTCCAGCCGACGCTTCGACGTCATCCTCCGGATGCTGGCGGTGGGCGGCACCGGCGTGCCGGCCGAGGGCATGGGGGCCATACCGGCCCAGCTGGCCGCGGCGCTCCCTCCCGGCACGGTCCGGTTGGGGGCCCGGGTGGCCACCGTCGCCCCGGGCGGGGTGGTCCTCGTGGACGGGGAGCGGTTGGACGCCCGGGCGGTGGTGGTGGCGACGGACGGTCCGGCGGCCCACCGGCTCCTCGGTGCCCGGGTGCCCGACCCGGGCTCGCGGGCCGCCGCGTGTTGTTGGTTCGGCACCCCCTCGGCACCCCTGACCGGGGCGCGCCTCATCCTCGATGGCGAGGGCAGCGGCCCGGCCCGCAATGTGGCGGTCATGAGCGAGGTCGCACCGTCCTATGCGCCGCCCGGACGGTCCCTGTTGGCCGCAGCGGTGCCCGGCCCCGACGCCCTCGACCCCACCGTCACCGAGCGGGTGCGACGTCAGTTGGCCCAGTGGTTCGACTCGTCGCTCGGCGACTGGGAACTCCTTCGCACCGATGTCATCCCCCACGGGCAGCCGGCTCAGGCGCCCCCCTTCCATCCCAAGCGGAGAGTCGACCTCGGCGAAGGCGTCTTCGTCTGCGGCGACCACCGGGACACGGCGTCCATTCAGGGTGCGATGTTCAGCGGCGGACGCACCGCCAGTGCCGTCGTCGCCTTCCTCGCCGGCTGAGCTTGTCCGCGCGGGACCAGGAGGTGCCGCGCGTCTCGTGCCGACGCTCGATTCGTGCGAACGGTCCAAGCGCAAACGACCGAATCAGCCCATTCCTCGATCGGCGAGTGAGGCGAAGCATCGACGGCTATAGGTCCACATGAAATCTGCCGATAGTCGAGTAGTGCTTGGAACTCTCCAACCACCAAGAGTCCACGGTGGGAGTTGCCATGTTTCCAAGACCGCATGTCATTGCGGAGATTGTGGACGAGTCGTCTCATCGGTTCGCAGTCAAGCGCCA
>Ga0302279_10003585_pt1 | contig 19120 bp, 11 predicted proteins | sample III_Bog_N3_3_FD_194541 | JGI IMG/M metagenome (GOLD analysis project Ga0302279, IMG submission 194541) | Peat permafrost microbial communities from Stordalen Mire near Abisko, Sweden - III_Bog_N3_3 | ecosystem: Environmental > Terrestrial > Soil > Wetlands > Peat | place: Sweden: Abisko...
AGCCGGGTCACGTTCATGCCGCCCGTAGAGAACGGCGTCAACGCCTGTGCGAGCGCGTAGATGCTCTCGTAGCGAAGGTCGCGGTCCTTCTTGAGGCAGCCGTCGACGACCTCCGCGAGCGCGACGGCGATCTCGGGAGCGTAGTCGCGCAGCGGCGTCGGCTCGGACTGTACGACGGCCGACACGAGCTGGAGCACGCTGTTTCCGATGAAAGGGCGCTTGCCCGAGAGCGCCTCGTACAGCACCACGCCGAGCGACCAGACGTCGGCGCGGGCGTCGACGCTGCCGGGTGTCTCGAACTGCTCCGGTGCCATGTACGCCGGCGTGCCCACGACGTCGGTCGCGTGCGTGATCTTCGTCTCGGCTTCCCCTCCCCCTTTGGAGATGCCGAAGTCGATGAGCTTGACCGATTCGCTGTCGTCCTTGCGCTTGCAGATGAAGAGATTGTCGGGCTTGAGATCGCGATGGATGACCCCGGCCGAATGCGCCTCCGCGAGGCCGTCGCATGCCTCGAGGATGTACGAGACGGCCTCCCCCGCCGGCAGTCTTCCCGCTCGGTGCATGCGCTCGCCGAGAGTCTCACCGTCGAGAAGCTCCATGACCATGTACGGCTCGCCGCTTGGCAGGCGGCCGACGTCGAACACCTTCGCGACGTGCTCGCTCGTGAGCCCCGCGATGATTCGGGCCTCACGCTCGAAGCGCGCGAGCATGCCGCCGCGCGCGACGATGTCTGCGCGCAAGAACTTGATCGCGACCGACCGCTGCAGCTGGCGGTGACGAGCCGCGACGACGACGCCCATCCCGCCCGAGGCGATGATGCGGACGACGAGGTATTTGTCGGCGATGACGTCCCCCGCGCGCACGGGAGAGTTACCGCCTGATTCTCCAGCCGCCGGCACTCGGATACCTCCCCAAAGCAGCCTACCGCATCTTTGGTCCAGGCGCGGTCATTGAAGAGCTTCGGTGACGTCGGGTTCACGACACCCGCCAAGTGCGCATAGAGTGGGCAAATGCCGGGGGCAGGCCACGGTAGCTTGGAGGTCGACCAGACGCTGCGCCTGGCGCGCGACCAGGTCGAGCGGGTGATCGCGCGCTATCGCCTGTACCTGTTCGCGGCAGCGACGGGGATCACGGCGCTCACGCGTGCCTTCGGCCTCAACGTGTCATGGGTCCCGACCGTGACCTTTGCGGCGGCGTCCCTCTACGCGACGATCATTCTCGTCTACCTGCGGCGCTACGGAAACCCGCCGCTTCTGGCCGCGATCGGCCTCATCCTCGACCTCGTCACCACCGCCACGGCGTTCGTCGCCGCGAAATACGTAGGCCCCGAAGACGCGTCGGCGATTCCGTTCACGACGCACATCCTCGGCCCGATGCTGGTCCTGACGCTGCTCATCAACTCGCTGCGCGCGAGCAAGACCCTCGCGATCGTCGGGACCGTGATCACGCTCGCTCTCTATGTCCCCGTCGTCGTGTACATGGCCGGCTTTCACCCCGCCGAGATCTCGGTCTTCGCCATCCTCGGGCTCGCGGGACTCATCGGCGTCGCCTCGGCGGCTCAGGCTCGGAAGAACCTCGACAACCTCGCCCGGCTCCAGCTGCTCCGGAGATATCTCCCTCCCGAGGCGGTGCTCCGGGTCATGCGCGAAGACCCCGACGCAGCTCTCGCCCCGGGGGGGCGCCTGGTAACGGTAACGCTGCTCTCGGCCGACCTCCGCGGCTTCACGGCGATGAGCGAGGACCTCTCCCCCAGTGAGGTGATGGCGCAGCTGAACGGCTACCACGGCGCAATGATCGACGTGATCGAACGGCACGGTGGCGCCATCGACAAGTTCATCGGGGACGGGACACTCGTCGTCTTCGGTCTCGCAGGCGCTCCCGAGGAGGCCGCCGCGGCAGCCGTAGCGTGCGCGCAGGGAATGCTGCAGGCGCTTCTGGTGCACAACGAAGAACGCGCCGCCCGGGGCTCACCCTTGCTCGCGATGGGGATCGCGGTTCACACCGGCCCGGTCATCGCGGGCAACCTCGGCGTGCCCGGAAGAAGGCTCGAGTTCACCGTGATCGGTGACACCGTCAACACGGTGTCGCGACTCGAAGGCGAGACGAAGACAGCCGGTACGCCTGTCATCATCTCCGCCGAGACCGTGGCGCTCCTCGTGAACGCGGAAGGGCTCCGCGAGCTGACCCCCGTGACCCTTCGCGGGAAATCGCAAGCGACGCGCGTCTACGGCCTCGCGGGACGTTGAGAACCGTGGTCACGACGGCGCGCGACCCGCGACCTCTCGCCGTGCGAGTGAGAGCCTGTTGAGAGCCGCGTGCATGCTCTGACGGAGCGATTGGGCATCGCGAGCCACGTCCGGCCAGTTGCCCGCGCGCGCGACGGTCACGACGCCGTCCGCGTCCGTGACGACCCCTGCGATGAGCTGCTCCACGGAGCCAAGCGACTCGAGCAACGCCTCCGGGGGCGCCCCGCTTTCCTTTTGCGCGACGACCGCGTTCACCGGCCCGTTGACGTCCCTGGCGCGGGCGCCAAGCGCCGCGAACTGCTCCATGATCGCTCGTAGCTCGTGGCTCCGCCCCTCGACCCGACGGGTCTCTTCGAGCACGCGATCGAGCGCGACCTGCTGCCGCTGCTGGATCGTGTTGATCGCGCCGACGAGGCTCGCGAGGCACGCACCGAGGCGTTCGTGGGCGCGGCTCGCTTCCTCGAGCAGCAACCCCGAGCGTTGAAGCGTCTTTTCGCTCGTGATCGAAGCTCGTTCGAGCTGGGTCACGAGCGCGTCGAGCGCGTCGAGCTCGTCCTCGAACGCCTGCGCAGCCGCGACGAGAGACGGGATACGGGGCTTGGGGTTGGTCATGACGTCTTCATGGTAGGCCCATGGTCAGCGTTTCAGGCGCTCGATCTCCGCATGGATCGCCGGCAGCTGTGGGTCGTCCGGCGGAGCGACCCGGAGGTACCCTTCCCACGCGCGCAAGGCCTGGGTCTTCTGCGCCGGCGTCGTGATACCCGAGCGTCCGATCGCGAGCGCGAGGTTCTTGTGCACGTGCGCAGGCACGTCCGGATTGTCGTCGACGATGCGCTGAAGGATGTCGGCAGCGACGGACAGGTACTTGTGCCTCGCCGGGTTATTCCCCGCGATCGTGATGATATGTGCCGCGCGCGCCTGACGAACCTCCCAGTAGTCGGACCAGACGATGGCTTCCCACGAACCGGGCGGGTGAGCGTGCCCCCTGAAGTCGATGTTGGGAGCCGCCACCTCCGACCGCTCCAGCCAATCGTCGAGCGAGACCGGCTCCGACCCCGCATGGACCTCGTCGCAGAAGCCAAGCGGCCAGAGACCGTAAGAGGCATTGCTCGAGTGGTCTCCGGGGGTGAGGTCTCCGCACACGACCATCGGCGAAGACAGGTTGGCGTCGAACAGCTGCTTCAGCTGAAACCCTTGCGCGGGCGAGAGCGAGAGCCGCGGGCCCGGGAACACCACGCCGCGCGCGTGCTCTTCGAAGAGCGAGGGCCCCCACGACGTCGCCAAGATCTCTTGGTCCACGACGCGGACGTCAGGGCGAACGTGCTCGGTGAGCTGCAGGTAGCGGATGGTGTTCGTGATGACATCGCCCTTGGTGAAGAGAACCCCGCCCTGTGGAACGACGCGGAGCATCTCGGCGCCGTACTCCTCCACGAGCTCGTTGTCGTGGTGGTCGAGCTCGCGGTGGTGAACCGCGAGCTGCACGAGAACGATCACGCTGGCCAGGCGCACCTGCAGCCCAGGCCGTACGACCAGCGCCGGGACGCGGGAGACGATGGCGCCGAAGCCGACGCCCGCGAAGACGCACGCGTAGAGGTCGGGTTGCTGCCAGAAGCGAGCAAGGATCCCGCGATACAGGTCCGTGGTGAGGGGCAGGTTGCCGAGGGCCATCATGACCGCGATCGCGACGACGGGAGGAGCCAGCGCCACGAGCCCGAGCCCTCGCGGTCTACGCGCCACTTCGCGAACGCACGCGAACAGACCGACCGCCATCAGGCCCACGCCCCACGGACCCAGCTGGTCGAACGTGTAGGTCCACCATGCGGCGAACACGTCGAGCGCATGTACGTCCGCGGCGACCCCTTGGGGAGCGAGGTGAAACGTGCCGTACTCGCGGCGGAGCACGTGGGTCCAGAAGCCTGGCCACGTGTCGGCAGCGCCCCACGACACGAACGCACGATGAGACGCAGCGATCGGCAGATAGAGATACGGCAGGAGACCGGCTGCCCCTGCCAGGACGAGGCGAGCGAGCACCTTCGGGGAAGCGAGATCGCCGCGGCTCGCGAAGACGGACCACGCGACAATCGGAAGGCCCGTGAAGAGGATCGTCTGGTGGTTCGCGAGCCCGAGACCGAGCACGAACGCACCCGCCATGGCGAGCTTGCGATCGCGCGTCGAGTGGTAGCGGACCGCGAGCCAGAGAAGGACCGCGATGGCGAGATTGTTGAGCGCGAAGACCTCGGCCGCGATGGCGTAGCGCCACACGCCCGGCGCGAAGGCGAAGAGCCCCCCCGCTACGATTCCAGCCGGGAGCGACCGCGCCCCTCGCGTCACCGCGCGAGTCAGGAACGCGGCTGCGAGAGCGTCGCACACGGCGGACATGACGTTCAGGCGAAAGGCGACGCTGCCGCTGCCCATCGGCATGCGAACGAACAGAGCACCCAGGAGTGCGTAGAGCGGATACCCGGGGGGATGGATGACCCCGCCCGAGGCCACCGCTCCAATCAGCTCGCCGCTGTCGCCGCCGGGAACGGTACGGTACGCCGTGAACAGGTAAACGACGAACGCCAGCAGGCCGACGAGCGACGCCGCGAGCCGTCGCACGGTCAGCCCGGCGGAACGGCGACGAGCTCGTCGATGTTCGGCTGGAGGGAGATCTCGATGCGCCGGTTGCGCGCGCGGCTCGCGGCTTCATCGTTCGGTGCTACCGGATCGAACTCACCGTACCCCGCGGCCGAGAGCACCTCGGGACGAACCCCTTGCGCGATCAGGAAGCGGACGACCTCGACCGCGCGGGCGGTCGAGAGCTCCCAGTTCGACGGGTAGCGCTCGCTATGAATCGGGACGTTGTCCGTGTCCCCCGCGACCTGGAACTTGCGATCGGCGATCGTCCGGAAGATCCCCGCGACCTGCGTGAGCGCCTGCTGCCCTGCCCCCTTGATCTCGGTATGACCCGAGTCGAAGAGGACGTCGTTGGCGAGCTGGATGACCATGCGCCCGTTCCGGAGCGCGATACGCAGCTCCCCCGCGTCGATCATCTTCTGGAACTTCGCGAGGACCTCCTTGTAAAGCTGCGCTCGGGCAGCGGCTGCGGCCTGCGCCTTCCGAAGCTCTTCGAGGCGCGCCTTCGCGTCGGTGAGCGCGCTCGCCAACCCTCCGCGTTCGGCGAGAAGCGCGTCCGCGTTCTTGCCGAGCCGCTCGAGCTCCTTCTTCAGCTGCGCGTTCGTCGCGATGGCATTGTCGAGCTTCGCTTGCAGATCACGCGACGACCCGGTGGCGTCGGCGAGCGACTTCCTCTGCTCGTCGAGGAGCGCCTGAGCCTGCGTGAGCGCGGCGTTCAACCGCGCGATCTCGGCGTGAGACTTGTCGACCTCCGCCGAGCAAGCGGCGAGCGTCGCGCGGACCTGCTGCCCGTCCCGCACGGCCGTATCGAACTGGTCCTTCGAAACGCAGCCCGCGGCGAGCGCCGCACACGCGAGAGCAACACCAGCGAGGGGCGCAATCGAAGCGTCCAGGGCGAAGAGACGAAAGATCCTCATGGTGCACGACTCATTGGGGCGATTTGCAACCGAGCGCAAGAGGGTTCGTCGAGCAGAAGCGCGGGTCACAGGCCTGACGCGGGGACGCGCAGCGGAGCCGGCGCGGTCGCCGGTCGCGCGAGCTTGGGTGCCGGCTTCGTCGACGTGGCCGGAGGGGTCGGCGCTGCCGAAGTCGGGACTGATGGTGCGCTCGGCGTGGGCGCAGCCGTGGCGGTGGGGGAGGACGCGGGCAACGAGGCGGCCGTGGAGGTTGTGGCCGCCATCGCGCTCGGTGAGGGCGGAGTTGCGATCGACGGCGTCGAAGGCCCGGGCGACGGGTCGACGGATGCAGCGGACACCGCAGTTGGGGCCGGTGCCGCGGACGCGACGTCGCTGCGGGCTGGCGTCCGCACGGCGAGAAAGCCCGCCGTCGCCACGGCGGCGACGAGCGCAACCGCGAGCCCGGCGACGAGCCCGCGCTGCGACCGCGCCGTCGGAGCGGTGTCGCGCGAGAGCTCGACCGCCGCGGCCGTCGAGGTAGCGCCCTGGCGAGCCCGCACCCCGGCACCTTCCGTAGCGAGGCTGGCGGGTCCTTGTGGCCTCGGTGGCTCGGAGGGGGTCCATACGCGAGCGCCCGGGAGCTCCTCGGTATCGGAGCTCGATCGGCGCGCATCGGAGATATCGACGTGCAGCGAACGGGTCGGCGCCGCCCGGTCCACGCCCCCTCGCGGCGACGCGCTCGGCGCGTCCGGGACGACGACACGCATCGTGGATCGATAACCGAGTGGAGACTCCGGAGACGTCTGTCTCGCTGGATCGGTGAGCGTCGGCGTGCTCTCGACATCCGGAGGCGCGCCCGCTTCCGTGAGGTGGGCGCGATGCCCCGTGAGGATGTTCTGGACCGGCGACATGTCAGTCTGGTTCAGGTCCTGACTCTGGTCGTGCTCCGCGACCTCGGCGATGCGCTTGATCTGCCGAAGCTGGGTTGCGAGCCACTCCGCGCTTTTCGGTCGCTCCTCCGCTTTCTTGCGGAGCAGAGACATCACGAGGTCCTCCAGGCCCGGCGGAAAGCGGCGGGTCTTCGGGAAGCCCGGAGGCTCGTGCTGAACGTGCGCCGTGGCGACGGCCGCGAAGTTCTTCGCCTCGTCGAACGGCCCGTAGCCGAGGAGAAGCTCGTACAGCAATAGACCGACCGCGTAGAGATCGGTCTGCGGGGTCGGCTTGTCGCCCATGATCTGCTCGGGCGACGCGTATCGAGGCGTGCCGAGGAACAGGTTGTTCTTCGTGTAGCGCTTCTCGAGATCCATGATGTGCGCGACGCCGAAGTCGAGAATCTTGGTCACGGAGCCGTTTCGCGGCGTGACCTGCAGGAAGATGTTGTCCGGCTTGATGTCGCGATGGACGACGCCGTGGCGGACGTGGACGTACTCGAGCGCGTCGCACACCTCGATCGTCACCTTGAGCGCGGCGTCGACCCCGACCCCCTCCGGGGCCTCGGGGACGATCTGCGCGAGCGACCGCCCCTTGAGCCGCTCCATCACGAAGTAGGGGCGAGGCTGCTTCTCGTCCGTCAGGCCGCCGCTCGTCACGGAGACGATATGCGGGTGATCCATCGCCGCAAGCATCTGCGCCTCGCGCTTCAGACGCTCGATGAGATCCGCGCTCGGCTCGATGGACCGGAGGGTCTTGAGCATCTGAATCTTCTTCTCGAGGAAATGATGACGCACGAGATAGAGCGCGCCATGCCCCCCTTCGGCTTCGAGGCGTACCACGACGTACTCGGTGCCCGGAACCCGCTCACCGGGCCGATATTGGCGCTCTCGGGTCTCCATCGGGGGGTTCATACTAACCACGCTACGGGACCGTGGACCACACCGGCACGACGGCGATGCGCGTTTGGCCTTGGCGTGCCTGTGTGGTCCCCGCTCCCTCCGCTTTCGGTGGCGGCTCCCCTCGAGACGGGCGAGACACTCGGTCGCCGAGAGTTTCGCGGGTAGGTGCGGGCTTCGCAGTTTCTATTTGGCCCTTTCGAGTCGGGAGCACGGTGCCGCTGTCGGCACGCTAAGGAGAAACGCGCATGGCAGTCGTGCCAGAGGCGGTGCCGTGTCCCGACGTCGGCTTCGGCTGGTGCTCCGCGCCGTGACGACGGCTTGTTACTCCCGCTGGGCGACTTTGCGTCCGGTTTCGGCTAGCAGCTCCGTCATTCGGCCCAGATCGGCTCCGCTGGCGGAGCTTCCTGTTCCTTTCTCGGCTCTCGCCCTTACCCCCTCGACGATGGAGGCTACTCGGAAGAGGCCGAAGGCTAGATAGAACGCCCAGCTCACTATCGGGGCGCGACCCGTGCGGCGGACGTATGCGGCTACGTAGTCGTCCTCCTTTGGAATGCCGAGGGCTTCGAGGTCGGTGCCGGCGAGGCCACGCAAGGCCCCTTTGCCTGCGGGGAGATAGTAAGCGAGGCAGCTGTAGGCGAGGTCCGCGACCGGGTCGCCAAGCGTCGAGAGCTCCCAGTCGAGCACTGCGATCACGCGCGGCTCGGTCTCGTGAAACACCAGGTTGTCGATGCGAAAGTCGCCGTGCGTGAGCGTCGCGCGCTCTTCGGTGGGGACGTGCTCGGTGAGCCATTGAGAGAGCCAGTCCATGGCGTCGATGGGGCGCGCCCGCGCGGCGAGGTACTGCTGCGTCCATCGCGTGACCTGCCTCGCGAGGTAGTTCGCGGGCTTGCCGTAGTCCGAAAGGCCGGTCGCCTCGAGGTCGACGCGATGGATGCGCGCGACGACGTCGTTCATCGCGTCGTAGAGCGCGGCGCGCTCGCCCTTGGAGACCTCGGGGAGCGCGGGGTCGCGGAGGATGCGCCCGTGCACGTAGTCCATGACGTAGAAGGGGGTGCCGATCACGCTCGTGTCCTCGCAGAGGAGCCGCGTACGAGGCACGGGGACGTCGGTCGCGGCGAGCGCGGTCATCACGCGGTACTCGCGCTCGACGAGGTGCGCGGACGGGAGCAGCGTCCCACCTGGCTTCTTGCGAAGCACGCACTCGTGTCCGGCCTCGTCGCGGAGGAAGAACGTTGGGTTCGACTGCCCCCCTTCGAACTGCGAGAGGTCCACGATGGGCGCAAAGTCGGGGAGCTTGGCGCGCAGGTAGCGCTCGAGGGGGGCGCGGTCGAGCTCGTGGCCGGCGCGAATCGGGCCGAGCGACGGGATGCGGGGGTGGATGTTCGGCGTACTCATGCGATTGGCAGCCTCTCGATGCTCCGGTGGTGGCATCGTACTCGCTCATGAAAGCCGTCGTCTGCCCCGAGTACGGGCCCATCGATCGTCTCACCTTCGAAGAGGTCCCGAGCATGCCGCTCGGCCCCGCGCAGGTCCGCATCAAGGTGCACGCGGCCGGAGTGAACTTCCCGGACCTCCTGATCGTGCAGGGGAAGTACCAGGTGAAGCCGAAGCCCCCGTTCACGCCCGGGGCCGAGTGTGTCGGCACGGTGGTCGAGGCAGGGGCCGACGCGCAGGGGGTGCGGGTAGGCGATCGGGTCATCGCGCTTCCGGCCTGGGGAGCGTTCGCGGAGGAGCTCGTCGTCGACGCCGCGCGCGTCATGCCCGTGCCCCCCTCGATCGACGACAAGGTCGCCGCCGGTCTCGTGCTCACGTACGGAACGTCCCACCACGCGCTCGTGCAGCGCGCAGCCATCCAGCCCGGCGAGACGTTGCTCGTTCTCGGTGCGTCGGGGGGCGTGGGGCTCGCCGCGGTCGAGATTGGCGCTCGCCTCGGAGCGCGCGTCATCGCCGCCGCGAGCACCCCCGAGAAGCTCGCGATCTGCCGTGCCCACGGCGCATCGGACGTCGTCTGCTATGGCGATACTCCGCTCCGCGATGCGGTGAAGGAGCTCACCGGAGGCCGAGGCGCCGACGTCATCTACGATCCGGTGGGCGGCGATCTGTTCGACGCGTCGATGCGATGCATCGCGTGGAAGGGGCGGCTTCTCGTCGTGGGCTTCGCGAGCGGTCGCATTCCTCAGCTCCCCGCGAACCTCGCGCTCATCAAGGGGTGCTCGATCGTGGGGGTCCACTGGGGCGCGTTCGTGGAGCGTGAGCCTGCGCTCTTCGCGGAGAACATGAAGCAGCTCTACGCGTGGGTCGATGGCGGCGACCTCAAGCCGCTCGTGAGCGAGACCTATCCGCTCGCGCGAGCGCTCGAGGCCCTGCAGAGGGTCGAGCGTCGCGAGGTCGTCGGAAAGATCGTGCTGACGGTTTAGCCGGCCGATCGCGTCACATCGGGGGTTTCGCCGTGCACATCGCGTTCGTGCCGCACTCGACGAGTGACGGGTTGCAGCAGTCGGCGGAGGCCTTGCACGCACCGCCCGCGCTGACGCACGAGACGGTGCTCACGTCGACGCACATGCCGTTCTCGCAGAAGCCGGAGCAGCACTGGAATCCGTTCGTGCACTGCGTGCTGCCGCCGTCCGCCACGCCTGCGTCGCTGACCGCCTTGCCGGCATCGCCCGCGTCCTTGCCACCGTCGCCGGGGGTTTTCCCGGCATCCGTTACCCCGCCGTCAACGCTTCCGTTCCCGCCCGGCGCGCCTGGGGTCGCGATGCACGACGCCAAGGTCCAGAACGCGCGCATGTTCGGCGTGTCGTCCTGACCTTCGAGGTAAATCGCGGGGTGGCTCGGGTCGACCGTGCCGATCGTGGTATCGACCGCCGCGACCCACAGCCGGCGCTTCGCGTTGATGAGCCCTGCGCCACCGTCCGGCCCTCCCGTGACCTCGCTCGGCCACGGCTGGTTGCCGAACTGACGAAGGCTCGTGAACACGACCCACGAGTAGCCACCGCGGACGTTCGGGTTGAAGGTGGGCTCCACCGCGGAGTAGGCCTCGCTCGCGACGGGGGGAGTGTCCGCCTTTGCCATGCGGATCGGCTGCTTGGCTGCGAGCGTCGCGATGAACAGGGTGCCGTTGTCGTTGCCGAAGTCGCCGCACGAGACGGACGGGTCCGTCGACGTCACGTTGAAGCTGTTGCAGCTCGTCGCGTACTGGCCGACGTGGAACGCGACGGCGGTGGAGTCGGGGGTGAACGACGGATACGCGATGCCGGTCCAGGGGACACCGCCGGGACCGAGCGTCGTGAACGCCGCGTTGTTCGAATCGAACAGCGTGTTGAGCGTCGGGTTGAACGTCGGTCCTGTCTCGTCGAACGACAGGTACGCGACCGACTCCGTGAGCCCCATCGGGTTCGGCGAAGGCACTTGCGGGAGCACGTTGTCCTGGAAGCTGTCGTGCGTGACCGGCGCGACGACGACCGCGAGCTTCGTTCCGTCCGGCGAGAACGCGGGCATCATCGTGTTGTACGGGCTCGCGCCGCCGTCCGGGTGAGGGAGCGTGACGTCGTCGAGACCGCTCGTGACGACGATGTTGCCGCTCAGGTCGGAGAGCGACAGGTGCTTCGAGCCCGCGGGGGTCGTGCCCGGGATCGGAGTGCCTTCGTTGATGCCGGCGTCGTAGTCGACCGCGGCCTCACCGCCGAAGACGACGTACTTGCCGTCCGGAGTGAGCGCCAGGTCCGCGCCGTATTCGGTCGTCTGTTTGACGAGCGGCGCTGCCGTTTGCGTGATGTCGAACGACGCCCACGCGCGCGTATCGTTGAAGCCGTCGGTGAAGGGCGGGACAGTCGGCGCGGCCCCTGCGTCCGTCGTCCGCGCGCTGTCGTCGACGTTCCCCACCAGGACCGTCCCCTTGGCGTTGACGGCGTGGCAACCGACGCACTCGCCGTTGTAGAGCGCTTGGGGGGTGGCCCCTGACCCGGGATAGAAGCGGCTGATGTGACCGACACGCACGCCGGCCGCGTTCTCCGAGGCGCTCCAGTAGTAGATCGCTCCCGCGAGGCTCTGCGGCGCGACGGTCCAGGTCTCGCTGGCCGTGAGGTACGCCTTCTGCGCAGTCGAGTCGTAACGCGAAAGAGTGAACGCCAGCGGGTCAGGGGAGGCCGCCGCGTTGTTCGACGCCGTCATGTGGTCCCACGTGCCCTGGTCGAGCGGCGCCTGCGCCGGAAGCTGGGCGAGGGTGAAATAGGAGTCGTAGGCGTAGTTCGCCTCCTCGTAGTGCGCTCGGTACACGTCCCCCGTGGCGGGAGCGGTCCACATGATGCGCGGCGAGGTCAGACCGAGCGGCCACACCGTCTGGTCGTACGGATAGAGAATGCTTGCCGCAGGGTCGGTCGGAAGGAGAATCCCCGTGGAAGAACCATCCGCCGAGCTCCCCGCGCCCCCCTCGTGCTTGCCGCCGTCTGCCCCTCCGCTCGCGCCGCCTCCGCCGAGCGCGAGGACCGAAGGGCTCGTCGCGGAGAGACCGGTGCCGTAGCTCGCGACCTGCACCTTGACGATGACCGTCGCCGCCGCGGTCAACCCCTGAAACACCACGTTGAGAGTCCCCGTGCCGCCGTACGGCGCGCTCGACGACGGGGCCGTCACGATGGTGGGAGCCGTCGGCGACATGGCCGGCGCGACCGTCGCGAGATCCGGCCGATTGAACTGCACCGACTGCGCGAGCACCGGGATGAGAGACCCCCCGGGGAGCTTCCCTTGGAGCGTGAAGCTGGCGGACGCCGTACCGCTCCCGTCGACAACGATGGTCACCGTAGACGGGCTCAGGACGAGACTCGTCGGTTGCGGTGTGGACCCGTCGCCGAGGTTGAGCGCGTCGGGCGTCCCGAGGGTCGGCCCGTCCTTGTGACCCGAGTCTTTCCCCCCGCTCCCCGTCTTACCGTCCGCCCCTCCATCGCCGAGTTGGAACATCGACTGCCCCGCGTCCCCATTCCCGCCGCCACCGCACGCCGCGACCCAGCCCACGAGTCCGAGCCCCGAGATGAGCGCGACGTGAGCTCCGTACCGACTGCGACTTCCGAAACGGCTCGTTGCGGGGGACGAAGACATCGCGACTCTCCTCATGGGTACTTCTAGAGCATGACCCATTGGCAGGGCCGGGGGCTCAAAAAAGCGAGCCTACATGCACCACACGGAGCTCTCGAGGCGCTCCCGACTCTTGCCCGGCGCGACCGACGGCGCTAGCTGACACCGACATGTCGCGTTTCGCGTCGCGTCTGGCCCGGTTTGCGTGGGCGGTGCTCTTCGGAAACGTCGCTGTCATCCTGTGGGGTGCATTCGTACGCGCGACGAGCTCGGGCGCCGGCTGCGGCGGTCACTGGCCGATGTGCAACGGCGAGGTCGTGCCGCGTGCGCCGTCGGTCGCGACTCTCATCGAGCTCTCGCACCGGGCGACGAGCGGGATCGCCTTCGCCGCCGTGATGCTCCTTGGCGCCCTCGTCTTGCGAAGCACGAAGACGGGAGACCCCGCGCGACGACCCGCGGTCTTCGCGATGCTCTTCATGGTCGCCGAGGTCTTGATTGGCGCTGCGATCGTCCTGCTCGGGCACGTGGCGCTCGACCCCTCGATCGCGCACGGCGTCTTCACCGAGCTTCACGCCGGCAACACGTTCATGCTGCTCGCCTCGCTCACGCTCACCGCGCACCACCTCGGTGGCGGTGCGCGCATCAGCCTCGCGGGCCGAGGGTCCACGCTGCTGTCGCTCGTGCAGGCCTTCACCGGCCTCGCCCTCACCCTCGCAAGCGGCGCCATCGCGGCTCTGGGCGACACGCTCTTCCCGGCGCACTCTCTGCGCGAAGGGCTCGAGCAGGACATCTCGGCCGGCGCGCATGTCTTTCTTCACGTGCGCACCCTCCACCCGGTCTTCGCCGTCGTCGCGTTCGTGCTCATCCTCGGCGCGTGCACGTCGCTGCGAAGCGATCCCGTCCTTTCGCGGCGTGGTCAGAAGCTCGCGACGTGGGTCATCCTGGTCGTGTGCGGCCAGATGGCTCTCGGGCTCCTGAACCTGTGGCTCCTCGTGCCGATCCCGACGCAACTGCTCCACCTCGCGTGTGCCGACGCCGTCTTCGTGCTGCTCGTGCTGACGACGGCCAACGCGCTGGCGGAGGCACCAGGTGTCGACGAGACGAGCCGGGAGCCGAGGCTGGCTGCGGCCTAGGGCGGGGGGGATGAGGTCTGCGCGGCTTGCCCCGCCAGCTTCGGCCTAACGCTTCAACAGAGTCGCGAACGGGTTGTTCGCGAACTGAGGCGTCTGCGGCTGCGGCTTCCCCTGCCCTTGCGGGCGCTGCTGCGGGCGACCCTGCTGCGGAGGACGCGCGCCCCCCTGGCTTTGGCTCCCATCCCCTCGCCCGCCTCGTGAGCCCGCGTTCTCGACGGGACCCGACTTCGCTGTGAGCGCGATGCGCTTTCGTACGAGATCCACCTCGACGACGCGCACCTTCAGCTTGTCCCCCACCTTCGCGACCTCGTTCGGGTCCTTCACGAAGCGGTCCGAAAGCTGCGAGATGTGAACGAGCCCGTCCTGGTGCACGCCGACGTCCACGAACGCGCCGAACGCCGTGACGTTCGTGACGACCCCTTCGAGCTCCATCCCCACGACGAGGTCTTCCATCTTGCGGACGTCGTCGCGGAAGGAGGGGGCTTCGAACGCCTCGCGCGGATCGCGGCCCGGCTTCAGGAGCTCCCTCTGGATGTCCTCCAGAGTCGGGAGGCCGACCTCGGCGGAGACGTACTTGCCCCACGGGATCTTCGAGACGACGTCCGCCTTGCCGATGAGGGAGGCGACGTCGAGGTTCGCCTCGCGCGCGATCTTGTCGACGAGAGCGTAGCGTTCGGGGTGGACGGCGCTTGCGTCGAGCGGGTGCGCGCCGCCGAGCACGCGAACGAAGCCCGCGCATTGCTCGAACGCCTTCGGCCCGAGCCCGGAGACTTGCAGGAGATCCTGGCGGCTCTTGAACGCTCCATGGTCGTCGCGGTGCTTGACGATCTTCTTCGCGAGCGACTCCCCCACCCCTGCGACCTGGCTCAGGAGCGGCGCGCTCGCCGTATTGAGCTCGACGCCGACGGCGTTCACGCAGCTCTCGACGACCTCTTCGAGCTTCCGCTTCAGGAGCGGCTGGTAGACGTCGTGCTGGTACTGGCCGACACCGATCGCCTTCGGGTCGACCTTCACGAGCTCGGCCAGCGGGTCCTGCAGGCGCCTCGCGATCGAGACCGCGCCACGCACGGTGAGATCGAGGTCCGGAAACTCCTCGCGCGCGACGTCGCTGGCCGAGTACACGCTCGCCCCCGACTCGCTCACCATCACGACGATGGCCTCACGCTTCGACTCCTTCAGGACCTCGCGGCAGAAGTCGGCCGTCTCGCGGCCGTGCGTCCCGTTGCCGACGGCGATCGCGAACGGACGGAAGCGCGACAGGAGCTCGCCTACCGTCTTCTTTGCATGCTCGAGAGCGCGGTCCCCCTGCACGAGGTTGATGAGCGTGTGCTCGAGGAGCTTCCCCGTGTCGTCGACGGCGACGCACTTGCAGCCGGTGCGCTGCCCCGGGTCGATGCCGAGGACGACCTTGCGACCGAGCGCCGGCTGGAGGAGCAGCTTCCGCAGGTTCTCGGCGAAGATGCCGATGGCCTCGCGATCGGCGAGGAGCTTCCGCTCGATGCGCACCTCGGTCTCGAGCGACGGGCACAGAAGCCGGTTCATCGCGTCCGTCACCGCGAGGCGAAGCTCCCCGGCGAACGGCGATGCAGGGACGACCTTCGCGAGACCGTTCGCGTGAAGCACGAGCTTGTCCTTGTCGATCTCGATCTCCGACTTGAGCACCCCTTCGGCTTCGCCTCGGCGGATCGCGAGGAAGCGGTGCGACGGGATGGACCGCAGGTCGCCGCGGAACCCGTAGTACGTCTCGAACTTCGTCGGCTCGCCCGTCTTGCCGGGCATCGCGTCGCAGACGACGACCCCTTCGTTCTTGAAGACGTCACGCACGTAGCCGCGCACGTTCACGTCCTCTGCGAGCGCTTCGGCAACGATGTCGCGCGCGCCGGCAAGAGCCGCCTTCACGTCAGGGACCTCCTTGGCGAGGTCGACGAACGCCGCAGCCTCGGCGGCCGGGTCCCCCGTGAGCGGCTGCTCGCGGAGGCGAATAGAGAGCGGCTCGAGACCGCGCTCGCGGGCGATCATCGCGCGCGTACGACGCTTCGGCTTGAACGGGAGGTAGATGTCCTCGAGCACGGATTTCACCCAGCACTCCTCGATCTTCTTCCGGAGCTCCGGGGTGAGCTTTCCTTGCGAGGCGATCTCCGAAAGCACGCTCGTCTTTCGCTCGTGGATCTCGCGGTAGTACGCGTTCTTCTCTTCGATTGCGCGGACGGCGACCTCGTCGAGCCCGCCGGTCTGCTCCTTGCGGTAGCGCGCGATGAAAGGGACGCTGGCCGCTTCGGCGAGGAGCTTGACGACGGTGCGGACCGCCGCAGCGGAGAGGCCGAGCTCCTCTGCGATGCGAGGAGAAGGATCGAAGGGGGGGACGTCCGCGGCTTCGGTCGAGGGGGTCATGGCGGCCGAAGTAGCACGAGCCCGTTCCGCATGCGTGAGAACCCAGTTACGCTCGCGCTCGTGCGAACACGCTCCGCAATCGTCGTCGGTATCGTCATCGCCCTCGGGCTCCCTTTCGTGGCCGCGTGCGGCCGCGGTCCCCAGGCTCCGGGAGCGAGCTCGGCTCTGGCTTCCGACCAGGCCGCGGCTGTCGGCCAGGCGCCGGTGCACGTCCCCTGGGTAAAGATGAACCGCGGGCAACGCCTCGATTACATGGTGAAGACCGTGCTGCCGAAGATGAAGGCGGAGTTCGTCGCGTTCGACGCGAAGCGCTTCGCGCGCATGGACTGTGCGACGTGCCATGGGGAGGGGGTCGACGAGGGGACCTTCGCCCTGCCGAACGCGAAGCTACCGACGCTGCTCGAGGACGATCTCTTCGCGAAGCATCGCAAGCTCACCCCCGAGATGACGCAGTTCATGCTGACGAAGGTCGAGCCGGACCTCGCGGCGCTGCTCGAGATTCCCGAGTTCGACCCGGCGACCCGCAAGGGGCTCAGTTGCTACAACTGCCACGGACGGGAGATCCTCGCGGGGCAGACGGCGCCGCCGCCGGCGGATCATCACTGAGCGGGGACGAGGCTACTTGGGTAGCGCCAGGATCTGCGTCGCGTTCGCGGAGAGGAAGTAGACGTGCGTCGCATCGACGGCGATCGCTTGGCTCAGCTGCGGATCGGGCTTGTAGCTCGTCGAGTACAGGACCGTCGTGCGACTGGGGCAGCCGCCTCGAGGGGAACGGAGAATCTCCATGTTGCTTCCGATAGTGCAGACGTACACGTCGGTGGCGTCCACCGCGAGGGCGCTCACGTCTGATCCAAGCGACATCGAGGGAAGTGTCGCAATGAGCGTGGGGATCCCGCCGCAGCCGGCCACGCTGCAGGCGAGAACGGAGGTGAATCCGCTGTCCGCCCAGAACGCCACCCCACCGTTCACCACGAGATACGCCGGGTCGCTCAAGTTTCCCGCCAGGACCTTCGGTCCCCCATCGCAGCCTTCGAGCGGACAGGTCAGGACCCCTCCGTCGACCCAGACCCCTGAAGGCGCGAGCTGAGCCCCAAAGTTCGTCCAGTAGAGACCTGCGTCGGTCGCGGCCATGTAGCTCGGGTAAGCCTGCGCCGACGCAAACGTCGCGGGGCTCGCGCATCCGCTCGCCGAGCATTCCAATATCGGCGCATCCGTGGTCGGGTCTCCGAAAAAGAACGCCTCCGAGCCCTGGATGGCGAACGCGCGTACGGTGGATGCGTCGAAATTATAGACCACCGTCGCGTCGTCCTGGCAGTCGACGCCGCACGTCATGAGCGTAACGGCATTGTCGTCCGCCCAGTAGAGGCTCCCCCCGCTCACCACGAGGCCTTGAGGATTCAGCTGCTGGGTGGCGAGGATCGTGGGGGAGCCGGCGCACCCGCCTATGGGGCACTTCGAGATCTGGCCGTTCCCGGCGAGACTGACCCCGGTGCTCCAGTAGATGTGGGTCGCGTCTATGGCGAACGAGGTGATTGGGTTCGCGTCGGTGACGAGGACGACAGGCGATTGCGCGGGAGGCGACGCGTCGGGAACCGAGGAGTCGCAGAGCAGGGGGGGTGGCGAGATCGCCGTCGAGGGCGCGTCGCCGCCGGCGTCGTGCGCGAGGTACGCGTCGGGGGCCCGGGAGTCGTGGCGCGTGAACGTCGCGTCGGAGGGGTGGGCGCCTGCGTCGTGCCCTCCGCCCGACGAGTTCCCCGCCACGGTCACCTGTCCGCACGCGATCGCGGCGCACGTGACGAATGACCACGCGGCTACGACCGGAGCGCGGCCTACGGAACGGCCGCTGGGGAGCTTCATCAGGTTGCTCGAGGGTAGCGCGAATCGCGGGCAACCTTGTCACTTTGGCACCTGGTCCAGCGATGCCGGCTTTCGACGGTGCGGGCGCGCGCGGGTGATCCGCGGCTCGTTCAGTGCGCGAAGATCGCGGGAGGGGCGTTCGACTCCCCGTCGGTGTCGTCCCCCCAGCAGGTGACGGTCCCGTCGGTGTGGGTGCCGCACACGTCGTTCTGACCGGCCGCGACGTTCACGAACGTCCCCCCCGGGGGCTGCGTCGACGGGTCGGGCTCTTGCCCCCAGCAACGTAGCGATCCCCCTGCGCCAAGCGTGCACCCGGCGGTCCCGCCGTGCATCGAGACCTCGGAGAAGCCCAACGTCGGAGGCGAGACGAACTGCTGCTGCACCGTGCCCGTCATGTTCCCCCAGCACGTAGGGGTCCCGTCCATCCCGAACGCGCACGCAACCCCAAGCCCGACGACCACTGCCGTGAAGATGCCGGCAGGAGGCGCGCCTGCGATCCCATCGTCGGATCCGTTGGAGTCGGCCGCGCAGGAGACGCCTCCGTCGACACCGAGCCCGCACATCGTCCCCTCCCCCGCGGACAGCGAGACGAACGGCCCCGCCATGATCTGCGCGATCCCGCCCCAGCAGACGATCGCGCCGTCCATTCGCAAAGCGCACGCAAAGTCGTATCCAAGACTCACCATCGAGTACGTCCCTGCGGGGGGGGACTTGATCGCACCGCTCGCGCCCCAGCACGTGAGCGCTCCCTCCGCGTCGATCGCACACCCGTTGTCCTCCCCTACGCTGACGGCCACGAATGTCCCCGTCGGCGGATGGATCGCGCTCCCCGTTCCCCAGCACGACAGCGACCCGGTCTCGAGCACGCCGCATGCGGTCGTGTCGAAGACGGAGAGCGTCGGCGCGTTGGTGGTGGCGCTCGCGACGATGTGAGGCGGAGCGCTGTCGCCCGCCGCGGACCCGTCCTCGGCTGGCCGCGAACCCGTGTCCCTCGTGCCCCCTCCGTCGCCGACAGAGACGGACGACCCTCCATCGGCGGAGTCTCCGAGGTTCTGGGACGCTGACGAGCAGGCGACAAG
>Ga0302279_10003586_pt1 | contig 19115 bp, 18 predicted proteins | sample III_Bog_N3_3_FD_194541 | JGI IMG/M metagenome (GOLD analysis project Ga0302279, IMG submission 194541) | Peat permafrost microbial communities from Stordalen Mire near Abisko, Sweden - III_Bog_N3_3 | ecosystem: Environmental > Terrestrial > Soil > Wetlands > Peat | place: Sweden: Abisko...
TGGTAAGCCCCCGATGACGTACTGCCTGGCCATGCGACTTCAAGAGGGCCTGGTGTTCCTCGGGGACACCAGGACCAACGCCGGGGTCGACAACGTGAGCACATACCGCAAGGTGCACCTGTTCCAGCCGACACCCGACCGGTTCTTCGTCCTGGAGGCCGCGGGCAACCTGGCGACCACCCAGGAGGTCCTGGACCGGATCGACCACGACCTGACCGATCCTGGCGCCCACGAGAGCCTCTCCACCGTGGGGCACCTGTTCGAAGCGGCGCTCTACGTGGGACGTCTCAGTCGTGAAGTGGCCGCCCGCCACCACGAGGCCCTGTCCCAGGTCGGCGCGGACGGGACGGCCACCTTCCTCCTGGGCGGCGAGATCGCCGGCGACGAGCCCGACATCCTGCTGATCTACCCCGAAGGCAACTACATCCGGGCCTCGGACGACCGTCCGTTCCTCCAGATCGGCGAGAGCAAGTACGGGAAGTTCACGCTGGAGCTCGCCGTGGCGGCACAGGTCAACCTCACCACCGCCACCAAGATCGCCCTCACCTCGATGGTGTCCACCGCAGGGTCGAACCTGTCGGTGGGGCCTCCCTACGACCTGGTGATCTACCGCAACGGTTCCTTCGATCCGTTCGAGGCCCGGGTGAACGCCGGCTCCCCGTTCCTCAAGCGGCTGGAAGCCGTGTGGGCGAAGCACCTGAACGAGGCCATCCACGAGCTCCCCACCATCCAGGAGGGGGACCTGGAGACGTGACCGGCGCGGTCCGGTCGCCCTCGGCGCTCGCAGGGCCGTGGCCGTTCGACCCCATCGGGGACGCGCTCGGACGCATCCGGGCCGAATTCGCGGGAGAGCACCGGGGCGCGGTGGCCGACTACATCCCGCAGCTGTCGTCGGCCGATCCGGACGCGTTCGGTCTGGCACTGGTCGGCGTGGCCGGGTCGACCTATTCGGCGGGTGAGGCGGACGTGCCGTTCACCATCCAGTCGATCTCCAAGCCCTTCACCTACGCACTGGCCCTGGCCGACGTGGGCACCGACGGGGTGCTGGCCAGGGTCGGGGTCGAGCCCAGTGGTGAGGCGTTCAACGCCATCAGCCTGGAGCCGGGCACGGGTCGGCCCTCCAATCCGATGATCAATGCCGGGGCCATCCTGACCACGTCACTCGTCCAGGGGACGGGTCCCGACGAGCGGTTCGAGCGGATCCGGGCGCTCCTGTCGCGGTGCGCGGGGCGCGAGCTCGGCGTGGACGAGGCCGTGTTCCGGTCCGAGCACGACACCGGTGACCGGAACCGGGCTCTCGCCTATCTCATGCGTCATGCGGGCTCGATGACCATGGACGTGGAGGACGCCGTCGACGTCTACTTCCGTCAGTGCTCGGTGCTGGTGACCGCGGTGGACCTGGCCACCATGGCCGCCACGCTGGCCAACGGAGGTGTCAATCCGCGTACCGACGAGGTGGCGATCAACCAGGAGGTGGCCGAGCAGGTGCTCACGGTCATGGCCACCTGTGGCATGTACGACTATTCGGGGGAATGGCTGTTCCGGGTCGGGCTGCCGGCCAAGTCGGGAGTAGCGGGCGGCATCGTGGCCGTGAGTCCGTCGCAGTTCGGGATCGGGCTCTACAGCCCCCGCCTGGACGAGCGTGGCAACAGCGTGCGTGGCGTCGAGGCGAGCCAGGCCATCTCCGAGCGGTTCTCGCTGCACCTCATGCACCAGATCGGGAAGAGTGCACCCACGTTCGAACGGATGGCTCCGTCCACGGGAGGCACCGTCGCGGTCGACGGCGACGGAACTGCGGTCACGGTGGCCGAGGACGCCCGTGACGCCGAGATCGCGGTACTGGCGGTGCAGGGCTACCTGGAATTTGCAGCCGCGGAGCAGGCCTTGCTGTCGTTGCGCTCCCATGCGGACGACACCGAACCCCCCGAGGCGCTGGTGATCGACCTCAGCCATGTGACCCGGTGCCACCCGGTGGCCACCGCGCTCCTCGACTCGATGAACGCACTGATCGCCCAACGCGGGGTCCTCGTCGTCACGGTCGACCGGAGACGCCGGGGGCTGCTGGTATCCGAAGCCGAGTTCTCGTCGCGGGTCGAGGCCCTCGAGTTCTGTCGGTCAGCGGGCGGCGACGGCTGAGGCGGGGCGGTTCATCCGTGCTGCCAGACCCGGTTCGCCAGGCTGCGCAGCCCGGGCAGTGCGACCCGGTCGAGACGGGACACCTCGTCGTCGTCCAGCTGCCACCCGAGGGACCCGGCGTTCTCCTCCGCCTGGTGGCGGTTCTTCGCTCCGGGGATGGGCACGGCGCCCTTGGCCATGACCCAGTTGAGCGCCACCTGGCTGGGCAGCTTCCCGTCGTGTGCGTCGCCGATGGCCCGTAGTTCGGCGACGATGCCGTCCACGACCTCCATCGGGTGGTTCGAGAAGTTGCGTTTGCCGGGTGGGGGATGCGCCGCCGAGTACTTGCCGGTGAGCCGGCCCTGGCCGATGGGCGAGTAGGCGAGTGGCACCACGCCAAGTTCGGCACAGGCGGCCAGGAGGCCCGACGTCTCCGGGCCGCGGCGGAGCAGGGAGAATTCGATCTGGTTGGTGGCCAGTCGTAGCCCACGGCGTTCCAGCGCGGCCGCCATCGACCGGGTCTCCTTGATCGAGTAGTTGGACACCCCCACCGCCCGCACCAGTCCCTCGCCGTGTGCCGCCGCCAGTGCGTCGGCCAGGGCGCCGTGTGACCGGAGACTGATGGGTCCGTGGATCTGGTAGAGGTCCACCGAGGACAGGCGCAGGCGGGCGAGGGACGCCCGTACGGAGGTCAGGAGGGCGTTGCGAACCTGGAGCTTCCAGGGGGACGGCATGAATTTGGTGGCCACCACCGCTCGCTGCGCCCGGGTGGGATCATCGGCCAGCAGTGTGCCGATGATCCGCTCGCTCTCGCCTCCTCCGTACACCTCGGCGGTGTCGATCAGGGTGGCTCCTGCATCGATCGAGGCGTCCCAGGCCTCCCGGATCGTGTCCCGGGTCAGGTCGGTGTCGTAGGTGCCCATGCCCCAGGTGGACGAGTCCCCCCAGGCCCATGTCCCCACACCGAGCGACGGCAATGTCACATCGGAACCGGCGAGCCTGCGGGAGTCAGGGGGCACGGTGCCACGGTACCGGGTCGGCACCCGCCGGGGCCGGTCGTCGGCCACAGCTGGTGCTGTGGCTCAAGCTCCCGGGGGTCCGGCCGATGGTAGGGGTATGTCAGAGCGTCTCCCCGGGCCCACGGCCCGGACGGTCGATGAGCCGGATGACGACGCTCTGACCAGGATGCTGCGCGAACTGCCCGACGCGGTCCTCGTGGTCGACGCCTCGGGGATCATCCGGTGGGGGAACGGCACCGCCGAGCGGTTCTTCGGTCGCTCCGCCCACGACACGGTGGGCGCTTCGGGGCTCGAGTTCGTCCATCCCGAAGACGTGCACCTGGTCCTGCTGTCCCTGGCCACGATCCAGGACAAGCAGGTCGGGATCCCGATCGAGATCCGGCTGCGGACACCCGAGGGGTGGCGACTGGTCGAACTGGTGGGGTCGCCCATCGCCTGGTTTGGCGAAGGATCCGTACTCCTGTGTCTGCGTGACCTGACGGACCGTCGTCGCTTCGAGTTCGCCCACGACGCGGATGCGCGGTTCCGGGCCGTCGTCCAGAACGCTGCGGTGGTGACCATGCTGGTCGACCCGACCGGCATGGTCACGTCGTGCTCGGGGGCGCTCACCCGCCTGCTCGGACTCGACCCCGAATCGATCGAGGGGCGGTCCCTCGAGCAATTGATCGACGATGCGGACCGGCCGGCACTGGTATCGGCGTTCCGACATGCGTCCGAGGGATCGGGCTCGGCCGCCCCGGTCACCGTGACGGTCCGGCTCACCCGACCGGGTGAGCGGGAGGGCGTTCCCTTCGAACTGGCCATCGTCAATCTGATCGACGATCCGACGGTGGGCGGGTACATCGTCTCCGGACATGACGTCACCGATCGGATCCGTCTGGAGGAGGAGCTCTCCTATCGGGCGTTCCACGACTCGCTCACCGGACTGGGGAACCGGGCCCTGTTCCAGAACCGGTTGGGCCACGCCCTCGAGCGCACCGAACGGACGGGCGGGCAGTTGGCCGTCCTGTTCCTCGACATGGACGGGTTGAAGCAGGCCAACGACCGGCTGGGCCACGCTGTCGGTGACGCGCTGCTCCAGTCGATGGCCTCGGTCCTGGTCGGGTGCATCCGCAAGGCGGACACCGCGGCACGACTGGGCGGTGACGAGTTCGCCGTCATCGTCGAGGACTTCTCCCATCCCGGTGAGGTGTTCGCGCTGGCCGAGCGGATCCTGGACGAGTGCCGACGGCCGCTGTCGGTCGGTACCGACACGGTGGCGGCCACCGTGAGCATCGGTTTCACGTTCTCCAAGCCCGGCATCACCGTCGACGACCTGATGTCCAATGCCGACCGGGCCATGTACACGGCCAAGTACCGCGGCAAGGACCGCTACGAGCAGTTCGAGGAGTGGATGCTGGCCGCCGTCGCGCCGGTCTGACCGCGCACGTCTGAACTCGCACGGCGGGAACACGCGCCGACTGGGCCCATCCGGTCACCCGCGGAGGCCGCTGCATCTGCGTGCGCCCCACTCGGTACGCTCGGTGACGGACCGCTCCGCACGGTCGGCCCGGCCCGACGACCCCCTCGGTACGGGGGTACGGGGGTACGGGGTACGGCGACGGGATCATCGGTCCGACAGGGGGAGGCAGCGTGGAGTACGAGATCCTCAGACCCCCGCCACGACGGCGGCGGAACATCGGGATCATCGCCCTGGTGATCGTCATCGTGGGCGTGGCGACCGGCGCCTATCTGATCGGCCACGCACCCGCCGCGTCCCAACACACGGCATCCGACCGCACCGCCTCGACGCCGGGTACGGCCGGCCGTTCGTCCGCCGCCGGCACACGGCCCCTGTCCGTGATGTCGACCGTGCCGGCGTCAGGCGCCACGAACGTGCCGTCCGACCAGGTCGTGACGGTGACGTTGTCGGCGCCGGTGGCCGGCACCAGCGGCCTCCCGGTGTTCAACCCGCCGGTCGCCGGCACCTGGAAGCGGGTCGGTACCTCGTCGATCTCGTTCAGCGCGGCAGCGCCGTTCATCCCCACAGCCAGCGAGACGATGACCATCCCCGCCGGCGCCACCGGTGTCCGCAGTGCATCCGGAGCGGTCCTGGCCGCGCCGGTCACCACCACCTTCGTGGTCGCCCAGGCCAGTACCGAGCGTCTGCAGCAGCTGTTGGCCCAGCTCGACTACCTTCCGGTGTCCTTCACTCCGACCGGCCCCGTCCCGTCGCCGGCCGAGGCGGCCACGGCCCAGCCCGGGACGTTCGCCTGGCGGTGGCCCGACCTTCCTCCTGACCTGACCTCGCTGTGGATCGAAGGCTCCGAGAACGTGATCACCAAGGGGGCGCTGATGACCTTCCAGAGCAGTCACGGTCTCGAGGTCGATGCCATTGCCGGCACCCAGGTCTGGACCGCCCTACTGGCGGACAGCGCCGCGTCCAAGGTGACCACGGCTGCGTACACCGACGTGCTGGTGTCCAAGCAGGTGCCCGAGACCCTCACCGTGTACCAGGACGGGGCGCCGGTCATGGCCAACGTGGCGGTCAACACCGGGGCGCCGGGTGCGGACACCGCTGACGGGACCTTCCCGGTGTTCGAGCATGTGCCGAGCTCACGCATGCAGGGCACCAATCCGGACGGGTCGACCTACGACGACCCCGATGTCCCGTGGGCCAGCTACTTCAACGGCGGGGACGCGCTCCACGGGTTCGTCCGGGCCACGTACGGCACCCCGCAGAGCAACGGTTGCGTGGAGATGCCGGTGGCCGTCGCCGCCCAGGTGTGGCCGCTGACTCCGGTCGGGACCCTGGTGACCGTCATCGGGCCTCCCTCCTGACCCGGGCTCCGGCCGCCACCGCTCCCACCGGTGGACGCCCCGGCTGGGGGACGGATCACCTGAGGACGGGATCGGCGTGGGTTACCGGCGGGTAACATCGGGTGCATGCTGGTGTGCAAAGCGGCCACACTCTCGGTGGCCTCGTCGGTTGCGGTGGTGACCCTGTTGGGCCGGGGTGCTCTCCTCCTCGGTAGAGCCGAGGCTGCATTCGACGACGCCACCGACGACCTGGTCGGAGCCGGGCCGGTCGGGCGCGCCGACGACGGTCGACCCGACCGGGTGATCCCCGGCGAACCGACGCCCGGGCGATTCCAGGGTGTCGCCTGATCCACGGGCAGCCGGTGTCGAGCAGGATGTCGAGCGCCATGTCGCCCTGGTGCACGCCAGCGCGTCGGGTCAACTGAACGACGGGGATCGCGAACCGTCACACTGGTGGTGCATCCGGCGACGAGGAGGCCCATGTGCCCGAGGGAACCGAACTCCACTACCGGTCCCGGGCCGGCCGTTGGGTGGTGGCGGCCACGGTGCTCGGATCGGGCATGGCATCGGTCGACGCCACCGTCGTCGGCATCGCCCTCCCCACCATCGGACGGGAGTTCCACGCGCGGGTGGCCCAGCTCCAGTGGGTGGTGAACGGGTACACCCTGGCCCTGGCCGCCCTGCTGCTGGTCGGGGGCTCGTTGGGGGACCGGTTCGGGCGCCGTCGGATGTTCGCGGTCGGCGTGGCCTGGTTCACGTTGGCATCGGCGGCGTGCGCCCTCGCCCCGGGCACCTCCGTGCTCATCGGGCTGCGCATCCTCCAGGGTGTCGGTGGGGCGCTGCTCACCCCCGGGAGTCTGGCGATCCTCCAGGCATCGTTCCGCCAGGAGGACCGTGGGCAGGCCATCGGTGCCTGGACCGGGCTCGGCGGGGTCGCCTCGGCCATCGGTCCCTTCCTCGGGGGCTACCTGATCGCCGCCGCCTCGTGGCGTTGGATCTTCCTGGTCAATCTGCCCATCGGGCTGTTCATCCTGTTGGCGGCCCTGCGCCACGTGCCCGAGTCGCGTGACGACGATGCGCCGGCACACCTCGACCTGGCCGGGGCGGTCCTGGTCATGGTGGCGCTGGCCGGCACCACGTACGGGCTGACCGAGGGTCCGGCCACCGGCTGGCACCGGACGCTGCCGGTCGTCGCCCTGGTCGCCGGCGTCCTGGCGGTGGCGGCATTCGTCGTGGTCGAGCGACGGGCCGTCGCACCGCTCCTGCCACCGGCACTGTTCTCGAGCCGTCAGTTCCGTGTGACCAACGCGGTCACCTTCATCATCTACGGGGCGCTCGGCGGAGTGTTGTTCCTCCTGCCCGTCGTGCTCCAGGTGGTCGGTCACTACACCCCCCTGGACTCCGGCGTGGCCCTGTTGCCCCTGACCGGCATCATGCTGCTCGGCTCGTCGACCTCGGGTCGTGTGGCCACGAGGATCGGCCCTCGGCTGCAGATGAGCGTGGGCCCGGTGGTCGTCGGTTCCGGACTCGCCCTGCTGTCCCGGGTGCCGGCCGATCCGTCCTATCTGACCGGGGTGCTCCCGGCCGTCGTGGTGTTCGGTCTCGGCCTGGCCATCACCGTGGCGCCCCTGACCGCCACCGCCCTGGCCTCGGCCCCATCCCAGCACGCCGGTCTGGCCTCGGCCGTGAACAACGACGTGGCCCGGATCGGCGGGCTGATGGCGGTCGCGGTGCTTCCCGCGGTGAGCGGCATCGGCGGCACCGCCTACCTGCACGCCGGTCAACTGGCGGGCGGGTTCCGCACGGCGGCGGCCCTCGCCGGGCTCTGGTGTGCGGCCGGTGGCGTGGTGGCGGCGATCGGGATCCGCAATCCTCCGCACCGGGTGCGTGGACCCGGTTCGACGGGAACCCACCGACACCGCGCCTACTCGCACTGCGGCCTCGACGCGCCACCGCGTGCTGTCCGCGGCTGACAGCCTGACGACCGGTTGACAGGCCCTGGAGGTACCGCCAAGGTTCGGTCGTGCCAACTCCGTTCGACGTCGCCACCCGGCCGGTCCCGGTGGCGGGGGTGGCAGGCCGCTTCCGCGGCGAGATCGACGAGTCGTGGGGTCTCCGGCCTCTCCCTCAGGGCGGGGTGGTCACTGCGCTCGCGGTCCGGGCGATGGCCGATGAGCTGGCCGAACCGACCCATCGGCTCCGCACCCTGCACACCACGTTCGTGGCCCCGGTGGGTCCCGGCACGGTCGATGTCGCGGTCGAGGTGATCCGTTCCGGCCGTTCGATGTCCCACGTCCGTGCCGAGGTGCGCAGTCCCGGTGCCACACACGGCCACCTGACGACGGCGGTGTTCGGAGGCCCCCGCCGTGGCTTCACCTTCACCGATCTCGAACCGCCGTCCGGATTCGTCCCGCTGGCCGACGCCCGGTCGTTCCGCGCCGCGCCGCCTCCGGGCGACGAGGTGCTGCCCCCGGCGCCGTTCTGGGACGGTCGGCTCGAAGGACGGGCGGCACTCGGCCATGCTCCGTGGGAGGACTACACACCGGGACGTGCGGAACACGGCACCTGGTACCGGTTGGACGAACCCCCGATGGATCAGGGCGTCCTCGATCCCCTCGCGTTGATCGTGTGTGCCGACACCATGCCGGGAGCGGTCGCCGAGAAGATCGGACCGGGACAGCGGCGGGGCTGGTTCGGCCCCAGCGTGGACCTGACCGTCCACGTACTCGACGACTGCCGCACCGAGTGGGTCTTCGCCCACAACCGTGCCCGGTTCGCCGGGGACGGGTACGCGTCGGTGGACATGGCGCTGTGGGACTTCGGACCCGACGGGACCTCCGCCGGCCGCCTGGTGGCCTATGCCACCCAGCTGTGCTTCTTCACCTTCGACCCTTAGGACGGGCCCGTCGTCCCCGACCCGGTCCCGGAACCGTGGTCGCTCAGCCGGTGAACCCGATCGAGGCGTGACTGGCATCACAGAACGGCTTGTTCTCCGACGCCCCGCACCGACAGAGGGTGACCCGGTTCCGCACCTCGTAGGAGGTTCCGTCGGCCGTTGTCACCTCGATGCCGCCGCGGACCCAGATCGGGCCTGCGAGCCCCTCGCCGGGGTCGTCGACGATGCCGATGGACGGGGCGAACTCGGGTTCGAGCGCCTGACCGGTGGCCCGGTCTCGGGCGACCAGGCGCCCCGACGGACACAGTCCGGCTTCGAGCACGGTCTGGCGGGCCGCGTCGTCTCCCTCCTGCTCGACCAGGCTCCAGACCTGGCCGGCGACGTCGCAGTAGCGGGCATAGGCGCACAGCGGCTGGGCGTCGGTCAGGACGAGGCTGGGGCCGACCTGCCCGGTCGCCTGCTCGGCATAGGGAGCACGGCTCGCGGTCTCCGTCCCGTCGAAGCCGGCCCGGACGTGGGACCCGTCGCAGAACGGCTTCGTCCCCGACTGACCGCACCGGCAGAGCGCGGCGGTCGCCTTCGTCTCGAACGCCTCACCCTCGCGCCAATCGACCGAATTGCCCGCGGCATCGACGACGATGGTCTGCGCCGACACCGGGACGGACCCTTCGACGAGGTAGGGGCCGTTCGCGGTCACCGTGATCCTCATACCCTCGACAGGTTCCATCGGCGCTCCCGGGGTGCTCGGCCCCCACCGACCCAGTACAACACAGGTCCGTCGACATCGCTCCGGCCGGTCGGGGCCACCCGCGCTCCCTAGACCGGAAGTCCGCGACCGGGCCCCTCGTCCAGCTCGGTGACCAGTGACCTGGGGGCGATCAGGCGGTAGCTGTCCTCGGCCAGTTCAGCCACCTCCTCCCAGTCGACCGCTCCATGCATCCGCACGCCCACCCATCCCTTCGCTCCCACGTAGGGAGGCACGAAGAACCGCTCCGGGTCGGAGGCGACCAGCAGCGCCTGATCGCCCGGACCCGCCTTGAGGGTCACGTAGGAGCCGTCCTCACTCAGCGTGCAGAACAGCTTGTCCCGGACCCGGAAGGCCGGGGACACGTGGCCGCCGAACGGCTTCTCGGCGGCCCCGGGAAAGGCCAGGCAGATCCGCCGCAGGTTGGTGACGACGGCACCGGATCGGGAGGTGGGCACCGAAAGAAGGTCAGTCGGCGTCCGGCACCGGCTCCGCCGTGAGCTGACGGACGATGGTGGACTGGTCGAAGTAGACCCGCTCGCCGATGATCAGCTCGCCGCCCGGGGCGAACAGGAACAGTGCGCACATGCGGCAGGTGAACTCCCGGCCGGTCGGTGCGATCCCGGCGAGCTCGCCGAGATGGGTCCCGTGCAGATCGAACTCGGCCACGACGGCGTCCTCGGCACCGGTGAGCACCACGTTGTCGTTGCGCTGGTCCGGGAAGGCGGTCCTCGAGGTGCCGTAGTACTCGGCGACCTGATCGGGTCCGTCGTAGACCTGGCCGGTGGCGACCAGTTCGTAGCGAGGGTGGGCGAAGGTGGCCATGGTGGTGGCGAAGTCGAGCTCGTTCTCGGACTGCATGTGCAGCCGCACGAGCTCGAGTCGGCGCTCGCGCAGCGCCTGGTCGTCGGTCCTGGTCATGGGCACCTCACTGCTTCCGGGCGTGTGCCCCAACCTATGCCGGTCGAAGGCACAGCCGCAGACCGGACCGCTCAGGACGCACCGGGCGGGTCCTGGTCCAGCTCATCGATCTCCTTGAGGTAGCGGGCGACCAGTTGACGGGTGATCCCCCACAGCCTGCCGATGTCGCCGGGCGTCAGGCCTTCGTCGAGGCCGACGGCGATCAACCGCAGGCGGGCCAGGTGCCGACAGCGCTCGAAGCTCCGGATCGAGTCCGACAGCGCCGGACGCCAGTCCGCCGAGCCCTGTCGTCGGAGCTCGTCGGCCAGGGGTCGACCGGATGCCACCGCATCCATCACCTGGTTGCTGATCGCCTCGTGTCTCGCCAGGTCCTGGTAGAGGCGGTGGGTGGCGTCGAGGTGGAGTAGCGATGCATGGAGGTAGGCGTCACGGACACCCCCCGGAGTCGTGGAACGGATCATGCCGCATTGTTGTCGACCGCCCCCCGCCGGTGCTCGGACTACCAGAGGCTGCTGAGTTCGGTGTCGACGACCCCGGTCAACGGGACCGGAGGCACCGGTAGGTCCACGTCCTCGTGACCTCGGATGGCGCGCAGGTCGAGCAGGTCGTCCATACGGGACGGGAGGAATCTGGTGCGCAGCGCATAGCTGTGCTTGTCGGTGCGTCCCGCCGGGTCGCCGTGGTGGTAGCGGAGCGGGGCGTACAGGTGGAGGTGACGGCGGGCGCGGGTCAGGGCCACGTAGAACAGCCGCCGTTCCTCGTCGACCCCGTCGGCATCGCCGGTGGCCATGTCCGACGGGAACGCACCGTCGGCTGCGTGGATGAGGTGGACCACACCCCATTCGCCGCCCTTGGCCGAGTGGACGGTGGACAGGGTCAGCCAGTCGTCGTCGAGCGACGGCGTGGCGGCCAGGTCGCCGGTGGACGACGGCGGGTCCAGGGTCAGATCGGCCACGAATTGGGCGGCACTCGGTGATTCCGAGGCGATCCGCGCCAGTGCGTCGAAGTCGGCGAGCCGGGCCTCGGGGTGATCGTACCGATGGCGGATCAGGGGATCGAGAGCCCCACCGAGTGCCTCCACCTGGGCGCCGGCCGGCAACGACCCGTCGCGGCATGCGTCGAGTGCCTGGGCCAGGGACGTGAGATCCGGTGCGGCCCCGGGCGCGCCGCCGCACCGCGCCGGGTCGGCGCAGAAGGCGGCGAGAGGGTCGGGTCCGCCCCTGGCGGGACTGCGCACGCCGATCCGGTCGAGGATGGCGTCCACCGATGCCGGCCCGGCACCGCGTGCGAGGTGGAGTACCCGCATCCAGGCGAGTTCGTCCCACGGGTTCTGCACCAGGCGCAGCATGGCGAGGAGGTCGCGCACGTGGGCGGCTTCGAGGAACCGGAGGCCGCCGTACTTCACGAACGGGATCCGTCGGCGACGCAGTTCGACCTCGAGGAGGTCGCTGTGGTGACCGGTCCGGAACAACACCGCCTGCTCACGCAGCGGGATCCCGGACTCGTAGTGGTCGAGGACGGTCTGGGCCACCGCACTGGCCTGTGCCTGCTGGTCGGGGCAGGTCGCCAGTGTGGGTCGACCGCCGCCGGGCTCCTCGGTCCAGAGCTGCTTGCGGATCCCTTCGCCCGCTTCGGCGATCACGGCGTTGGCGAGGGCCAGGATGGGAGCGGTGGACCGGTAGTTCTGTTCGAGGGCGACGGTCGTGGACTCCGGGAAGTCCGCCGGGAAGTCCAGGATGTTGCGCACGGTCGCCGAGCGGAAGGAGTAGATGGCCTGGGCGTCGTCGCCGACCACGGTGACCGCGACCCCGTGGCCACCGAGGGCGCGCAGGATGTCGGCCTGGACCAGGTTGGTGTCCTGGTACTCGTCCACCAGCACCTGGTCGAACTGGCCGGCCAGGACGGGACCGACCGTCGGATCCCGGACTGCCGCACGCCAGTAGAGCAGGAGGTCCTCGAGGTCCAGCAGGTGTTGCATCCGCTTGCGGGCCGTGTAGTCGGTGAAGACGGTCCGCAGGCCCTCGACGTCGTCGAGGCACCAGGGGAAGAACCTGGCCACGGTCTCTTCGAGGGGGAGCTGTGCGCTGACCGTGCGTCCGTACACGGACTCGACCGTCTCGGTGCGGGGGAAGCGGCGCTCGGTGGCTGCGGCCACGGGGGCCCGGACCAGGGCGAACAGGTCGCGTGAGTCGCCCGGTCCGAGCACGCTGAACTGCTCGGACAGACCGAGGCCGGTGCCGAACCGGGAGAGGATCCGGTGGGCGACGGCATGGAATGTCCCGGCCATGACGCGACCTGCGACCAGTGGGTCGGTCAGGTGACCCACCCGCACGGTCAACTCGGCGGCGGCCCTGCGGCTGAAGGTCACCATGAGGACCCGCTCGGGCGGCACCCCGTCATCGAGCAACCGGGCCAAACGGCTGACCAGGGTCCGGGTCTTGCCGGTGCCGGCACCGGCGGCGATCAGCAGGGGCCCGCCCTGGTGGTCGACCGCGCGGCGTTGGGCCGCATTGAGGCCGTCGGCCCACGCCGGGATGTCCACGGGTGTCGCCACACCCGAATGCTACCGGTCCGGGGGTGGACAGTCGAACATACGTTCGCTACGGTCGGCCGCATGCTGTACGAGGTCGACGTGACCATCCCGAGACCGCTCGACGCGGCCACCGCCCGGTTCCTCGAGGCCGTGTGCCGGTCGGCCAACCGGGTGGCCCGGTTCCGTGGTGACGACGCCGGGATCCACCTGACCGTCGAGGTGGCCGGGATGTGCCGGGAGGATGCGGTGCGCTCTGCTGTACGGGAGGTCGCCGGGATCTTCCCCGGCCGCACGGACGGGCGCTATGGCGAGCCCCGCCTGACCTGAGCGGTCAGTCCCCGTTGTGGGCGGCCCGGGCGTGCGAGGACGCCGATGGTCGCCCGGTGGACGCCTCTGCGGTGTCGACGGGGGCTCGGGGCGGGAGCGGGCGCGCCGGGTGGTGCCCGAGTAGCCGGCGTAGGACGATCGTGCCCCCGACCACCACGGCGACACCGGCGATGACCACGACGGCGAACCGGAGGGTCCGTCCGGTGCGCCTGGCCGCCCCCTCGGCTCTCTGGACCAGGGCGATGCCGTACTCGAGATCGTCGATCACGGCCCCGACCTGGGCGAGGCTGTCGCCTGCCCGCTGGAGGCGCTCGTCAATCGTGGTCATGTCGGTCCTTCCCCATCCCGTGCAGTCTGGCCCACCCGGCGACGGAGTGTCCCGCGTCCGACCGGTCAGTCGGCGAGCTTCCGGACCGGGGAGAGGGGTACCGCACCACGGGCGACCCGCTGTCCCCACACCTGCTTGACGTCACGGGCTTGTGTGGGTGTGAGGGGTGGGTAGCGGAGGCGGCCGTCCTCGTGGGTCAGGGCCTGGATCAGGAGGTCGAGATGACGCTTCCAGGCATCGCTCGAGACCGGTGCCGTCCGTTCGATCACCCCTTGCAGGGACCAGAAGATGGTGGCGACGTCCTCGTAGACCACGTCGGAGCGGATCGCACCTTCGCGTTGGGCCCGCACCAGCAGATCCCGGCTGAGCGACTCGACCTCGGCGACCACCGCCTCGTCCGCGGCACTCCACAGTCTCGACAGGCACCCGGCATGGGTGAACTGCACCCGTCCGACCGCGTAGAGGTAGTCACAGAAGCCGTCCCCGGCCGACGGGTTGTCCATGGCCGCCACTGCGGCGTCCCGGATCTCCGCGACGACCTCGTCGATGACGGCCGCGATCAGGTCGGCCTTGGTCGGGAACCGGCGGTAGATCGTCCCGACCCCCACGCCGGCCCGATGGGCGATCGCCTCCATGCCGACCTCGAACCCGTCCTCGTCGAACGAGGTGCGGGCGGCGTCCAGCACCTTGTCCAGGTTCTCGGCGGCGTCGCGTCGCAGCACCCGTGAGGGGCTGGCCACCGTTGCGTCGGTCATCCCTCGGTGACCGTGCCGCCGGCGATGAAGGCCAGCTCCGCGTGGTCCATGTGCGGCTCGCCGGCACTGTCGGGCGTGGCCGTTGCCGTCGGGATCATGATGGCAGCGACGACAGCCCCGAGCGTGACCACTGCGAGGAAGAGGAACCCGTCGGTGTACCCCGACTGGGAGGGAAGTCCGCTGGAGAGCAGGGAGGACGTCACGATGCTCGACATCACGGCGGCACCGACCGCACCTCCGATGGTCCGGATGTTGGCGTTCATCCCGCTGGCCACGCCTGTCTGCGAGGGTGGGACCGCCTGGACGATCAGGTTGGACATCGCCGAGAACGCCAGCCCCAGACCGATGCCGAGCAGCGTGCTGGCCACGTAGATCTCCCACCGCTGGCCGTGGGCGAAGGCGAGCATGACGTACGCGGAGCACGAGACCATCGAACCCACGATGACGGCCGCCTTGGACCCGACCCGGGCCGCGATCTTTCCCGAGAGCAGGCCGAACAAGAACATGGCGACGGTCAGCGGGAGCAGGAAGAGCCCGGACTGGACGATGCTGGCGCCGAATCCGTAGCCGGCCGAGCTGGGCGTCTGCAGGAACTCGGGGAGGAAGGCCATCACCGAGTACATGCCGATGCCGAAGAGGAACGCCACCAGGTTGTTCGTCCACACCGCGGGCACACGCATCATGTGCATGTCGATGAGGGGCTGGCGGGACCGCAGCTCCACGACCACCCAGGCGACCCCGAGCACGATGGCCAGGGCGAAGAGGCCGAGCACCTTCGGGGATCCCCAACCCCAACTGGGCGCCTCGCTCACCCCGAGCAGCAGGGCGACCAACCACCCCGACAGGAGCAGTGCCGCGGACCAGCTGATCCGGCCCGGGGTGCGCACCGGCGACTCCGGCACGAAGAGCTGGGCTCCGATACCGGCGAGGACGATGATGACCAGCGGGATCCAGAACAGCCAGTGGTAGTTGAGGTGGGTGATGATCGGACCGGCGATGACCAGGCCGATGCCACCGCCCACCGCCGTCATGGCGGCGATGATGCCGACCCCGGACGGGACCTTGGCCGCCGGGAACTCGTCGCGGATGATGCCGAACGACAGAGGGAGGACGCCACCGCCGATGCCCTGGATGGCCCGTCCGATGATGAGCAGTCCGATCGAGTGGGCCAGACCGGCGACCACCGAACCGGCGGCCAGCGCCACCAGTGTGGCGACCAGCATTCGCTCCTTGCCCACCATGTCACCGATGCGACCCATGATCGGCGTGAAGATCGAGGCCGACAGCAGATACACGGTGACCACCCAGGTCACCGTGTTCTGGGAGGTGTGCAGGTCGTGCTGGATGGTCGGCAGTGCCGGGATGACCAGGGACTGCAGCAGCGAGTACGCGGAGACGCCGAGCAGCAGCGCCATGAAGGTCAGGCGGTAATTCGCCCGCTCCAGCGGTCGTGTCACGTGAGCCCGCCTCTCCTTCGTCGACTGACGGTCGTCGAATGTGGTGTCCGGCGAAACGGAATGAACATTCCGTCTCTTGCCGACACTGTAACCGGAATTACCGTTCCGTTCCACACCGGTCAGAGGGAGATCCCGGATCGGGCGTGCGCGCCCGACACCTGCAGCCGGAGACCGTGGTTCCCGGCGGGCACGGGTGGCGGAGGCCTCCGCCCTGGCCAGCCGCACCACGATGGTGCCGCTAGGACCCGTCGCCCTCGCTGGATCCGGCGGAGGCGGAGTCGGACGGGGAGCTGGCGGATGCGGTCTCGTCCGCCTGGTCCGTCGTGTGCTTCCGGGCACGGGCCACCATGGCCAGACTGACGCCGGAGGACACGACCGCGCCGGCGACGACGACGCGACGCATCGAGCGTGGGAGCCGGAATCCGGTGAGACGGTCGAAGGAGAGCCTCCCTGGTCCGGCCACCCACAGGGTCAGTGCGGTGGCCAGATTGGTGAGCGGGAGTTCGTAGCCGCCCTTCTGGGCGAAGGGTCCGTTGTCCAGATGGGTCGTGCTGGCCACGACCATCGTGCCGGCCAGGGCGACCGGACCGACCACATCGCCGGCCCCCAGTGCGACGAGGGCACCGCCGGCGAGTTCCGACACGCCGGCCACCCGGGCGAAGAACGCTCCCGGCTTCAGGCCCAGACTGTCGAACCCGGCGGACGTGGCCTCGATGCCGTAGCCGTCGAAGGAGCCGAAGAGCTTCTGGGCGCCGTGTGCGGCCAGGTAGCCGCCGAGGACGATTCGTCCGGAGAGCAGGGCGAGATCGCGGGAGTCGGGCATGGGGGAGTCCTTTGGAAGGCGAGGGGATGGAACGGTGGAGGGTGACGGGTGGTGCAGCGTGGGATCCGGGTCGGGAGTGCCGGGCACCACGGTAGGGCTATCTTGACTTCCTTCGAGGAATAGACTTACCCGAAGTAACTCACAAGCATAGGGAGTGCCTCGAGCGACGTGAAGGCGGCACGTGAGGAGAAGCCAGGTAGTCGGGCCATACCCACTTCCGCTGGAGTAAGTCGGTCGTCGTCCGGAACCGATGCCGCAGGGGATCCGTGTCGCGCCCGGGAGGTACTCGATCGGGTGGGCGACAAGTGGACGATGTACGTGGTCCACGTACTCGGAGCCGGGACCAGGAGATTCAGCGAGCTGCAGCGGGAGATCGACGGCATCACACCCCGCATGCTGACGGTGACCGTCCGGAGTCTCGAGCGGGACGGCCTGGTGACCCGCACCGTCTACCCCGAGGTACCTCCCCGGGTGGAGTACGCCCTGACACGGACGGGTCGGACCCTGTTGGAGGCGGTGTCGCCCCTGGTGGAGTGGGCCGGGTCACACATCGCCCCGATCGACCGCGCCCGGATCGAGTACGACGCCCGGACCCCGGGGTCTGCGCCACCCCACTGACGGAACGGGGCGCACGCCGCCTGCCGGACGCCCCCCCAGGAGCCCCGTGCTCAGGTGGCGGCCGTCGCCCGGTTCCACCAGGCGGGTCGGACCGATGCCTGGCGGCCGAGCCACGCGAAATGGTGGGCGGCCGAGGCACTCTGGAGCGGGAGCGTGGCGAGTCCGACCAGTGCCCACCGTCGACGCCCCCGGGGGAGGTCGCGCACGATCGCCAAGGTCGAGGTCACTCCCCAGACGTAGAGGATGACGTTGTAGGCGGTCAATCGGGCCCCTTCGAGGCCCTCGGCTTCGGCCAGTACGGGGAGTCCCCACCGGGATCGACGCAGCGGCCACATCCGGAAGTGGACGAGCACGCCGGCCAGGGCCGCACCGGACCACACCGCCAGGAGCCTGTCCCATCGGCCACCGCCCCGGACCGCCAGTGCCGACCACGTCGGTAGCTGGGTTCCCCACAGGATGCTCGATCCCACCAGACCGAGCTCGGGCTGGAGGACGAGGCCGACTCCGTTCGAGAGCTCGTAGCCGTGGTGGATGCCGGTGAGCACGGCGGCAGACACCGTCCACGGACGCCGGATCGGCGATCGCCCCCGTGCGGGGGCCACCGGCGTGGATGTCACCGGCGTGGAAGTCATGCACACAATCTGACACGGCTTGAGCAGTGCGCCGTCACCGGTGGGGGATGACGTCCTGTTCGGTCGAGCGCGGGCCGACCAGGTCTGCGAGGCTGCTCGGCACATGATCCAGCCCGTACCCCCACACGCAGCGAGTGTCGGACTTCCCTGGGACGTCGAGGTGGACGACGCCGTCGAGGTGCTGGCCGGAGCTCGACGTACCTACGGTGACACCTTCACCGTCCGCAGCGGTGAGGACACCTACCTCTTCACCTTCTCCCCGACAGGCGTCACCAGCTTCTACCAACTGCCCGAGGATGCCGCGTCGAAGGGCGTGGCCGACTTCCTGATGTTGCGGCGCAAGCTCCCCGACGAGCTGTTCCTCGGTCGTCGGACCCTTCCCCACGATCTGTTCACCCGGGAGGGCACCGCCGGCTACCTGGTCCACCTCGATGCCGCACTCGACGGGACCTGCGCCGAGCTCGGTCGCGGCGGGGTGGTCGATCTGTTCGCACTCGGGCGTCGCATCGGGCAACGGGTCGGACTGGCATCGTGGGGAGGACCAGGCGCGGCTGTGGGTGAACGGTTCGAGCGACTCGCGGCTGCCTTCGAGGTCCTCGACGGATCCGATGCATTCGTCCACCCGGATGCGATGGCCGAGGTCGCGGCCTCGGGCAAACGACGCGAACTGGACGCCCTCGAGACCGTGGTCGCCGAGATCTCCCAGGGGATCGGAGCCCCCGGCGGTCTCGATGGTCACCCACTGTTCGCGTCGATCGTCGACGCGTGGGCCGATCAGCCCGCCGAGGTGGCCACCCGGGGGGCGGCCCTCGATGTCGCCCTCGCCCACATCGCGTCGATGTCGAACCTGGTCGCGGCGGTCGGCTGGTTCCTGGTCGATCTCCTGGAGCACCCGTCACTCGTGCCGCTGGTGCGCGCGGGGGACCGGGGTGCGATCGACCGGGCGGCACTCGAATCGGTGCGCCTGTCCCAACGGTCGATCATGTCGCGCCACGTCCTCCAACCGGTGTCCCTCGATGTCGGCGACGCCGTCTACCGGATCGACAGGGGCGTGACGATCGCCACGCTGCTGCCACTGACCAACATCGAGGCCCCCGGGTACGGCGAGTTCCGCCCGGACCGGTGGGCGGGGCGGCGGCTCGCCGAC